>Ga0181519_10001585_pt1 | contig 20011 bp, 18 predicted proteins | sample PEATcosm2014_Bin_26_FD_121102 | JGI IMG/M metagenome (GOLD analysis project Ga0181519, IMG submission 121102) | Peatland microbial communities from MTU Mesocosm Facility, Houghton, MI, USA - PEATcosm2014_Bin02_10_metaG | ecosystem: Environmental > Terrestrial > Soil > Wetlands > Peat | place...
CCTGCCGCGCGTACGGGAACAGCACGCCCGGGCAGAAGCCACCAATGATGCGGCGCGCGTCGTCGACCGAGTAGTTCCTGAGCGTGAACATCCCCGCCTGCTTGACCTCGACCAGGTACGCGACGCGCTCGCCGACCTTGGCCTCGAGCGTGATCGTCAGCACCACCTCGTGGATGTTCTCGGCGACGGTCGTGCCGGCGGCCGCCATGTTCATGCCGAACTGCGGCGACCACTCGGCCGCGGGCAGGTTCGGCCCGTTCGGCGCCTCGAACGACGCATCTTTGATGTAGATGTTCTGGAGCTGGAGCTCCGGCGCGTTCGGGTCGGCGGCGGGTGCCGCGCTGGTCGGGAGATTCGCTGCCATGGGATGTCCTGCCTGCTGCTCTGCGGTAGTGGAAAGAGTGGGATCCGCGGCCGGCGTCAGCCGGCCGCGCGCTTGCCGAGCAGCGCGTCGAGTTCGCCGCTGCCGTCGAGTTCGTAGAGGTCGTCGCAGCCGCCAACGGGGCGCCCGCCGATGAAAATCTGCGGCACCGTCCGCCGGCCGCTCCGCTCGATCATCTCGGCGCGCCGCGCCGGCTCGGCCTCGACGTCGAATTCGGTCCAGGCCACGCCCTTGCGCTCGAGGAGCGAGCGCGCCCTGGCGCAGTACGGGCACCAGCCGGTCGCGTACATGGTGACTTCAGGCAACGCCACGGCCGCGTCAGCCCTTCACGACCGGCAGGTTCTCCTGCCGCCACGCGGCGAGGCCGCCGCGCAGGTTGTAGGCCTGCTTGAAGCCGAGCCGCGCGAGGTGGCGCGCGGCGACGGTGCCGGTCTGGCCGGAATCGCAGTAGGCGATGATCGTCTTGTCCTTGAAGCGCGTCAGCTGCTCGGCGCCGTCGGCGATCGCGGCCCCGGGGAGGTTGCGTGCACCGGCGATGTGGCCGGCGCTGAACTCCGCCTGGCCGCGAATGTCGACCAGCAGCGCGCCGCCGTTGATCAGGCGCACCGCGTCGGCGGGACCGATCGAGGCGAAGGCTGCAGCCCGGGCGCGGAACTCATTGACGGCGACCGCCGCGATCAGCGCGACGGCGAGGCTGACGAGGTAGTAGTGGTTCGTCGCGTACTGAAAAAACTGCTGCATTTTCAGGCACTTCTCGCGCTCTAGGCGCGCCGGGCCGAGCATTATAGCAGTACGTCCCGCGCGCCCGGCGTCCGTTACAGTAGCGGCCGTGCCAAGCCCCGTCCGAGCCCCGACCGCCCCCCGCCGCGCGTGCCGTCTCCGGCCGCGCGCGCTGCTCGCGGTGCTGCTCCTCGCGGCGAGCGCCCCGGGCGTCGCGGCGCAGTCGGCGGGCGATGCCGAGGCGCAGCTGAAGCGCGTCGAGGCCCGCATCCACGAGGTCACCGAGGCGGTGCAGGGCGACCTCGCGCGGCGCGACACGCTCGCGGCCCAGCTGCACGCCGCCGACGAGGCGCTCGCCGCCGCCCGGCGCCGGGTCGAGGCGGTGCGCGAGAAGCGCCAGGCGAGCGAGCAGCGGCGTGCCGAGCTCAAGGAAGAGGAGGCGCATGCCGGCGCCGCGCTCGGCGCCGAGCGCAGCGCGCTCGCCGGCCAGCTGCGCGCGGCCTACATCGGCGGCCGCGACGAGGAGCTCAAGGTGCTGCTCAACGCCGAGGATCCGGCGACGCTCGGACGCATGCTGAGCTACTACGCCTACCTCGGCCGGGCGCGCGCCGACCGCATCGCCGCGATCCGTGCCGACGCGACGCGCCTCGAGGCGATCGACGAGGCGCTCGCCGCCGAGAACGCGCGCCTCGCGGTGCTCGAGGAGGACCGGCGCCGCGAGGCAGCCGCGGTCGATGCGGCGCGCGGCGAGCGACAGCGCGCGCTCGGCGAGCTGCAGGCGCGGATCCAGAAGGGCAGCACCGAGCTCAGGGACCTGAAGGCGAATGCCGCCTCGCTCGAGGACCTGGTCTCGCGCCTCAGGGCCGCGCTCGAGGAATTCAGCAGCGAGGACCTGAATGCGCTGAACGGCGAGCGGCGTGCCTTCGCGACGCTCCACGGGCGCCTGCCGTGGCCGGCGCACGGCAAGCTGCTCGCGACCTTCGGCGAGCCGCGCGCCGGCGGGCTCAAGTGGAACGGCGTCCTCATCGGCACGCGTGCCGGCGGCGAGGTGCGCGCGCCCTACTACGGGCGCGTCGTCTATGCCGACTGGCTGACGGGCCTCGGGCTCCTCGTGATCCTCGACCACGGCGGCGGCTACCTGAGCCTCTACGGCAACAACGAGCGGCTCTACAAGGCCGCCGGCGACAGCGTCCGGCCGGGCGACCTGATTGCCGCGAGTCCCGGCGAGGGGGCGGCCCACCCCGAGCTCTACGTCGAGATCCGCCAGGGGTCCCGGCCGCTCGATCCCCGCCAGTGGCTCAAGGGCTCGCCCCGACCCTGAGCGGGTGCCGCAGACCCGCAATTTGCGGACTTCCTGCACGCTCCCCTGCAGCGAATTGCGTACTGCTTCAAGGAATCCCCCACGGCATTAGGTCAAGTTGGCTGCCACTGACGCGCCCGCCCGAACGGGTGCGCCGAACCCGTTACGGAGCCCGAGCTTCATGGTCGCAGCCGCCCAGACGCCGACACCGGCCGCCACCGCTCTCGACCCCTACGGCCAGCTGATCCGCATGCTGCTGCCGCGGGCGCAGTCGATTGCGATCTACGCCTCGGGCGGCCGCACCCTGTGGGCCGCCGACGGCCAGGACGACCCGGACCTGCACCAGCTCGCCGCCGAACTCCTCGCGAGCGAGCCCGGCACGCCGCACGACATCGGTGGCGCGACGCGGCGCTTCGACGACGCCAACGGCTATGGCTTCCTGCTGCGCGACGCGCAGGGCCTGCCGCTCGCGGTCGCGGCGCTCCTCGCGCGCGACGGTGGCGAGCCGCGCCCGTTCACGCTGGTGCTCGGCCTGCTGCGCCCGGCCCTCGAATGCCTGCAGCGCGAAATCGGCATGCGCGCCTCGCTCGGCGTCATGACCCGCGACCTGTCCTCGCGCGACCGCGACCTCGAGCTGCTGCTCGACGCCTCGGTCGAGCAGGCGGACTCGACCCGCGACGCGGACGAGCTGAGCCGCCTCGTGCAGGCGGCCGTCGACCACCTCGGCTGCACGCTCGGCGCGCTGATCATCCCGGAGCGCTCGGTGGCCATGGTGCGCACGCACCGCGCGCAGGCACGCGGCGGCGAGGCCGACATCGTCACGCGCACGCACCGTCACCTGCTGACCTGGGCGCAGCTGCAGCGGCGCACGATGATCGTCAACAAGGTCGCCGCGAGCTCGGACAAGCTGCCGCCGTACAAGATCCTGTCGGTGCCGGTGCGCCACCTGTCGCACCGGGTCATCGGCTTCCTCGCGCTCTTCAACGCCGCGGACGCACCCGACTTCGAGCTCAGGCAGACGCGGCTCGCGGAGCTCCTGGCGCGCAAGGTCACCTCGATCCTGCTCAGCAACTACGACGCGGCGACGGGCCTGCTGTCGCGCGGCGCCTTCGAGCAGCAGGTCGATGCGCTGCTGGCCGGCCGCCAGCAGGCGAGCGTCGACACGGTAGTCTACCTCGACATCGACCAGATGCACGTGATCAACGAGAACTTCGGCATGCACGTCGGCGACGAGACCATCGCCAAGGTGGCCGAGGTCGTGCGCCGCCGCGCGCCGATCGGCGCGCTCGCCGCGCGCATCTCGGGCGACCGCTTCGCGCTGTTCCTGCCGAACACCAGCGCCGAGCAGGCGACGCCGTCGACCGAGGCGATCCGCGAGAGCGTCGCCGAGCTCACCCAGACGCGCGCCGAGGGCGTGCTGCGCGTCAGCCTGTCGGCCGGCATCGCCGCGCTGCCGGTCAATTCCAAGCATCCGCTGTCGCACGCGCTCGCCACCGCCGAGATCGCGAGCAAGGCGGCCAAGGACCACGGCCGCGACCGCGTCGAGACCTTCGACAACGGCGACGTCAGCATGGTGCGCCGTCACGGCGAGGTGCAGATCATCGCGGGCCTCAGGGAGGCGATCGCGACCGACCGCTTCCGCCTGTACGCCCAGCCGATCCTGCCGCTGTCGATCGGCCCGGCCGAACCGCGCTTCGAGATCCTGATCCGCATGCTCACCGAGACCGGCGAGCTGCTGCCGCCGGCGAAGTTCCTGCCGGCCGCCGAGAGCTACCAGCTGATGCCGGCGATCGACCAGTGGGTGGTAGAGCACGCGCTGGCCGCGCTCGGCGAGCACGCCGCGGTCCTGAAGCAGCGCGTCGCGCGCTTCGCGATCAACCTCTCCGGCCAGTCCGTGTCGGACGCGGCCACCGCGACCTTCATCGAGGAGCGCATCAAGGCCTGCGACCTTCCGGGCGACATCATCTGCTTCGAGCTCACCGAGACCGCCGCGGTCACGCACCTCGAGCGCGCCGAATCCTTCATGCAGCGCCTCAGGAACCTCGGCTGCCAGTTCGCGCTCGACGACTTCGGCACCGGTGCCTCGTCGCTCGCGTACCTGAAGAGCCTGCCGGTGTCGGTGCTCAAGATCGACGGCAGCTTCGTGCGCGATGCAATGACGAGCGGGCGCTCCGAGTCGATGGTCAAGGCAGTCGCGCAGCTGGCGCGCGCCATGGGCATCACCACGGTCGCCGAGTACGTCGAGACCGACGAGCTGCGGATCCGCATGGCCAACCTCGGCGTCGACTACGGCCAGGGCTTCGCGATCGGCAAGCCGGTACCGCTCAACGAGGTGCTGCAGGACCTGTCGCTGTACGAACTGATGGCCTCGGGCGACGGCGAGAACCCGCGCGCCGACGCGCCGCTGCTCACCGGCTGAGCGCGCGCAGAGGCAGCTCCGCGTGCAGGAACGCCGCGCCCCGAATCCCCTCCTCAGCGAGTCCCAGGACGTCGAGGGCCTGGTGCGCCACGTCGCGCTCGCGGACTGGATGGTGCTCGCCGTGGTGCTGGTCTACGAGCTCGTGACCCCCGGCCGGCTGCTGACGCTGCCGGTCGGCATCGCCCTCGCCGCGTTCGCCGCCGTGAGCACGGCGCTCAGGCTGCCGCAGTTCACGGCCTCGCACCCGACGGCCGCGCTCGAGCTCGAGTCGTGGGCCATGATCGCGTTCATCACCGTCATCGCCTGGTTCACCGGCGGCGCCGACAGCCCGCTCGCGAGCCTCTACCTGCTGCCGGTCGTGCTCGCCGCGCTCGTGCTGCCGGGTGGCCGGCTGCTGCTCGCGCTGCTCGCGATCACGGTCGGCTACGGCGCGATCGCCGCGCTCGGTGCCGGCACGCCGCCGCTCCCGGCCGCGCTCGCCGGCCGGGTGCTGGTCGCGATCGGGCCGCTGCTCGTGGTCGCCTGGCTCACCGCGCAGCTCGGCAGCGCCGTGCTGAGCGCGAAGCGCCAGGCCGCCTCGCTCACCGACTGCGACGCGCTGACCGGGCTCGCGACGCGGCGCGTGTTCCTCGATCGCCTGAAGCACGAGCTCAGCGACGCGGCGCGCCGCGAGCAGCCGTGCGCCGTGCTGGTGGTCGACCTCGACGGTTCGCGGCGCATCAACGAGCTCTATGGCAACGAGGCCGGCAATGCGGCCCTGAAGCTCGTGGCCGAGGCACTGAAGCGCACGCTCCGCGAGACCGACCTCGCGGCGCGCGCCGGGGGCGACGAGTTCGCGGTGCTGCTGCCGGGCGCGACGGTCGCGACCGCGCAGGTCGCGGTGCAGCGCATCCGGCACGCCGTCAACACCACCTCGCTCGAGGCCGGCGCACGGCTGCTGCGCTGCTCGGTCAGCATCGGCAGCGCCGCCGCGCCGCGCGACGGCCGCGATGCGGTCGCGCTGCTCGCCGGCGCCGAGCGCCGCCTCGACCAGGATCGCGACCTCCGGCGCACGGCCACCGGCGCCGTGCTGCAGAGCTAGCCGGCGCGTCTCAGCCGGCGAAGATCGCGCGCACCGCGCCGCCGATGCCGCCGAGCAGCAGCGCCGCGATCGGCAGGAACGACAGCCCGAATCCGGCACTGCGCTTCGCGGGCTCGGCCACGTAGCTCACCGCGTACACGAAGCGCCCGATCAGGTAGACGATGCCGAGGCCGGCGGCCCAGCGCGCATCGATGTAGTAGGCGAACAGCGGCAGCGCCGGGATCAGCACGACGATCAGCTCGAGCGTGTTCATCTGCACGCGGAAGTGGCGTTCGAAGATCTCGTTGCCGCTGATCGCCGGCGCCTTGACCCCGTAGCGCTCGCGCGCCCCGCCGACGCGGAAGCCGAAATACAGATACTGGGCGAGTGCCAGACCCATCACCAGATAGACGAGGCTCATGCGTTCCCCCTCGGAATGCGATTGGTTCGATGCCGGACCGCGCACTACCCGGGCGGGGCGCGGCCGGGGCAGAATACACCGACGTTGCAACGGACGCCCCATGACGAACGCGGCGCGCGGTTACGCGCAATTCATCGACATCGACCAGCCACCGGGGCGGGTGTTCCTCGCGTTCACGCGCAAGGAGCTGCTCGAGCGCTGGATCGCGCTCGAGGCGAGCGTCGATGCCCGCCGCGGCGGCTCGCTCCGGCTCAAGCTGCGGGACGGGCGCGTGCGCGATGCCGTCATCGACGTCTACGAGCCGGACCGGCGCCTCAGGCTCATCTACATGCCCGACCGCTCGCTGCCGTCGACGCCGGGCTCGGGCCCGCTGATCGAGGACGTGCTGTTCGACGCCAAGCGCAGCCACACGGTCGTGCGGGTGATGGCCTCGGGCGTACCCGAGGGCCCGCAGTGGGATGCCCACGTCGCCTGGCTGAGGCAGGCCTGGGCGTACTGGCTGCACTCGCTGAAGCGCTTCGTCGAGGCGCCGCCGGCGCCGGCAGCCGGCGCATGAACCGCGTGCGGCCAGCGCTCCTCGCCGCGCTGCTCGGACTCGCGCTGCCGTTCGCGGCAGCCGCGGCCGGCCAGCGCGCGCTGGTCGGGGGGCTGCTGCTCGACGGCAGCGGCGGGCCGCCGCTGCCGTCGAGCGTGATCCTGATCGACGACGACCGCATCACGGCCATCGGCCAGGTCGGCACGCTCGCCGTGCCCGCGACCGCCGAGGTGGTGTCGACCGCGGGGCTGACGGTGCTGCCGGGGCTGTGGGACCTGGGCGTGCGCCTGGCGCGCCTCGGCCACGGTGACCCGCAGTACTGGGACGATACCTACCTGCCGCTCGCCGAACGCGTCGTGATGCCGGCGGCGGCGCACCAGCTGCTGCTCGCCGGCGTCACGAGCGTGCGCGACATCGGTGCGCCGCTCGAGGCGACGCTCGCGGTGCGCGAGCGCATCCGCGCGCAGCGCATTCCGGGGCCGACGCTGTACGGCTGCGGCCCGGCGCTCGGCAAGGACGTGCCGCCGTCCGCGCACGCGGACCGCTGGGGCGTCAGCGACCTCGCCGCGGCGCGCCAGAAGGCCCAGGAACTGGTGCGCGCCGGCGTCGACTGCATCGTCGTCGCTGGCGCCGCGGACTTCAGCGGCGCCGAGCTCGCCGCGATCGCGCAGGTGGCGCGCGACGGCGGCGTGCGCTGGTTCGCCGAGGTGCACCACGATGCCGACATCGCCCCGGCGCTTGGCGCCGGCGCCACCGGGTTGATCGGCTTCGGTACCGACCTCGCGCCGGCGCTGCCCGAGGCCGCGACGCTCGCGCTCGGCGAGCGCGCCGCGCGCGGCGACCCGGTGCCGTGGACGACGGGGCTGTCGGCGCTGACCAACTACGAATGGCTGCTCACGAACCCGACGCCGCTCGACGATCCGCGCTGGCGCGACGGCCTGCCGGCGATCGTCGCCGACGACATCCGCGGCTCGCTCGGGCACCTCGCGGAGCTCAGGGCCTACGAGACGCCGGCGCTGCGGCGCCTGGTGGTCGGCGCGCGCCTGAGGAGCGCGCGCGCCGCCGGCGCGCGGCTGCTGGTCGGCTCGGACGCGGGGCTGCCCGCGCACCTCGCGGTGCGCGCGACCTGGCAGGAGATCGAGCTCTTGGTGCTCGAGGCGGGACTCGCGCCCGGCGAGGCGATCCGCGCGGCGACGCTGGATGCGGCGATGCTGCTCGGCGTCGAGCACGACAGCGGCAGTATCACGCCCGGCAAGTATGCGGATATCATCGCCGTGCGCGGCGACGTGCTCCGCCACATCGAACGCCTGCAGGACGTGGAACTCGTGCTCCGCCACGGCCTCAGGTACCGCTAGGCACCGGGAGCGAGGGAGGTGGCAGTGACCGGCATCATCCTGCGCGGCGCATTCGCGGCGCTCGGCCTGTGGGTCGCCACCTTCTTCGTGACCGGCCTCAAGTTCGACCGCCCCGCGACCCTGCTCATCGCCGGGCTCACGCTCGGCATCGTCAACGCCATCCTGCGGCCGCTGCTCATCGTGCTGACGCTGCCGATCACGATCCTGTCGCTCGGGCTGTGGCTGCTCGTCATCAACGCGGCGATGGTGGCGCTGGTCGCTGCGCTCCTGCCCGGCATGCAGGTGTCCAGCTTCTGGTCGGCGCTCGGCACGACGCTGATCGTGAGCGTCGTCAGCTGGCTCGGCTTCGGCGTCGCGCGCGGACTCTAGGCAGCGCCACTAGGGCGGCGCCTCGTCGGGCGGGCCGGGCGCGCGCGCCGCGGCCGCGCCTTGCGGCAGCGAGATCAGCACCACGCCGAGCAGCGCGACCACGGTGCCGAGCAGCTGCAGGCGCGACAGCTGCTCGCCGAGCAGCAGCCAGCCGACGAGGGCGGCGACCGCGGGATTCACGTAGCCGTAGGTGGCGAGCCGCGTCGGCGTGGTGTGCCGCATCAGGTAGCCGAAGGCCGTATAGGCGAGCCCCGAGCTCATCACCGTGATGAACGCGAGCCCGGCCAGGCTCGGCGCGGTCGGGTGCCAGCGTGCCGCATCGCCGCCGGCGAGGCCGAGCGTCGCCAGCGTGAGCCCGCCGAGCAGCATCTCGAGCGCCGAGAACATGAGCGGCGGCGTGCGGTGGCTGATGCGCCGGTAGTAGAGCGTGCCGAGCGCCCAGGCGAAGCAGCCGAACACGATCACGAGCTTCCAGCCGAGATTGGCGCTCGACAGCCCGCCGCGCGGCCACATCAGGCACGCGACCCCGGCGAAGCCGAGCGCGAGTCCCGCCGCCGCCCGCGCGCCGACCGGATGGCCGCGGCTGCCGAGCGTGCCGAGCAGCGGGATCCACAGCGCCGAACTCACGTTGAGGAGCGCCGACTCGCTCGAGCTGACGTGGCGGAGCGCGAGCGTCCCGCAGCCGTTCGAGACCACGACGAGGCACAGCGCCATGACCGCGACGTGGCGCCACTCGCCGGGGTGCCGCGGCGGACGCGCACCGCGGCAGGCCGCGACCAGCGCGATGCCGAGGCCGGCGGTCGAGAAGCGCACGCCGGCGGCGAGCAGCGGCGGCAGGTCGCGGACCACGAGCTTGCTGGCAGCGAACGAGCAGCCCCAGATCAGGTAGACGGCGGCGAACGACAGCGCGAGCAGCGCCGGACTCGGCCGGGAATCACTCATGCACGGTGGCTGCGGCGACGGGGCACGCGCCGCAGCATGCCACAGCGCCCGGCGCGCGCCGGTAAATGTTCCCTGCCAGCCGCGGCCGCGGGCGCGGTAGAGTCGGCGGCCTACGCGAACGAGGGCACCGCCAATGCGCATGAGACTCCTTGCCGCCATCGTCCTGACGCTGCTCGCGGCGGCCGCGACCGCCGCCGACGTGCTGCTCACGCACCTCACCGTCTACGACGGCACCGGCCGGCCGCCGTTCGCGGCCGACGTCCGCGTCCGCGGCAGCCGGATCGCGGCGGTCGCGCCCCGCCTCGAGCCGCTGCCCGGCGAGCTGGTGCGCGACGAGCACGGGCTCGCGCTCGCGCCCGGCTTCATCGACATGCACAGCCACGGCAACGACGGGCTGCTCGAGGACCTCGACGCCGCGACGATCGCGCGCCAGGGCGTCACCACGATCCTGGTGGGCCAGGACGGCGAGTCCGACTACCCGCTCGCCGACTTCTGCGCCCGCCTCGAGAAGACGCCGGCGGCGATCAACGTCGCGAGCATGGTGGGCCATGCGACGCTGCGCGAGCAGGTCATGGGCAAGGACCTGTACCGGCCGTCGACGCCGGCCGAGCTCGCCAGGATGAAGCAGCTGCTCGCGCACGAGCTCGAGGCCGGCGCCTTTGGCCTGTCGTCCGGGCTCGAGTACGAGCAGGGCCATTTCGCGACCACAGAGGAGGTGGTCGAACTCGCCCGGGTCGCCGCGGCCAGCGGCGGGTTCTACATCAGCCACGTGCGCGACGAGGCCAACCACGTCTTCGATTCCTTCGACGAGATCCTGCGCATCGGCCGCGAGGCCGGCATCCGCGTCGAGATCACGCACATCAAGCTCGGCTCCACCGCGTTCTGGCACCAGGCCGCGGTGCGCATGCCGGCTTACTTCGCGCGCGCGCGGCGCGAGCACGTCGACCTCAAGGCCGACGTCTACCCCTACACCTACTGGCACTCGACCATCCGCGTGATCGTTCCGGACCGCGACTACTACAACCCGGCCAAGGTCGAGCAGGCGCTCGCCGACAACGGCGGCGCCGCGGCGATCCGCCTCGCGCACTACGTGCCGGAGCCCGCGCTCGCCGGCAAGACGCTCGCCGAGATCGCCGCCGGCTGGGCAGTCACGCCGGTCGAAGCCTACATGCGCATCGTCAGGGCCACCAGCGCCGAGGTCGACGGCGGCGAGCAGCTGGAGGACATCATCGCGACCTCGATGAGCGAGGACGACGTGCGCTGGTTCATCGCGCGGCCCGAGGTCATGTTCTCGAGCGACGGGGCGCTGCACGGCGCGCACCCGCGCGGCGCCGGCAGCTTTCCGCGGATCCTCGGCCACTACGTGCGCGACGAGCACGTGCTGCCGCTCGCCGCTGCGATCCACAAGATGACCGGGCTGTCGGCCCGCCAGCTCGGCCTCAAGGACCGCGCGCGCGTCGCCCCCGGCTACGTCGCGGATCTCGTGCTGTTCGACCCGCGCACCGTCATCGACACGTCGACGGTCGAGCACCCCTGGGACGCGCCGCTCGGCATTCCCGCCGTGATGGTGTCCGGCGAGTGGATCGTCGACGACGGCAAGGTCACCGGGCGCCATCCGGGCCGCGTGCTGCGCAGCCCCGCCTTCAGGCGCTGAGCGCGGCACCGGCGGCGCGAGGCCGGGGTGCCGCGACGGCTGCCCCGGCCGCGCCCGGCCTCAGTTCTGCAGCAGCACGCCGATCCCGGCCGCCGTGAAGGTGTTCGAGGTCGCGTCGTACGAGCCGTTCGCGACGACCTTGAGGACGCTGGTCGAGCCCGTCAGCGCGGTCGCGAGCGCCGCCTCGAAGGCCGCGTAGCTGTCGAACACCATCAGCCTGTCGGCGCTGCCGCTCTGCGTGACGCGGATGCCGAACGGGCCCATGCCGGTCGTGCTCGGCACGATCGTCGGGCTGGCCGCGAGCGTCGTCAGGTCGATGAGCTCGGGGCCGATGCGGATGGCGTGCACGCTGCCGCTCGGCGAGGCCGCGAGGTTGAGCACCAGTTCGGTGGCGCTCACGGTCGTGAAGCCGCTGCTCGAGCCGCTCATGCCGAAGGACACCGCGAGCTGCGCGTCGGCGTTCGCGTAGTTGACGAGCGTGAAGGCGTTGAAGTCGGGCGGCGCCGCGCCGAACGGCTGCACGAGGCCGACGAAGCGCGTCGCGGGCCCGCTGGTCGCGGCGGTGGCGGCGGCCGTTCCTGCACTCAGCGCCGCCGGCGGCGGCATCAGCTGCGTGATCGGCAGCGCGCCGGTCGTGACGACGTAGGCGGCCGGATTCGCATCGCCGCTCGCCGGCGTGCCGCCGCCGGTGCCGGTGAAGTTGAAGGTGCTCGGCGCGAAGCCCTCGATCGACTGCAGGTTGAGCGTCACCTGGCCGCTGGCGGCGGCCGTCGGGAAGCCCCACAGCGAGGTGAGCTCGAGGCGCAGGAAACCCGCGGTCGCATCGAAGGTCGGGTTGCCGCCCGCATCGGTGCCGGCGGTGCCGAACGCCGTGATCAGGCTCCCGACCGACGGCCAGCTGACGGTCGGCGCGGCGCCGGGACTGGCGGCGACGCTGATGCGGGTGCCGCTGCCGATGCTGAGCGTCACGTCCTTGGGGCTGAACTGCTCGGCGAAGGTGACGTGCGACTGCAGCGTCGCGCCGTGCACGACGAGCATGTTGCCGCTGCGCGCGGTGACGATGCCGTAGAGCGCGTCCATGCCCGGCATCTGCACGCTGGTGCCGGCCAGCACCTGGGTCGCGGTGAAGGCGAGCGTCGTGGTATCGAAGGAGCCGTAGGCCACCGTCAGCGTGCCGGCCGCGAGCGCGTCCAGCGCCGTGAGGCCGGCGCTGCCGGTGTAGCCGGTGCCGTTGATCTCGAAGGTGGTGCTGGCGGTCGTGTTCACCGTCACCTGGCCGCGGCTCGTGTTCTGGTCGTCGAACGGCTCGACGCTGACGAGGTAGCTGCCGGCGCCGGTGTCGACGCTGACGAGCGTGCCGCGGACGCGAATGGGCTTGGTGGCGCTCGGCACCACCGTCGCGACGATGAACGGCTGCACCGTGACCACGGGCGGCGTGACGGCGGTATTGACGCTGTTCGAGGCGGCGAGGTTGAAGTCGAGCGCGAGCCTCGACAGCGTGCCGCCGTTGACGATCAGGTGATGTGCGTTGTCGAGCTCGACGTTGAGCGTCAGCGTCGTCAGCGGCTGGCCGTTCGTGCCGACGGTCTGTGCGGCCGTCGAGGTGCCGTTGACGTCGACCTCGACGTCGGCCCCCGTGTAGTCGAGCGTCATCGACGCGGACACGTACTCGCCGTTCGGGATCTGCGCCGCGGTCACGAGCTCGGTGAGGTCCACGAGCTGCGTGAAGTCGACGCGCGTCGCCGCCGGCAGCGTCTCGACCACCGCGCCGTTCTTCGCGGTCAGCTGCAGGGAGGTGACGTTGACGGTGTAGGTGGTGAAATCGCCGGTCGCATCGGTGAACGTGACGACGGTCGTGCCGCAGGTCGCGGCGCTGCAGCCGGACGGCGTTGGATTCGGGTTCGACGTGCTGGCCGGCATGCCGCCGCCGCCGCCGCCGCCGCAGGCGGCGAGAGCGAGGGCGAGCGCGGGGGCGGCGAGCCAGCGCGCGGCGCGGCGGACCGCGCGCGACGCATTTGACAGAATATCTGACCGCATGACGCACCTCCCGTTCTGGGGGCGCCACAGTAACTCCGCTCAGCGCGTCTTTTCAGCCCGGCAGGCGTCGGTTGCCGGCGACATTGCCTTACGGAGTGTCAACCAACGTCAAGCGCCGGCGGCCGGCGCGCGGATCGCGCTGCGATACAGCCACCAGCCGACCAGCCCGAGGCCGAGGAGCCCCAGCCACTGGTTGAACTGCAGCGACGCGGGCAGCGCCAGGGCATCGACGTCCTTGGTGACGACCACCGGGATCGCGATCAGCACCCCGACGATCGCCTCGCCCGCGATGAGTCCCGACGCGTACAGCAGGCCGTTGCGGCGCAGCGTCTCCGGGTCGCCGCCGGCGCCGCGGCGCGCGTGCCAGCGGTCGGCGAGCTCGGCGATGAGTCCGCCGATGAAGATCGGGCTCGTGTACTCGAGCGGCAGGTAGATGCCGACCGCGACCGCGAGCACCGGCGAGCGCCAGCGGCCGCCGGAGCGCGCGAGCAGCTGGTCGAGGATGATGACCGCGACGCCGACGCCGACGCCGAGGCCGATCATGTCCCATGGCAGGCCGCCCTCGAAGATGCCCTTCGCGACGGTCGCCATCAGCGTCGCCTGCGGTGCGGCAAGCGCGTGCGCGCCCGGGTGCGCGGGCGTGCCGATGCCATTCGCCTCGAGCAGCAGGTTGAGCACCGGTGCCATCACCGCCGCGCCCGCGACCGCACCGATCGCGAGCATCACCTGCTGGCGCCAGGGCGATGCGCCGAGCAGCCGGCCGGCCTTCAAGTCCTGCAGGTTGTCGCCCGCGACCGCGGCGGCGCTGCAGGTGACCGCGCCGATCAGGATCGCCGCGACCGGGCCGACGGTGCTGCCGTGGCCGAGGAAGCCGAGCAGCACGAGCGACGCGAACAGGATGGTCGAGATGGTGATGCCGGAGACTGGATTGTTCGAGGACCCGACCAGGCCCGCCATGTAGCCGCTCACCGACGAGAAGATGAAGCCGGCGACGAGCATGATCACCGCCATCGTCGCCGCGATCCCGACGCTGCCGACGACCGCGAGGTAGAGCGCAAACAGCGGAATGACGAACAGCACGATGCCGATGAGGATCGCGCCCATCGGCAGGTCGCGCTCGGTCTCGCTGACCGCGGCGCCGGTGCCGGCGATGCTGAGGCCGCTCCTCACGCCCGAGAACAGCGAGGAGCGCAGCGTCCACAGTGCCCACAGCCCGCCGACCAGCATGGCGCCGACGCCGATGTAGCGCACCTTCCTGGTCCAGATGAGGCTGCCGGCGGTCTGTGCGTCGATGCCGGAGAGCAGCGCCGCGAGCCCCGGGTCGTGCGTGTAGAGGAAGGTGTTGTAGATCGGGATGAAGATCCACCACGCGATCAGGCCGCCCGCCACCATCACGAGCCCGATGTTGAGCCCGACGATGTAGCCGACGCCGACGAGCGCGGGCGAGAGCACGACGCCCGCGTAGGCGATGGTCCGCGCGCCGAGGTAGCCCGCGACCGTGAAGCCCTCGGGCACGAACCGGAGGCCCGACGAGATCAGCTTGAAGAGCGCGCCGGTGAGCGCGGCGATGCCGAGCAGGCGCGCGCCGCCGCTCGTGTCGCTGCCGGCGCGCAGCAGCTCCGCGGTCGCGACGCCCTCCGGGAACTGCAGGTTCTGGTCGATGATCAGCGAGCGCCTGAGCGGCACCGAGAACAGCACGCCGAGCAGGCCGCCGAGGCCGATGATCGCGAATACCCACCAGTAGTCGAAGCGGCTCCAGTGGCCGAGCAGCACGAGCGCGGGCATCGTGAACACGGTGCCGGCGGCGATCGAGGAGCCGGCCGAGGCGCCGGTCGCGACGATGTTGTTCTCGAGCACGCTCGAGCGGCCGAGCAGGCGCAGCACGCCCATCGACACGACTGCCGCCGGGATCGCGGTCGCGACCGTGAGGCCCGCGAACAGCCCGAGGTAGGCGTTCGCCGCGGCGAGCACCACGGTGAGCGCGATCGAGAGCAGGATCGCGCGGAGCGTCAGTTGCGGTGTGTCGGTCATGGAGGCCTCGGGGTGGCGGGAGCGTGGCGCTAGCGGATGCCGCCCATCCAGCGCCGGAAGACCGGGGAGAGCAGCATGATCACGGCCCCGGCACCGACGCACAGCAGCGTCATGCGCAGGAACTCGGCCGGCATCGTGGTCACGTCCGAGCCGAGGCGCCCGGCGATGCGCCCGGCGGCGAGGTTGCCGATCGCGGTGCCGAGGAACCAGGTGCCCATCATCTGGCTCACGAAGCGGCGCGGCGCGAGCTTGGTGACGTTCGACAGGCCAATCGGGCTCAGGCACAGCTCGCCCGTGGTGTGCAGCAGGAACGTCATCAGGAGCCACTGCGGCCCGACCTTGCCGCCGTTCGAGAGGATGAGCTGCGCGGCGAGCATGAGCACCGCGAAGCCGGCGCCGAGGAACGCGAGCCCGAGGCCGAACTTGAGCGGCGCCGAGGGGTCGAGATTGCGCCGTCCGAGCGCGATCCACAGCCACGCGAACACCGGCGACAGCGAGATGATGAAGATCGGGTTGATCGCCTGGTACCAGGTCGCCGGATGCTCGTGCGCGGCGAAGTAGGCGCCGAACAGCGAACGGTCGGTGAGGTCGCGGGCGAAGAAGTTGAAGGTCGATCCGGCCTGCTCGTAGCCGGCCCAGAACAGGCAGCCGCACAGGAAGAACACGATGATCACGAGCACGCGCCGCTTCTCGGTCGCATCGAGGCCGCCGAACAGCAGCACGCTGCCGAAGAACGCGACCGCGAGCACCACCATGAAGTCACCGAACCAGTCCGCCAGCTGGTCGGCGTGCAGCGTCACGAGTCCGCCGAGCACGCTGGCCGCGGCGACGGCGAGGAGCGCAAGGCCGCCGAGCAGCCAGCGAATGCTGCGGCGCCGCTCCGCGGGCGTCGCCGCCACTGGCTCGCTGCCGGCGTCGCCGAGGAAACGGCTCGTGAGCCGGTATTGGATGAGGCCGACCAGCATGGCGGCGCCGGCCGTGAAGAACCCCCAGCGGTAGTTCAGCGTCTCGCCGATCGTGCCGGCGATGATCGGCGCGAGCGTCGCGCCTCCGTTGATGCCCATGTAGAAGATCGAGAAGCCCGCATCGCGCCGCGTGCCGCTCTGGCCCTGATAGAGCTCGCCGACGATCGCGCTGACGTTCGGCTTCAGCATGCCGGTGCCGAGCGCGCTGATGACGAGCCCGAGGTAGAACACCGCTGCAGGGCCCATCGCCAGCATGAAGTTGCCGAGCGCGATCAGCATCCCGCCGTACCAGACGCTCCGCCGCTGCCCGAGCACGCGGTCGGCGATCCAGCCGCCCGGGAGCGACGACAGGTACGCGGCGCTCGTGTAGAGGCCGTAGATCGCGCCGGCCGTCAGGGCGTCGACGCCGAGGCCGCCGTGCGCCACCGGTGCCGTCAGGAACAGCACGAGCAGCGCCCGCATGCCGTAGTAGCTGAAGCGCTCGAAGAACTCGGTGAAGAACAGCGTCACGAGACCGCGCGGGTGCCCGAGGAACGTGGCTCCGGCCGGAGTCGGCGGTGTCATTCGGCGGCGGGTCCAGGCCCGGTGGTCGGGCAGGCTTCAGTTGCCGGAGTGTGACGGATGTTGCGCCGCAGTAGCAACGCGCCCGGCCTCAGGCGCCGGCTTCGCCGTCCCGTTCCTCGCGGGCCCGCTCCTCGAGTTTGGCGCGCGCGAGCACCTGCGCCATCAGGATGCCGATCTCGTAGAGCGCGTACATCGGCAGCGCCATCGCCGTCATCGACACGACGTCGGGCGGGGTGATCACGGCCGCCTGGATGAACACCGCGATCAGCACGTAGCCGCGGTTCTTGCGCAGCGTCTCGAGCTTGACGAGGCCGGTCCAGACGAGCAGCACGATCGCGACCGGGATCTCGAAGGCGAGGCCGAAAGCGAGGAACAGGAGCAGCACGAAATCGAGGTACTGCGTCATGTCCGTCATCATCTGCACGCCGTTCGGCGCGGTCGCGGTGAAGAACGCGAACATGAGCGGAAAGACGACGAAGTAGGCGAAGGCGATGCCCGCGTAGAAGAGCACCACGCTCGAGACCAGCAGCGGCACCGCGAAGCGCTTCTCGTGCCGGTAGAGCCCGGGCGCGATGAACGCCCAGATCTGGTAGAGCACGTACGGCATCGCGACGCCGAGCGCGACGTAGAGCGCGAGCTTGAAGGGTGTCACGAGCGGCGCCATCACGCTGATCGAGATCATGGTCGCGCCCTTCGGCAGCGTCTTCATGAGCGGCTCGGCGACGAAGGTGAACAGCTCGTTCGAATAGAGCATGCACGGGATCGCGACCAGCGCGACCGCGAGCAGCGAGCGGATCAGCCGCGAACGCAGCTCGAGCAGATGCGAGATCAGCGTGCCTTCGGCGAGCGACTCGGGCTCGCGCTCGGGCTCAGTGCTGGCCATCGGCGCTGCCCGTTCGCTCCGCAACGTCGAGCGGCGCTGGCGCAGCCGGCGGTACTACGGAGGCACTCGTGCCGCCGTCGGCGTGACCGACGTCGGCGGCGACCGCTTCGGTTGCGCTCGCGGTGACCTCCGCCGGCGCGGCCGGCAGCTCCGCAAGTGCGGTGACGGGGGCTGGCGCTGCGGCGGGCGGCGCAGGCGGCGGAGCGCGCTGCGCCTCGCGGCGAGCCTCTTCGAGCTGGATCTCCTGGTCGAGCTGGGCACGCAGCTGCCGCGCCATGGCGCGGGCACGTCCCGTCCAGCGGCCGATGTCCGCGGCGAGCTTCGGCAGTTTTTCCGGGCCGAGCACGACGAGGGCAATGACCATGATCAGCAGGATTTCGCCAAAGCCCACTGGAGCATCGCCTCGAAGAGCAAAGGGTGTACGGGCGCGCCGCCCGTCAGACGTTGGACTTCTGCTCGGGCTTCGTGCCCTGCTTGTCCGCCGGGAACTCGGCGTCCTGGCCGGTCAGCTGCTTGAGCGGCTTCTGGTCCTGTTCCTTCTCGCCGTCATCCATCGACTTCTTGAAGTCGCGCACGGCCGCACCCAGGTCCGAACCGATGGTCCGGAGCTTCTTGCCGCCGAAAATCAGGAGTGCGATCAGCAGAATGACCAGCAACTCGCGAAAACCTAAACCGCCCATGTGATTCTCCCGGGGCCCATGGAACCGTGGGCAACGCGATCATAACCCAAAGGTCGGGGACCCAGATCGTGCGCTAACCCACTGTCTGAACAGATGGTGTGCCCTTAGTTCCCGGCCGGACCTGCAACCAGAAGGTGACCGGCCCGTCGTTGGTGAGCCGGACGCTCATTTCGGCACCAAAGCGGCCGGTCTCGACCGTCGCGATTCGGCGACGCGCGAGCGCGACGAAGTACTCGTACAGCCGGCAGCCCTCGTCCGGCGGTGCTGCCGTCTGGAATCCGGGCCGGGTGCCGCTGTGCGTGTCGGCGGCCAGCGTGAACTGCGAGACGACGAGCAGCGAGCCTTGGGTGTCCACGAGGCTCCGGTTCATGCGGCCGGCGGCGTCATCGAACACCCGGTAGGTGACGACGCGCTCGAGCAGGCGATCCGCCTCGCGCGTCGCGTCGCCGCGCTCGACGCCGAGCAGCAGCAGCAGCCCCGGCCCGATCATACCGACGGGCTCGCCGGCGACCGCCACGGAAGCCTCGGTCACGCGCTGCAGCAATCCAATCATGGGGGCATTCTCGCCGGCGGCGTCCGTGGCTGCTCGGCAATCTGCGGATCCCACGGCGAATACCGCGTCATAACTCCACATTCATTCAGATATATGGATTAAATGGATATATAAAAGCCATTGCAATGGACAAAAAAGGCATGTGACGGAATTGATAATCCATTTTTTCTATAAACAGGAACTTGTGTATTTACAGATATCTGTAATGCGTATAGTTGCCTTTAATGTGGAGTTACGCAACTACAAAATGTCTATAAGTAGCTGCTAGGTGGCTTAATATCTCCAAAAGCGGGGTCCCCCGCCACCTCGATTGCCTGCGACTGACCGCCCCGCCGGCGACGACGGGCCGCAGGCTGCGCGGTGAAGTGCCGTCAGGCCGCGGCGAACCGCGATTGCAGAGCCCCTCCAGTCGACTAGGCTCACACCATGAGTGCCACCGCCTCGCCATTCCTCCCCGCCGGGGTCCGCAAGCGCTGGCGGCTGAGCGGACTCCTGCATCACCGCGAGGTCGCGTTCTGGTCGCTGCAGGCGATCGGCTGGAGCGCTTACTTCATCGCGCAGTTCGTCTCGATGCTCTATTACCCGGAGTCGGCGAGCCCGAAGAAGTTCTCCGGCTACATGTCGGTGCTGATCGACGCGGCGCTCACGGGCTTCGTGCTGTCCTCGGTGCTGCGCTATGCCTACCGGCGCGTGCGCGAGCGGCCGCCGGCGCAGGTGGTGCCGACGGTGCTCGCGCTCGTGTACCTGGCGGCGCTCGTGTGGCGCCTGTTCATCAACGGCGGCTACGTGCTGTTCATGGACGAGCACGAGATGCTCGAGGGCTGGGGCCGCATCTTCACGGGTGCCCTGATCTCGACGTACCTGCTGCTGTGCTGGTCGGCGCTCTACTTCGGCATCTACTACTACGAGTCGGTGCAGAAGGAGCGCGAGGCGACGCTGCGCGCCACCGCGCTCGCGCAGGAATCGCAGGTGAAGATGCTGCGCTACCAGCTGAACCCGCACTTCCTGTTCAACACGCTGAACGCGATCTCGACGCTGATCCTCGACCGTGACAACGACACCGCGAGCCTCGCGGTGTCGCGGCTGTCGGCGTTCCTCAGGCACACGCTCGACCAGGACCCGATGAAGAAGGTCACGCTCA
>Ga0181519_10001586_pt1 | contig 20011 bp, 13 predicted proteins | sample PEATcosm2014_Bin_26_FD_121102 | JGI IMG/M metagenome (GOLD analysis project Ga0181519, IMG submission 121102) | Peatland microbial communities from MTU Mesocosm Facility, Houghton, MI, USA - PEATcosm2014_Bin02_10_metaG | ecosystem: Environmental > Terrestrial > Soil > Wetlands > Peat | place...
CGGCGCCTTGACCTCCTGGTAGCCGTTGTCCTGGTAGACGCGGCGCATGTACTGCTCCACCTGCTGCCAGATGGACCAGCCCTTGGGATGCCAGAAAACGAGCCCCGGCGCCTCTTCCTGCTGGTGGAAGAGGTCCAGTTCCTTGCCCAGCTTGCGGTGGTCGCGCTTCTCTGCCTCGGCCAGCATGTGCAGGTAGGCCTCCTGCTCATCCTTCCGGGCCCAGGCGGTGCCGTAAATCCGCTGCAGCATCTCGTTGCGGCTGTCGCCGCGCCAGTAGGCGCCGGCAACCTTCATGAGCTTGAACACCCTGAGCTTGCCGGTGGAGGGCACGTGCGGTCCCACGCACAGATCGACGAAATTGCCCTCCCGGTACAGCGAGATCACCTCGCCGTCGGGAATGCCGGCGATGATCTGCGCCTTGTATTTCTCGCCGATGGATTCGAAATACGCCACGGCATCGTCGCGCTGCCAGACCTCGCGGCGCACGGGCTCGTCCTTGGCCGCGAGCTGGCCCATCTTGCGTTCGATGGCTTCCAGGTCCTCGGGGGTGAAGGGGCGCTTGTAGGCGATGTCGTAGTAGAAACCGTTTTCGATCACCGGGCCGATGGTTATCTGGGCGTCCGGGTACAGTTCCTTGATGGCATAGGCCAGCAGGTGGGCCGTGGAGTGACGGATGATGTCCAGGCCCTCGGCGTCCCGGTCGGTGACGATGGCCAGGCCCGCGTCCTGCTCCAGGACGTACGAGGTATCGACCAGCCGGCCATCGACCTTCCCGGCCAGCGCGGCCTTGGCCAGGCCGGGCCCGATGGCCGCCGCGACTTCGGCGACGGTTACCGCGTGCTCGAAGGCACGTTGGGAGCCGTCGGGAAGGGAAATCGAGATCATGGGCGTCTCCGAAGCGAAAAAAAATGCGCGGGGCAAGCCGCGCATTCCTTATCTCGCCGGGGTTCCCGGGAACCCAACCGGACCACCCGGGGTCCAAGGGCCAGAATCGCCAACCGCGGACCGGCAACCTGGTAGGCGCGATTGGACTCGAACCAACGACCCCCACCATGTCAAGGTGGTGCTCTAACCAGCTGAGCTACGCGCCTCCTGCAAAGAGGCCGAATCATACACGATGCGCGCCATCGCCCTGTCCGGGGCACGCCTGCACGCCCGGCTCCGGCGCGGTAATGTGCGCCAAGGCACATCGGGAAAACGGCCACCCGCGGTAATTTCGACCCAGGCCGTCGTCATCGCCGAGTAACGCGGCGTACATACCCCTGTAAAGGGACGGAAATACTGTCATGGCCATCAAATCCTGCGAGACGCCAACAATGCTCGATACCAATAGCGCCAAGCAAGCAGCCGGTCCGGCGGCAGCGTTTTCCGAGGGTCGCAGCAGCAATGACACGGCCTTGCGCGTCGGCATGGCGCGCAGCGCGGCCGACCTCGAAGAAGCCCAGCGCCTGCGCTACGCCGTCTTCGCCCAGGAAATGGGCGCCAAGCTTGGCAATACTGTCGATTCCGTCGACCACGACGAATTCGACATGTACTGCGACCACCTTCTGGTGCGCGAGGCCGAGTCCGGCCGGGTGGTCGGCACCTACCGCATCCTCCCGCCGCACCGCCGTGCGCAGATCGGCCGGCTGTATTCGGAGTCCGAGTTCGATCTGACGCGCCTGGGCAACCTGCGCTCCTCCCTGATCGAGGTGGGCCGCTCCTGCGTGGCCCCGGAGCACCGCACCGGATCGGCCATTCTCATGCTGTGGGCGGGCCTGGCCCAGTACATGCGCAAGGGCAACTACCGCCACCTCATCGGCTGCGCCAGCGCCCCGCTCGCCGACGGCGGCATGCAGGCTGCCGGCCTGCGCGACCGCCTGCAGGATTACCTGTGCGCCCCGGAGTACCGCGTCTTCCCGCACCTGCCCTTTCCGCACGAGCGCATCTCGCGGCCGGCAACGGTCGAGGTGCCGCCGCTCATCAAGGGTTACCTGCGCCTGGGCGCGAAAGTCTGCGGCGAGCCCGCCTGGGATCCGGACTTCAACAGCGCGGATTTCCTCATCTGGCTGTCGCTCGACACCATGTCGCCGCGCTACGCGCGCCACTTCGACCTGCTGGCGGCCCAGGGTGAAGCGGCAATCGCCTGAGGGCCGCCCGGGGCGGCGCCGCTCCGGCGAGGACGGCTGGGCCTGGATGCTGCGATGGCTGTTCGCGCCGCAGCGGCGGGAGAGCAGCGCGCGGAGCGTTGACCCGCGCATTTACCTCGCGCCGTTCTAGACCCTCACCCCGGCCCGCTACTTTCGCCGCGCAATCATCACCCCCTTCACCTCCGCCAGCTGCGCCAGCGAGCGCCGCAGCGCCCCGCCATCGGGCACCTCGATCGTAAAACTCATCTGCGCCTGATCCCGCTGCGAAAAGGTATTCACCCCGATCACATTGAGTTTTTCTCGGGCGAACACCTCGGTGATGTCGCGCAGCAAGCCCTGGCGGTCGCTGGCCATCACCAGCACCTCGACCGGGTATGCGGACCGGTCGCCCCGATCCGCGCCCTCCCACTGGACCTCGATCAGGCGTTCGGGCTGGCGCTCCATGAGCCCCCGCGCGTTGCTGCACGAGGCGCGGTGCACCGAAATGCCCTTGCCGCGCGTGACGAAACCGATGATGGGGTCGGGCGGAATCGGACGGCAGCAGCGCGCCAGGGAGGTCAATAGCGAGTCGACGCCCACCACCAGCACCGAGCCCCGGCCGCCGGAGGGCGCCGGGCGGGGCTTGTCCAGAACGACCGGCTGCTCCTCGACGACTGTCGTGGCCACGGCCAGGGCCTGTTCGATGCCGCGCAGGCTGAATTCGTCCTTCGTGGCCGCGGCGCACAGCTCCTCGGTCGAGGCAAAGCCCAGCCGGCGCGCCAGGTCCTCGTGGGAGACGGCGGTGCGTCCCAGGCGCTGCAATTCGCGGCTGATGATTTCGCGCCCGGCCGCCACCGACTGTTCGTATTCCTGGGCGTGGAACCACTGGCGGACCTTGGCCCGGGAGCGGGCGCCGGCCAGGAAGCCAAGTTCCGGGTTGAGCCAGTCGCGGCTGGGGCCGCCGCTGCGGATGCTCATGATCTCGACCGTCTGCCCGGTGCGCAACGGCGTGTTCAGCGACACCAGTGCGCCGTTGACGCGCGCGCCGCGGCAGCGATGCCCCAACTCGGTATGGATGTGATACGCGAAATCGATGGCGGTGGCGCCCTGGGGGAGCTCGACCACGCGGCCCTGCGGCGTGAGCGCGTAGACGCGGTCGGCCGCCTCGGGCCGGTCGCCGGGTTCGACCTCGCGCTGCCAATCGAGCAGCCGCCGCAGCCAGGCGATCTTTTCGGTCTCCGCCTTGTCGTCCCCGCTGGCCTCCTTGTAGCGCCAGTGGGCCGCGACGCCCAGTTCGGCCTGCTCGTGCATGCCTCGCGTGCGGATCTGGATCTCCAGGGGCCGTCCGTCGGCGTCCTCGACCACGGTATGGAGCGACTGGTAGCCGTTGGCCTTGGGCTTGGCGATGTAGTCGTCGTACTCGCCCTCGATGGGCCTCCACCGCTCGTGCACCAGGGCCAGGACCTCATAGCATTCGGATACGCGCTCGACGACCACGCGCAGCGCGCGCTGGTCGAACACGCGGTCGAACTCGAGATCCTTGGCGCGCATCTTCGCGGCGATGCTGGCGATGTGCTTGGGACGCCCGCTGACGGCCGCGGCGATGCCCGCGTCCTTGAGCAGCGCCTCCAGGGCCGCGACGGCCGCGGCAACGCGCTCCTCGCGCTGCCCGCGTTTTTCCTCCAGTTGGCGGGCGACGCGCTTGTAGACCTCGGGGTCGATGAAACGCAGGGCGAGGTCCTCGAGCTCCCACTTGATCTGCCAGATTCCCAGGCGGTTGGCCAGCGGCGCGTAGAGCGTGATGGTCTCGCGCGCGTAGGCCTCCACTCCGGTCTTGCGATGCGCCGCCAGGTAGCGCAGGGTCTGCAGCCGGGAGGCCAGGCGCAGCAGCACGACACGCATGTCGTTGACCATGGCCAGCAGCATCCGCCGCAGGGCTTCGTCCTGGCCCTCGGGCGAAGCCGCATGCGCGGCATCGTGCGAGCGCATGCGCGTGCGCACCGAGTCGGACAGGTGGCGCAATTGCCGCAGGTCGGCCACGAGCTGGGCGACCGCGCCGCCAAAGTGACTGCGCAGCCAGCGATCGGCGTCGCGCACCACTTCGTGCACGGCAAACAGGTAGGCGGCGCTGAGCAGGTCGTGATCGGGGCGCACGCCGGCAACGATGTCCGCCATGGCCTGCGCGTGTTCGCACAGCGGCTCGCCGGTCTCCAGGCTGCGGTCTGCGTACAAGGGGAAGACCAGGATGCGGGCCTGTTCCGGGTCGGCCGGCAGCGGCGCGCTGGCCGCAGGTAGCAGGGACGTGCTCATGGGCAAAGTCTAGTACGGTACGCTGCGAAAAATCGCCCGCCGCTTATTCCCTTGCTCACCATCCTACGTCGCTTTCTGGCGCCACGCACCGCGCCGGTCGCCCAGCACCTTTGGGAGGCGCAGTTGCACCGTTTTCCGCAATTGCTGGGCTTGCCTGCACCAATGCAGGCACGCATGCGGGAGCTCTGCGAGCAGTTCCTCGGGCAAAAGACCATGACCGGCGCCGGCGGCCTGGTCCTGACTGCGGACATGCAATTGCACATTGCCGCTCAGGCCTGCCTGCCAATCGTGCACCTGGGCCTGCACTGGTACCGGGGCTGGCGCGGCATCGTGGTCTACCCGTCGCGCTTTCGCGTGCGCCGCCGCGTGGTCGAGGACAACGGCCTCGAACATGAGTTCGACGAGGCCTTGGCCGGCGAGGCGTGGGACGGCGGCCCGGTGGTGCTGTCGTGGGAGGACAGCGCGGCGGGCGCCGATGCCGGGGACGGCGGGCCGCAGGGCATGGCGGTCAATGTCGTGATCCACGAGTTCGCCCACACGCTGGACCTGCTCGACGGCGCGGCCGACGGCATCCCGCCGTTCGACCCGCGCCTGCATGCCGGACTGGCCGCGGGGCCCTGGAGCGCCATCCTCGACGACGCCTACGAACGGTTCTGCGCCGAACTCGACCTGCTCGAGAACGAACTGCCGGCCCACATCGATCCGGATTCGGCGCACGCCGATCCGTATTTCGCCCGCCTGCCGCTGGACCCCTATGCCGCCAGCGACCCCGCGGAATTCTTTGCGGTGTCGAGCGAGGCGCTTTTCATGGACCCGGCACGGCTGCGCGCTTCCTTCCCGGCGTGGCACGACCTGCTGCGGCGTTTCTACCGGCTCGATGCGGCCGCGGCCGACGCCCCGGCTATCCGCTGACCAGGAACTCGCGCACGGCGCCGATCTGCTCCGCATCGAAGAACATCGGCGCGTGCCCTACTCCCGCGAAGGTGACCAGCCGCGGACGCGGACCGCGGGCGCACATCTGCGCGGCCGCGTCCGCACCCAGCAGATCGGAGTTGGCGCCGCGCAGCAGCAGGGTCGGGCAGGCAATCGCGTCATAGAGGCGCCAGAGCACCTGTTCACCGGCCTGGGCAAGCTCCGCGGTGAGGCCCCGCAGGGGCAGGCCGATGGCCGGGTCGTAGTGCAGGACGAAACCGGTTCCCTCGGGACGCAACACGGACTCGGTGATCTCGCGCCACTGGGCATCGTCGCGCATGCCAAAGCCGGCGGCAATCGTCCGGATGTGGGCGACGGCCGCGTCGAGGGATTCGAAGCGCATGGTGCTTCCCACGTAGGCGCCGATGCGCAGCAGGCCCTCGAGCTCCAGGTGCGGCCCGACGTCGTTGAGGATGAGCTTGTCGATGGGCGAATCGGCCAGGCCGGCCAGGCCGATGCCGATGAGGCCGCCCATGGACGTTCCCAGCCAGGCCACGCGCCGCACGTCCAGGCGCCCGATGAGCGTGACCATGTCGGCCACGTACTGGCTGAGCTGGTAGCAGGCGGGGTCGCGCAGCCAGTCGCTGCGGCCGCGGCCCGCGATATCGGGGCATACCACGCGGTAATCGGCGGCCAGGGCGCGCGCCAGGCGGTCGAAATCGCGCCCGGTGCGGGTCAGGCCGTGAACGCACACGAGCACGCGCGGATTGCGCGCATCGCCCCACTGCGCGTAGCGCAGGGTGTGCAGCCCGGCCGGGCTCAGGCACTGGACGGCGCCCTCGTAGGGTTCAGTCATCGGCATTTCCCCTGGCTGTGATCGACGCCGGATCGACGCCCTGCGGCGTTCGGGCCGGCGGTGGCGCGGTGGCGTCCAGCGGCTGGTTGAACCAGTAGCGCGGATGATCGCGCCGCCAGCGCACGACCGTGGTTCCGGCGGCGGCGAAACGCCACTGTACCGCGCCCTGCTCGTCGGAGCGTTCGATGGCCACGCCCCGATCGCGGTAGCGTTGCAGCACTTCGGCGTGCGGATGGCCAAAATGGTTTCGATACCCCAGCTGCATGCTGACCCAGCGCGGCGCCACGGCGGCGATGAAGGCCGGGCTCGACGAGCTGTGGCTGCCGTGGTGGGGCGCCACCAGCACGTCCGCCCGCAGGCTGCGCGCGGCCGCTTGCGCCCGATCGATCACCTGCTGCTCCTGGCGCGCGGGAACGTCGCCGGTCAGCAGGACGCGATGCGGGCCCAGCGCCGCCATGACGACGCAACTGCGCGCATTGGTGCTGGCGCGCGGCTGCTCGTAGAGCGCGGCGCCGGGGTGCAGCACATCGAGCGCCAGTTCGCCCAGATCGCGGTGTTGGCCCGCTTCGCAGCGCTGGATATTGCGGGCACCGCCGAGCAGCTTGTGGTCGGGCGGCACCGAGGTCAGGATGCTCGTCACCGGCAGCGCCCGCAGCACCGAGAGCGCCCCGCCGGCATGGTCGATGTCCGGATGCGAGACGATGAGCAGGTCCACCCGGTCGATGCCGCGGGCGCGCAGGTAGGGCACGATGATCCGCCCGCCCGCGTCGGCGTCCGGCGAGTAGCGCGGGCCCGTGTCGAAGACCACCACGCCGTGGGCCGTCTCCAGCACGATGCCCATGCCCTGCCCCACGTCCAGGGCGCTCACCCAGAGTTCGCCGGCGGCGGGCCTTTCCACGGGCCACACGAACAGCGGCAGCAGGCCGCACAGGCCCGCCGCGCGGCAGGGCCAGCCCCGCGGGGCCAGGAGCCAGGCGCAGCCGGCCACGGCCACGGCAAAGGTCCACAGCGGTGGCTGCGCCAGGGCCAATGAAGACCAGGCGGGCGTGGTGAGCCACCGCAGGAATGCCGTCAACAGGTCGAAGAGGGCATCGGCCGCGTGCAGCAGGACCTGGGCCGGCACGGTGGCGGCATCGCCGCAAACGCCCAGCGCGGCGCCGGCCAGGGACAGGGGCGCGACCAGGTAGCTCACCAGGGGAATGGCCAGTGCGTTTGCCACGGGCGCGACGAGGGATACCTGGCCGAAGATGGCCAGCGTCAGCGGCACCTGGCCGACCGTTATGGCCGCTTGCACGCGCAGCCCCTCGCGCAGCGCGGCCCGCCAGCCATGCGGGCTCCCCACGCCGCCGCTCGACACGAGAAAAATGCAGGCGACGGCCCCGAAGGACAGCCAGAACCCGGCCGCCAGCACCGCCCACGGGTCCCACAGGCAGACCAGGGCCGCAGCCCAGGCCAGGACCACGGCCCCGTCCACGCGGGCGCGCCAGCACTGGGCCAACGCCACGACGGCAAGCATGATCAGCGTGCGCTGGGCCGGCACGCCCCAGCCGGCCAGCAGGCAATAGGCGAGGCCACCGGCGATGCCCGCAAAGGCCCGCACCGCCGGCACGCTGGCCACGCGCAGCAGGCGGGCGCTGCGCCGCCAGAGCGCGCCGGCCAGCAGCGCGCAAAATGCCGCGATCATCGTGATGTGCAGGCCCGAGATCGATACCAGGTGGGAGATTCCGGTGCGATTGAACAGGGCCCAGTCGTCCTCGCCGATGCCGCCCTGGTCGCCCATCACGAGGGCGATGAGGACACTGGCATGGGGGCGTTGCACCAGCAGTGCGGCAAGGCGATCGCGCACTGCCGCGCGAACACGGTCCACCAGGGGATTGAAGCGCCAGACGCGTTCCTGGAGCAGCACCGGCGCCGCATCGTTGCGCCCGGCGCGCACCGTTCCCTGGGCGCGGATGCCCTGTTCGAGCATCCAGGCCTCCGCATCGAAGCCCGCCGGATTGACCGTCGCGTGGGGACGGTGCAGCCGGACCGTCCATTGCCAGCGCTGCGCGGGTAGCACCGCCGCTCCGGCTGCGTACCAAGAAAGAGCAATGCGGCGAGGTACGGCGAATCCGGCGGCTCCTGCCGGATCCGGCAGAGCCCGATCGACCTCAGCGACGAAGCGCGTGCCCCCCTCGAAGGTGGCTGGAAGGCTGGCTACGACGCCCTCCACGCGAATGTCGCGGCCCTCGTCGGCGAAGGCCAGCGCATCGGCCATCCGCAGGCGTGCGCTTGCCCCGGTATACGCAAAGCCGGCGAGGAATCCGGCCACGCACGCCAGGACCACGGCCGTTCGGGCGGTCGGCCCGTGATCACGGGACAAGGCAGCGATCGCCCCAGCAGCGGATGCAGTGCCCGCGCACGCGGCGGCCCACAGCATCGGAATCGAGGGTAGCGCCGCAAGCTGCTGCAGGAAGACGTCGCCGGCCACGAAGGCCGCCCATGCCAGCGGCACTGCCGGCACGACTTGGCTTGCCCTAGAGAGTCGCAAGGCGCGGCAGGGCCGCGTGGGCATTGCGGGTGGTTTGCTCCGCGAGCTCGGCCACGGGAATATTGCGCAGTTGCGCGATAACCGCGGCGATGCGCGGCAGTTGCGAGGGTTCGTTGCGCGACGCGCTGCCGCCATTGCGCAGCCACTGGGGAGGGATATCAGGGGAATCGGTTTCCAGTACCAGGGCCTCGGCAGGCAATTGCGCCGCGAAGCGGCGGATGCGCAGCGATCCGTCGTAGGTGGCCGAGCCGCCAAAACCCAGGCGCATGCCCAGGTCGAGGAAGCCCCGCGCCTGGACCTCCGAACCGTTGAAGGCGTGGGCTATGCCGCCGCGTACCGTGGAGCGGCGCAGGTGATAGAGCAGGCGGTCGGCCGACCGGCGCACGTGCACGATCACGGGCAGCCCGAGTTCCCCGGCGATCTTGAGCTGTTCGGCGTAGTACCACTCCTGCAGGGCCGTATCGGGGGCCCCGGGGAGGAAATCGAGGCCGATCTCGCCGATGCCCACAAAGCGCGGGTCATCACAGGCCGCGGCGGCGGCCGCGCGCAGCAGATCCAGGTCCGCGGCTTGTGCCGCCGGAACCGCCAGGGGGTGGATGCCCAAGGCGTAGGCAAGGCCGTGGCGTTGCGCGCAGGCCTTTACCGTGGCAAAGCCGGCCCGATCGACAGCCGGCAGCACGGCCATGTGCACGCCGGCCTCCAGGGCCCGTGCGACGACGGCATCACGGTCGGCGTCGAATTCGGCGGCGTCGAGGTGACAATGGGTATCGATCCACATGCCCCGAGTCTAGTGCCCCGGTTCGGCACTTTGGCCACCGCCACCGGTAAACCGTGCGACGCGCGTCGCCGCCTCCCTCAGCGAATCGCGATGTCGTTAGGTCCGGATCCAGTGGCATTTGGCAGCCCGCCGGTCAAGGTCAGCGCGCCAGTCGTAGCGTTGATCGCATATACGGATATGGTGCTCGCATTGGCGTCGAGCACGTAGGCAAATTTTCCACTCTGCTCAAACGCCATGCGCAGGGGCCCCAACCCCGTACTGAACGGCGTTCCCGGGATGGCGCTCAAGGCACCCGTCGTCGCATCGATCTGGAATCCCGTCACGTTGTTGGAACTCAAATTCGTCGTGTACAGGAAGCGCCCGGTCGGATCGACGACAATGTTGTCTGGATACAGGCCCGATGGCCCTGTCGCGTAGGGACTACCGATTATGAAGCTCAAGTTTCCGGTTGGCGGCGACCTGCCGCCTGCGAATACCGCATTTACCGCCGGCGACGCCGTATAGGCAAAGGCCGCCGATGGGGTGAAGGCCATGGCGGCGACGCCGGAGCCGCCAAAGATCGGACCGCCGGGGGCCGCTTGCAGGGCGCCACTCGATGCGTCGATCAAAAAGGGCGAAAGGGTGTCCGAATTCAAGTTGACTGCGTAGAGGAACGCACCGGTGGGATCCACGGCGACCTGGCTCGGGTTGGTCCCAACGGTGTAAGGGCTGCCCGGGATTTGCGTCAGCGCACCGGTTGCGCTGGAGATCGCATAGGCGGAAACGTTGTTCGAACCCTGGTTCGAGGTGTACAGGAACCTGCCCGTGGGATCGATGCTGATCGAAACAGGGTTCGTCCCCGCAGCGAACGGGCGGCCGGCAAGCGGGGCGAGTGCTCCGGTCGATGGGTCGATCGTGTAGGCCGATATGTCGTTGGAACCCTGGTTTGCCACATAGGCGTATCTGCCCGACGGATCGACGGCAATGGCGCCGGGGTTCGTGCCGGCTGCAAAACGGCTACCGACGATTTCCGTCAAGGCGCCGCTCGAAGCATCGATCGCGTAGACGGAAACGTCGTTTGTTCCAAAATTGGCGACAAAGGCATGCTGCCGGGCGGACGCACAGGTGATGACCACTCCCGTCACTCTCGCATTGCCTACCGTGCCGGCGCCGCCGCTTGTCGCGCACGTCTCTCCCGTCGGCTGGACGGACACCTCCACCGAATAATTCGATCCGCTGCCAAGTTTCGTGCTGAAGGCAAACGGTCCGTTTGCGGAAACCGTCGTGGCGTTGCCGCCATTAACCTGCAGGACGACGCTGGCGCCGGCATTCAGGCCGCCAACGATGCCGCCAACCGCGTACAGCGTCGGCGCGGGGGTCATTGGATTGCCACCGCCCCCACCGCCCCCGCCGCCACACGAGCACAAGGTCATCAGGATCGAAATGACCGCCATGGACATGCGGCAAGTCTTGAACCTCTGCATCGTTCCCGTCCCTTTCAAGGATTCAATCAGCTCAGGTCCGCCCGTTCACCAGCCGCAGGATCCGATCGCAGCGCGCCGCCAGTTCGGCATCGTGGGTGACGATGACGATGGCCGTGCCGCGGTTGCGTGCCAGTCCCAGGAGCTGGTCGAACACCGCGTGGGCCGTTTCGCGATCCAGATTGCCGGTGGGTTCGTCGGCCAGGATGCAGCGCGGGCCCGTGACGACGGCCCGCGCGATGGCCGTGCGCTGGCGCTCCCCGCCCGAGAGCTCGGCCGGAAAATGCGTGAGGCGATGTCCCAGGCCCACGGCCGTGAGAGCCTCGGCGGCGCGCGCGCGGCGCGCTGCCACCGGCACGCGGCGGATGGCCAGGGGCATGGCGACGTTGTCCAGGGCCGAGAACTCCGGGAGCAGATGGTGGAACTGGTAGACGAAACCCAGCGAGCCGTTGCGCAGCGCGCCGCGGCCCGCCTCGTCGAGCTGCGCCAGCGCGCGTCCGGCGATCGCGATCGTGCCGGCATCGATGGCGTCGAGCCCGCCCAGGCAATGGAGCAAGGTGCTCTTGCCCGATCCGGACGCGCCGACCACGGCGAGCACTTCGCCGGCATGCACGTCGAGGTCCACGCCGCGCAGCACCTCGACCGACAGGCCGTCGTCGCGATAGGCCTTCATCACGCCGCGCGCCGTGATCACGGCGCTGTCCGCAGGCGCGGGTGCGGGTGAAATGGACGGCGCGTCAGTCATAGCGCAGCGCCTGGGCGGGCTGGACGCGCGAGGCGCGCCAGCTCGGGTAGAGCGTGGCGGCCAGCGACAGCAGCAGGGAGATGATCACGATGGGCACGATGTCGGCCGACTGCGGATCCGAGGGCAAGGCGCTGATGAAGTAGATCGATGGATCGAGAAAATGCACGCCGAAGGTCCGTTCGATCACCGGCACGATGACGTCCAGGTTGCAGGCCAGCAGCAGCCCCCCGGCCACGCCCAGCAGGGTTCCGAGCACGCCGATCAGGCCACCCTGGATGATGAAGATCGTCATGATGCTGCGCGGGCTCGCCCCGAGGGTGCGCAGGATGGCGATGTCCGACTGCTTTTCCGTGACGGTCATCACCAGGGTCGAGACCAGGTTGAAGGCCGCCACGGCCACGATCAGGGTGAGGATCAGCAGCATCATGCGTTTTTCGACCTTGACGGCAGCGAACCAGACCTTGTTCTGGCTCGTCCAGTCGCGCGCCCACAAGTCGTGGCCTAGGCTGGCCGAGAGGCGCTGCGCCACCTGGGGCGCGCGCTGCATGTCGGCGATGCGCAGGCGCACGGCATTGGGGCCGTCCTGCCGGAACACGCGCTGGGCGTCGGCCAGGTTGATCACGGCCAGGGCGCTGTCGTATTCGTAATGGCCGGATTCGAACGTGGCGGTGACGTGGAACTGCTTCACTCGGGGCAATACGCCGGCCGGCGTGAAGCTGCCCTGCGGCGCCACCAGGGTGAGCGGATCGCCGGGCCCCACGCCCAGGGCGCGCGCCAGGTCGATTCCCAGGACGATGCCGAAGCTGCCATCGGTGAGGGCTCCGATCGGCGCGCCGTTGAGGTGGCGCAGCACCTCGGAGACCCGTGGTTCGAGCGCCGGATCCACGCCCTCGACGACGGCGCCGCGCACCGCGCCGTCGCGCACGAACATCGCCTGCGATTCGAGAACGGGAGCGGCGGCCACGACCTCGTGGTCCTTGCCCAGGGTCGCTACCAGGCCATGCCAGTCGCCGATGGCGCCCTGCTCCGAGCGGATCTCGATGTGCGGCAGCACGGAGAGCATGCGGTCGCGCACTTCGTGCTGGAAGCCGTTCATCACGCTCAGCACGACGATGAGGGCCATGACCCCCAGGCCGATGCCCGCCATCGATGCGGCCGAGATGAAGGAGATGAAGGCATTGCGCCGGCGCACGCGGCGGCCGGCCCGGGTGTAGCGCAGGCCGATGAGGACTTCGTAGGGAATGTTCAAGGAAACGCCGGCCCGTTGGGAAGATGGCGCCTCGCGGCGCGATGGTGTGGGCCTATTCTAGCCAAAGGCGCCACCGGCGCCGGTGGAGGCGCCGCCGGGCACCGCAAGCCGCGGTCGTTCAGGCCAGCTGCAGGTCGCGGGGCCGCGCACCCGGAAAAACGGCATCCAGGTCGGCCGCCGACAAACCGTACTGCCGCGCGAACAGGCCGCCCAGCACCGCGCGGTATTCGTTGAGAACGGGCAGGTCGCGGTTCTGGAATAGGCCGGCTTCGGTGATCTCGCGCTGCTCCCCGGCGATGCGCCCGCCGCGCACGCTGCCGCCCATGACCAGGTACGCGGTGCCGTGGCCATGGTCGGTGCCATGATTGCCGTTCTCGCGCAACGTGCGTCCGAACTCGCTCATGACCACCACGGTCGTGTCGCGCCAGGCCGGCCCCATGGCCGTGGCAAAGGCCGCCAGGCCCCGGCCCAGTTCCTCCAGGTGGGTCGCCAGGTAGCCCTTGCCGGCGCCCTGGCCCACGTGGGTGTCCCAGCCACCGACGTCGATGAAGCCCAGGTCGAATTTCTCGCTCATGAGCCGGCCCATCCGCTGGGCATCGCGCTCGAAGCCCTTGCTGTTGATCGCGCCGCGGCTTGCGCTGTCCATCTCGTCGGCAAGGTCCTTCATGATCTCGTCGCGCACCGCGAAGCCCTCGCCCACCGGCACGGAGAAGCGCGTCGGCGCATACATGCCGGCGATGAGGTCGCGCTGGCGCGCGTCCACCGCCATCTTGCCCACCGACTGCAGCGCCACGTTGCCGATCAGCTGCCGGCCGCGCATGGCCAGGGGCAGCTGCTCGGTGAAGGCGATGGGCTTGCCCCCGCTCAGGGTGCCCACCAGGCGATTGAGAAAGCCCGAGCCGAAATCGCGCGTGCCGTCGAGCGCCTGGCCCAGTTCGATGCTGTCCTGCGTCTCGAAGTGGCTGCGCGAGGTGTCATCGGTGCCGGCGAAGGCGACGAATGCCAGCTCCTTGCGCTGGTAGAACGGCAGCAGGGTCTGGCCCAGGGCCGGATGCAGCCCCCAATAGGCCTCCAGCGGCAAGGCGGCATCGGCCTGGGTGCCGGGGCGCGCGATGGCGATGCCCGGACGCGCGCGGTAATAGAACTCCGAACCCACCGGCACCAGGACGCTGGCCGTATCCAGGCCGCCGCGCAGGAACACCAGCAGGAACTTGGAGCCGCCCGCCGGCGCCGCGTAGGCGGCCAAGCGCTGGGTGCACAGCGGCGCCGCAAGCAGCGCGCGCAATACGTCTCGACGTTGCATGGGGGACCTCATCGCATCATGAATTCGGGCGAACTGAGCAGCAGCAGATTCCATTCCTGCGCCGACTGCGCCTGGTCCAGTGCCTCGCGGGTCGCCGGCGCCAGGCTGCGCTGCGTGCTCTGGTAGTACATCGCGTTGGCCAGCTGCGGAAACGCCGGGCGCTCCGACGGATTCGGCCCTTCGGTCTTGAACAGCCCCGCGCTGCCCGAGCCGATCGCCTTGGCGATCTCGAAGCGCACGGCCATCTGGCCCGGCCCGGACCAGGCCGACTCGGCCAGCGAATAGCCGTCGGGGGTCTGGTGGTTGAACGGCGCCTCGCCCAGGCGATTGAGCCAGTTCACCATCGGGTTGGCATTGACGATGGGCTTGCTGTCGTAGGCCAGCCGCACCGCCGAAACCACGTAATGCACCGGATCCTTGAAGTCCTGGTGCAAGGAGGCCGTGAACGCGGGCGCGGCTATCGCCACGCGCAGCACGGCGGCGATGTCGCCGTCGCTGCGCAGGAACTCGCGGCTCATCGCCTCGATCAGTTCCGGCGGCGGCGTGTCGCCGACCAGAAAGCGCGCCAGCTTGCGGCTCACGTTGCGCGCGGTCGCCGGGTGGCGGCTGAGCAGGTCGAGGACTTCATCGAGCTCGCCCGGGCCGCGTCCGCGGATGGTGTGCCCGAGAACGACCTTGTCGCCGTAATCGTGGCGATTCGGATTGAACTCGAACAGTCCGTCGCGGATGTACTGGCCGGCATATTCGCGCTTGACCTTGGGCGGCTCGCTCGTTGCCGGGTCCTTGTGGCTCTCGCCAAAGCCCGTGAGCACGCGGGCCAGCTCCTGGACGTCGCGCTGGGTATAGCCGCCGTCGACCCCCAGCGTATGGAGCTCGAGGAGTTCGCGCGCGTAGTTTTCGTTGATATGGTTCACCGCGTTCTGGGCGTTGTCCAGGTAGGCGAGCATCGCGGGGTGGCGCGCGCTGGCCGCGAGCAGATCGCCAAAGCGCCCGAGCGCGTGCGCGCGCAGGTGCTCCTCGTAATCGCCCACCATGGCGCGGATCATGTGCTTGCCCTGGTGGACGTTGAAATGGTTGAACCAGAACCAGGTCATCTGCTCCTGCAACTGCTTGGGCGAATACAGGTCGCGCAGCAGTTCGCGCACCGCCGCCTCGCGGGCGAGGCGGTTGAGCTCGAGCTGGTAGTCGTGCTGCGCGGCCTTGCGCGCGTCCTCGTCGGCGATGGCCTCGGCGCCCTTGCGCTGGGCTTCCAGGCCATAGACGAGCTCGGCAAGGCCCTGGCGCGAGATCGTCATGGCGGAAATCTGCTCGGCCACCGGTGCCGGCAGGGGCGCGCGGACATCGCCGTGCAACTGGTCGGCAACCCACGCCGCCTCCCCGCGCGCCCGGATCTGCTCGAAATCCGCGGCGGTGGCGCCCCACGAAAGGCGGTCGAGCACCCGCGCCGGATCCCTGCCCGCGGGCGCGGGCGCGGCGGCCGGGGCCGACGGCGCGGCGATGCCGGCGGCGGGCGCCGAGGCATTGGCGCACGCGCCCAGCAGGACCGCAGTGCACAAGAGGAGCACGGCGTGCTGTCGCACGCTGCGCGGGGCGGGAATTTCGAGGCGGATCGGCATGACAGCACCATAACGAACCGGGACGCGTTTGGTGCACCCAGGTGAGGACCGCCCGGTATCCAATTGCAACGATCACCCGATGGTCTAGCCCAAAGCCGTAGCTTTTTGTTGCAACTGCGCGCCGGCACCGGTAACGCCGGGGCCGGATTCCGCAGGGCGAAGGCCGCATTACACTGGGCCGATGGACTGGACCCTGCTCGTTCCGGGCGCCCTGGTGGCGCCTCGGCTGGCGCCGGAGCTGGCGCGTGCCCTGGACGCGCCGCTCCTCGCAGCGCAATTGCGTGATGCCCGCGCCGTTGCCGCGGGACCGGGCAGGGCGGCGACTGCGCACCTCGCGCCCGAGGCCAGGCAGGCGGTCCACTGGGCCTGGCTGGCCGGCCATTTCGGCCTGGACCCCGCTGCCACCGCGACGGCGCCCTACGCCTGGCATTGGATAGGCGATGCCACGGCGGACGTGGCGGCGGATGCGGAGGCAGTTGCCGGCGCGGACGTTGCAACAGGCGCTGTGCCGGATGCGGAGGCGGATCTGCCCGCGGATCGGGCGGACGCCACCTTGTGGGTCGCGTATTGCACGCCCGTGCACCTCGCGATCGCACGTGACCATTTCGTGGTGTCCGATCTGGGCGCCGCGCCCCTGCAGGATGCGGAGGCGCGCGAATTGCTCGATCGGGCCAACGCGGTCCTCGCCGCGGAACCCCCGGCCGCGCGGGGCGCCGGCGAGCCGCCACTGCGCCTTGCGCAGCGGGGCGGCACGTGGTTCCTGCTTGCCCCGCAGCCCCTGGAGCTGCAGACCTGGCAGCTCGACGCCGTGCTGGGCCAATCGGTGCAGGACCGCCTGCCCGTCGGTCCGGCGGCGCGCCGCTGGCGCGTGCTGGTCAACGAGATCCAGATGAGCTGGCATGCGAGCGCCAGCGCCGCGGCGCGCGAGGATGCCGGCGCGCGCGCGGCCAATGCGCTCTGGCTCCACGGCGGCGGCCGATGGTCCGCGCTCGCGCTGCCCACCGGCAGCGGCACGGCGCTGCGCATGGCCGGCGCAGTCGCCGAGGACGCCGTGGTACGCGGTTGGCTGCAGGCGGGCGGCGTGGCGGCGCCCGCCCAGGCGCCCACCGCCACGCTCGCCGTGTGCCGGGCGCTTTTCAGCGCCCACGCGCACCAGGCCTGGGAGAGCTGGCTCGAGGCCTGGCCCGCCGTCGAGGCCCGGCTGGACGCCGAGCTCGATGCCGCACGCCAGGCCGGCGCGCGCCGCTTCGAGCTCGTCTTGTGCGGCGCGCACGGCGCGCGCGTCCTGGCGCTGCCCCTGCGCACGCCGTGGTGGCACCGCCTGCGCCGCCCCACCCCGGCCGCAGCCATCGTGCAGCGCTGGCTTGCCGAACCCGCTCCCCCCGCGGCGAGCGCACGCACCGGCGGTGCCCACGCCGGCGCATCGCATCGCGCGGCTGCATGAGCGCCATCTTCCGCACGCGCGATTTCGATCCGGCGACGGCGCGGCGCCTCGAGGCGCTGGGCGTGCCGGCGCCGCTGGCGCGGGCGCTCGCGGCCCGGGGCATCAGCGGCGAGGCCGACCTGGCGCTGTCCACGCGCCAGATGCAGGCGCCCTCGACCATGCACCAGCTCGATGCCGCGGCCCGCCTGCTCGCCGATGCGATCGCGCGCAATTGCCGCCTGCTGGTGGTGGCCGACTACGACTGCGACGGGGCCACGGCCTGCGCGGTGGCCGTGCGCGGCCTGCGGCTGATGGGCGCCCAGGTGGCCTACCTCGTGCCCAACCGCTTCGAGTACGGCTATGGCCTGACGCCCGAACTCGTGGATCTAGCGGCACAGAGCCGGCCCGACCTGCTCATCACCGTGGACAACGGCATCGCCAGCATCGAAGGCGTGGACCGCGCCAACGCCCTGGGCATCGACGTGCTCATCACCGACCACCACCTGCCGGCCGACCGCCTGCCGGCGGCCAAGGCCATCGTCAACCCCAACCAGCCCGGCTGCCGCTTCGACTCCAAGAACCTGGCCGGCGTGGGCGTGATGTTCTACGTGCTGATGCAGCTGCGCGCGGAGCTGCGCGCACGGGGCCGCTTCGACGAAGCCACGCAACCGCGCCTCGACAGCCTGCTCGATCTCGTGGCCCTGGGAACGGTTGCCGACCTGGTGCGCCTGGATCGCAACAACCGCATCCTGGTCCAGGCGGGCCTGGAGCGGATCCGGCGCGGCGCGATGCAGCCCGGCCTGGCGGCGCTGTTCCGCGTGGCCGGTCGCGACCCGCGAACCGCGCGCGCCTCCGACCTGGGGTTTGCCATCGGGCCGCGCATCAACGCCGCGGGCCGGCTCACCGACATGACCCAGGGCATCGAATGCCTGCTGTGCGACGACATGGACGAGGCCCTCGTCCTGGCCCAGCGCCTGGACACCCTAAACCGCGAGCGCCGGCAGATCGAGGCCGACATGCAGGCCGATGCCCAGATCGACCTGGACGCGGCCGAGCGCGAGTGTGGCCTTGCGGGCGGCCCCGGAGGCTTGTCCCAGCAACGCACCATCACCATGTTCCGCGACGGCTGGCACCCCGGCGTGGTGGGTCTCATCGCCTCCCGGGTCAAGGAGCGGCACCATCGGCCGACGATCGCCTTTGCGCGCGCCGATGCCGGCAGCCTGCGCGGCTCGGGCCGGTCGATCGACGGCGTGCACCTGCGCGACACCCTCGACCGGGTCACCAAGCGCAATCCCGGCCTGATCACGCGCTTCGGCGGCCACGCGATGGCCGCGGGCCTGACCATCGCGCAGGCCGGCCTGGCCGATTTCACGCAGGCCTTCGAGCTGGCCGCCCGCGAAACCAGCGACGCGAGCCTGTACGCGCGGTCCCTGGCCGTTGACGGCGCGCTGGCCGCCACGGAAATCACCCATTCCCTGGTCGAGGCGATGGATCGCATCGTCTGGGGCCAGGGATTTGCAGAACCGCTGTTTGCCAACGAGTTCGCGGTGCTGGAGCAGCGCCTCGTCAAGGATGCGCATCTCAAGCTCACCCTGGAACTCGACGGGCGCCGCTGGCCGGCCATCTGGTTCCGGCGCGTCGAGGCCCTGCCCGACCGTGCCCGGCTGGCGTACCGGCCCACCATCGACGAATTCCGCGGCCAGCGGCGCCTGTCGCTCATCGTCGAGCAGATGGCGTAGCGCCGCGGCGCCGTTGCGGGCAGGCCCGGGCCCGTATAATCGCGGCTTTCCCGCACCACCGGGGCCGCGATCGCGCGGCAGACCGGGTGCAGCCCGGGGTGCAGCCCACCCCGGCCGCGGCACGCTCGGCCGCACGCCCCGCAGGAAGCTCCATGGACGCAGAACAGCTCAACCACATCGCCGCAACGATCACCGATCTCAACGCTCGCCTGGGCGAGCTGCGGAGGTACCTTTGACGTCGATGCCAAGGAAAAACGCCTGATCGAGCTGGCCCAGGCCCTCGAAGCCCCCGACGTCTGGAGCGACCAGAAGCGCTCGCAGGAGCTGGGCAAGGAAAAAAAACTGCTCGACGACGTGGTCACGCGCATGCGCCGGATCACCGGCGAGCTGGCCGACGCCGCCGAGCTCTTCGAACTGACCCGCACCGAGGGCGACGACGCGACCCTGCAGTCCATCGGCGGCGACGTGCAGTCCCTTGCCAAGCAGATCGGCGATCTCGAATTCCAGCGGATGTTCAACAACCCGCTGGACCCGAACAACTGCTTCCTGGATGTCCAGGCCGGGTCGGGCGGCACCGAGGCGCAGGACTGGGCCTCCATGCTCGAGCGCATGTACCTGCGCTACGCCGAGCGCAAGGACTTCAAGGCCGAACTGCTCGAGGAGTCCGCCGGCGAGGTGGCCGGCATCAAGAGCGCCACGATCAAGATCACCGGTTCCTACGCCTTCGGCATGCTGCGCACCGAGACGGGCGTGCACCGCCTGGTGCGCAAGTCCCCCTTCGACTCCAACGCGCGGCGCCATACCTCCTTTGCCAGCGTCTTCGTCTACCCCGAGGTCGACGACACCGTCGAGGTAGACATCAACCCGGCCGACCTGCGCATCGACGTCTACCGGGCCTCGGGTGCCGGCGGCCAGCACGTGAACAAGACCGAATCGGCCGTGCGCATCACCCACATCCCCACCAATACCGTCGTGCAGAGCC
>Ga0181519_10001593_pt1 | contig 19948 bp, 16 predicted proteins | sample PEATcosm2014_Bin_26_FD_121102 | JGI IMG/M metagenome (GOLD analysis project Ga0181519, IMG submission 121102) | Peatland microbial communities from MTU Mesocosm Facility, Houghton, MI, USA - PEATcosm2014_Bin02_10_metaG | ecosystem: Environmental > Terrestrial > Soil > Wetlands > Peat | place...
CGGCCGCAGGCCAAGCGCGCGACGACCACAGCCCTGATATTTAATATACTTCTCGCTCTGGGTTGCATCCCCGCCCCCGCGCGCGCGCAAGACGTGTTAGCGCAAGACGTATTCTTGCCCGCCTTCACCGACCCGCACCGCCGCGTCGAACAACCGGGCGAGGAAGGCAAGCAGCCGCTGCGCTTTCTCACCAGCGACGATTACCCGCCGTTCGAATTCCTGGATTCCCAGGGCGCGCTCGTGGGCTTCAACGTCGACGTGGCCCGGGCGATTTGCGAGCAATTGCAGGCGAGTTGCACCATCCAGCCGCGCCGGTGGGACAACCTGCTCGACGCGCTCGATGCCAAGGAGGGCGACGCGCTGATCGCCTCGATGAAGCCCTCCGCCGCCGCCGGCCGTGCGATTTTCACCGAGCCCTACTATTTCACGCCCGCGCGCTTCGTCGCATTGGCGGACGCCAAACCGCTCGATCCGCGTCCCGAGACCGTGGCCGGCAGCAGGATCGGGGTCACCGCGGGCGGCGCGCATGAGGCGTTCCTGCGCAAGTTTTTCCCGCGTGCGGTTGTGGTTCCCTTCGCCACGCGCGACAAATTGATGCAGGCGGTGAAGGACAAGCAGGTGGACGCGGGTTTTGGCGACGCCATTTCGCTCAGCGCCTGGATGAACGATAACCCCGGCTGCGCCTTCGTCGGCGGCGACTGGCTGGAGCCGGCCTATTTCGGCGAGGGCATCGGCATCGGCGTGCGGCCCGACGACCAGCCCGGCCGGCGCCGGCTCAACTGGGCGCTGCAAAGACTGGACGAATCCGGCAAGCTGGCGGAAATCTACCTGAAATACTTCCCCGTAGGCATTTACTGATCAGGCGACAGCCGCCGGCAGGTTCGCCGCGAAAAACGCCGCCGCCAGCGCCATGCCCTCCGGCGTGATGCAATGGTCGACGCCGCGCAGGATGTGAGTTTCCACCGACAGGTTTTCCGCCCGCAACGCGGCTTCCGCCTCAAGGGCGTCGGAGCACAGGACCACCCCATCCGCGTCGCCATGCACCAGCAGCACCGGCGCCTTGGCCGGCGTGAACGGCGGCGGCGAGGCCAGCCGCGTCGAAAATCCCGCGACCGCCGCCACCGGCCAGCGCCCGGTCACCAGCGCATCCAGCGCCATCATCCCGCCCTGCGAAAAACCCAGCAGCGCCACGCGGCCCAAATCGTCGGCGCCGTGCGCCGCCAGAACCCGCTTCAGCACAGCATCGCAGGCGGCGCGCGCCTCCACGATCCGAACCAACCGGTTTTCCCTGGTGACGTCGTCGAGGCTGAACCATTCGAAGCCGAGCGGGGTGGCAAACGGCGCGTCCGGCGCGGCCACGTCCACGCCCGGCAGATTCTTGAGCAGATAGTCCCGCAGCGGATCGAGATTGGCGCCGTCGGCATGCACGCCGTGCAGCAGGATGATCAGAGGCTTCGCCATGTCTAAAGCCCCAGGCTGGAAAGATCGGGTCCGAGCGGAACAATCCCGTTCGGATTGAGCGCCTTGATGGAATAGTAGCCGCGCTTGATATGGTCGATGCTGACGGTCTCGCGCAAGCCGGGAACGTCGAGCACGCGCCGCAGCCAGCCGCTCAACCCCGCATAGTCGGCGAGACGGCGCCGGTTGCACTTGAACAACCCGTGATAGGCCGCATCGAAGCGGATCAACGTCACGAACAGGCGGACGTCGGTTTCCACCAGTTGCGCGCCGAACAGGAAGGGGCCGCCGCCTTCAAGGCGCCGCTCCAGCGCATCCAGCATGGCAAAAACCTCTTCAAAGGCTTCGTCGTAAGCTTCCTGCGTGGTGGCGAAGCCGGCGCGATAGACGCCGTTGTTGAGATGCGGATAAATCTCGTCGTTCAGCGCATCGATTTCCGCGCCCAACGCCTCCGGATAAAGGTCCAACCCACCGTCGGCGAGACCGCCGAAGCCGGCATTGAACATCCGCAAAATATCGGCGGATTCATTGTTGACGATGGTCTTGCGCTGCTTGTCCCAAAGCACCGGCACGGTCGCGCGCCCCGTATAATGCGGATCGGCCCTCGTGTAGATTTCGTGCAGAAAAGTCGCGCCGTTGATCGGATCGTCGGCGGCGTCGCCGAACCGCCAGCCCTCATCGGTCATGACGGGATCGACAATCGACAGGCCGACCACGGACGCCAGACCCTTCAGCCGCCGCGCGATCAGCGCGCGCGACGCCCAGGGACAAATCAGCGCGGCATAAAGATGATAACGTCCGGCCTGCGCCACAAACCCACCTTCGCCGCTGGGGCCGGGCGCGCCGTCGGGCGTGACAAAATTGCGGAACGATGAGGTCTGGCGCACGAAGCCGCCCTTGGCGTCGGTCGCCTGCACCGGCTGCCAGTTCCGCGACCACTTGCCGTCAACCAGCATCCACCCCTCCCCGCGTCAGGCCGAGACCTTGCGGGATAACGCGGAAGCACGAGCCCTGTCCACATTGTCGAGGAACATTTTCGCGCTTTCCGGCCAAGTATAGCGCAGGGCGTGGGCGCGGCAATTTTCGCGCGAAAGCTTCAAGGCCTCAAGGCAGGCGGCGCGCAAATCCTCGTCGAGCACGCCGATGCCTGGGTCGGTGACGATATCGACGGGGCCGGTGACCGGGAACGCCGCCACCGGGGCGCCGCAGGCCAGCGCCTCCAGCATGACATTGCCGAACGTGTCGGTGCGGCTGGGAAACACGAAAACGTCGGCGGCCGAATAATAGGGCGCGAGTTTTTCGCGCGTCTTCACGCCCACAAACAGCGCCTTGGGAAATTTGTCCTGTAGCTCCGCGCGCGAAGGTCCGTCGCCGACGACGATCTTCGATCCCGGCAGATCGAGCCCGAGGAACGCCTCGATGTTCTTTTCCGGCGCCAGACGGCCGCAATATAAAAAGAAAGGACGCGGCAGCCCCGCCAGTTCCGCGGGGATCTCCGCCCGGGGCGAAAACAGGTTTTCATCGACGCCGCGCGGCCAGATCATCGGACGCGGAAAGCCGCGCGCCGCCAGATCGTCGGAAAGCGTCTGCGTCGCCACCATCAGGCCGGCGCCGCCGGAATGGAATTTCCGCAGCGCGGCATACGACCAGGCGGCGGGAATCGGCCAGCGCGCCTCCACATATTCCGGGAAACGGGTGTGATAGGAGGTGGTGAAAATCTCGCTGTTGCGCGGGCACCAATAGGAGGCGGCGACGCCCAGCGGCCCTTCGGTGGCGATATGGATATGATCGGGCTTTTCGGCGCGGATGAGTTCCCCGACAGCGCCCGGCAAGGCCAGCGCCAGCCGGATCTCCGGATAGGAGGGCGCGGCAATGGTCGGAAAACGATCGGGGCCGATCACGGCGAATTCGACGCCGAGCTTCTCGCCGGCGTCGATCAGATTGGCGAGCGTGATCGCCACGCCGTTGACCTGGGGCTTCCAGGCGTCTGTGACAATGCAGATTTTCATGGGATCACGCGGCTGTTCATGAGGTCACCATTCCAGACTCATGTGACCGAAATAATAAACCGACGTGAGACCGCGACAAAAATGTCAAATTTTCGCAATCCCGTTTGCTCCGGCGAACATTGTCAATCAAGGGCCACGCGGGCAGGATAGCCGGTACGGAAGGACGTCGAAATGAGCCAGATCTATTTCGAGGATTTCGCACCCGGCGAAACGCGGAGCTACGGCGCCTATGGCTTCACGCAGGAGGCGATCATCGCCTTCGCAGCGGAATATGACGCGCAGAGCTTCCACATGGACGCCGAGCTTGCGCGACACACCCTGCTCGGCGGCCTCTCGGCGTCGGGCTGGCACACCTGTTCGGCGTTGATGCGGATGATGGCGGACGACTGGCTGGGGTCGAGCGCCTGCATCGCCGGCGTCGGCATCGAGGACAATCGCTGGCTCGCCCCGGTGCGCCCCGGCGACGTGCTGAGCGCGCAGACGCGAACGCTCGAAAAGACCGAGCTGCGCTCACGGCTCGACGCCGGCATCGTCAGGTTCGAGACGGCGCTGCGCAACCAGGACGGCGTCGAGGTGATGCGGCAGACCGGCTCCAACCTGTTCGCGCGCCGCGAGCCGCTGCGGCAGCCTCCCGCGCCGCCCGCCAAGACGCCGCCCGCCGAGACGCCGCCCGCCGAGACGCCGCCCGCCGAGACGCCGCGCCGCGCGTCGGCGCCGCAGCCGCTTCCCCGCATCGACGACCGCTTCGCCGCCCTCCCCGACGATTATGACAGCGCGCAGGTCGGCGCCTATGCCGAACTCGGCGAAACCGTGTTCTCGGCGTCGTTCATCCGGGCCTATGCGCTGGACTTCGATCCCTTCCCCTTCCATCTCGACGAAGAGGCCGGACGCAACCACGCGCTCGGCGCCATGTCGGCGGCGGGCCTGCAAACCGCCTGCTGCTGGATGCGGCAATTCATCGCCCTTCGCCGCGAGGCGGCGGGCGGCGAGGTTCCCAGCCGCGCCTCGCCGGGCTTCGCCAACCTGCTCTGGCGCAGGCCCGTGCTTGCCGGCGACCGCATCAGCTATTCCACCCAGGTGATCGCCAAGCGCCCGATCTCCAAGCCGGGCCTGGGACTGGTCCAGAGCCTCAACCGCGCCGTCAACCAGCGCGGCGAACTGGTGATGGATTTCACCGCCGCCGTGATCACGCCGATGGCGGCCTGATCATTTGGGCGCGGCATTCTCCCTCGGCCAGGAAAAGTCATCGGCGCGGCCGGGCTGCGCCGGCGCCGCTTCCGGCTTGACGGCGGCGGGATTGGGGGCTTCCGCGAGCGCGCCGCCGAGCGAAAGGGCGGGCTCGTTGAGCGGCGCGATCTTGCCGGCCAGCGGTTTTTCCGGCGCGGCCGGCGGCTCGACCGGCGCGGCGGGAACGGCGTCGGCGGGCGCCTCCGGCTGCGGCGTCGCGGGAGGCGGCTGAAGCTTGGCCTCCAGCACGCGCTTGATTTCCGGCTCCACGAAATGCGCGGCCTTGCGCGCGCCCGCGAGATTGAAATGCACGCCGTCGGGCCCGCGCAGCCTCACGATCGCGCCATTGATGTCGGGGCCGGAGGCCTTGTATTCGGAATTGACGTCGGAAAACGCCTCCCAGAGATCGACGTAGCGCGCGCCGGCGGCGGTGGCGTGCTGCCGGGCGATGTCGTTGAGGGCGAGCGCCGCCTGGGAGAGCGTGTCGCTGCGCATGATGGGCAAGCCGACCCAGACCAGCGGCACATGCCTGTCGCGGAACGCCGCGGCGATGTCGTCCACCCGCTTGCCGTAGGCCTCGTCGAAAGGCTGCGACAACGGCTCGAACTGATGTTCGGGATCCTCGCGCATCTTCTGATTGTCGTTGACGCCAACCTGCATCACCACGAGGTCGAAATGCTCCGAGCCTTCCAGCAGCGCCTTGGCCTCCTTGCGCCAGTCGTAGAAATCCGCGCGCACCAGGCCGCTGTCGTCCTTGGTCTTGTCGACAATGGCGACGCGGGCGTCGTCGGCGAAGGCTTCGCTCAGACCGTCGGCAAGACGCGAAGCTTCGGAATCCCCGATCACCGCGACGACAAAGCTCGGGGCCGTCGCCGCGCCGCGCGCCTGTCCCGTCGCTTGCGGCGAGCGTCCCGGCGCAACCGCCGATTTCGCGCCTCGGCCTTCCCGCGCGGGCCGGGCTTCGCGTTTCATCCGATCCTCGCGCGACGGCGCACGCTGGGCGCGCGGCGCCGGCCGGATTCGCGGTCGGCTGGAGCGCGGTCCAGCGCGCTGGGCGGGAGGACGGCTGCCGAAAATCGATCCCCAGAAATCCGAAAAGACATCCTGCGCCTGCGCCGGCCCGGCGAGGAAGAGGGCGCAGATGACAGCCAGCAGACGGCGGCGGAACAAGGAATTCGGCATGCCCCGGTTATAGCGCCTTCATTCCCAAGAGGCGAGAGCCGTCACGGACCGATGGCCGCCGCCACCAGGAACCGGACGTTTTCGGGGCTGGCGGTCAGGAAAATCAACGCGCCGCCGAGCGCCGCGAGCAGCAGCAGGCGAACCAGGGGCGCCAGATGGCAGGCCGCCGGATTGGCGTCGGCGTGTCGGTGACAGGAGAACGAGCGGGCGTCGAGAGGAGCGAAGGTCTCAAGGGGAGCAAGGGTCATGGCAAATTCAGGAGAAAAGTGGAATCACAAGCTTTCCCCAAAACTGGCGCGCGGACGTTAACACGGGGTTAACCATGCGGCGAAACGAACCAGATCACTCCTCCGTCCGCGAAAAGGTCCTGGTGCTGGGCGCCGAGGGTGTGGCGTCGAACCGCTCGGCGGCGGTGGCGCCGCCGACGGGAGCGCCGGCCAGCACGTCGCCCTTGGCCGCCGCGCGAAGCGCGGGCGCCGCCGCCGGCCTCGCCACGCGCCGGGACGCCGGCCCGAGCGCCGGCGCGAGCGCGGACCAGTCCGCGCGCGCCGGCGCCATCTGCGCCGCGGCGGCGCGCGCCGCCCGGTTTCTCTCGGCCTTGGCGGCGGCGGCGGGGCGCAACGCCTTGGCGGAAGGGCGCGGCGGCGGCAGCGGCGGCGCCGCGGCATCGCCATCTGGCGTGGCGTAGGAAAGCGCCTTGTCGGCGTCCGCCGGGCCGCGCAACGCGCCGTGGGTGATGACCGCCGACAGCGCTGCGAGCCCCACCGGCCTCGGCGGCGGCAGCGGAACATCCAGCGATTCGATCTCGGCGGGCCGCTTGGGCGGCGGCGGCGCGTCGTCGAGCGGGCTTGCTTTCTCGTCCGTGACGTCGGCCTGTGGCGCTTCGGCCGGTTCGGGACTGGCCTGCGCGGGCTGGGCGGGCTGCGCGGGTTGGGCCGGCTCGACCGGCTCCGCTCTGACCGGCGCGACGGCCGCGGGCTGCGCGCGGGACGGCTCGGGCGCCGGCGCGGCGGACGCCGCCGGAGGCGCGCCCATATAAGTTTCGCCGCGCGGCAGATCGGTTTCCGCGTTGGCCATCAGGCGGCGCTGCGGTTCGAGCCGGGGGGCGCCGCCCCCCTCGTCGTCGCCCGCATCGGCCGCCTGCTGGGATTGGGCATCGCGGTCCGCCGCCGGCCTGTTTCCGGGCGCGACGGGCCGCGCCTCCTCCTCGTCCTCGCCCCCGCCGCCAAACAGAAAGGCGAAGAAGCCGCGCAGGCCACCCCCGAACTGTTGCGCCTGTTCGACCGAAGCCGCTTCCCCGCCGCGCGCCAAAATCTCCGCGCGCGCCTCCTCGTAGCCCGGCAGCAGCTTGCCGTTGCTGGGGATATGCACGGTCTTGCCGTCGGGAAACAGCTCGGCGAGCTGGTCGTAGCTCATGCGCGGCCAGTGGCGCACGTTGCCGACGTCGAGATGCACGAAGGGCGTGTTGGCCCTTGGATAGTAGCCGACGCCGCCGCGCTGCATGCGCATGCCGACCTCGCGCAGCTTTTCCATCGACAGGCCGGGCATGGTGGTGTCCATCGCCTTGCCGAGCATGTGCTGCGAATGCAGGGCCACGCCGCGCGTGCGACGGCGCAGCATGGCGTTGGTGGCCGGGCAGCGGTAAGCGGAAACCACGATGATGGGATCGTCGGGACCCATGCGGTCGTTGGCGCGGTAGGCCTCCCACAGCACGTCGAACAGCCTGGGGTCCATGTGCGTCGCCTCGTCATTGCGCCAGTCGCGCAAGAACCAGTTCAGTTTTTCGAGCGTGGCGGCGTCGTAATGTCCGTTGACCCGGAAGGTCGCGGCTATGCTTTCCTTGCTGTGCGAATGAAAGAGATAGATCGTGCGGGTGTCGCCATTGGCGGCGGCGGATTCGAGCGCGTTGGGCGCCAACAGGACGGCGAGCGCGACGATCGCCGCGCAGGCCTTGCCGCGCATGCCGCGCGGGACACGGAAGGCCGCCTTGAGTTTTGCCAAGTTCCGTCGCGCTCCAATCGGGCCGCCCACGCTCGCACCGGCGAACCCGCACACATCGTTAATGCTCAGTTTGCGCCGCATTCTCTACACCAGCCGGCGCCGAAAAGCCACGCCCCGGAGGTTTTGCACCGGTTGCGAAAACAGGCTTTGTTTCCAGGTGGGTCCGCAGCTCCGCGCGGAAATGCGAGGCGCCCCGGGGCTGTAGCGGTCCTGCTCCGGGATGTCCCGCCCCCGGACTGCGACGAAGGTTATGACGCCGATCAGCGTTTTGACGACGCCCGCGTAACCTTTAGGATCAATGACCTTCGCCCGCGCCCCGAATCAAGGATCGCCGATGATCAGCTTCCGCCCGACCCTGCTCGCCAGTTTCGCCCTGCTGGCCGTCCTTGCGCCGAAGCTTGCGCAAGCCACCGACATTTCGCTCGACAATGTCTCCCTGCCGACCGGCGAGAACAGCAAGATCACGTTTGGACACATCGACCTCATCGGCGCCAACCTCTCCGCCGAGGAGGCGAACAGACTGTTTTCAGGCCAATTGCCGCGCGACGCGGTCGCCGACATGCTCGGCAAGCTCAAGGCCGCGCGAATCTCGTTCAACGAGGCGTCGGCGACCTCGAACAGGCCGGGCGTGATCACCTTTCGCGACTTCAAGGGAGAAGGCGTCGACCAGGGCGCGATCGCGCATCTCTCGCTCGGCGGCGTCGACGCCGCCATCCCCGGCGACACCGGCGGCGAACTCACCTTGAAAGGCCGGGAAGTTGCGATCGACGACCTGCGCCTCCCGCATCTCGCCGAGGCGATCCGCAGCGGCAAGGCGGCGGCGGCCGGCGCGCGCATCGCCCACGCCGCCTGGGCCGGCTTCGATCTCACCGCGCCGGACAAGGACACGCCCGCGGGGGCCGAAGGCGGCAATCTCATCAGGGTCCACCTGAATTCCGCCAGGGCCGACCAGAGCTTCGACGGCGATATCCCCGGAAAATTCTCGCTTGTCGCCAGCGGCTTGAGCGTGACCATGCCCAAGGCGTCACGGGCCGGCGCCGTGATGACCGCGCTCGGCTACGACAACATCGAAGCGACGCTGAAGGCCTCCGGCGCCTTTCAGCCCGAAAACAGGACGCTCGTGCTCGACGACTATTCCGTCGATTTCGCCAGGCTCGGTTCGCTCGGCCTGAGCGGCCGTTTCGGCGGCTTCGACCCGGCCGCCCTCACCGGCGACGCCTTGGCCAGGACCGCCGCCATGCAGGCCGCGCAGGTCGATGCGCTCACGTTCAAGTTCGTGAACGCCGGCGCGTTCGAAAAAGCGGTGGCGCTGGCCGCCCTTTCCAACCGCGCGACGCCCGACGCCATCAAGACGGAATGGAGCGAGATCGTCGCACAGACGCCCCTGCTCGCGCCCAACATTCCCGCGGTGGCGACGCTCACGCAAGGCGTGGAAAAATTCATCGCGAACGGCAAGAGCCTGACCGTGTCGCTGGTGGCGAAGCCGCCCGCGCCGAAACTCTCGGAAATGCAGGCGATGAAGGACCCCGCGCAGATCGCCGCGCGGTTCGACGTCAAGGCGGAGGCCGACGGCGCCGCCCCGCCCCTGGCCGCCCCCACTTCCGTCGCGCCAACACCGCCCGCGGAAAAACTCGCGGGCGAAAAAGCCTGGCGCGCGCTGGTCGGCAACACCGTCACCGGCAGGGATGCCGACGGCCTGCCGCTCACTGAATATTACGCGCCGGACGGAGGCGTGAAACGGCTCAACGCCGACGAACCCACCACCGGCAAATGGATCGCGCGCGGCGAGACCGTCTGCTTCATCTTCCCCAACGAAAAGGAAGAGACCTGCTACAAGGTCGAGATCGCCGGGGACACCGCCACCTTCACCGACAGCGACGGCGACGGCAGGCGCTACGCCATCCTCAAGGGCAACCCCAACAAGCTTTAGCGCAAATTCCGAAAAGGCGTCCGCAGTCTTCGGAAAAGAATAGTGGATTATCCTCTTGACGCAAGCAGCGCCGCCGCTGTCGCTTCGCCGTTAGTCGCGCTAGTGACGGGGCGTAAAGGTAGCTATAATCCTCCCTGTTTCACAGAAGAGCATTACAGGAGAGCATTATGGCTAATGGCTCAAAAGAAATTCCGCCCCTCGGGCCGGTGCCGGCGCCGCCAAACATGCAGTCAATGCCCCCAACACAGAATATCAGCCACTTGGCTTTGTCCTTGACCGCGACAGAATTCGTTCTCGTGGCGGGGCATTCTCGCGCATTAATGGCTGCGACCCCGGAAGGGATGACTGCACAAATAGTGCAGGAATGGCTTCTGGGATTATCCATGAGTCCGACCACCGCATTGATGCTTCTCCGAACGCTTGAAGCGGGTGTGACGCAGTATGAAGATTTGTTCGGAAAAATACCTACTGATCCCAAGGGCTCATTCAAAGTCGAATCCGGCCCGGTTCCAAAATCGTGAGTGATTTCAAGATCATCATTACAAGCGTTATCCCCGAGGTAACGAGCGTTCGGTTTTATGACGAAACCGTTCTCCACGTCAAAGAGGAGCACCCTGAGGTTCCCATTGAACTTCCCTCGATTGAAGGGGCAGTCAATACGACCCTAACGGCACCCACACAAATTGAAAGGAGCCACTCAAATTCCTATGTGTTTGTCCATGACGGGATGACGAATAAGTCCGGCGACCCGCTTCGCGTTCCTGTTAAGATGATCGATGGAACCACCTCCGGGCGCATTCGGACCGTTTACTTCGCGTCAAAGGAAACGCCTGTACAAAGCATCGTTTGGAGGAGGGATAATGAGTAAGATGAAATCCTTCCATGTCACGTATGACGGCGATTCAGACGTTCTTTATATCAGCGTGAGAAAGGCCCCCGCTGCCCGCGGCATTGAGGACGGGTATGGAATTGTTTGGCGATATGACGGTGATGGCGAACTGATCGGCGCGACCATCGTTGGCTTCCATGATGATTGGTTTAATAACCGTCCCACGCTATCGGACGAGATTTCTCGGAGGTTTGAAATACCTTCTCAGCAGGCGCGTGTCATTGTTGACCAAGCTATGAATGGAACGGGCGCCGACTAGGAAGTTGCATCATATACTATCGCATAAAACGACAGCCAGAGGGCATTCGGTCAACTGTGGAGTTCACCGGATGCTCTTCAGCTTCTCACCCGCCGAGCCCGAGCCGCTTCCTCACCTCGGCGGCATAGCCGTAGACGTCCGCAAAAGCGTGCAACTCGCCGGCTTCATCGACCCGCTCGGTGAAATAGCCAATATGGATCGGCAGCGGCGCCGGGAGGGTCACCCGGCGTTCGCTCTTGCCGTACATCTTCTCGATCCGTTTCGGGGTCCAGCCCTTGTCGGCGCCGAGGATGTCCACCGCCCATTGCAGCGGCTGATCGACGCGCATGCAGCCGTGGCTGTAGGCGCGCTTCGCCTGCGCGAACAGATGGCGCGCGGGCGTGTCGTGCATGTAGACGGCATAGGCGTTGGGAAAGATGAACTTGATCCGCCCCAAAGCGTTGCGCTCGCCCGGCGGCTGGCGCACATGCAGCACGCCGTCCCTCCAGACGCTGTCGAAACCGTTGGGCGCGCGCCCCCCCATATCCTTCCTGATGATGCTCTGCGGCACGTACCAGGACGGGTTCACGACCAGATATTCCATTCTGTCGGAGAACATCGGGGTAGGCGTGTTCGGCTTGCCCACGACGATGCGGTGGGTGTCCGCCAATTGGTCGTTGCGGTACAGGCGCGCCACGAATTCGGGGATGTTGACCATGATGCGGTCGGCGCCGAGTTCGCGCGGCATCCAGCGCCAGAACTCCATGTTCACCCGCAGGTCGGCTTCCTCGGTGGCGCGCCGCGCCGCGACGCCCGCAAGCGACCGCGCGTCGCTCGCCCGCCGCTTGTGCTCGGTCGCGGCCAGCCGCGCGCCCCCCGGATTCGCGCGCAACTCCGCAAGCTTGTCCCGCAATGCCCGGTAGCCTTGTTGCGGGGGATTGTAGGAGGCGAGCTGCGCGCCCGCATCCGCCGCCTGCGAGGTTTCCTCCAGCGCCTGGGCCACCGAAACCACCTCCGGGCGCAGGCCGATCAGCTTGCTCATGCGCCAGGGTTCGATCCGGCCGCCGCTGGCCTGGAAGGCATAGGCGGCGGCAGCCTGCGCCAGCGCCACCTCGCCGGCGGCGAGGCCGGACGCGGGCGCGGGGTCGAGCGAATAGACGCGCCAGGCCCGCAAATCCAGGCCATCCGCCGCCGCCTGCTGCAACTGTTCGAACACGCCTCGCGCCTGAGCCGTCCAGCCCTCCGCGCCAAAATAGACCGGCGCGTCGCCATGATCCGCATAAAAGGCGTCCACCGCGCGAAAAATGGCGCGCTGGTCCGCCGCCATGGGCTGCGCCGCCGCCCGGTCGAGCGCCGCCCTGATGGCGATGTTGGCGGCGGGTTTTTGCGGGCCGAAAACCTGCGTGGCGTTTTCGCCCGGGGCGGCGGGCGCGGCCACGGCGGGCGCGGCCACGGCCGGCGCGGCCTCGGCCGGCGCGAGCGCCGAATCCTGAGCGGTTGCCGCCGAATCCTGAGCGGTCGCATGCGCGCGACCGCCCGCGCCGGCCGTCAGCGCCATGGCCAGCGCCAGCACCGCGACCTTCCCCAACGGCGCAGCCTTGGCGCGCGCCGAAAAACAGACAGGCAATTTCATTTTGGACCTCGCGCGGCGTCCACGGAAACCACGCGGGCGCCAGCCTTTGCTGAATCAAGAGCCGTTTGCGCGGCAAATGCAATGCCCGTCAGGCGCGCATCCGCATTTTCTACGCCGCGTCCGCCCCGCCGCTGTGCTCCTCGGCGAGGCCGTAATCCTTCATCTTGCGATAGAGCGTCGAGCGGCCGATGCCGAGCTTGCGCGCCATCTCCGACATTTGCCCGCGATAATGCGTGAGCGCGAAACGAATGACGTCCTCCTCCAGCGTGTCGAGCTTGCGCACGTCGCCGTTTTCGTCGAGCAGGCGCAGCACGTTGGGATCGCGCACCTCGACCCGGACGATTTCACGCTGGGCCTGCGCGAAACCGACCGGCGCGGGCGCGGGCGGAACGCGCACGTCAAAACCCTCGACATGCGCGGCAATCTGCGGAAATTCCGCCACCGTCAGCTCATCGCCATCCGACAGCACGACGGCGCGAAACACCGCGTTCTCCAGTTGCCGGACATTGCCCGGCCAGTCATAGGCGGCCAGCAGCGACAGCGTCTCGGCGGTCAGTCCGCGCAGGCGCTTGCCTTCCTCCGCCGCGAATCGCGCGAGAAACCGGCGCGCGAGATCGGGCACGTCGGCGCGTCGGTTGCGCAACGACGGGATCGAGATCGGAAACACATTGAGCCGATAATAGAGGTCCTCGCGGAACGCGCCCTGCTTGACGAGTTCGATCAGGTTCTTGTTGGTGGCGGAGATCAGCCGCACATCGACGCGCACCGACTTGCGAGCCCCCACGGGATCGATCTCGCCCTCCTGCAAGGCGCGCAAAAGCTTCACCTGCGTGTCGAGCGGCAGTTCGCCGACCTCGTCGAGGAACAGCGTGCCGCCGTGGGCCTCGACGAACTTGCCGGTGTGTTTTTCGGTCGCGCCGGTAAAAGACCCCTTCTCGTGACCGAACAGGATGGATTCCACGAGATTTTGCGGCAGCGCCCCGCAATTGACGGTGACGAACGGCTTGCCCTTTCGGTCGGAGCCGCCCTGGATGGCGCGGGCCATCAGCTCCTTGCCGACGCCGGATTCGCCCTCGATCAGCGCGGGAATGTTGGACTTGGCGGCGCGCTCGCCCAGCCGCACCGCCCGCATCATGTCCTCGGAGCGGGTGAAAATGTCCTTGAAGGTCAGCGTGCCCGAGGCCTTGCGGCCGATGCGGCGGATTTCGTCCTCCAGCGCGTCGAAACGCAGCGCGTTCTTGATGGAAATCTGCAAGCGCTCCGCGCCCACCGGCTTGACCACAAAATCGAGCGCGCCGGCGCGCATGGCGGAAATCACGGTTTCGATCGAGCCATGCGCCGTCTGCACGATCACCGGAATGGTGATCCCGCGCTCGCGCATGCGCCCGAGCACGCCCATGCCGTCAAGATCGGGCATCACCAGATCGAGGATCAGCAGATCGACCGGCGGCTTGTCGGACGCCTGCATGCGCTCCATCGCCGATTCGCCGCCCTCCACCGTTTCCCCGTGATATCCGAAGCGGCGGAGCATGGCTTCAAGCAGGCGGCGCTGGACCGGATCATCGTCGGCGATCAGAACAGTCGATGTCATTGCACTCTTTCGGGAGCGCCAGCGGGCGCGCTTCGTTTCGCGCATGCTGCGACAATACGGTAAAAGCGGTGTTAATGACGCCGGGCGGTTGATCGGCGCGCCAAACACGCCAATATGAGGCTTGTCCCGCCTTGGCTTTCGAGATTGGCTCCGGTTCTCATGAACACCTTCGACCTGCTCCCCCGCTCTCCCCGAGACGCCGCCGCCGCCGAACAGCTGGACGACCTTCCGGTTTGGCGGCTTGACGACCTCCATCCCGGCATGGATTTGGCGGCCTTTTCCGCCGATCTCGCCCGGGCCGCGCGGGAGTGCCGCGCCTTTGCCGAAAGCCATCGCGGCAAGCTGGCCGGGCTGCTCGCCGAAGGCGACGGTGGCGCGAGACTTTGCGAGGCCATTGCCGCCTACGAGCAGATCGACGACCTTATCACCCGAATCATGTCCTATGCGGGCCTCGTCTACGCGGAAAATACCCTCGACCCCGCCCGCGCCAAATTTTATGGTGACGCGCAGGAAAAGATCACTGCCGCCTCGACCGACCTGCTGTTCTTCCAGCTCGAACTCAACCGGCTTGACGATTCCGCGCTGGAAGCGGCGCTCGCGAAACCTCCGCTCGACCATTACCGCCCCTGGATCGAGGACCTGCGCCGGGAAAAGCCTTACCAGCTCGACGACCGCATCGAGCAGCTGTTCCACGAAAAATCCGTCACCGGCCACGCCGCGTGGAACCGGCTGTTCGACGAAACCATCGCCGGGCTGCGATTTCCCATCGATGGTCGGGAGCTGACGCTCGAACCCGCGCTGAGCCTGTTGCAGGACCGCGACCCCGCCCTGCGCGAAGCCGCGGCCAGGGCGATCGGCGCCACGCTCCGGGAAAACCTGCGAACATTCTCGCTTGTGTCCAACGTCCTCGCCAAGGACAAGGCCATCTCCGACACTTGGCGCGGTTTTCGCGATGTCGCGGAGTCCCGGCACCTGTCCAATCGGGTGGAAGGCGAGGTGGTCGAAGCCATGGTGAGCGCGGTCCACGCCGCCTATCCCCGCCTGACGCACCGTTATTATGCCCTCAAGGCGCGGTGGTTCGGCAAGGACAGGCTGATGTACTGGGACCGCAACGCGCCGCTGCCGGACTCGCCCCAGACCAAATACAGCTGGACGCAGGCGCGCGAGGCCGTGCTCGACGCCTATGCCGGCTTCTCGCCGCGCATGTCGGAAATCGCGGAAAAATTCTTCGAGGGCGCCTGGATCGATGCGCCGGTCCGGCCCGGCAAGGCGCCCGGCGCCTTCGCCCATCCGACCAGCCCGAGCGTCCACCCCTATGTGCTGCTCAACTACCAGGGCAAGCCGCGCGACGTGATGACGCTCGCCCATGAACTGGGCCATGGCGTGCATCAGGTGCTGGCGGCGCCGCAGGGACCGCTGATGGCGCCGACGCCGCTGACGCTCGCCGAAACCGCGTCGGTGTTCGGGGAAATGCTCACCTTCCGCGCCCTGCTGGCGGCGGCCAGGGACCCCGCCGAGCGCCGCGTCATGCTGGCCTCCAAGGTCGAGGACATGCTCAACACGGTGGTGCGGCAGATCGCCTTCTACAGCTTCGAACGCAAGCTACATATAGAGCGCAGGAACGGCGAACTCACCGCCGAGCAGATTTGCGACCTGTGGATGAGCGTTCAAGGCGAAAGCCTCGGCCCGGCCATCGAATTCGGCCCGGGCTATGAAACCTACTGGGCCTATATACCCCACTTCATCCATTCGCCCTTCTACGTCTACGCCTATGCGTTCGGCGACTGCCTGGTGAATTCGCTCTATGGGGTCTACCAGCGCGCGGAACCCGGCTTCGTCGAAAAATACTTCGCGCTGCTATCGGCAGGCGGCTCGAAGCATTACAGCGAACTGCTGGCCCCCTTCGGCCTGGACGCGCGCGACCCCTCGTTCTGGGCGATCGGCCTTTCCATGATCGAGGGCATGATCGACGAACTGGAAAAGCTGTGATGCTGTTCGGACTGCTCTGGCTCGTCCTGTGGACGGCGGCGGCGCTTGCTGCGCTTGCGGCGTTCAACCTGCTGCTGGCGCGGCTGATCGAGCGGCTGGTTCCGCCCATCGGCCATTTCGTCAATGTCGACGGCTTGCGCCTGCATTATCTCGACACCGGCGAGAAACCGGGACAGCAGGAGCCCCCGCTGTTGTTCATTCACGGCTGGCTGGGCCAGATGAACCATTTTTCCTATGCTCTGGCGGCGCTGTTTCCCGAACGTCGCGTGGTCATGGTCGACCGTCCCGGCTGCGGCTATTCGCAGGCGCCGCGCCTGCCCACGATCGCGGCGAATGCGGCGGTCATCGCCGCTTTCATGGACCGGATCGGCTTGCGGCAACCGCTGGTGATCGGCCATTCGCTCGGCGGCGCCATCGCGCTGGCGCTGGCGCTGGATACGCGCGCCAAGATCGCCGGGCTCGCACTGATCGCGCCTTTCACGCATTTTCTGGCGTCGCCGTTCTATGACCTGATGGCCCGCCAGGGGCGCGCGTCGCGCTGGCTCAGCTCGTGGCTGCTGGGACCGTTGCTGTCCGTTCTGCGGGCCGCGTCGCCCTCGCATCCGGCTTTCGCGCCGGAGCCCGTCCCGCGCCAGTTCTGGCGAAGGGCCGGCGGCCTGCTCGGCATGCGCCCGGACACACTGCTCACGGGGGCTCGGGAGATTTCGTCGCAGCAGCGGGAACTCGGCGCCATGCAGGCGCGCTATGCCTCCTTGTCGATCCCCGTCAGCATGTTGTTTGGCGCGGGCGACCGCCTGCTGGACGCCAAGACGCAGGGCGAAGCCTTTTGCGCGGTGGCGCCGCAGGCGAAGCTGGTGGTCGTCCCCGGCGGCCATTGCCTGCCGATGACCCAGCCGCGCGACTGCGAAAATTTCATTCGCGCCGCGCTGGCGCGACAGCAACTGGAGACGACATGCCCCTGAGAAACGTCGTTCTGGCGAGTGTCCTGCTGCTGGCGGGCGCAAGGGGCGCCTCCGCCCTCGAACTGAAAAGTCCCGACATCGCTCCCGGCGGCGTCATCGACAACACGTTCGTCTTCAAGGGATTCGGCTGCACCGGCGCCAACCTCTCGCCCGCGCTCGAATGGAGCGGCGCGCCGGAGGGAACCAAGAGCTTCGCCCTGCTCGTCCATGACCCGGACGCGCCGACCGGCGGCGCCGGCTGGTGGCACTGGCTCGTCGTCGACATTCCCGCCGACGTCCATTCGTTGGCGCGCGGCGCGCCGCCACCGCCGGGCGCGAGGGAAATCGCCACCGATTTCGGCGCGCCCGGCTACGGCGGTCCCTGCCCGCCCACGGGCGACAAGCCGCACCATTACCATTTCACGATCTACGCGCTGAAGGTCGCCAAGCTCGACCTGCCGCCTAAGGCTTCGGCGGCGCTGGCCGGTTTCACGGTCAACGCCAATGCGCTGGCCAAGGCGACGCTGACGGGACTCTTCAGCCGATGAAGCCAACGGATCCCCGCATGAAAGATTATGAAGCCAACCGTTTCGGCGCCCGCGCCGTCCGCTACGCCCGCGTCGGCGCGCAGGCCGGGGGCCTGGCCGCCCGCATGATCTCGGGCCGCCTGCTCGGCGAGGGCCGCGACGCCGATCCCCAGAAATTCGTGGACGCGCTCGGCGGGCTCAAGGGCCCGCTGATGAAGGCGGCGCAATTCCTCGCCACCATCCCGGAGGCCCTTCCCACCGACTACACGCAGGCGCTTGCCGCGCTGCAAAGCGAGGCGCCGCCGATGGGTGCGGGCTTCGTCGCACGGCGGATGGCGTCCGAACTCGGGCCGGACTGGCGGGGCCGGTTCCGCAACTTCGACCTCAAGCCGGCCTTCGCCGCCTCGATCGGCCAGGTGCATCGCGCCACCACGCTCGACGGCGTCGAGATCGCCTGCAAGCTGCAATATCCCGACATGGCCTCGGCGGTGGAAGCCGATCTCGCCCAGCTCGACCTGCTGCTTTCGCTGCAACGCCGGATGAACGGCGTGGTCGACGCGCGCGACGCCTACGCCGAACTGGCGGCGCGCCTGCGCGAGGAGCTGGACTACCGCCGCGAAGCGAAAAACGCCGCGCTCTACAGCCTGATGCTCGGCGGCTGCGACGACATCCGCGTTCCCGAGGTTCACGAAGCGCTGTCCACGGGCCGGCTGCTGACCCTCGCCTGGATGGAGGGCGAAAAGCTGCTCAGCTTCAAGGACGAGCCCGACCAGGACCGCCGCAACGCCGTCGCCAGGGCGATCTTCACGGCGTGGTGGCTGCCTTTCGCGCGCTTCGGCGTGATCCACGGCGATCCCCATCTCGGCAATTACACGGTTTTTCGCGAGGACGGCGTCCCCTCCGGGATCAATCTGCTCGACTACGGCTGCATCCGCGTGTTTCCCCCGCGCGTCGCCGGCGGCGTGGTGCAACTCTACCACGCCCTGCGCACGGGCGACCGCGCCGGCGAAGTCGCTGCCTACGAGGCCTGGGGCTTCAGGAATCTCAACTCCGGCCTGATCGACACGCTGTCGATCTGGGCGCGGTTCATCCTCGGCCCGCTGATGGAGGATCGCGCGCGCCCGGTCGCCGAGGAGACCGCCATCGCCAGCTACGGCCGCGCCGAGGCGGAGGCGGTGCATCGCAACCTGCGGCAATATGGCCCAGTGCGCCTTCCCCGCGAATTCGTGTTCCTGCACCGCGCAGCCCTCGGACTGGGCGGCGCCTTCCTGAACCTGCGCGCGCGGCTGAATTTCCACCGGCTGTTCGAGGACGCGCTGGCCGATTTCTCGACGGAATCGCTGGCGCAGCGGCAGCGGGAGGCGCTGGCGCGGGTGGGATGGACGCCCTCCGAACCCCCCGACGCCCTGAAATCGTAACCTTCGCCCTGCGCCGCGTCCCGCGCGGCTTTGCCAAAGTCAAAAAGTTCTATATCAATTTCCCTCAAACCTGTGGCACTGGCGGCGTGTCGCTCGCCTTCCGCACGGAAAAAAACCGGCAGGGCGCCGCGACAGGATCATTTTGCTCAAAGGAGAGGATTATGGCGGCGCAACCCCTGTTGATCGATCCGTGCGCCTGTTCGGCGGATCGGGAGGCGGTCGCGCGCATTCCTCCGCGTCCCACGCACTAACCCCACCGTCCCTGCCCGGCCCGGGCGGAATTGTCCAGACCCGCCGCCAAGCGGGCCCAAGCGGAGTTATTCATGCGTATTGCCGTTCCCACCGAAACCCGCCCCCGCGAGGCGCGCGTCGCGGCGACTCCCGACACCATCAAGAAATACATTAGCTTCGGGGCTGAGGTCGTGGTGCAGTCCGGCGCCGGCGCGGGCGCCGGCGTCACCGACGCCGATTTCGAGAAGGCCGGCGCGAAAATCGCCGCCAGCGCCGGGGCGACCGTCGCGGGCGCCGATGTCGTGCTGACCGTGCGCCGTCCCGAACCGCAGGCCCTGGTCGGCGTCAACCCGGACGCGGTGGTTTTGTCGATCATGGACCCCTATGGCCAGGAACGCCTGCTCAAGGCGCTAGCCGGCGCCGGCGTGCGCGCCTTCGCCATGGAGCTGATGCCCCGCATCACCCGCGCGCAGAGCATGGACGTTTTGTCGTCGCAGGCCAATCTCGCCGGCTATCGCGCGGTGATCGATGGCGCCAGCGCCTTCCACCGCGTGCTGCCGATGATGATGACCGCCGCCGGCACGGTTCCCGCGGCAAAAGTGTTCGTGATGGGCGTCGGCGTCGCCGGCCTGCAAGCCATCGCCACCGCCAAGCGCCTCGGCGCGGTGGTCACGGCGACCGACG
>Ga0181519_10001596_pt1 | contig 19925 bp, 14 predicted proteins | sample PEATcosm2014_Bin_26_FD_121102 | JGI IMG/M metagenome (GOLD analysis project Ga0181519, IMG submission 121102) | Peatland microbial communities from MTU Mesocosm Facility, Houghton, MI, USA - PEATcosm2014_Bin02_10_metaG | ecosystem: Environmental > Terrestrial > Soil > Wetlands > Peat | place...
GAGCGCATCAGCATGCCGGATATTGACGTGGACTTCTGCATGAACCGCCGCGGAGAAGTCATCCACTATGTGACGGAGAAGTACGGGCGCGAGCAGGTGGCGCAGATCATCACCTTCGGCACCTTGGCAGCCAAGGCCGCCATCAAGGACACAGGGCGCGTGCTGGACATGCCCTACGCCGAGGTGGACCGCCTTGCCAAGATGATTCCCAGCACGGTGGGCATGACGATTGACAAGGCGCTCGAAGAGGTGGACGCCTTCCAGAAGAGCTACACCAACGAGGATGGCGTGCGCCACCTGGTGGACACGGCTAAGAAGCTGGAAGGCATGGTGCGCAATGCCGGAGTGCATGCCAGTGCCGTGGTGATCGCTCCGCGGCCACTGGATGAACTGGTGCCGCTCTTCCGCACGAAGAACGACGAAATTGTTACCGCGTACGACATGACGGCCGTGGAAAAGATGGGCCTGCTGAAGATGGACTTCCTCGGCCTGACCACGCTGACCATTCTGGACGACTGCATCAAGCTCATCGCCAAGCGCGGGATTACGGTGGACTTGGAAAACATCCCCATGGATGACGAGGCAACTTATAAAGACGTCTTCCACAAGGGGCACACGTCCGGGGTCTTCCAGTTTGAATCCGACGGCATGCGCGACGTGTTGCGCCGCTACCAGCCGACCTGCGTGGAGGACCTGACGGCCTTGAACGCACTCTACCGGCCGGGACCGATCCAGGGCGGCATGATTGACGACTTCATTGACCGCAAGTGGAAGCGCAAGCGCGTGGAATACATCTTCCCTGAGCTGGAACCGCGGCTGAAGGAGACCTTCGGCGTCATCGTGTATCAGGAACAGGTGATGCAGATCGCCAACACCATCGCAGGCTACAGCCTGGGCGAAGCCGACATTCTGCGCAAGGCCATGGGCAAGAAGATTGCCAGCGAGATGGACAAGCAGCGCGAGCGCTTTATGCAGGGCGCTGCCGAGCGAAAGTTCAACGTGGATAAAGCGGGACGGCTGTTCGACCTGATGGCCGAGTTCGCGGGCTACGGCTTTAACAAGTCGCACTCGGCGTGCTATGCGCTGGTGGCGTATCGCACGGCGTATCTCAAAACGCACTTCCCGGTGGAGTTCATGGCCGCCTTGCTGACCTCGGTGACCGGCAAGACCGAGGATGTGGTGAAGTACATTGCCGAATCGCGCGAGATGGGCATCGAGGTGCTGGCTCCGGACGTGCATGAGTCGGCGTTGAAATTCACGCCTATCTTTGCGCCGGAGGGCAGCAAGATTCGCTTCGGTCTGTCGGCGGTGAAGAACGTCGGAGAAAACGCAGTCGCCAGCATCGTGGAGGCCAGGGCGTCGGGGCCGTTCAAGGGCATCTTCGACTTCTGCGAGAGGGTGGACCTGCGCATGCTGAACAAGCGCGTGCTGGAGTCGCTGATGAAGAGCGGCGCCATGGATAGCTTTGGCCGCCGCGCTCAGCTGGCTGCCGTGCTGGACAAGGCGATGGAAGGCGCGCAGAAGGCGGCACGCGACCGCGAAGCCGGACAGCATGGGCTCTTTGGAGTGTTTGACGAAGCCGTGACGGCCCCGGCGAAGGAGGCTCTGCCGAATACTCCCGACTGGGATGAGACGACGCGGCTGGCGGCGGAGAAGGAAATTCTCGGCTTCTGGATCAGCGGACATCCGCTCGAGAAGTACCAGGAGAAGATCGAAGACCTGCACGCGCTCAAGAGCAGTGATGTATTGGCGATGAAGCGCAGCACGGCGAAGAACGACGACATCCAAGTGGCGGGACTCATCACCGGCGTGCGGGTGGCGAAGACTCGCAAAGGCGACCTGATGGCCAGCTTTGTGCTGGAAGACATGCATGGGCGCTTGGACGCGGCGGTTTTTCCCGAGGCCTACAAGAGGCTGCATGAGAAGGTGAAGTTGGAGCTTCCGGTGCTGGTGAGGGCCGCGGTACGAGTGGAAGAAGACGCGGCGCCGAAGCTGTTCATCAATGAGATCATGCCGTTGGACGAGGCCAAGGTGAAGATGCCGCGCTCATTGCGCATCAGTATCCGCCTGGACTCGGCCAAGCCGGAGACGATTGACGCGCTGCACGCGATCTTCAAGAGTTCGCCCGGCAACGGCCATGTGCTGTTCGACCTGCTGCGTCCGGACGAGTACGTGGTGGTGATGGAGGCTGATGGATATAATGTCCATGCGGACCGGGCCTTCCAGCAGAGCGTTCGCGAACTCTGCGGCGCGGACTCCATTAAAGTGATTGATTAGATTGGCGAGGTGCCATGGAAGCAGGAAGTAAGGCGGAGCAGGAGCTGCTGAAGGTCGAACAACTGATCAAGCAGCTTGAGGCCGGCGCGACCGGCGAGGAGACGCAGCGCCAGTTGCACGCCTTGCATGAGCGCGTGGAAGGCCTGCGCCGTCAGGCGGGCGCCAACCTGGATGCATGGAAGCGCGTCGAACTGGCCCGCCACGCCCAGCGCCCCTACGCGCTCGACTACATTCAGCACGTCTTCACCGACTTCAGCGAGATTCACGGCGACCGCGCTTTTGGCGATGACCCGGCGATGATCTGCGGCATGGCCGGCTTCCGTGGCGAAGAAGTTCTGGTGGTCGGCACGCAGAAGGGCCGCGACACCAAGCAGAAGATTCATCGCAACTTCGGCATGCCCAACCCGGAAGGCTATCGCAAGGCGATCCGCGCCATGAAGATTGCGGAAAAGTTCGAGCGGCCAATATTTACATTGATTGATACACCGGGCGCGTATCCCGGGCTGGGCGCCGAGGAGCGCGGACAGGGCGAGGCCATTGCCTACAATCTGCGCGAGATGAGCCGACTGAAGGTTCCAATCGTCGTCACCGTAACAGGCGAAGGCGGCAGCGGCGGCGCACTGGCCATTGCCGTGGGCGACCGTGTGCTGATGCTGGAAAACAGCGTGTATTCGGTGATTTCTCCGGAAGGCTGCGCCAGCATCATGTGGCGCGACGCGGCCAAGCGCGACCTGGCCGCGCAGGCGATGAAGATCACCGCGCCGGACCTGCTTGGATTCGGAATCATTGACGCGATTGTTCCGGAGCCCGAAGGCGGAGCGCACACCGACCCCGCCAGGATGGGCGAACTGCTGGGCAACGCGCTGGCCGAGCAACTGGCCGGACTGAAAAAGCTGACGACCGATGAACTGCTCGACGCGAGGTATAAGAAGTTCCGCAACATGTCGCAGTTCTATCGCGAGGCGTAGGCGAGTAAAGTTTGATGAAGGAAAAGGCGCGGATCACTCCGCGCCTTTCTTTTTGCTCGTCACATTCCCGCGGCTACTGCTTGGTGATGGTCACTTCAATTTGGTAGGTCTGGTTGTTGCCCTGGTCTTCGATGGCGGCCAGCAGAAATGGCTTATCGAGTTTAATGCCGGTGGAAGACTGCGCCCCCGCCTTGTGCAGAATGGGGCGGGCGTTGGGCTGCGCCGGATCGGTGGAGAGGTACTCCATCTCAACATCGGTGAATAGGACCACGCCGGACTCGTTGCTCTGGATGCGGGAGCGAATCTTCATTCCCGTTGACATGTATTCCACCGGACTGGTGTTGGGCACGGGGACGCGCATCTCGCTCTCACTGGTCCCGGTCTGTCCGTTGTCGCTCATCACAATCTTGTGGGTGCGCGTGTTCACCCGCTTGCCGCCCTGCAATTCGTAGATGTTGTAAACGAGCAGGTAAGTGACGTGCTGGTGCACGGCTTTCTCCGCCGGAGCGGCGGGTTTGTCCTGCGCAAAGCCGGGCATGGCGGTGGCCAGGCAGAGTGAGAGCAGACAGAGTGTGAGCATCAGGTAACGGAACAGTCGCATGGGGTTCTCCTTATTGTGCGTCGCCCGCAGTGTTCGCGGGATCGGCATCGGCAAAAAAGCGTTTCAGGTCGGCATCGCGCTCGGCGGCAAGGCGTGCGTTGGTGGCAAGCAACTCCGGCTGGGGAGTGCGGTTCACATAAGAGACGAGTAGGCGGTCCTGCTCCGATGGCGGAGCCGGGGTGGGGAACTGCTCCAGATGCGGCGCGGCCACGCGCATGGCCACCGCTGGCCGGTGTGGGGGAATAGAGGAGCCCGCGGCTACGGCGGCAATGCGTGGCGTGGGCGCCGACTCCTGGTTGAGGGTGGCGGGCGCAGCGGAGGTCCCCGGCAACTGGCTGACGGGCTTCGCGTCTGGGCGATGCCAGAGCGTCGTAACGGCCACCGTCGCCAGCAGTACGGCCGCCGCTGCGGCCATCCACGCCCAACGTTGTACCACCGGCTTCGGCTTCGGCGCGGCGGAGGCGAGTTTGGCCAGCAGGCGCTCCTCCAGGCCCGGTGCGGGCTCGGCCGCGGAGTAACGGCCCAGCGTGCGGTTCAACAGTTGGTCGGCAAATTGATCACGCTCTTCCGGATTCATCGGCGCCCTCCTTTCATCAGTTCCGTCAGCTTTTCCTTCAATGTCTGGCGCGCTCGTTGCAGCCGCGTCCGGACCGTGCCCTCGGGGATGCCGAGAATTTCCGCGATCTCGCGCGAGTTCAATTCTTCGACGGTGGAAAGCGTCAGCACGGCGCGCAAGTCGGATGGCAGGTTGGCCACCATCCTCTCGGTCAGCCGCAGCATCTGCGCGTCACTGGCCAGCTGCTCGGCGCTGGCCTCGGGAGCGCGCAACTGGTCGAGCAGGATGCTCCAGTCCTCTTCGCCATCGCGGGGCGTGCGCCGAATGCGATCGAGCGACACTCGCCAGGCGATGCGGGCCAGCCAGGCCTTCGGGTCGGCAATCACGTCCATGGACTGACCCTGGCGCAGCACCCGCAGAAAGGTCTCCTGCGCAGCATCCTCGGCGTCGTGATGGTTCCGCAGCACGCTGAAGGCGACGCGGAAGACCAGCCGGGCGTGCTCTCGCACAAGGGCGTCCAGCGAGACTTCTGCCGTGGCATCCATGGCGATTCCGGGTTTGATAGCCGCGGCGTTGACCAGCACTCTCAAAAGGCCCTCACAGGTAAAGACGCAGCCAGCATAGAAGTGTTCGGAAATAATTGCGATAAGGGAATCTGGCGGAATGCAGATTCGCAAGCTGCCGCCGGTGTAGGCTACACGGCGGCGATTTCGGCCGCTTCCGCTGGGTCGGGCAGTTCTGCGTCAACGTTTGTCGGCGCCTTTTGCTTGCGCTCCTTCTTGGGGTCGCGCAGCAGGGCCACAAAGGGAATCAGGCAGAAGAAGACCAGGGACATCAACTTGAAGGCCTCCACAAAGCTCAGCATGGCGGCCTGCTGCTGCACCATTCCGTAAATCGCCTTCTGCGCCTGGTGCAGGGCGAGCGTGGGGCCACTGCCGCGCATGTGGAAGTATCCATCGAACTGCTGCATCAGCAGGTTGCCCTGCGGTGTGCCGGGCAGCACGTTCTCGATGAGGCGGCTCTGGTGGAACTGCTGGCGGCGCGCCAGGAAGGTGGTCATCATGGCGATGCCGACGCTGCCGCCAATGTTGCGCATCAGGTTGTAGATGCTGGTGGCGTTGCCCATCTTCTCCCGCGCCACGTTCGAGAGGCTGGCGGCGGAGAGCGGCACGAAGACGCAGGCCATGGCGGCGCCCTGGAAGATCTGCGGCCAGAAGATGTCCCAGTACCCGGCGTTCAGGTTCAATCGGGAGAGCATCACCATGGTGCCGCCGCCGACGGCAAAGCCGATCACGATCAGGCGGCGCACATCCACACGGGCGGCGATGGCGCCAATGACGAAGGTCAGGGCCATGGAGCCCAGTCCGCGCGGCGAGAGTGCCAGTCCGGCCTGCATGGAGGGATAGTTCAGCAGCGTCTCAAGATACTGCGGCAGCAGCACCATGCTGGAGTACAGGCAGAATCCAACGGCGCTCATCAGGCAGATGCCCACGGCAAAGGAGCGGTCCTTGAGCGCGCGCAGGTCCACGATCGGGTGCTCGATGGTCAGCTCCCGCCAGAGGAAGATGCCGAGGGCGATGACGCAGACGAAGGCCTCCGTGCGGATGGACTGGGAGCCGAGCCAATCCTTGCGCTGGCCGGTGTCGAGCAGAATCTGCAACGCGCCCAGGCCCAGGGCCAGCAATCCGATGCCCCACATGTCCACCGAAGCATCGCGATTGCGGCGCAGGTAGGGTGGATCGTGCACGAAGCGCGTCATCATGGCCATGGAGAAGGCACCTACGGGAATGTTCAGGTAGAAGATCCATCGCCAGCTGTAATTGTCGGTGATCCAGCCGCCGAGGGTCGGACCGAGAATGGGCGCGACGATGATTCCCATGGCGTAGGCGGCCATGGCCTGCCCGTGCTTCTCCTTGGGAAAGGTCTCAAACATAATGGCCTGGGCGAGGGGCTGCAGGCCTCCGCCGGCCAGGCCCTGCAGGACGCGGAAGAAGATGAGCGCGGTCAGACTGGTGGCGGCTCCGCAGAGGAATGAGGCGATGGAAAAGCCCGCGACGCAGGCCAGCAGCAGCCTGCGGCGGCCGAAGTAGGTGGCCAGCCATCCGCTCATGGGCAGCACAATGGCGTTGGCCACAAGATAGCTGGTGACCACCCATGTGCCTTCCTCATAAGTGGAGCCGAGGTTGCCGGAGATGTGTGGGATGCTGACGTTGACCACCGTGGTATCCAGCACCTCCATGAAGGTGGCCAGCATGACGCTGGTGGTCACAATCCACGGATTGACGAAGGGGCGCTGGTCGGTGCTCATGGTGGAAAACGGCTGCGTCTTCAGGATATCGCATACCGGGCGCGATGGAAACGCCGCGTATCGTAAGTGCGGGATCGCACGGCGGAACAACGGCGTTCGTCATGCGCTTCAAGCGGCGTTTCTGTTCACTGGAGCGCCATGCCACGCCATCCGGTGCCGCACCGGGGCATTGCATACGCGGAGTGCCTTATAATTCCTACCGACATTGATGCGGGCAGTCCCATGAGATTGGGACCGTACCCGCGCAAGCGAAGGGTGACTCTTTCCATGGCAAGTAGCGAAGTCGCGCCCCATACCGGCGCCGGCAACCACGCAACAGAGGATACGGTAGTCAACAATTTCAGCATCAAGGTGGCCACCGTCAACGGCTCCGGCTCACAGTCGGCCAACGCGATCCTGATGCGCACGGTCTTCCTGATGGGCGTTCCGGTGAGCGGCAAGAACCTTTTCCCCTCGAACATTGCCGGCCTGCCCACGTGGTTCACCATCCGCGTCAGCAAGGATGGCTACGTGGCCAGGAAGCACGACTCGGAGATTCTGGTCAGCATGAACCCGGAGTCGGCCACCGAGGACGTCACGAATCTGAAGCCCGGCGCGGTTGTGGTGTACGACGAGCCACTCAAGCTGGAGACTCTGCGCCAGGACGTCAGCTTCTTCGCCATCCCCTTTGACAAGCTGGCGGCGCCGGTTGCTCCGGAGCCGAAACTCCGCAAGCTGCTGCGCAACATGATCTACGTGGGAGTACTCGGCTACCTGCTGCAACTGGAGCAGGCGGAGCTGGAGACGGCCATCAGCAAGCAGTTTCAGGGTAAGAAGCGCGCCACGGAAATCAACGTGGCCGCCGCGCGCGCCGGATACGAATACGCCGCTGCCAACTTCCAGCCCGTGCGCTTCAAGGTCGAGCGCATGAATGAGAACGCGGGCAAGATCATCATTGATGGCAACGCGGCCGGAGCACTGGGCTCGCTCTTCGGCGGAGTCACGGTGGTCAGCTGGTATCCCATCACGCCCTCGTCGTCGCTAATTGAAGACCTGATAGATCTTCTCAAGGAGCATCGCCGCGAAGCCGACGGCACTCCGACCTACGCCGTGGTGCAGGCCGAAGACGAACTGGCCGCCATTGGAATGGTGCTGGGCGCAAGCTGGGCCGGAGCCAGGGCCATGACAGCCACCGCCGGGCCGGGCATCAGCCTGATGGGCGAATTCGCCGGCCTGGGTTATTACGCGGAGATTCCCGCCGTCGTCTGGAACGTGCAGCGCGTCGGACCTTCCACGGGATTGCCCACGCGCACGCAGCAGGCCGACCTGCTCTCGACGGCATTCCTCTCGCATGGAGACGCCAAGCACCCCATGTTGCTGCCGGCTTCCATGAAGGAATGTTTCGAGTTCGGCTATCGCGTTTTCGACGTGGCCGAGCGCTTGCAGACCCCGGTCTTCGTCCTCAGCGATCTCGACCTGGGGATGAACAACTGGGTCAGCGAACCGTTTGATTATCCTGAGGTCAAGCTGGATCGCGGCAAGGTGTTGAGCAAGGAAGACCTGGACCGGCTGGGAGGCTTTGCCCGCTACAAGGATGTGGATGGCGACGGCATCGGCTGGCGCACACTGCCCGGCACAAAGCATCCCAACGCGGCGTGGTTTGCGCGCGGCAGCGGACACAACGAGCGGGCACTGTATTCCGAGCGGCCCGAGGATTACGTGAACAACATGGACCGCCTGAACCGCAAGTGGGAGACCGCGCGCGATGTGGTTCCGGCTCCGATATTGGAGCACACGGCGGCCGGCGCGAAGATTGGCATCATCGCCTTCGGCAGCTCGCACTGGGCCACCGTGGAGAGTGTGGATGAGCTGACGAAGCAGGGAATTGCCACGGATTACCTGCGCCTGCGGGCCTATCCGTTCAGCAAGGCGGTAGGAGAGTTCATCGCCACGCACGAACGCGTTTACGTCATCGAACAGAATCGCGACGCGCAGATGCTGCAACTACTCAAGATGGATGTGGATGCCGCCGAGGTTGTAAAACTGCGCAGCGTTCTGCACTACGACGGCCACCCGCTTGAGGCCGAGACCATCACCAACAGCATTGCGCAGCAGGAGGCAAAGTAAATGGCCACCACACCCACCGCATCGACGCCCGCTCCGAAGACGAATCGCATTGGACTCCAGGTGATTGACTACCGCGGCAGCAAGAGCACTCTGTGTGCCGGCTGCGGACACAACGCCATCAGCGAGCGCATCATTGACGCCTTTTACGAGATGGGCATTGAGCCGGAGACGGTCGCCAAGCTCAGCGGCATCGGCTGCTCCAGCAAGAGCCCGGCTTACTTCCTGAGCCGCTCGCACAGCTTCAACAGCGTGCACGGGCGCATGCCGGCCATCGCCACCGGAGCCGCCGTTGCCAACCACAAGATGATCTCCATTGGCGTCAGCGGAGACGGAGACACGGCCAGCATCGGCATGGGACAGTTCGTCCACCTGATGCGCCGCAACCTGCCGATGATCTACATCATCGAAGACAACGGCGTGTACGGCCTGACGAAGGGCCAGTTCTCGGCAACGGCCGACTTGGGCAGCAAGCTCAAGAGCGGCACAGTGAACGAACTGCCGGCGATTGACACCTGCGCGCTGGCCATCGAGCTGGGTGCAACGTTTGTGGCGCGCAGCTTCAGCGGAGACAAGAAGCAACTGGCCGCGCTGCTGAAGGCGGCCATCGTGCACAAGGGCACGGTACTGTTGGATGTCATCTCGCCGTGCGTGACTTTCAACGACCACGAGGGCTCGACCAAGAGCTACAAGTTCATGAAGGACCACGAGGAGCCGCTGCACGACATCAACTTTGTGCCGGTGTTCGATGAGATTGACGTGGAGTACGAGCCGGGCAGCGGCGTGGACGTCACGCTGCACGATGGCTCACGCATGCACCTCAGCAAGTTGGAAGAGGACTACGACCCGACCAGCCGCATTGGCGCACTGACGCGGCTGGCCCAGGCGCGGGAGAAGGAAGAGGTGCTGACCGGACTCTTCTACCTGAACGCGGAGGCTCCCAGCTTTACCGACCTGCTCGGCCTGGGCGAGACGGCGCTGGTGCACCAGCCGGAGAGCGTGACCCGCCCAGGCAAGGCTGTGCTGGACGCGATCATGGAAGAGTACCGGTAGGGCTTCACAGGTTTTTCAACGGGGCGCGGAGCGATCCGCGCCCTTTTTCGTGTCCGCGCCTCTATAATCTGGTGTTGCACATAGCATTCTTTTCTCAGGAGTCCCTGTGGCCTACAACGATCTGCGTGAATGGATTGCGGCGCTGGATAAAGCCGGCGAGCTGAAGCGCATCACTGCCGAAGTTGATCCCATCCTCGAAGTCACCGAGATTACCGACCGCGTCAGCAAGTGGGGCGCGAAGAATGGCCGCGGGCCCGGCGGCCCGGCGCTGCTGTTTGAGAACGTCAAAGGCCATCCCGGCCACAAGATTCTGACCAACCAGTTCGGCAGCGAGCGGCGCATTAACCTGGCGCTGGGTTCCAACTCGCTGGACGAGATTGCCGCGCGCATTCACCAGATGATGGACGTGAAGACTCCGCAGGGGTTGCTGGAAAAGATCAAGATGCTGCCCATGCTGGCCGACCTGGGAAACCTGTTCCCGAAGCGCGTCAGCAGCGGGCCGTGCAAGGAGGTCATCAAGAAAGGTGACTTCTCCGTGCTGGACTTTCCCATTCTGCAATGTTGGCCGCAGGATGGCGGACGCTTCATCACCCTGCCTTGCGTCATGACGCGCGACCCGCGCAACGGCAAGCGCAACATCGGCATGTACCGCATGCACGTCTACGACGGGCAGACCACGGGCATGCACTGGCAGCGCCACAAAAACGCCGCCGAGCATCAGCGCGAACGCATTCGGGCCGCCGCGGCCGAAGGCGATGCGTCCAAGGAGACCCTGGGCAAGACCAGCTCGGTGGAGATCATGGCGCAGACGGGCGGTGCCAGCGTGGCGTTTACGGGCAAGCCCATCAACGGACGCATGGATGTGGCCGTCGCCATTGGCACCGATCCCACGGTGACGTTTTCGGCCATTGTGCCCGCGCCGCCGGATATCGAGGAGTACATGATCGCCGGCTTTTTGCGCGGCAAGCCCGTCGAGGTGGTGAAGTGCGAACTGAGCGACCTGGAGGTTCCGGCCTCGGCGGAGATTGTGCTGGAAGGCTACGTGGACATTGGCGAGATGCGCACCGAGGGTCCGTTTGGCGACCACACGGGCTTCTACTCGCTGGAGGATGTTTACCCGGTCTTCCACATCGAATGCATCACGCACCGCAAGAATCCCATTTACGCGGCGACCATCGTAGGCAAGCCTCCGCAGGAGGATGCGTGGATGGCACTGGCCGTGGAGCGCATCTTTTTGCCTGCGGCACGGATGATGATTCCCGAGCTGGTGGACTTCCATCTGCCGCCGGAGGGCGTGGCCCACAACCTGATGATCATCTCCATCCGCAAGAGCTATCCCGGGCAGGCGCGCAAGGTGATGAACGCCATCTGGTCCATGGGGCAGGCGATGTTTACCAAGTGCATCGTGGTGGTGGACGAGGATTGCGACGTGAAGGACCTGCGCGAGGTCACACTGCGCACGCTGAATAACATTGACCCCGAGCGCGACATTCAGTTCACGCTCGGCCCGGTGGATTCGCTCGACCATGCCTCGCGGTTGCCGAACTTTGGCAGCAAGATGGGCATTGACGCCACGCGCAAATGGCCCACTGAGGGCTTCACACGTCCCTGGCCGGACGAGGTGGAGATGAGCGCCGACGTGAAAGAGCGCGTAGCAAAACGCTGGAAGGAATTTGGCTTAGAGTAGAGATCAGAGCTTGTGCGGCGGAATCAGGCCAGGTGCAGCATCGCCAGGGCAACCATCGTCCAGAAGAGGGTGGAGATGCCGGTGGCGACGAGCAGACCTTCTAAGGCAGCCAGCGGCGAGTGGGGGAGGGTGACACTCGCCGCGGTAGCCGAACAAAATTGCCGCTCATAAGCACTGTTCCGCACGTGCTGTATACAGTGCCGAAATGGAGAAAACAATTGCATCGCTAAGTGCCCTTTGGTACAGCCACAAGGCTGAACGAAAGGGAGTATGCGGCCATCCGGCGAAAGATTCCACCAAAATGTGAGGGTTTACTGAGGAAAGCAGCACTTTCGTTATACCCCCGGTTTACAAAACTCTCCGTTCAGCGCTCAGTCCTGCCCCAGGACAAAGCGGATGCGCTCGGCGATGGGCGGATGCGAGTAATGCCAGACCACGTAAAGCCGCGATGGGTCAGGATAGGAAAAACTCTTTTCACCCAAAAGCTGAAACGACTGTGCCGCCACCTGCCGCGCGTCGGGCGTCACCGGAAGGGTCACCTTCAGGCCATAGGTGTCGGCGGCGTGTTCCATCTGGCGGCTGATGGTGCTGTCGAGCGGCGCGCTGACGAAGCTGAGCACGGTGATGATCCCAATCAGCAGCGGCAAACTGGCCCATTCGCCCAGCGACGCCACGCCCCACCGGGCTCCCCAGTGCGCAATCATCCACGGCGCCAGCACGGAGAGCAGCCAGAAGCCGGCTAACATCCCTACGGCACTCAAGGCCATGCCGATGTAGATGTGATGCATGACATAGTGGCCCATCTCGTGTCCAAAGATGTAGAGCGTTTGCGGCAGGGTCATATCGCGGGCGGTGGTATCCCATACGACGATGCGCTTGGTGGCTCCAAAGCCGGTGACGTAGGCGTTGTAGGTAGTCACCTTGTCGCTGGCATGCATCAGGAAGATGCGCGACTCGGGAATCTCCAGCCCGGAGCTGCGCGCCAGCGACTGCAACTGCACGGTCAGCTCGGGGTTGGTAGCCTTCAAGGGATCGAAGCGATTGAAAATCGGGTCCAGCACCACTGGCGCGAGAAAGACAACGAACGCCATCAGCGGTACGGAAACCATCCACGCAATCAGCCACCAGCGGCGGGTCTTGCGGATCGCCCTGTAGATTCCCAATGTGCAGAGAGTGATCACGGGGATGCTGAGGCCGGCGGACTTGGCCTGGTCCCACAGCCAGCCGCCCCAACTCTGCACGCTCAAGCCGTAGGCCAGCGAGAGATGGTGCGAGTACATCTCCAGCGGCATCTCCAACACGCTGATCAGAATAATCAGCAGCGGGACAAAGATGCAGGCCTGCACGAAGCGGTTGCGGCTGGCGCGCTCGGCCAGCCGCTGCAGCCGGGCTCCAAAGCGCGTCCACAGGATGGCGGCGACAATTGCTAGCTCCAGCGCCGGATAGGCAAAGGAGAGCACGATGCCGGTGCGGTACAGCCCTTCGCTCTGGCGCAGTTGCGCCGGAGTCAGCGTGTAGGTGGTGATGGTGCGCTGGGCCACCTGCTCGCCCGGTGAGAGCACATTTGTTGCCGGCATGATTGTTGCCCTTTCTGGAGTTGACCCGGAAAAAACTGCACAGGTTACAGCCCGAGTCCCATCTTCTTCACCACCAGGGTTTCAAACACCTTCCATGGCAGCAGAAGGCGCAGCGCCAGCAGCATCTTGGCATCGGTGCCGATGGGGTAGCGCATCTTAGGCGATGGCACGCTGGCGACATGTGCGATCAGCCGCGCCACCGCATTGGCATCGGCGCGATGCAGGGTCTTCTGGATGTAATCCCGGAAGCGGCCGGTGCGCACGGCGTTGGGAGAGTTGGGGTCGGCCGCGGCGGCCGCAACGTTCTCCTTGTGATACCAGATGCCAGTTTCGAACGAGCCGGGCTCGATGAGGATCGGGTAGACGCCGATGGGCGCCATCTCCAGGCGGAGGGCTTCGCTGTAACCCTCCAGGGCAAACTTGCTGGCGTTGTAAGCGCTCATGGCGGGGGTTCCAGTGCGGCCGGCAATGGAACTGATGTTCACGATCCGCCCGGAGCGCTGCTTGCGCATGGCGGGCAGAACAGCCTTGGTCAGGCTGACGGCGCCGAAGAAGTTGGTCTCAAACTGGTAGCGGTATTCGTCCAGTGTCAGATCTTCGGCAAAGCCGCCCATGGCGAAGCCGGCGTTGTTGACCAGCAGGTCAATACGTCCGTAGTCGGCCAGCACCTGTTCGGCGAAGGCGGCGTGTGTGGGATGGGCCGCGGCGTCCAATAAACGCACGCTGACGCGCTCGCCGACCCCGGCACGGCTCACAGACTCATCGAGCGCCCCGCGGCGGCTTAAATCGCGCATGGTGGCCACAACCGTCCAACCCTGGCGCGCCAATTCCACCGTGGAGAGCAGTCCAAAACCGCTGGAACAGCCTGTAATGACCGCTAAATGTTGATTCATCCCCACTCCATGAGCAAAAGTGCATCACAACCCCCTCTGCTCGCCGTTCGACCATCCGGTTACGCCACATACTACAACAAAATTGCCAAACACCCCTTGGAAGCGAGAGCATAAGTTGTTTGTGTTATTGACGTTGACTCCTCAAGACTCTTCAAGGAAGTGATTCATAGCGATGGCCAAAGGGCAGAAGTTGAATCCTACGCAAATTGCGCCCGCCAAGGGCAAACTTGGCATTCTGGTGGTCGGACTGGGCGCCGTTGCCACAACCTTTATTGCCGGCGTGGAAGCTGTACGCAAGGGGATTGGCGAGCCGATCGGTTCGCTAACGCAGATCGGTACCATCCGCCTGGGCAAACGCACCGACAAACGCACTCCATTCATCAAGGACTTCGTTCCCCTCGCCGAGCTGAAGGACATCGTCTTCGGCGGCTGGGACATCTTCACCGACAGCGCTTACGAATCGGCAATGAACGCCGCCGTTCTGGACAAGGACCTGCTTCGCAAGCTGAAGCCGTTCCTCGACAAGATCAAGCCGATGCCTGCGGTCTTCGACCACAAGTACGTCAAGCTGATCAGCGGCCCCAACGTGAAAAAGGGCAAGAACAAGGCCGACCTGGTCGAACAGGTTCGCAAGGACATCCGCGACTTCAAGAAGAAGAACAACTGCTCGCGCCTGGTGATGATCTGGTGCGGCTCAACTGAGAGCTTCCAGAAGCCGGGCAAGGTGCACGCCAGCTTGGAAGCCTTTGAAAAGGGCCTGAAGGACAGCGACCCGAACATCGCGCCGTCACAGATTTACGCGTACGCCGCGCTGCAGGAGTGCGTGCCTTACGCCAATGGCGCGCCGAACCTGACGGTGGATTTGCCCTTCATGCAGGAGCTTTCCAAGAAGAACAACGCGCCTATCGCCGGCAAGGACTTCAAGACCGGACAGACGCTGATGAAGACCATCCTGGCGCCGGGCTTCAAGGCTCGCATGCTCGGCCTCAGCGGATGGTTCAGCACCAACATCCTGGGCAACCGCGATGGCGAAGTGCTGGAAGATCCGGGCAGCTTCAAGACCAAGGAAGAGTCCAAGCTCAGCGTGCTGGATGAGATTCTGCAGCCCAAGCTCTACCCGAATCTGTACGGCAACATCTTCCACAAGGTGCGCATCAACTACTATCCGCCGCGTGGAGACAACAAAGAGGGCTGGGACAACATTGACATCTTCGGATGGCTCGGCTACCCGATGCAGATCAAGGTGGATTTCCTCTGCCGTGACTCCATCCTGGCCGCGCCGCTGGCGCTGGATATCGTCCTCTTCCTTGACCTTGCAGCCCGCACCGAGGAGTTGAAGGGAATCGGCATCCAGGAATGGATGAGCTTCTACTTCAAGTCGCCGATGGTGGCCAAGGGACTGTACCCGGAGCACGATCTCTTCATCCAGTCCATGAAGTTGAAGAACACTCTGCGCCACATCGCTGGCGAGGAGCTGATCACGCACCTCGGGCTGGAGTACTACGACTGATCGTCTCTTCGGTAAGAAGAGAGTTTTCGAATCAAAAGGGCGGGGGCTTCGGCTTCCGCCCTTGTCTTTGGTATTTGTAGTTGCGCCACTCCCCCGAGGACATCCACAGGCGGGGATTGCTACAATGTTTCTGCCGCCGCATCGCTTCTTTCACCACATACTGGCGCGCGGCGCAGAGTGGCCCTGTAGCTCAGCTGGATAGAGCAGCGGTTTCCTAAACCGGAGGTCGGCAGTTCGAATCTGCCCGGGGCCACCATAATTCTTAGCTATTGTTTGTGCATCAGGGCCGGTGAACAGCCTTGATGATGGCTTGGCCGTACGGTCAGCTAAAAAGCCAGCGCTGCACCAGACGCGTGTAGCGCGGCATGATGACATAAACCATCAGAAATACCACTACAGACGTGACGGCAAGCGTGGTGAGCGCCCGGCTTGAGACGATCCCCAAGAGCCGCAGTATGGGCGCGACGACAAAAGGCACCACAAGTGCGAGTGGGTAAATAGCTGACCACGTAACCAGGTACTGCTTCCAACGCACGGGCACTTTCGCTCGGGCGCCTTCCGGAGTAAACCAAAAATCCAGGCCACTGCTGATGTAGAAATCGTCGGCTCCGACAAATAGCGGCTGAACCTTCTCTATGAGCTTCGCGCGGTCGCCGGACTCGATCCAAGTCCTTAGATTTTCCGTCGTATCGAATCGGATAATGATCGTGAACGTTTCAGTGATTCCCGGAATCGGGCGCACGATATGCCAGTCCAGATAACCTGGCGCCGCCTTGCATAGTGGAGCGATTTCGCCCAGCCAGCGTTCATATTCAGCATGTTTATCGCTGCGAACTCGGTGGGTGATGACGACGGTTGCGCCAGCGTCAGAATCAATGGGTGATTGAGTCAACTGGGACCCCCCTGGGAGGTAGAGTGAGCGCCTTGCGCGGCATCATGTGGCGCAGCCGGAATGGTGCCCAACAATCTGTATCCCAACCCGCCGCATAGCTCCCGCGATTTTAAACCACTTGCTTCCAGGAATGCAGAGATGCGGGTTCGTAGGTATTGCACAAGAAGAGCAATCTGACGGGAGTGGTCCGGGCCACCATTTCACAACCGGTTGTCCTCGAAAACGGCTCCTCGACGGGAGCCGTTCGCATTTCCAGCGCACAAAAACTATTTCGGCAGAGGCAGTTTCAACTCCGGCCGGGCGGCCAGCAGTTCGTGCAGGCCGGCCACATCCAGCGGACGCGCCAAGGCGTGGCCCTGGGCGCAGTCGCAGCCCATCTCCTGCAGCAGCTTGACCTGGCTGACGGTCTCGGTGCCCTCGGCCACCGAGGTCATTCCGAGGTTGTGCGCCAGGGCGACGATGGTCCGCACGATGTTCAGGATGCGGTTGTCCTCTTCCATCGTGAGGATTAGGTTCTTGTCCACCTTGAGGGTGTCCATGGTGAAGCGCTGCAACTGGCGGAGCGAACTGTATCCGGTGCCGAAGTCATCAATGCTGAGATGCACGCCGAGTTCCTGCAACTGCTCCAGCACGGGCTCCATGCGCTCGGGATACGTCATGGCCACGGTCTCACTGACTTCCAGGCGTAGCGCGCGGCCGCTGAGGCCGCTATCCAGCAGAATGCGGCGCACCAGAACGGCGAAGTCCGGCTGGGCGAGCTGGCGGCCGCTGATGTTGACGCAGACTCCGATGTCGGCGCCGGAAGGATAGTCCGAGCGCCAGCGTGCCGCCTCGTTGCAGGCCTCGCGCAGGGCCCAGGCGCCAACGGGAATCATCAATCCGGTCTCTTCGGCAAGCGGCAGGAACTCTTCCGGGATGAGGATGCCGCGCTCGCGGGTGCGCCAGCGCAAAAGCGCCTCAATCTGCTCGACGTGGCCGTCGCGGAGCGAGGCGATGGGCTGATAGCAGACGAAGAACTCCCGCCGGTCGAGCGCCTTGCGCAACTCGAATTCGCGGTGCAGCCGCTCCAGGGCCTGCGCGTGCATGCTCTCGTCAAACAACACGCAGGCGTCGCGTCCGGCGGCCTTGGCGCGGTACATGGCAATGTCTGCGTCTCGCAGCATGCTGTCGGCGCTGGTGTAGTGGCTGGCGCTCAGGGCCACTCCAATGCTGACGGTGACGGCCACCGGGGTGCCGCGCAGCATGATGGGCGTGCGCAGCTTTTCGGAGATGCGCTCGGCGATGCGCAGGGCGTCGCTGGTGTCGCGAATGTTGTCCAGGAAGATGGCGAACTCGTCGCCGCCGAGGCGCGCCACGATGTCTTCGCTGCCAACACGAAAGCCGGGGTCGGAGTTGCGGCGCAGGCAGTTTTCCAGCAGCTTGGCCACGCCCACCAGCAACTCGTCTCCGGCCAGATGGCCCAGGCTGTCGTTGATGATTTTGAAGCGGTCAATATCCAGGTAGAGCAGCCCGCACAGATAGCCCGGCGTACGTTCGGTGTGCTTGATGGCCAAACTGAGGCGCGACTGGAAGAGGCGGCGGTTGGGCAGCTTGGTCAGCGGATCCTGTAGCGCTGCGGTCTCGGCCTGCTCCTTGGCGGTGGCCATCTCCAGCAGGGCAGCGCGCGTTTCTCGCAACTCCTCGGCGCTGGCAGCGGCCGCCCGCAAGGCCAGCCAGCGGGCATGCAGCACGCGCAGGCACTGCTCCTCAACGTCCGGCGCCACAGACTCGCTGAGCAGGATCAGGCTTTCGGCGCCGCCCAGGGACTTCTGCAAACCGGCGAACTCGCCATCGGTGGACGCCGAGTGCACCAGGATCTGCAGCTCCTCGTCGGCATTCCAAAGCTCTTCCAGTTGATGGCGCAGGGGCGCCATCGCCAGGGAGCCGGAGTGCAGTACCGCGACGGAGTAGGGAACGCCCTCGAAGCGCGCCTCCACAACCCGGTCGCGGGCTTGCGAAAAAGTGGCGTATTCCTCCGAATCCGCGGGGGCAGTCGAGAGGGGAGTGTGGCTCGCGCCATGGGCTTCCGCGCCGATAACCAGTATGCGGCGGCTGGTCAGCTCTCCCAGATCTTTCACGTGGGCCATGGCTTGCTCCTGCCGATCGTCTCACTTTGTGGCAGCGCCGGATGTTTACGAAATGCACAGCCGGCCCGCTACGCTTGTACTGCGTTCTACGGATGAAATCCGGAACTTCTTTACGGAAAGGTCTCCAGAACAGCCAAGGCGGAACCGAGAGACATAAGAATCAGAAGGTCCCAGAATGGATCCTGAGGATCGCCATCCACTTTGGGGGACTGCATGCACATGTCACCACGCCAAGGCCCGTGCACGGCTTCCAACTTGCGAGCATTCTACGCAGAGGTTTTCTCGGGCGCAACGGCCCCTTGGTGCTGCCCCGGGAATGGCCGTAGCGCACTTCCGGTATCATCGCCGGGATGGCCGGATGTAGGCCAACAGGACAACGGTATACTGTGGATATTAGCGTAGTAGTACACAGCTTTCGACGCCTCGCCATCGCGGCCCTGCTCGCGGCCTCCCTGTGGTCTTCGGCGGCCTTTGCCCAGGGTGAGCCCACCACGCAGACTCCTCCGCCCGCAGCCTCCGCGTCCTATCACATCAGCGAGGCCGAGGCGAAAGAGCTCTTCCGTTCGGTGGACCTGATCCTGAAGTTCGCCAGCGATCACTCGGGGCTCCCCATCCACCACGAGGTAAAGAAGAAGCTGGCCACGCGCGAAGAGGTGCAAAGCTATTTGCAGAGGCGCATGCACGACGCCGGCAACGAACGCTTTGACCGCATGGGACGGTCGCTGGAAAAGCTCGGGCTGCTGCCAAAGGGCTTCAAGCTGCGCGAATACATGCTCTCGCTGTACAAGGAGCAGGTGGAGGGCTGGTACGACCCAAAGAGCAAGACCGTCTTTCTGCTCGACTGGGTTCCGCCCGAGGCGCAGAAGCCGGTAATGGCCCACGAGCTGACACACGCCCTACAGGACCAGAACTACGGACTGGAGAAGTGGCTGAACGTCGGCGCGGACACCCATGACGATACCGCGCAGACGGTGATTGACGAGCAGCGTGAGGCTCGCCAGAGCATCGTGGAAGGTCAGGCTATGGTGGTGCTGTTTGACTACATGCTGGCTCCCAACGGGCAGAGCGTGGAAGACGATCCGGCGGCGGCCGGAATCCTGCGCCAGGGTATCACTGAAGAGGGCTCCGACAACACTTACGCGCACGCGCCCATCTGCCTGCGGGAGACCATGCTATTCCCCTATACCTTCGGCACGGACTTCGCCTTGCACGTGCTGGCCCGCCGCGGCCGCCAAGCGGCATTCGCCGGAGTGATGGAGCATCCTCCGCTGGACACGCACCAGATCATGGAGCCCGCGGCCTATCTCTCCGGCGAACCGCAGCGCACGATCCGCGTGGTGCCCGTGGAGAAAGTTCTGGGCGCGGGCTGGCGGC
>Ga0181519_10001598_pt1 | contig 19922 bp, 15 predicted proteins | sample PEATcosm2014_Bin_26_FD_121102 | JGI IMG/M metagenome (GOLD analysis project Ga0181519, IMG submission 121102) | Peatland microbial communities from MTU Mesocosm Facility, Houghton, MI, USA - PEATcosm2014_Bin02_10_metaG | ecosystem: Environmental > Terrestrial > Soil > Wetlands > Peat | place...
GACGCCGGCCCCTGCGGCGTCGAGCCCACCACCGTCATCGACCTGAGCTCCGGCACCCCCATAGTCCTGCGCATCGGCCGCGGCCCCCTGCAACCCCTGGGCCTCGCCTGACCGCAAGAGCGCGGATCGTCAATGCCGCGAGTGTTTGGGGGGAGAGGTTCGGAGAGGGGCGCAGCCCCTCTCCGAAGCTGATCCTCCCCTTTTCGGGGCCCCCCGGGCCCCGAAAAAACCACTGTTAGACTTGCCGGCACTTCTTTGCCCGGGGACACCGCGGGCGGCGCCCTGCGCCGGCCGGTTCGAACATGTTTGCCGATCGCGTCTTGTCTGGCATGCGCCCAACCGGGGCGATGCACATCGGTCACTTCCATGGCGCCCTCAAGAACTGGGTCCGCCTGCAAGATGAGCACCCGTGTTTCTTCTTCGTCGCCGACTGGCACGCACTGACGACCCATTACGACTCCCCGGAGGTCCTGGAGAAGAGCGTCTGGGACATGCTCATCGACTGGTTCGCCGCCGGCATCGATCCGGCCAAGGCAACCGTCTTCATCCAGTCGCGGGTGCCGGAACATGCCGAACTCTTTCTCCTGCTGGCGATGTCCACGCCCCTGGGTTGGCTCGAGCGCGTGCCCACCTACAAGGACCAGATGGAGCGGCTGCGCGACCGCGACCTGTCCACCTACGGCTTCCTGGGCTACCCGCTGATGCAGGCCGCCGACATCCTCATCTATCGCTCCAACCTGGTGCCGGTGGGCGAGGACCAGGTTCCCCACATCGAGATGACGCGCGAGATCGCACGGCGCTTCAACCACCTCTTCGGGCGCGAGCCCGGTTTCGAGGAAAAGGCGCTGGCCGCCGTGAAGAAGCTTGGCGCGCGCCGCAGCAAGCTCTACCTGGAACTGCGCGCCCGCTACCAGGAAAAAGGCGACGAAGACGCGCTGGAACAGGGCCAGGCGCTCCTGGCCCAGTCGCAGAGTGTCTCGCTGGGCGACCGCGAGCGCCTGTTCGGCTACCTCGAGGGGGCCCGCCGCCTCATCCTGGTGGAGCCGGAGGCCGTGCTCACGAGTTCGCCGCGCCTGCCCGGCCTCGACGGCCAGAAGATGTCCAAGAGCTACGGCAACGACATTTCCATGCGCGAGGAGCCCAAGGTCCTCACGGAAAAGATCCGCAAGATGATCACCGACCCGGCGCGGGTGCGCCGTTCCGACCCGGGAGAGCCGGAGCGCTGCCCGGTCTGGCAACTGCACCAGGTGTATACGAACGACGAGACCCGCGCCTGGGTCCAGCAGGGCTGCCGCACGGCCAGCATCGGCTGCCTCGAATGCAAGCAGCCCGTCATCGACGCCATGCTGGCCGAGCAGGAACCCTGGCGCCAGCGGGCCCAGCCCTACCTCGACGACCCCTCCCTGGTGCGTTCCATCGTTGCCGACGGCTGCGACCGCGCCCGTGCGGTTGCGGCCGAAACCATGCGCGATGTGCGCGAGGCGATGGGAATGGGCTACTCCTGATGCCGCCGGGCTGGCCGCGCCCTGCGCCGCGGGACCCGGGCGGCGCCCGGTCCCGACGGGTCGGAGCCTGGGCCGCGTGTAAAATCCGCGGTTTGCCTCTGCGGCCCGGTGTACGGCGCCGCGCGGTGGCAGCGCGGGCGGCGGGTGCCGCTGCGCCAACGATTGCGGGCAGGTACGCAAGCATGGCAACAGCATCATGATCACGGGCAGCCTTGTCGCCATCGTCACGCCCATGCACGAGGACGGCACGCTCGACCTCGACGCCTACCGGCGCCTGATCGACTGGCATATCGCCGAGGGCACCGATGCCATCGTTGCCGTGGGCACCACCGGGGAGTCGGCCACGGTGGACCCGGACGAGCACGTGGAACTCATCCGCGTCGCGGTGGAAGCGGCGCGCGGCCGGGTCAAGGTCATTGCCGGTTCGGGCGCCAATTCGACGCGTGAAGCCATCGAGCTGACGGCGCACGCCAAGCGCGTAGGGGCCGACGCCACGCTCCAGGTCGTGCCGTATTACAACCGGCCGACCCAGGAAGGCATGTACCGCCATTTCCGCGGGGTTGCCGAGGCGGTGGACCTGCCCGTGATCCTCTACAACGTGCCCTCGCGCACGGCCGCCGACCTGGGCGTCGACACCACCCTGCGCCTCGCCCAGGTGCCCGGCATCGTCGGCCTCAAGGATGCCAGCGGCGACCTGTCGCGGGTGGTGGAGCTGCGCCGCCGCGGCACGGGGGCGTTTGCGATGTACAGCGGCAACGACGACAGCGCCCTGGCCTATGTCCTGCTCGGCGGCCATGGCGTGATCTCGGTTACGGCCAATGTCGCGCCCAGGGCCATGAGCCAGATGTGCGCGGCCGCGCTGGCCGGCGACGTTGCGCAGGCGCGCGCCATCAACGAGCGTCTCATGCCCCTGCACCAGCGCCTGTTCGTCGAACCGAACCCGATCCCGGCCAAATGGGCGCTGGCGCACATGGGCCGCATCGGCACGGGCATCCGGCTGCCGCTGCTGCCCCTGTCGGCGGCTGCCCAGGACACCGTGGCCGCCGCGCTGCGCGAGGCAGGGGTCGAGTAGGCAACTGGTTTTGGGGCGGATGTGCCTGTTCGTTCCCTCACCCCGGCCCTCTCCCTGAGGGAGAGGGTGAGGACGGACCGGAATCACTCCGTGATTCCGGTAAAGATCAAAGGGAGTCGATGTTGTTGCAGAAATGGATTGCCGCGCGACGCGGTGCACTCGTGGGACTGGGCATGGCGGTGATCGGCGCCGCCGGCGGCACGCTGGGCGGCTGCTCCTGGCTGCACTTCGGCGAGCAGGACGATGCCTACGACTACCGCAAGGCCCACACGCGCCAGCAACCGCTGGAGGTGCCTCCCGACCTTTCCCAACTGCCCAAGGACGACCGCTACTCGGTGCCCACGGCCAACAACGCCAGCGCGCAAAAGGCGGCCGAAGCCGCTCCCGCCGGCGCAGCGCCCGTGGTGGCGGCCGGCACCCTGGCCGCGCCGGCCGGCCCGGCCGTCGATCCCTCGGTGCCCACGGCGCGCATCGTCCGCGAGGGTTCCCAGCGCTGGCTGGCGGTCAACGCCTCGCCGGAGGTGGCCTATGCCACCGTACGCGATGTCCTGGTCAGCCAGGGTTTCAAGATCGAGGTCGATGAACCGGCGCTCGGACTGCTCGAGACCGCCTGGGCGGAGACGCGGCCGAAGATCAACGAGGATGCGCCGCGCAACCTGCTGCACAAGCTGCTGGGTTCTTTCGATTCCAATGGCGAGCAGAACAAGTTCCGCGCGCGCATCGAGCGCACGGCCGCCAACACCTCTGAAATCACCGTCACCCATCGCGGACTCGAAGAGGTCTTCACCTCGCCGCAGCAGGACACCACCAAGTGGCAGGCGCGCCCGGCCGATCCGGGACTCGAAGCCATCCTGCTCCAGCGCATCGCCCTGCGTTTTGCGGCAGTCACGCCAGCCGTGGCCGTTGCTGCCCCGGCCGCGCCCGCTGCCGCTGCGGCGGCCGCGCCCGTTGCCGCGGCAATGCCGGCGGCAGCGGCGCCCGCGGCCGGCGACAGCCGCGTGCACAAGGTCACGGCCGGCGGCTTTGTCACGCTGCAGATCGAAGACGATCTGGAACATACCTGGCGCCGCGTGGGCATTGCCCTGGATCGCGGCGGCTTCACGATCGAGGAGCGCGACCGCGAAAAGCACCAGTTTCGCGTGCGCTATCTCGATCCCGACTACGAGGCCAGCGAGAAGGAAAAGCGCGGCTGGTGGGACCGCATCTTCAATTCCGACGCCAAGATTCCCGAGCAGCAGTTCCAGATCGCGATCGCGCCCAACGGGCCGATCACGGTGGTAGAGGTCCGCGACAAGGACGGCCGTCTCGACAACGGTGCGACCGCGCGCCGCATCGTCGATCAACTGATGGAAGACCTGCGCTGAGCCGGCGCGCGCGGTTCGCGCGGAGGCTTGGTCTGCGCCGCCCGAGGGCGGCGGCGCGGATCCAATGAAAAAGGGCCGGCATCTGCCGGCCCTTTGCGTGCGCGGGAACGCGAATTACTTCTTGGCGTCCTTGGAGGCATCGGCCGGGGCGGGGGCCATGGCACCGGGAGCGGCAGCCGGGGCGGCAGCGTCCGGAGCGGGCGCCGGCGCGGGAGCGGCGGCCGGGGGCGGAGCCGGCGGGGGCGGGGGCGCGGGTTTGTCGCAAGCGGCCAGAGCAGCCACCGACAGAGAAGCGGCGATGAGCAATTTCTTCACGATATATTCCCTTCTAATTGATATGGAGTGCAAACAGGACCTCAAGGCGAGTCGTCCGCTCTAGATCATACCGGCTCCGGCCAGCGCGTTGCACCGACCCAAACTCCCCGCCGGGAAGTATAGCCGGCGCGGCGCAGCATCCGCATCGGGCCGGCGCCGCATATCCCTATAACGCGGCAAGGTGTAACCACCCGCAGCGGTACCAGCCATGCAGCAAGGCCAGCAGCGCCACCGCGCGTTGGCGCGGGCCGGCGCCGGCCGTCGCGGAAAACGCCGCGGCGGCGAGGCCGCGGTCGTTGGCCAGGCGACGCAGGGCCGGGCCCAGCGAGCGCGCCGCGGCGATGAGTTCGCCATTGATGGCAACGTCGCCGCCCGAAAAAAGCATGCGCGTGCGCAGGTCCAGATGCACGCCGTGGCGGCGCGCCGACTGGCCGAACCGCGCCGGGCCCAGCGGCGCGCGCGGCGCATCGAAGACGACGATGTCCTTGGGTTCGGTCAGATGCTCGAGGAGCGTGCGGGCCGCCTCGCGCGGTGTGGGCGCATTGCGCGCCAGTTCGCGGGCCGCGGCCGCGACCATGTCGGGCGGCACCCGGGCCGGAACACGGGTCGCGGCGCGCGTGCGGTCGGGCATGCGCGCATCGCCGTCGCGTGCCAGGGACAGCAGGCGTGACTGCCGATCGTGCCAGGCATCGACGATCTCGCGCCATGCCGGCAAGCGAAAACCGATCGAGATCGTCACGCATTCGCCCAGGGCCACGCCCTCGTGCGCGACGCCGGGCGGCAGGTAGAGGGCATCGCCCGGCTCGAGTATCCACTCGTGCTCGTGCCGGAACCGGGCCAGCACGCGCAGGGGCAGGCCTTCGACCAGGGCCGGATCGAAGTCGCGCGCGATGCGCCAGCGCCGCCGGCCCACGGCCTGCAGCAGGAAGACATCGTACTGATCGACGTGGGGACCGACGCCGCCGCCGTCCGTGGCGAAACTGATCATCACGTCGTCGAAGCGTGCCGCGGGCAGGAAGCGGAACCGCTCCGCCAGCGCGGCGACCGCCGCGTCGTGCAGGTCCACGCCTTGCACGAGCAGGCTCCAGGCGCGGCGCGTGCGCGGCGGCAGATCGCCGGCCGCGAACGGACCATGGCGCAGCTGCCACCGGCCGGCGCGGCTGGCGACGAGGCGCGACTCGACGGCCGGATCGGCGGCCAGCGCAAGCAATGCCGCGATCGATATGGGGCTCGCGAACTGGCCCAGCGCCTGGCGAATGCACAGCGCGCGCTGCTGCCAATAGCGGGCAACGAAGGCATCGACCGGCAGGCTGCCGAGCTGCCGCAGGGGCGCGGCCGCAAGCGGCGCTGCACGCGGTCTCGCGGTGCCGCCGCCGCGCGGGGTGCGCTTCAATCGAGCGCCCCGGGAGGTACCAGCGCGAGCGCGCGCAGTTCGTAGAGCAATTCGAGGGCGGCGCGCGGCGTGAGCTGGTCCGGTTCGACGCCTTGCAGGCGCTCGCGCAAGGGGTCGGGCGCCGCGCCTGCCGCCTCGCCGGCCTCCGGCGCGGTGCCGGATGCGGCATCGGCTGCAAAAAGATCGAGCTGCGCGCGGTCTGCCCTCTGGCCGGATTCGAGTTGCCGAAGCAGCTGGCGGGCGTGCGCGATGACGGCCCGGGGCACGCCCGCGAGCGCGGCCACCGCCAGCCCGTGGCTTTGGCTCGCCGGGCCTTCGCGCACCTGGTGCAGGAATACGAGCTTGTCGCGGGTCTGGGTGGCCGTGAGGTGCACATTGGCCACGCCGCCCAATTGCTGGGCCAGCGCCGTGATCTCGAAATAGTGGGTGGCGAAGAGGGTCATGCAGCGGTTGTCCTCGACGAGCGCCCGGGCGATGGCCGCGGCCAGCGCCATGCCGTCGAAAGTGGACGTGCCCCGGCCGATTTCGTCCATGAGCACGAGGCTGCAGGCGCCGGCGCTGTGCAGGATCGCGGCGGCCTCGGTCATCTCCACCATGAAGGTCGAGGCGCCACGCGCGAGGTCGTCGGCCGCGCCGATGCGCGTGAGGATGCGGTCGATCGCGCCCAGTTCGGCGTGCGCGGCGGGCACGAAGCTGCCGCAATAGGCCAGCAGCGCGATGAGCGCGACGGAGCGCATGTAGGTGGACTTGCCGCCCATGTTCGGGCCCGTGATGATCAGCATGCGCCGGTCCGGACCCAGGCGGCAGTCGTTGGGCATGTAGTTCTCGAGCATGCGTTCGACCACCGGGTGGCGCGCCGCGCGCACGACGATGCCGGGGCCGGCCCCGTCTTCGCCCGGGCCGCCCGGCCCGGCCGCGTCGTGCAGCACCGGCCGCACCCATTGCGCGGCACGCGCATGCACGGCCAGCGCCGCGAGCATGTCGAAGGCGGCGACGGCATCGGCCGTGTCGAGCAGGCCGGGAACCGCCTGGGCCAGGGTCCGCAGCAGGGCGTCGAACAGGTCCTTCTCGCGCTGGCGGGCGCGCTCCTGGGCCGAGAGCGCACGGTCCTCGAAGGCCTTGAGCTCGGGCGTGATGTAGCGCTCGGCGTTCTTGAGCGTCTGGCGGCGCCGGTAATCGTCGGGTACCTTGTCGGTCTGGCCGTTGGTGACCTCGATGTAGAAGCCGTGCACGCGGTTGTATTCCACGCGCAGGTTGGCAATGCCGGTGCGGGCCCGCTCGCGGGTCTCCAGGTCCAGCAGGAACGCGCCGGCGTTGTCGCGCAGCGCGCGCAACTCGTCGAGTTCGCTGTCGTAGCCGGCCTGCATCACGTCGCCGTCGCGCGGCGCGAAGGCCGGCTCGGGCAGCAATGCGGCGGCGAGCAGTTCCACCCACTGCGGCGAAAGGGCGAGGCGCGCGGCCAGGTCAGCGGCCCCGGGCGCGGCCAGGCTGCCGGCCAGGGCAGCGGCGCGCGCCAGCGCGGGCGCGCAGTCGCGCAGCGCCGCGAGCTCGCGCGGTCGGGCCGAGAGCAGCGAAATGCGGCTGGCGGTCCGGTCCAGGTCCGGCACCGCGGCCAGGGCCCCCAGCACGGCGCCGGCGGCATCGGCCTGCAGCAGCGCGGCAATGGTGTCGTGGCGGGCGCGAACCGCCGCCGTGTCGCGCAGGGGATGGTGCAGCGTGTGCCGCAGGCGCCGGCTGCCCATGCCGGTTGCGCAGCGGTCGAGTATCGAGAAGAGGGTGGGCGCCTCGGCGTCGCGCAGGGGCTCGGTCAGTTCGAGATTGCGCCGGGTGACCGGGTCGAGGCGGATGAAATCCGATGCCGATTCGACCCGTACCGTGGTGATCTGCACGGGCCGCTGCCCTTGCGTATGACGGGCGTATTCGAGCAGGCCGGCGGCGGCGGCCAGGGCCAGGGGCTGGTCGTCGAGGCCGAAGGCCCGCAGGCTGCCCACCGCGAGCGCGGCCTCGAGCAGTTGCCGGCCGCGTTCGGCCTCGAAATGCCAGTCGGGCGCCTGGTGCACCGGCAAGGCTGTCTCGAGGCGCGCCGCCCGGCCCTGGGCAATGACGATCTCGGCCGGGGCGATGCGCGCCAGTTCCGAGGCCAGTTCGCCCTCCGTCGTCTGCGTCACGCGCAGCGCGCCGCTGGCCAGCACCAGCCAGGCCAGTCCCACCGCGCCGTTGTCCGCGTGGTGCAGGGCCGCCAGGACGGCGTCGGCCTTGGGCGGCAGCAGGCTCTGGTCGGTGAGCGTGCCCGGCGTGACGATGCGCACCACGCGGCGTTCCACCGGCCCCTTGCTCGTGGCCGGATCGCCCACCTGCTCGCAGATGGCAACCGACTCTCCCAGGCGAACGAGCCGGGCCAGGTACTGGTCCAGGCTCACCGCGGGCACTCCCGCCATGCGCACCGGCGCACCGCCGGAGACGCCGCGCGCCGTCAGCGTGAGATTGATCAGCCGCGCGGCACGCTCGGCGTCCTCGTAGAAGAGTTCGTAGAAATCGCCCATCCGGTAGAACACCAGTACCGACGGATGCTCGGCCTTGATGCGCAGGTACTGCTGCATCACCGGCGTGTGGGCGGAAATATCCCTCGTCAAAGGTAGTGGTATGGCTTCGGAAGTGCCGTGCACGTGCGTTTCTTTCAAAAGTGCCGGGCTTTGTGGATTTTTTGAGGGAAAAGCCGTAGGATCAGAGGCTTAGCAGCGCCAAAGCGGGCGCAAAGGCGGACGCCGGCTTTTGCGGTGGTCGATCTCCCTTGCAACCGTGACGGTCGTTGCGAGGGACGCTGCGGCGAGAATCTAGCATCGGACGCGGCTTATCCGGGAATTATGCTACCGAGCGTACGGTAAAATCGTGGATGAGCGTCTAGCATCCAAGACGGCACTTGCCCCGTACAACAAGCAACACGTTCGCGCACTTGCTGTCCTGGCGCCGTGTTTCAAAATACCTTGTCTCCTGTCAAATTCCTTTTATCGGGAACGACTAGGATGGACACTTGGAGGCTTTTTGCCTGTTCAAGAACCTATGAGCCCATCGAGAGAAATTGATCTGCAGGCACCCGCGTCGCTGGTGCCCATCGCCCCGACGGAACCGCTGCCCCACCGCAAGGTGATGCGCCGCTGGCTGGTGCCGCTGGCGGAGCGCACGACGGTCTACGCCATCGTCCTGCTGCTGTTCGATTACTGCCTGCTGCTGGCGGCCCTGGCGGGCACGGTGCTGGTCCACGCCTGGCTGGGCAAGCTCGCCCTGGGCATGGCCGCCGGCTTCATGATCGGCCGGCTCTTCATCATCGGCCACGATGCCTGCCACCAGAGCCTCACGCCCCACCGCGGCCTGAACCGCGTCCTGGGCCGCATCGCCTTCCTGCCCTCGATCACGCCCTACAGCCTCTGGGATGTGGGCCACAACGTCGTGCACCACGGCTACACGAACCTCAAGGGCTTCGATTTCGTCTGGGCGCCGCTCACGCGCGACGAGTTCAACGCACTGCCGCTGTGGCGCCAGGCGATGGATCGCATCTACCGCAGCGGCTGGGCGCCGGGCCTCTACTACATGATCGAGATCTGGTGGCTGCGTATGTTCTTCCCGAGCAAGTCCTACCTGGGGACGCGCCGCTCGATCTTCCTGTGGGACTGCCTGCTGGTGTCGGTATACGGCGTGCTCTGGATCGGCGCGCTCGCGCTGGCCGCGGGCGCCGCCGGCGAGGCGCTGCTGCCGGTGCTGGTGTGCGGATTCGTCGTGCCCTTCCTCTTCTGGTGCTCGATGATCGGCTTCGTGGTCTACGTGCACCACACGCACGTCAAGGTGTCGTGGTTCGACGATCGCGCCGATTGGGCCCGTGCCCAGCCGTTCATCTCCACCACGGTTCATCTCACCTTTCCGCTGCGTTTCGGCGCCGTGATGCATCACATCATGGAGCACACGGCCCATCACCTGGACATGAGCATTCCGCTGTACCGGCTCAAGAGCGCGCAGAAGATGCTCGAGGACCTGCTGCCCCAGCGCATCGTCATCCAGCGTTTCTCCTGGCGCTGGTACTTCGACACCGCGCGCCGCTGCAAGCTCTACGACTTCACGCGGCGCTGCTGGACGGCGTATTCGGGCAAGGCCACGAGCGAACCCGTGGTGGTCCCGGCGTAAAGGCCCGTTGCGCGGCAAAAAACCCCGCCCTGCGGGGTTTTTCTTTGGATGGAGGCAAGGCAATATGCTCGACCTGAAAGCCGCCCAGCACCTCATCGCACAGGCGGCGGCGCGAGCCGGCGCCGACTACGGGCGCCCGATATGCGCCGCGGTGTGCGATGCCAATGGCTTCCTTATGGCCTTTGCCCGCGAGGCGGGCGCGCCCGTGCGCAGCATCGCCATCGCGCAGGGCAAGGCGTATTCGGCCGCGCGCATGGGCGTCGATACCGCCGCCTTCCTCGAGCGCCTGCAACGCGATAACCTCCAGCCCGGCCATTTCTGCGACGAGCGCCTCACCGCCCTGCCGGGCGGCGCCGTGCTGCGCAACGCGGCCGGTGAACTCCAAGGGGGCCTGGGCATCAGCGGCCTGACCTCCTTGCAGGACCAGACCATCGCTTCGGCCCTGGCGGCAGAGTGGGCCAAGACGCCGGGTGCAATTGCATGATGCCTGCGCAGGACGTTAACGGTCGGGAACCCTGGTAAAGGGTCATCAGGCCCGGACGGCCGATGCGGGCCGCGCGGCCGGCGGCTATTGCCCGCCCAGGCCGTCCGACCCGTGGTAATTGGGGTAGGGCGGAACCGGCGGAGGCAGCGGGGGATTTTCCTTGAGTTGCTGCATGACGATCGCGACAGCACGCTCGAGCTGCAGATCGTGCCCGTGGGCAACGTCCGCCGGCAATTCCTCCACCTCCACGTCCGGCGCGATGCCGCGGCCCTCGACCTCCCAAGCGCCTTCGAGGCCGTATATGGCGTAACGCGGTGCTGTCACCTCGCCGCCGTCGATCAGTTGCGGGTAGCCGCCGATGCCCACCAGGCCGCCCCAGGTACGCAGGCCTACCAGCGGGCCCAAGCCGGCCTTGCGGAAATACCAGGGCATTGCGTCGCCCCCCGACCCCGCGGACTGGTTGATGATCATTGCCTTGGGGCCGTAGATCGCGCCTGCCGGGTCCGCCATCGCCTCGCCGTCGCGCTCGATCGCACCGCTCAGGCGCCGGCGCCCCAGCGTTTCGATGACGTAGTCGGCGATATAGCCCCCTTCATTGAAGCGCTCGTCGAGAACGACCCCGTCCTTGTCCAGTTGCGCGTAGAAATACCGGTTGAAGTTGCTGTACCCGGCATTGGCCGTGTTGGGCATGTAGATGTAGGCGACCTTGCCACCGGACAGCGCATCGACCTTGCGACGGTTGCCTTCGATCCAATCGAGGTTGCGCAATCCGGCCTCCGAGGCGGCGGGCACGACGATCACGTCGCGCGCCTTGGCGCCATCGGGTTTGTCGCCGACCCGCAGCGTGGTCTGCTTGCCGGCGGTGCCGTCGAGGAAACGGTCGATATTGTCGCTTGCATGCAGCGGCCGCCCGTTGATCGCCAGCAGATACTGGCCTTCGACGACATTGGTCCCGGGAACGGTGAGGGGCGCGGTGAGCGCCGGATTCCAGTTCTGGCCGCCGTAGATCTTGGCGAAGCGATAGCGATCGGCATCGATCGCGTAATCGGCGCCCAGCATCCCCGGCTTGGGGACGTCGTCGGCGTCCTTGGGGCTGTTCACGAATACATGCCCGACCTGCAATTCGCCCAGCATCTCCGTGTTCAAGTCGTTGAACTCCTCGCGGGATGCCAGGCCGTCGAGGTACGGTTCGTACTTGGCCATGATTTTCTTCAGATCGAGGCCGTGCAGGTGCGGGTCGTAGAAGAAATCGCGCTGGATCCGCCACGTTTCGCGGTACATCTGGCGCCATTGCGCACGCGGATCGTCGCTGGCGAGCAAGGCGCCATTGTTAACCGGCTTGCCGGGCGGCGCCTCCGTGGGCCCGGGCTTGAGATCGGAGATCGGCGCAATGAACCATTTGTCGTCTCGCACGTAGAAGAGTTTTTCGCCGTCCTGCGAAATCCGGTGCTCCTTGATGCCCTGCAACAGCTCCTCGGTCTGGCGCTTTTCCGTCGTAAAGCGCCAAAGCGCGTGCGGGGGCGTGTCGTCCGCGGTGGAGGGCCGGCCCACCGCGGGCCCTTCCGCGAGGAACAGGACCCCGCTCTTGCCAACCGCAAGGTCGACGTAGTTGCGGGAAGGAACCGGCAGCGCCAGGATGCGATTGCCGATTCCACCCAGGTCGATCACCGTGGGCTTCACGGGTTCGTCCTTGTGCGCCTTCTTGGGGCCGTCATCGGCGGGTTTCTTCCCGGAGTCGGCCTCGGCCTCGGGCTTGGCGGCGTTTTCGTCGTCGCTCTCCGGCGGCACAGGAGAGACGCCATCGCTTTGCAGGACCGCCACGTAGAGGCTGCTTGAGGTGGCGCGGTCCAGGGAGGAAAGGTCGATGCCCGCGTCCGAAGGTCCGTTGTTTGTCGAGGCCAGGAAATACAGGTACTTGCCAGAGGGATCGAACACCGGACGGGCGGCATTGCTCATGCCGTCGGTGAGTTGGGTCGCGCGGCCGGTGGCGAGCGAGTACAGGAAAACCGCATGCAACTGATTCTTGAGATCGCGCACGTAGGCGATCCATTTCGAATCGGGCGACCAGGCGATCTGCGGTTCGGTATCGAAGCCGCCCCGCAGGCTGGTGTCGATCCGCACCGGCTTGCCGCCCGCAGCCTCGACGTACCAGAAGCGCAGATGCTTGTCCTGGTAGGCGATGTAGCGCGAATCGGGCGACCAGTGGGGGCTGTAGTAGAAGGAAGGCTCCGGCCCCAGGTCGATGACGCGCGGCGCCTCCAGCCCCATCTGGTCGCGGATATCGAGCTGGTATTCGCCGGATGCGTCGCTGAAGTAGGCAATCGACTTGCCGTCCGGCGACCACGCCGGGTCGCGCTCGGCCGCGCCGGGCGTGTTGGTGAGGTTGCGGGTGTCGCCCTTTTCCGCCGGAACCGTGAAGATATCGCCGTGCGCCTCCACGGCAACGCGCGCGCCGCTTGGCGAAAGGGCGTAATTGACGGCGGCCGCGGCAGGAACGGGGACGGTCCGCGGAGCCAGGCCACCGGGGTCGCCGCTCACGGAGATGGGTACCGCATGCTCCTGGCCGCTCGCGAGATCGTACAGGTGCAGTGAACCGAATTGTTCGTAGACAAGGGCGCCGGGACCCGCGGCAAGCGACTTGAAATCGAATCCGCGATTGGCGATCACCTCGTCGACCTTCCGGCTTGCCGGATCGAAACGGAACAGCGACACCGGGCCATTGCGGTCCGAGAGGAAATACACCACGCCACCCACCCATACAGGACTCGAATCGTTGGAATCGGTGCGGGGCACTTTTTCTAGGTCGAGCGACTTCAAGTTCACCAGCCAGATCGGCGTGGTCTGGCCACCGCGGTAGCGCTTCCACGCCTTTTGCCATTGGTGGTAGGGCACATAGGCGATCGTCGTGCCGTCTGGGGAGAGTTGCCCGCTTGCGGCGCTGGGCAGCGGCAGCACGGTGGCCGGACCGGTGCCGTCGGCGCGGGCGCGAAACAGGCGTGGAAAATCCGAATAGCTCGAACGCCACGAAGTAAAAACAACGTCCTTGCCATCGGACGTCCACCCAACGGCATGGCTTCCGGTGGGGTCCCAGGTCAGGCGCCGGGGAACGCTCCCCTGTGCATCGATTACATAGACATCGGCAAGCCCATGCCCCTTGGCGGTAAAGGCGATCCGGGTGCCGTCCGGCGAAAAGAACGGCCCATCGACGACGCCGCCTACGGAGGTCAGGCGCTTGGCCTCGCCGCCTGCGCGCGGCACGGTCCAGATGTCGCGCGCATACAGGAAGGCTATGCGATCGCTGCTCAGGGAAGGATTGCGGAGCAGCAGGGGCGTTGCCCCGGACGCGGCGGCCGTCAAGGCCAGGCCGAGCAGCATTGCGATGCATCGATTCATCGGTCACTCCCCGTCCCATGCGGCTTGCAGGGCGGGAAGTTTGGCCGAATCACTGGCCGCGTGCAATAGGTGTGGGTCGATGCCGCGCGCCCGGATGAAATTTCTCCGGGCGCATTGCCGGCACTGCCCGGCGACGCCCGTGCTTGCGCGATTACAAGGGCTGCGCGCGGCGGCGCTGCCAGACCGCGCCAGCCAGCAAGAGGGCCGCCACGATGAGTCCGCTCCACAGTCCGGCGCTCGCCAGGAAATGCACGGGCTCCAACTGCGTGAGCGGGTCGATCATGCCGCCGCGCTGCGCACTGGCCGAAAACGCCTCCTGGAAGCTGCCGATGAAACGGTACTTGAGGAGGGCCGCAAAGTGCCCGGAGCCCAGGGCGATTTTCTCCAGAAGGGCGAGCGCCGCAGGGGGCAGGACCGTCCAGATCAGGGTGCGGCGCGCCCAGCCGGAGACCAGCACCATCCAGGCGTACAAAGGCGCGTACCAGAGGGTGAGTGTCAGCATGCCGTAGATCGCCACCGGCGCCTGCTGGAACAGCGGTACCTGCTTGAGCAAGGTCGTGGCATCCAGATCCGTGGCCAGGAGCGCCAGCGATCCGATCGCTACCATCAGCAGCTGGGTGGCGAAGGCGGCAAGGCAGGCGATCGTGGGCATGACGGCCATCGGTATCGCCGCCTTTGCGAGCACGGTAAGGAGGTCGGATACCGGCAGGGATTTCCAGAACAGGATGCTGCGATCGCGCCGCTCGGCGTGCAGGCAGTCGATGCAGTAGAACATGCTGGTTGCCACGCCGGTAAACAGGATCACGGCGGTGGCGACGCCGTAGGGCGCGAACAGCAGGTGGGCCTGCTGGCCCGTCGGCGCCGCCAGCGCGGCGCCTACCTTCTCGCCCAGGTGCCGCAGGCTGATCGCGAAGCCCAGGAGGATGACGCCCGCGATGGCAAGGGGCGCCCGGTAGGTGCCGCGGTTCTCCCACAGCTCGCGCCGCACCAGCCAGCCCAGGACGCGCCACACCGGCAGCGCGGCCGTTGTGGCCGGCGCCGCGCCGCGGACCTCGCCGGCGAGGCTCTGCGACGGGGCGCTCATGCCGAAGTCCCGGCAGCTGCGCCGGCCGACTTGCCGATCACCGCCACGAAAAGATCGGCGATGCCCGGCGTGCGAACCTCGCCCAGAGGAGCGAGGCGCCCGGGATCGACCCCGTCAAAGAGCAGGACGCTGCGGCCCAGGGCCTGGCGCTCGTGCATCGGCCGCAGTTCGCGCGCCGCCGCAAGCAGCTCCGGGACTACCGTCAGTTCCAGGAACCGCGAACCGAAGGCTTCCATCGCGGCATCGAAGACAATGCGTCCGCGGTCGACGAACATCACGTCGGTGAGCACGTTTTGCACCTCCTCGACCTGATGGGTCGTCACGATGATGGTACGAGTGGCGTCGAAGTACTCGCCCAGCAGCGCGTCGTAGAACTGCTTGCGGTACAGGATGTCCAGGCCCAGGGTCGGCTCGTCGAGCACCAGCAGGCGCGCGTCGATTGCCATCACCAGGGCCAGGTGCAACTGCACGATCATGCCCTTGGAGAGTTCGCGCACCTTGCTGCGCGGCCGGATGCTGCCCGTGGCGAGCAGGGCCTCGGCCTTGCGCCGGTCGAAGCGCGGATGCACGCCCGCCACGAAATCGAGCGCCTGCGAGACGCGCATCCAGCGCGGCAGGACGGCGACATCGGCGATGAAGCAGACCTCGCGCATCAGCGCGTCGCGCTCGGTCCACGGATCGCGCCCCAGGACGCGCAGCTCGCCCTCGCAGCGGGTCAGGCCCAGGATGGCGTTGAGCGTGGTGCTCTTGCCGGCGCCATTGGGGCCGATGAGCCCCAGTATGCGGCCCTCGTCGACGCGCAGGTCCAGGCCATCGAGGGCGACGTGGCCGCCGTAGGACTTGCGCAGGCCGCGTGCTTCAACCACGGACATGGGGTGCTCCTTCATCGGGTGGGGCTGACGGCAGCGGCTGCGCGGCGTCGAGCAGTTCCTGGGGGGTGAGTCCGAGCCGCTGGATCGTGGCGTGGATCTGCGGCCACTGCTCGGCAAGGAAACGCCGGCGCTCGTCGCGCAGCAGCAGGGCGCGCGCGCCGGCATTGACGAACATGCCGCGCCCGCGCCGGCTCTCGACCAGCTGCTCGTCGACGAGTTGCTGGTAGGCCTTGAGCACCGTGAGCGGATTGACGCGGTACTCGGCGGCGACATGGCGCACCGACGGCAGGGGATCGCCGTCGTGCAGGACGCGGTCGAGAATCATCGCCACGACGTCGTCGCGCAACTGGCGGTAGATGGGTTGCCGGTCATTCCACGCGCGATCCATCATCGCTTCCAGGCCTTCGACCGGGTTTGTATTGGTATCATAGTGTTATAGTTAACTACAACACACAAACAAAAGCAAGCGAAATCGTGTGGGAGACGTGTCGGTGGAAAAGTGGCCTTTCGCGCGCCGGTCCAGGCCTGCCGGCGACAAGCGCCGCGGAAGACGCTAGTAGTCGACGCCCTTGAGAAAATTGGCCGTCGGCACGATCTCGTAGCGGTCCGGATCGGCATGCACGAGGGCATCGGCGAGGCCATTGGACACGGTGGCTCGGCCGTTGCGCTCGTTGTCCTGGATCTGCGAGCGGTCGAGGGTGTAGTTCTGCATGGCCTTGCTCTGCCGGTCGATGTTGTCCATGTGCGCCTCGAAGGCCCTGGCGCTGGCGACGCGCCGCTCGTCGGCGGCCTGGGCCTGGGCCTTGGAGCGCTCGCCTATGGCGTGGATCTCGCCCAGCCGGGTCTGCAGTTCGCTGTTGATGACGCGCGCGTCCTGGCTGTAGCTGGCGATGATCGCCGTCATGGTGGCGGCCTCGGCGGCCGCAACGGTCTTGGGCACGCTCGAATTGGAGATCGTCATTGCCCAGGTCGGCAGGCCGCGCGTGAAAATCGTGCCGATGCGCGCGCTGCCGCTGCGCGGACCCTTGCCATCGTGCAGGTCCACATCGAACACCGCCTCGACCGCGTTTTGGCCGTTGCCGGCCGCGAGCGTCCGCGAGCGCGTCAGCTGGAAACTCGCGGGTGGCTGGTGATTGCGCTCGCGCACCTGATTGACCGCGCAGACATAGGCATCGAAGAGCTCGCCGCGAGGCGAGCAGGTGATGGGCGGGGCCGCGCCCGGCACCGGCGGCAGGCGCGGGTTCTGCGCGCCGGCCGGATCGCGGATCGGCCCCACGATGATGCCCAGGCCGATCTTCTCGCCATTAGGGCCTTCGGCCGAGACCTGCCCTCCCGATACGTTGAGCAGTTGCCAGCCTTCGGGCAGGCCGATGCTGGCGCTGCGGTCGCCCGCGGTTTGCATGCGCAGGGGCTGGGCTTGGCCGGCGGGCGCCGCCGCAGCGCCGGGCGCCGCGGCCGGATGGGCTGCCTGCCACGCCTGGCCGAGCGCGCGCAGCAGGGCCGGCGCGGTTTTCCCGAAACGATCGGCCTCGTCGTAGAGCAGCGCGCCGGCGGGCTGGCCGCCGGGGGGCACATCGACGATCACTTCGCCCGCGATGGCCTTGCCACCCTGCGTGCTGGCGATGAGGGTGAAAAACGCCCCATAGGAACTGCTGCCGCGCACCTGGAAGACCTTGCTCACCTGGGGCCGCCCGCCAAAGTGGCCGTGCACGGTCTTGAGCATCAAGGCCATGGCGCTTTGCGCCGAGTGCTTGCCGTCGATGGTGCCGTACACCACCTGGCCGCCGCCCGGATCGTCGAGGACCTTGAGCGCATCGTCCTGCGCGGGCTGCGCACGCGCCGCCACGCCGGCGCAGCCCAGTACCAGGGCTGCCACGGCGACAATGATGCGAACGTCAATGGGCGCGCCGTTCATCTTCCGGTTCGCCTAGCGCCGCGAGACGGCCAGCACCAGGGCCGCGCTGATCAACAGGAGCCAGATCACCGACCAGGCCGGGATGCTCAGGTGCAGGAAAGTCCAGTCGACATTCGTGCAGTCGGCGTAGCCCTGGAAAATGCGCGGCAGCGCCCGGCCCAGGGGCAGGTTGCCCACCAGGTATTCCAGGCTGGGCCCGCAGGCCGAAACGGCCGGCGGGTGCAGTTGCAGCCAGACATGCCAGACACCCACGCCCGCGCCGGTGAGCGCCGACACGATGCCCAGCGAGGCAACGAACCGGCCCGCCAGAGGCGGCAGGATCGCGGCGACCAGGGCAAGGCCGCCCACCAGGACATAGGCGTAGCGCTGCAGTATGCACAGCGGGCAGGGCTCGAGGTTTTCGTGGAACTGCAGGTACATGGCCGCGCCGATGAGCGCGGCGCATACGAGGGCAACGCCCAGGTACAAGGCCCGCGGCCGCAGGCGCTTGCGCAGGCCCGCGAGGTTCATGCCGGATCGTCCTCGGCAGCCTCGGGCTCCTCACCCTGGATGATGCGCAGCAGCTGCGGAAAGATCTTGGGTGTGCCGCAGACGACGTTGCCGCTGGTCATGTAGTCGGAGCCGCCCACGTCGTCGGTGATGAGGCCGCCAGCCTCGATCACCAGCAGGCTGCCCGCGGCGATATCCCAGGGCTTGAGCCCGTATTCGAAGAAACCATCGAAGCGGCCCGCCGCCACGTAGGCCAGATCCAGGGCCGCCGCGCCGGGCCGGCGCAAGCCCGCCGTGGTGGCCGTGAGGCGCCGGAAAAGCTGGAGGTATTTTTCGAGCTTGTCGAAATCGCGGAACGGAAAGCCCGTGCCGATAAGCGATTCCTTGAGGCGCGTGCGCTTGGACACGCGCAGCCGCCGGTCGTTGAGAAAGGCGCCGCGCCCGCGAGTGGCCGTGAAGAGGTCGTTGCGCGAGGGGTCGTAGATCACCGCCTGGGTGATCTGGCCGCCGTGCTGGCAGCCGATGGATACCGCATACTGCGGAAAACCGTGGATGAAGTTGGTCGTGCCGTCGAGCGGATCGATGATCCAGGTGAAGTCGGCGGCGCCGGCGGGCCGATGGGCCCCCGATTCCTCGCCGAGGAAACCGTGGTCCGGATAGGCCTGGGACAGGGTTTCGATGATCGCCTGCTCGGCCGCGCGGTCCACCTCCGTGACAAAATCGGCGTGGCCCTTGGTGGTCACGCGCAATTGATCGAGGTCGAGACTGGCCCGGTTGATGATGGCCCCCGCCTTGCGGGCCGCCTTTACTGCCGTATTGAGCAATGGATGCATAACCCCGATTCTATAGGTGGCCGGACCCCGGCAGCGCCGCCGGGCGCGGATGGCGCCGCCTTCGAACGCGTCCGCTTCGTCCTGGTCGAGCCCAGCCACGCGGGAAATATCGGCTCGAGCGCGCGCGCGATCCGCACCATGGGCTTTGCGCAATTGTGCGTGGTGGCCCCCCGCGACCCGCAATTCACGGCGGCGCCCGAGGCCATTGCCCTGGCCGCCGGGGCCGGCGACGTCCTGGCCCGGACCCGCGTCTTTGCTTGCCTGTCCGACGCCCTGGCGGGCGTGCAGCTGGCCTTTGCCACCACCGGCTATGCGCGGGAGTTCGGCGCCCAGCCCATCGACGTGCGGGCCGCCGCCCAGGCCTGCGCCGAGGCGCTGGTGCCCGCGGGTGCCCAGGTCGCCTTCGTGTTCGGTCCCGAGCGCACGGGCCTGTCCAATGCCGATGTGCAGCGCTGTCACCAGTGCTGCAGCATTCCGGCCGACCCGCTGCACGCCTCCCTGAACCTCTCGCAGGCCGCCCAGGTCGTGGCCTACGAAGCGCGCCGCGCCCTGCTCGCCGCTGCCGGCGCTGCCGATGCGCCTGCGCCGCGCCGCGATGCCTCGCTGGGGTCTGCGCGCGAGGCCGATCCGCCGGCGGGCGTGGAGCAGACCGAGGCCATGTTCGCCCATCTCGAGCAGGGGCTCGTGGCGGTGGGCTATCTCGATCCGGACGAACCCAAGCACCTGCTCGCGCGCCTGCGCCGCCTGCTGCTGCGCGCCCGGCCGACGGTTACCGAGGTTGACATCCTGCGCGGCGTGGCCAGCGCCATGGTGCTGCCGCGGCGGCTGCGCGCGGGGAGGAAGACTACGGGGAGCGAGAGGTAGCGTGGAGGGCGGTGCTTTTGCGACCGCCCCTCACCCCCACCCCTCTCCCGGTGGGAGAGGGGCCTGCCTTCTCCCTCTCCCACCGGGAGAGGGCCGGGGTGAGGGGCCCCGCACGCCCTAACGACAGAGCTCGAACGCGCGTAACGCCCCTGCCTGCCACATC
>Ga0181519_10001599_pt1 | contig 19922 bp, 21 predicted proteins | sample PEATcosm2014_Bin_26_FD_121102 | JGI IMG/M metagenome (GOLD analysis project Ga0181519, IMG submission 121102) | Peatland microbial communities from MTU Mesocosm Facility, Houghton, MI, USA - PEATcosm2014_Bin02_10_metaG | ecosystem: Environmental > Terrestrial > Soil > Wetlands > Peat | place...
CGCCGTCGGCGGTCCGGTCCATCGTCCCGTGGAACGTGCGCGCCCCGGCACCGTCGGACACGGGGACGGAGGCGATCTGGGGTGCGGCACCGAGCACGTCCGCACCTTACGGGACGACGACCTCCGACGTCGGGTGGGATGGGTGCGGCCGGGACGGTCGGTTGGCCTCTTCGGTCCCCCACCGGATCCCTCGGGGGACACGGCCGGGCTCACCGCCCGTCGGCCGCCGCGTACTCCCGGAGGAGCGCCCGCTCCCTGTCGCGGGCGGGGAACTCGACGGCCACCAGCATCGCCCCGAGGACGATGGCCATGGCGCCGGCCGCGTAGGCCCAGTCGGCGCCGTGGAGGAACGAGGCCCGTGCCCCGGCCATGATCTGCTGCGCCTGGGAGGGGTCGACCTTCCGGGCGAAGTCCGCCGCCGAGGCGAAGCTGCGCTCGAGGACGGTGGTGACCTGCTGGTTGCCGGCGTAGGGGGTGGCGGCCAGGCGGCCGGCGACGTCGGCGGCGTAGGCGGCGGTGAGGATGGCCCCGAGGATCGACTGCATGATCGAGCCGCCCAGGTCCCGCTGGAGATCCGCGGTCCCCGACGCCATGCCGACCTTGGAGACCGGCACCGAACCCGTCAGGGAGTGCGACGCCGGTGTCCCGGCGAGGGCGACGCCGGCGCCCATCAGGGCGAAGGCCAGGCTGACCTCGAAGAACGAGGCCGACGCCGTCCACAGGAGGAGCATGGTGAGGAACGACAGGAGGAGGAAGCCGTAGCCCATCAGCAGGGCGGCCCGCGACCCCCACCGGGCGATCACCCGGGCCGACAGCGGCGCCACCACGACCATCACCACCGCGGCGGGGATCCCGACCGTGCCCGCCTTCAGGGTCGAGTAGCCGAGCACCAGCTGGACGAACTGGGTGCCGACGTAGAAGCCGCCGAGGAGGGTGCCGAAGACGATCATCCCGGCGGTGGCCGCCACCCAGAAGGTCTTCCGGGCGGCGTAGTGGAGGTCGAACAGCGGGTACCGGGTCCGGTGCTCCTGCCAGAAGAAGGCGGTCAGGGCCACCACGGCGACGACGCCGGACACCAGCACGATCGTCCCCTCGCCGGGGCTCGGGGCCAGGTTGATGGCGAGCACCAGCGCCAGCACCCCCACCACCGAGAGCACCCCGCCGACGTGTTCGACGGGATCGGTGGTCTCCCCGACGTGCGCCGGCACGGTGAACCACGAGATGGCGAGGGCGACGACGGCGAGGGGTGCGCTGATGAGGAAGACCGATCCCCACCAGTAGCGGCCGAGGAGCCACCCGGCGAACAGCGTGGCGAGGACCACCATCGAGCCGCCGACCGCCGACCACAGGGCGATGGCGCGGGTCCGCTTGGGCCCCTCGCTCAGCGCGGTGATCAGCGCCAGGGTGGTGGGATAGGCCATGCCCGCCGCCACCCCACCGAGCACCCGGGCGGCGATGAGCACGTTGATGTCCGGTGCCCACGCCGCCAGCAGTGCGGTCGGGACGGTGAGGACCATCCCCAGGGCGAGCAGGCCCTTGCGGCCGTAGCGGTCGCCGATGGCGCCGAGGTACAGGACCGACGAGGCGAGGCCGACCGAGAAGCCCACCGAGACCAGGTTCATCGCCGTCTGGCTGGCATGGAAGGCGGCACCGATGTCGGGTACCGCGATGTTGGCCACCGCCAGGTTGAGGTTCGCCACGCTCGCCACCGCGATCAGCGCCACGAGGGACGCCGCGGTGAGGGCCGGGGCGGCGACGGAGCCGTCGGCGCCGACGTCACCCCGGGGACTCACACCGTCTCCGGGGACCGACCGGCCCCGGGCCACGACGGATGGGTCGACGCCGCGCCCGCCCGTCCGGCGCCCGCCCGTCCGGCGCCCGCCCGTCCGGCTCCCGTCGGCACCCTCCGTCGCGGCGGGCGCTGCTCGTCGCCCAGGAGGAGGTTCCCCACCGGGGCATCGTCGCGCAGAAGACCGCCGGGGTGCGCGGGGGCGCGGTGGCGCCCGACCGCCCCGGCGGAGCGCGCACCGGGGACGTCCGGCTGGACGCCGGCTTCGGAGCGGGCGTCGTACCGGGCACGGCGCTCCCGGACCTCGACCACGGTGACCGCCATCCCGGGGACCGCTACCCCCGGGCCCTACCCCCGGCGCCTACCTCCGGGCCCTACCCCCGGGCCCTACCTCCGGCGCCTCCACCCGGCGCCGCCAACGGTCGGGGTGTTGACATGCAGCCAAATGGCTGCCTATAGTGGGGACACGGAGGTTGCCCTCCCCGATCCACAGCCGGACCGGCCGAACTGCGAAGGAGCCCCACATGCCCGACATCAGACACCGCGTGGTCATCTCGTCCCCCCTCCAGCCCGTGTACGAGGCGGTGGCGACCACCGGGGGAATTTCCGACTGGTGGACCCGGGACGGCGTCCGGGGTGAGTCGAGCGAAGGGTCGGAGCTCGAGTTCTACTTCGGGCAGCCGGATCCGGCCGCCGTCATGGCGGTGACCCGCCTCGACCCGGCCGGACAGGTGGAGTGGACGTGCGTGGGGGGCGCCGACGAGTGGGTCGGGACGACGCTCAGCTTCCACCTCACCCCCAAGGACGACGAGACGGTGGTCCTCTTCACCCACGCCGGTTGGCGGGAGCCGAGCGAGTTCATGGCCCACTGCAGCGCCCGGTGGGCCTACTTCCTCCTGAGCCTGAAGAGCCTGGTGGAGACCGGGAAGGGCACACCTTCGCCCGACGACCTGCGGTTCTGACCGGCGGAGTGGAGCCGACCTCCGACGCCGTCTTCAAGGCGCTCGCCGACCCGAGCCGCCGTCAGCTGTTGGACCGCCTGAATACCCGGAACGGGCAGAACCTCCGGGAGCTCACCGCGGGACTGGAGATGGCCCGCCAGTCCGTCAGCAAGCACCTGGCGGTCCTCGAGGCGGCCAACCTGGTGACGACGGTCCGGCACGGTCGGGAGAAACGCCACTACCTCAACGCCGTCCCCATCAACGAGATCGCCGAACGCTGGATCAACCACTACGACCAAGGACGGGTCCGGGCCCTCTCGGACCTGAAACGGGCCCTCGAGGAGGCACCGATGGAGCAGCCGCAGTTCGTCTACACCACGTACATCCGGACCACGCCCGAACGCCTCTGGCAGGCGCTGACCGACCCGGCCTTCACCGGCCGCTGGTGGCAGACGACCTTCGAGACGGACTGGCAGGCGGGGTCCGCCATGACGTGGGACAACCACGGGATCGTCATCGCCGACCCCGAGCAGGTGGTGCTCGAATCGGACCCCTACCGGAGGCTGTCGTACCGGTGGCACACCTTCACACCGGAGCTGAACGAGCGGTTGCAGCTCGGGGACGAGGTGTTCGCCAAGCTGGCCGGCGAGCGGCGCTCACGGGTGACGTTCGACCTCGAGCCGGTGGGGGAGGCGGTGAAGCTCACGGTCGTCCACGACGACTTCGAGCCCGGCAGCACGGCGGCGACCATGGTGCGGAACGGCTGGCCGGCGCTCCTGTCCAGCCTGAAGACGCTGCTCGAGACCGGCGAACCGCTCCCGTCGAACCGCGGGCCGCGGCACGGCACCGGCGGGTGACCGTCTCCACCCGGTGACGCTGCGCTCCGGGAACGGTCGGACGGCGCGGCGCCGAGGCCCCGGATCAGCACGCCGGCGGTGCCGTCGTCGGAGGCCCGCACCGGTGCGGTCGCGTGGTGGGGAGGTGGTCGTGGAACGACGGTCCAGGTGGCGGGGTCGGCTCCTCACGACCGCGGGGCGCGTCACGGTGCCGATCACCGCGCCGGCCGCGGTTCTGCTCCTTCGTGAGCCGCTCCGTCCGCACCTCGGGTCCCTCGTCGTGGAAGGCCATCTGGCCGTGGGGCACCTCCCGCCGGTGGGCGGTGACGGTGGCCCCGACCCGGGGTCGTCGACCGGTCAGGCGGTCACCGCTCGAGGTCGGACGTGGCGTGCCGGCCGCGCTGGAGCCACGGCCCGACCTTGGGCGTGACGGCGACGGCCAGGACGAGGCCGGCCGCCAGCAGACGTGGGCGCACCCGTCGGCCACCATGCCGGCGCCCCCGGTGGTTTCTCCTTCCCCGACGACGCCTCTGTCCGCACGTCCGGGACCATCGCGGTGGCCGACGCCTCCAACAACCGGATCCGGTTCCTGTCCCCGCAGGGGACGGTCGTCGGCCGGATCGGCAACGGTGCCGACGCCCACGATCCCCCGGTCTCCATCGCCCGCCCCGACGGGGAGGCGCCGCTCGCCAACAGCGACATCCTGGGGTCGGAGATCAACGGGTCGTGGGTCGACGAGTACACCCGGTCGGGGCCGCTGGTCTGGACGGTGCACCTGGCCAGCGTCAACGATCCCTCCGACCCCCGGCAGCTGGGAGCCGACCTCTTCCTGATGACCGACGACAACCCGCCGGGGGAGGGTCGGGTCGTCGAGTTCACCCACGAGGGGCAGGTCACCTGGCGGTACGACGCCCGTGCCGGCGACGACATGCTGGAGTAGCCGTCACTCGCCGAGCGCTTCCCGAACGGGCTCCTCATGGTCGACGACGACGACCGGATCCTGGTGGTCGCCCAGTACGGACGGTCGCCGAGCCTGACCGTCCCGACGGTGGCGCTGTCCGGCGCGGCCGTGCTGCTCGTGGTGAACGCCGTCCTCCTGACCCGGGTGAAGGAGTTCGCCTGGCCGGTGTTCTTCCGGGTGTTCGGCTGGGCCCTGCTGGCCTACGCCGTCATCACCGGGATCCTCGAATTCGTCTTCATCTTCGACCACACCCCGGCGCGGTTGCTGGTCCTGTTCAGCACCATGCTGGTGCTGTTCGCCATCGACGTGCCGTTGATGCTGTCGTACTCGGTGGCCCGCTGGCAGCCGGTCGACGCCACCTGACCCTTCCCGGCCGACCCACCGGGAACCCGCTCCCGTTCAGCCCCGCCCCGCCGTTGCCGACCGTGGCACCATGGGGCGGCAGCACCCGGTCCGGGCTTTCCGGGCCCGGCCACTCGTCGAGGCCGGACGAATCGTCCGGCGGTCGTGCGCCACCCAGGCGCCCAGGGGGAACCATGACGTCAGTCCCATCCGTCGGGTCGCACGCGACCGACGACCACGGCACCGGGGTGACGGGATGACCGGTCCGGGCAGGGGGCGGGTGGCGGGCAAGGTGGCCGTGGTCACCGGGGGTGCCGGAGGGATCGGGTCCGCCACGGCGCGGGCCCTGGCCCGGGAAGGTGCCGGCGTGGCCGTGCTCGACATCGACGGCGCCGGGGCCGGGCGGGTGGCCGCCGAGATCACCGGCGCCGGGGGTGCGTCCCTGGGCGTCGAGGTCGACCTGTCCGACGAGCCGAGCGTGGTGGGGGCCATCCGTTCCGTGGTCGACCGGTTCGGTCGGCTCGACATCCTCCACAACAACGCCGCCCTCACCGACTCCGACTTCCTGGACCGTGACACCCCCGTGACCGACCTGGATCTCGACGTGTGGAACCGCACCCTGGCCGTCAACCTGACCAGCCAGATGCTGACCTGCAAGCACGCCATCCCCGAGATGGTGCGCAACGGGGGAGGCTCGATCATCAACATGTCGTCGGGGGCGTCGCTGAAGGGCGACCGGACCCGCACCGCCTACGGGGTGTCGAAGGCGGGCGTGAACACCCTGACGATGTACGTCGCCACCTCCCACGGGAAGCAGAACATCCGGGTCAACGCCATCGTGCCGGGGCTGATCATCACCGACGCCGTCCGGGCCCACCTGAACGAGGAGATCCTGGCGGGACTGGGGCGGGCTGTCCTGACCACCCACCTGGGCGAGCCCGAGGACATCGCCGACACCGTGGTCTTCCTGGCCTCGGACGAGTCCCGGTACATCACCGGGCAGCTGCTGTCGGTCGACGGGGGCATGACCGCCCACGTGGGGAGCGGCGGCCGCGACGGGTGAGCCGGGGCGGGGCCGGTCAGGCGGAGCCGAGGATGTACTCCCCGGTCTCCGGGTGGTGGGTCCAGCCACTGGAGGCCTGGGTTCCGCCGTCCACGTGCAGGGTCTGCCCGGTCACGTAGCTGGACAGCGAACCGGCCAGGAAGACGGCGGCCCCGGCCATCTCGTCCACGTGCCCGGCCCGGCCCATCGGGACGGTCAGGCCGAAGTGCTCCTCGGCCCCGGGCGGGGCCACCGCCCGCATGCCCTCGGTGAGGGTGATGTCCGGGGCCAGGGCGTTGACCCGGATGCCGAACGGTGCCAGCTCCAGGGCGGCCGTTTTGGTGAAGTTGATCACCCCGGCCTTGGCCGCGGCGTAGGCGGCGTACCCGGGGGCGGCCCGCACCCCCTCGATGGAGGTGATGTTGATCACGCTCCCCCCGACGCCGGCGGCCACCATGGCGCGGGCCACCCGCTGCGTACACACCAGGACGTGGCGGAGGTTGGCCCGGTACAGGGCGTCGAAGCCGTTCTCCGAGGTCTCGAGGAGGGGGGAGTGGAACACCCCGCCGGCGTTGTTGACCAGGATCGTCACCGTGCCGAGCTCGGCGGCGGTGCGGGCCAGGGCCCCGTCCACGGCGTCGGCGTCCCGGACGTCGGCGGGGATGCCCAGGCCACCGACCTCCTCGGCCGCCGAGGCGGCGGTGTCGGGGTCACGCTCCCAGACGGCCACCTTCGCCCCGAAGGCGGCCAGCCCCCGGGCGATCCCCCGGCCGATGCCCGCGCCGCCGCCGGTCACCACCGCCACCCGGTCGGTCAGGAGTGCGGAGGAAGGATCCAGCGACACGGGTAGCTCCGTCCTCCGGTAGGTTCGGTATCGAAACGATCGTCAGCCCCGGGGGAGCACGAAGGCGCCCTCCGGTCGAGGGGGAGTGTATGCCACGCATCGAACCGATTCCCATGGACCAGCTGGCCGACGAGCCACGCCGCATCATCGAGGAGGGGGTGGCCGACGGCACCTACGCCACGCCCGTCCCCCTCCAGATCTTCGCCTACCGGACAGCCCAGATCATCCAGACCAACATGGCCCGCCAGGCCTGGGGCCGGAACAGCCTCCTCGGCGGAAGGATCCTCGAGCTCATCCGGATCCGGAGCGCCCAGCTGGGGGAGTGCCAGCCGTGCATGCAGTCCCGCAAGCACGACTCCATCACCGACGAGGACGTCGCCTGCCTGGTGTCGCCCGGCGCCTCCGGTCTCACCGAACAGGAGCAGCTGGCCGTCGAGTTCCTCGACCTCCTGTCGGCCGACCACCACGCCATCGACGACGAGACCTACCGCCGCCTCGGCAAGGTCTTCACCGCCGCGCAGATCATCGAGCTGGGCTTCACCTGCGCCACCTCCATGGGCACCCACCGGTTCATCCACACGCTCGACCCCTTCGGCACCGACCCACCGGTCATCACCTTCGACCCGGACCAGGTGGACACCGCCCACGCCGACGCCGGCGACGAACCCTCCGGGGGATGAGCGAGACCGTCCTGGTCACCGGCGCCACCGGCCTGGCCGGGGCCAACATCAGCCGCCTCCTGCTCGAACGGGGGGACGCCGTTCGGGCCCTGGCCCGCCAGGGGGCCGACACCGGACCGCTGGTGGAGCTGGGTGTCGACGTGGTGACCGGGGACATCACCGACGCCGACGACGTGCTGCGGGCCGCCACCGGGTGTGACTCGGCCATCCACTCCGCCGCCCTGCTGGGCGGGGCCAGTCAGGATCTCGACCTGTTCCGGGCGGTCAACGTGGACGGGACCGCCCACGTGCTCGATGCCGGCCGGGCCCTGGGCCTGCGCCGGGTGGTCGCCGTCTCCACCGGGACCTTCTTCGACACCGCGGGTGGCCACGACCGGGAGGACGCCCCGGTGTCCACCACGCCCGGCTCCGATCCGTACACCGTCACCAAGATGGCCGCCTTCGAGGACGCCATGGCCCGGGCGGCGGCCGGCCAGGACGTGGTCACGACCCACCCGGGCGCCATCTTCGGCCCCTCCCCGGTGGTCGGCAACGCCCTGGGCCGGACCAGCTTCAACCGGGTGCTGCTCGCCGGCCTCCGCCGGCGGATCGACTCCTACCTGTGGTTCCCGGTGAGCTGGGTGTTCGCCGACGACGTCGCCCGGGGGTGCATCCTCGCCCTCGACCGCGGGGTGGCCGGTGAGCGTTACATGCTCGACGGCCGTCCCGAGGACGTGGTCTCGACCGCCGAGGCCTGCACCCGGATCTGCGAGCTGGCCGGGGTGGACCACCGGGTGGCCGACATCGAACCGTCCGACGACCCGGCGCTGGCCGAGGTGTTCGGCGCCACCCTGGTCGCCATCGCCGCCAAGGCGGCCGAGGCGGCCGGGGCGGCCGGGGGCCCCGCCGCCCGCCGCCCGCTCACCGAGTCGAAGACCTACCGGCGCCTCGGTTACGAGCCGGTCAGCCTGGACGACGGACTGGTGGCCACCGCCGCGTGGTTCCGGGAGCTCGGCAAGCTCTGAGGCGCCGGCGGCCCCCGGGTGGTCGCCGGTCCGGACTGACCGTCGGACGCCGGCGAGCACCAGGTTGCCGACGGGGCGGAACGTCACGTTCGGGGGCGGGGCGTCGGCCGGCGGGGTGGGGGCCACGTGGGCGGAGAACCACGCGTCGTGGGCGGCCTCGGACTCCCACCGCTCGGTCACCCGGAACCCCCCGTCGACCGGGCCCGCGGTGTGGGCGATGAACCCGTCGGCCGACGGCAGGATCGGGACCCGCGCGGCGGCGAGGTGCTGGTTGTCCTCCCGTTCCCGCCTGACGGCACGGCGTGGCGGATTCGGCACCGGGTGCCGGCCCTGCTACCTTCCACAGAAGCGGAATCAACCATTCCGTAAACCGGAGCCGAAGGTGGGACCGTGGAGAAGCGCATCCATTACGGGGCGACGTTCGCCGTGCTGGCGACGGCGGCGTTGGCCTTCAGCCTCCTGCAGTCACTCATCATCCCGGCCATCCCGCTGCTCGAGCGCACGCTCCACACCACCACGACCGGGGCCACCTGGCTGCTGACTGGGTACCTGCTCAGTGCGGCGATCGCCACACCCATCCTCGGGCGGATCGGTGACATGGTCGGCAAGGAGAAGATGATCGTCGTCGTGCTGATCACCCTGTCGGTCGGCACCCTGATCAGCGCCCTGGCCGTCACCTTCCCGGTCATGCTGGCCGGCCGGATCGTCCAGGGGGCCGGCGGGGCGGTCTTCCCCCTGGCGTTCGGGATCATCCGCGACGAGTTCCCGCCGGAAAAGGTGGCCGGCGCCATCGGGGTGCTCTCGGCCATCCTCGGGGTGGGCGTCGGCACCGGCATCGTCCTCTCCGGCCCCATCGTCGAGCACCTCTCCTACCACTGGCTCTTCTGGATCCCGCTGGTCCTCTCCCTCGGGGCGACGGTGACCACCTTCATCTTCGTGCCCGAGTCGCCGGTGCGGGCCCCCGGTCGGGTCAACTGGGTCGGGGCCTCGATCATGTCGGCGTGGCTGGTCACCGGGCTGTTGGCCCTCTCCTACGGTCCGACCTGGGGATGGACGAGCGGCTCGGTGCTCGGGCTCTTCGCCGCCACCGCCGTGCTGATCCCCCTCTGGATCCGGTCGGAGACCCGGTCGGACACCCCGATGGTGGACATGAAGATGATGAGGATCCCGGCCGTGTGGAGCACGAACCTGGCCGCGCTGCTGTTCGGGTTCGGGATGTTCGCAATGTTCATCATCGTCCCCCAGTTCGCCCAGACCCCGGCCCGCGTGGGCTACGGCTTCGGCGCCTCGGTGACCCAGTCGGGCCTCTACCTCCTCCCCTTCGCCGTGGCCATGCTGGTCATCGCCCCGCTGACCGGCCGCCTGACCGTCCTCATCGGCTCCAAGCCCATCCTCATCATGGGGGCGCTCTTCGCGGCGGCGAGCTACGGGTTCCTCGCCCTGGCCCACGGCCAGCCCTGGAACCTCTACGTGGCCGCCGGGCTGCTGGGCGTCGGCGTGGCCTTCGGCTACGCCTCGATGTCGAACCTGATCGTCGAGGCCGTGCCACCCGGCCAGACCGGGGTCGCCACGGGCATGAACACCAACGTCCGGAACATCGGCGCCGCCCTCGGCAGCGGCATCGCCACCAGTCTGATCGTCAGCGGTCTCCTGGTCCACGGCTTCCCGAGGGAGCACGGCTACGTGCTGGCCTTCCTCGTCTGCGGCGGAGCCCTGGTGGTGGCGGCGATCGCCGCGCTCCTGATCCCCACCGGCCACGGTCCCTCGGTCGTCCTCCGCGAGTCCCACCCGGGCCTGACCGCCGAGGCCGAGGTGGTCGTCGGGGCCATCGGCTATGTCGCCGAGGACTGACGTGGGCCGCGGGGGCGCCCGGGTGGCGGAGGGGACCTCCGGGCCCAGGCCGCTCCGCCGGGACGCCGAGCTCAATCTGGGCCGGATCCTGGTGGCCGCCCGCGACGTGTTCGCCGAGCACGGCTACGAGGCGTCGATGGAGCAGATCGCCGCCCGGGCCGGGGTCGGGGTCGGGACGCTCTACCGGCGGTTCCCGAACAAGGCCGACCTCTGTGCCGCCGTGGTCGACGCCGCCACGGACCGGACCCGCCAGATCGCCGACGAGGTGCTGGCGGACGTGCCGCCCGACGAGGCGGTCTTCGAGTTCGTCCGGCGCTGCGTGGACGCCCCGAGCTGCTGGCGGGCCGCCACCGCCCGGCGACCCTGGAGCGGGGGCGTGGCCGACCGGGCGCTGGCCGACCTGCTGCCGTTGATCGGGCGGGTCCTCGAGGCGAGCCAGGGGGCGGGCACCGTCCGGCCCGACCTCGCCCCCACCGACCTGGTGGTGACACTGATGTCGGTCCGGGCCATCGGCGACGTCTGCGACACGGACGCCCCGGGCGCCTCCCGGCGATTTCTGGAGCTCGCCCTCGACGGCCTCCGGCCGGGACCCCGACCTCCGGGGCACCCCCCGATGTCGGTCGGGCAGCTGGGGCGGGTGCTCACCGAGCGGTAGGAGGGGACCCCCGTCCGTGCGGCGCCCGGACGTGGTGCCCGGCCCACGGAGGTCAGGCGACCGTCGCCCCGATCAGCCGCCCGACGCCGTAGGTGACGGCCGCCGCGGCCACCACGATGGCCAGCTGACGGAGCGCACCCCGGAGGATCGGGCGGCTACTGGAGCGGGCGACCACGCCTCCGACGATCACGCTGGCAACGGCGGTGAGACCGATGGACAGCACCTCGGCGGCGGTCCCGCTGGTGAACAGCCAGGGGGCGAGGGGCACGAAGGCCCCGACGGCGAAGTAGGCGAGGGACGTGGTCGCCGCTGTCAGCGGCGAGCCGAGCCCGGAAGGGCTCATCCCGAAGAGCGTCTGGGCGGAGAAGGTGAGGAACCGGTCCTCGTCGAGGGTCAGCTCGGCGGCGGCCGTCTGGGCGGTGGCACGGCCGAATCCCGCCTCCTCCAGGTGTGACGCCAGCTCGTCGAGGATCAGCTTCGGGTTGCGGGACACCAGGCGTCGCACGTCGACGAGGAGGCTGGCGTAGAGCTCCGCCTGACTCCGGACGGACACCCATTCGCCGGCGGCCATCGAGAACGCCCCGGCGAGCAGGCTGGCGAGTCCCGCCAGTCGGACATCGTGGGCGGAGACCCCCGCGCCGGCCAGCCCGAGGATCAGGCAGACGTTGGTCACGAGTCCGTCGTTGACACCGAGCACCGCCGCCCTCGCACCGCCGCGAGCGACCTGTGCCACCCGACCGGCCAGCTCGGCCGTGTCAGCGTCCGGGTCGGCGGGGCGCCTGGCGATGGTGGTCCGAAGCGGTCGCACCGGCCGTCGACCGGGGCGGTCGACGGCCTCTTCCGGCCCACCGTCCACCGAGGTCACCGTGGCTCGAGCTCGCTGAGCGTCTCGAGCACGGACGTGGCGTGCGAGGTCACGCCGCTCACCGCGTACGTCTTGCGGATGATCCCGTCCGGGTCCACGAGGTAGGAGACCCGCAGCGGGAAGTCCGCGTACTGGTCGTCGCCGTCGCGTTCGGCCTCGAAGCGTCGGGCCGTGGCGTGGTCGACGTCGGAGAGCAGGGGGAACCCGAACCCCTGCTCGAGGGCCCAGGTGTGGTTGTCCTCGGGGGTGTCGAACGACAGCCCGACGACGGCGCACCCCCTGGCGGCGAACTCCTCGGCGTGGTCCCGGAGCTCCTGTCCTTCGACGGTGCAGGCCGGTGTCCCGGCCTTGGGATACCACCACAGGAGGCACCACCTCCCCCGCAGCGACGCCGAGGAGAACAGCCGACCGTCCTGGTCCGGGAGGGAGAAGGACGGCATGGGCACACCGACATCCAGCACGTTCACCAGCCTAGGCGGCGCGCACCGCCCCACCGGGAGTCCACCGGCCTGTCCGCCGAGCGGTGATCGTCGCGTCGGGGAGGCGTCGGCTCGTCGATCCGGACGGCACTGGTGGCACCGTCACGTCGGACACGGTCGGCATCCGGGTCGGGCGGGGATCCGACGGGGTCGGCCGATCGGGCGGACGGGCGGCACGGCCGTTCCCGGGTCGGTGGCCGCGACGGCGTCGTCGCCGAATCGGCTCAGCGGTGCGCGGTGAACCCACCGTCGATGGTGAACGTCTGGCCGGTGACGAACGCGGCGTCGTCGGACAGGAGGTAGGCGACGGCCGTGGCGATCTCCTCCGGGTACCCGAGCCGTCCGACGAGGTGCCCTTCGGTGATCGGTGCGAGGGTGTCGCCGAGTGGGCCGCCGAGCTGGTCCTGGAGGTCGCGGTCGACGACGACGCCGGGCGCGACGGCGTTCACCCGGATGTTGCGGTCGGCGTAGGCGGTCGCCACGTAGCGGGTGAGGGCGACGACACCGGCCTTGCTGGTGCCGTAGGCGGCGAGGGAGCGGCTGCCGTAGGTCGCGGCGACGGACGCGGTGTTGACGATGGCGCCGCCGCCCCGTTCCAGCATGGCGGGGATGGCGAAGCGGCAGCCCAGCATGACGCCGTCGAGGTTGACGCGCATGGCGGTGTGCCAGGTGTCGAGGGGCATGGTGACGACGTCCTGGTCGGTGAGGTTGAGCTTGATCGCCGCCGCGTTGTTGTGGAGGAGGTCGACGCCGCCGTAGGCGGCGATGGTGTCGGCGACCATGCGTTCGACGGCGTCGGGCTCGGCGACGTCGGTGCACTGTGTGCGGGCGGTGCCCCCGTCGGTGCGGATCAGGTCGACGGTGGTTCCGGCGGCGGGCTCGTCGATGTCGGCGACGGTCACCGCGGCACCTTCGGCCGCGAGCAGGCGGGCCGTGGCGCGCCCGATTCCCGAGCCTGCGCCCGTCACGATGGCGATCCTGTCCCCGAAGCGTCGCATGCCCGAAGTGTCGCGCGGCCCGTGGCCCTGTGCTCCCGGCCGTCGATGCCCGTCGGTCGGTGCGATCCCAGCCCGGGCGGGCGCCACCTCACGGACCGTGGGCGGCACGTGGTGGACGTGGTCCGGACGACGATGTCCGGTGGCGATGACGGGACGACGTCCGCGCCCCCGTCGGCAGCGGCACCGTCGTCGGCCGGTCGAGTGTCCGTTCCTGCCGGGTCGTCCGCCCGACAGCGGTTCACGGAGCCGCGGTGTTCCCGGCGAGCGTCCACCCGACCAGCGCGTTGGCGTGTCCGTGGCCCATTCCGTGCTCGGACTTCGGAGGACCCACGATCGCCAGGTGCTTCTGGAGACCGCATTCGGCGATGATCTTCTGCCCCTCCGCGATCGTGCGACCGTACGTCTGCTCGATCGACGGAACGGACGAGGCCGGCCCCTGTGTCGGCCACGGCGCGGATCGGTCGGCCACGGTGTTCCCTCCGTTGGTCGGGGCGGTGTCCGCCCCGTCGTCGGTGCCCCCGGACGTCCTCAGCCGCCCGTGATGTTGACCTGCCAGCCGATGCCGAACCGGTCGATGAGGCCACCGAAGATGTCCCCCCAGAACATCTTCTCCAGCGGGGCCTTCACGGTCCCACCCGCACTCAGTCCATCGAAGATCGTGCGCAGGTCGGACTCGTCCGAACCGATGATGGTGAGCTCGACCCTGGTCTGGACCTCGTCGGTCGCGTCCGCCCGGTCGCTCGCCCGCAGCGTGAACGATCCGGTGTCCAGCGCGGCGTTGATGACCTGGTGCTTCTCGTCCTCGGGTGCCGTCGGGTCGACGTCACCACGTCGGGTGATCGACAGGTCGCCACCCAGAATGGTCCGGTAGTGGTTCATCGCCTCCTCGGTGGTTCCGGGGAAGAACAGGTATGCCTCGAGATTCACGGTGGACCTCCTGGGTCGTGGGAGATGGAACTAGACCGTATAGTATTCCATTGGAACTGGTCCGTCTAGTACAATTCGGGAGATGGCGGAATCGAACCCTCCGGGACCGACCGAACGCAGCGTGGACCGGCGCCACCGCGAGATCCGCGAGGCGGCCATCGACGCCTTCCTCGCCGGCGGGTACGACGGCACCACGATGGAGGAGATCGCCACGGGTGCCGGGGTGGCCAAACAGACCGTCTACAAGCACTTCAACGACAAGCAGCACCTCTTCTCCGACATCGTGCTGTCCACCACCGACGACCTGGGTGCACTCATCGGCATCATCGCCGGGCGGCTGCCGGCGACCACCGACCTCCCGGGCGACCTGGAGTACCTGGCCGTGACGTTCCTCACTGCACTGATGCAGCCACGGGTCCTCCGCCTCCGGCGTCTGGTGATCTCCTCCGCGGACCGCTTCCCCGAGATCTCGACCGCCTGGTACGAACAGGGCTTCGAGCGGGTCCTCGCCGCCCTCGCCGGCAGTTTCCGAGCCCTCTCGGACCGTCAACTCCTGGCGGTCGACGATGCGACCGCGGCGGCCGAGCACTTCGTCGGCCTGCTGTTCTGGATCCCGGTCAACAAGGCCATGTTCACCGGTGACGACGACTACGCGGCCACCCACGATCTGGTTCCCGTGGCCAGGCGGGCGGCCACGGCGTTCCTGCGGGCCTACGGGCCCCGCTGATCCGGAGGGCGGGAACCCGGTGATGGGACGTTGTCCGAACCCCCGCCAATCGACCGGCACCGGCGTGGTCGGACGTCCGGGCAGTCCCCCGCCCTCAGGTCACCGGTTGATCGGGGACCACGGGCACCGCCACCACCAGCCTGCGACACGCCACTCCGGTCAGGTCGTGAGCACCGTCACGCAGGCATTGGCCCCCCGTCCGATCACGTGGGCCAACCCCACCCGCGCCCCGTCGACCTGCCGGTCCCCGGCGGTCCCCCGGAGCTGGCGGACCAGCTCCACCACCTGACCCAGAGCCGACGCTCCGAGGGGCTCGCCCTTGGACAGCAGGCCACCGGACGGGTTCACCGGCAGACGACCGCCGACCTCGGCGTCCCCCCGGGCCAACACGTCGGCCTGGCCTCCGTCCGGGCACAGACCGAGCTCGGCCCAGGCCAACAGCTCTCGGGCGGCGTCGGTGTCCTGGCACTCGACCACGTCGAGGTCGTCGGGGCCGAGGCCGGCCTGGGCGTAGGCGTCCCGGGCGGCGAGCCGGGTCGGAGGGTCGATCGACGTGTCGTCGATCCCGCAGAGCGGCGAGTCCTCCCCCAGGACGCTGCCCGGAAGGTGGGACCGGAGGGAGATGCCGGCCAGGTGCACGCCGTCCCTGGAGCGCTCGAGGACCACGGCGGCGGCGCCCTCGTTGGGTGAGCAGAGCATGAACAAGGTGAGCGGCGGGCAGATCATCCGGGAGGCCAGGACCTCTTCGGCGGTGACGGCTTTCCGGAACATGGCGTCGGGATTGGCGATCCCGTGCCGTCGGTTCTTGACCACCACCTGGGCCAGGTGGTCCGCGGTGAGGCCGGTGTCGGCCAGCAACCGCTGGGCCCGGAGGGCGAAGAAGGCCGGAGCCGGACTGAGGCCCGCCGCCTCCTGCCAGGGGGCGAAGAACGACGACCGGATGATCCCCTTGGGCATCTTCTCGACGCCGAAGACCAGCACCCGGTCGTACTGACCCGAGGCGATGGACGCCGCCCCCAACTGGAGGGCGGCGCCGCCGGAGGCGCAACCGGCCTCCACGTCGTAGATGGGGATGCCCGTGCCGGCCAGGGCCGAGAGGACCCGGTGCCCGGAGGCCACGCCACCGTAGGCCGTGCCGCAGAACGCGGCCTGCACGTCCCCGGCGGCGAGTCCCGCCTCGGACAGCGCCGCCCGTACGGCCGTGACCCCCATGGCCGTCCCGGTCAACTCGCCGAAGCGACCGAACGGGTGGAGACCGACCCCGGTGATGCGCACCTCGCTCACGTGCGGAACACCCAGGTGACCGAGGGCTCCTCGTCCGGACCCGGGAGCTCCTCCCCCTCCAGGTGGACCGGAGCTCCCCGGGCCAGGCCGTCGCCGGACAGGCGGCTCACCACCCGGAGCATCGGGTCCCCGTCGAGCTCCACGATGCCCAGTCCGTAGGGGACCGGCCCGAGGTACCCGGGAGGGGCGACGGTCACCGTGGTGTGGAGCCACACCGTCCCGGAGCGGGGAAGGTCGAGCGGCTCGATGTCGTCGGCCCCCGTGAACGGGCAGACCGGGCTGGCCGGGAAGTGCCGGAGCCCGCTGCTCGGCGACCACCCACCCAGCAGGGTGACCCCGTCATCGTCGACGCGGAGGACCGACGGGTCGATGGGTCGCGGCGACACGTCAGCACTATGGCACAGCTCGCCGGGCCACCTCCCCGCACTGCTCCAGGTCGTCGTCCGGTTCGACAGGACCGATCCCGAACGGCGGGTCGGAGTCCCCGATTCGCAACGTGGGACTTGGTATCCTCGAGGCTCACACGCTCCACGTGACCTGTCCTCAGTGACCGACATCGGGGAGGCTCGATGAGCAACAGCGAGGCACTGCTTTCGGCGGATGAAGAGCGGCTCGAGGCGCTCGGCTACAAGCCGGAGCTCAACCGCGGCTGGAGTGCGTTCTCCAACTTCGCCATCTCCCTCACCATCATCTGCATCCTCTCCGGCTGCTTCACCACCTACTCGCAGGCGTGGAACGACGGCGGCCCGATCGCCATCTCGATCGGTTGGCCGGTGATCAGCATCCTGGTCCTCCTGGTCGGGCTCTCGATGGCCGAGTTGGCGTCGAGGTACCCGACCGCCGGCGGCATCTACTACTGGGCGTACAGCCTGGGAGGGGTGGGCTGGTCCTGGTTCACGGGCTGGTTCAACCTGCTCGGGCTCGTGGCCATCACCGCCGCCGTCGACTACGGAGCCGCCACCTTCCTCAACTCGGTGCTCGGTCTCTACAACGTGCACTTCTTCCTCAACTTCACGACGACCAGCCCGTCGACCATCCTCCACAACACCTTCATCCTGTTCTTCGTCATCCTCGCCGCCCACGCGCTGATCAACGTCTTCTCGTCGCACCTGGTGGCCATGCTGAACCGGATCTCGGCGTGGTGGATGCTCGGCGGGGTGGCGGTGATCGTGCTCGTGCTGATCTTCGGCCCCAGCACCCACCAGAGCGCGTCCTTCGTCTTCACCCAGCGGTTCAACAACACCGGCTTCTCCGGCCACCTCTACTGGTTCTTCGTCCTGCCGCTCGGCTTCCTGCTGACGATGTACACCTTCACCGGCTATGACGCCTCGGCCCACCTCTCCGAGGAGACCCACCAGGCCGAACGGGCCGCACCCCGTGGGCTGTGGACCTCCATCGCCTACTCGGCGGTCGGCGGCTGGATCCTGTTGCTCGCCATCACCTTCGCGGCCACCCACGTGGCCGCCGTCAACAAGGGCGGCGGGAGCGCCATCGCCATCATCACGACCTCACTGAGCGGCGGCCTGTCCAAGCTCGTGCTCGACATCTCCACCATCGGTCAGCTGTTCTGCGGGATGGGCTGCGTGGCCGCCGCCTCACGGATGGTCTTCGCCTTCTCCCGTGACGGGGCCGTCCCCGGTCACTCGTTGTGGCGTCGCCTGAACAGGCACAAGACGCCCACCTGGGCGGTGCTGTTCGTGGTCGTGTTCGCCCTCGTCATCACGATTCCGGCCCTCTTCGGCAACAGTGCGGGCGTCCCGGTGGCCTTCTTCGCCGTCACGTCGATCACGACGATCAGCCTCTACATCGCCTACATCCTCCCGGTCTTCCTCCGGTGGCGGATGGGCGACAGGTTCGAACCCGGCGTGTGGAACCTCCGACAGCACTACAAGTGGATCAACGTGGTGGCCATGATCTGGGTGGCGCTCTGCGTGATCATCTTCTGTCTGCCCGGGTCGCCCGAGGCCGTCCCGTGGAGCAGCAGCTTCAACTGGAACGACTTCAACTATGCGCCCGTCGTCATGCTCGCCCTGGTGCTCGGGGTGTGGATCGCCTGGGTGGCCGGCGCCAACAAGTCCTTCAAGGGCCCGGTCCGCACGGTCGACGACCCCGGGGTCGGCACGCCCGAGGACGCCGGGCTCATGCCGGTCGACTGACGTCGCGCGGGAGCTCCGGTGGACCGACGTCGGTGGACCCGTGCACGGGACCGCCTGGCGATCGCCGGGGGGCCGAGGAGGCGGTGCGACCTTGAAACATGGCGTGCCCAGCGTTGGACCGCGCGACGTCACGGGCGCTCGCTCGCACGACGTACGTCACGCACCGCACGTCGGGGCTCGTCGGCCTTGGGCAGTGGCGGGACCAGGAATCGTCATCAGCGTCCGTAGTGCACCTCCCGTCAATGCACCGCAGGGAGGACCGCTCCGTGGGCGATGGCCCGAGCTCCGGCGGGTCGAACAGCGATCGACGCTCGGGTGTCCTCGGGCACTTCACTGGCATCTCGCCCGCGGATCGGGCGGCAGTTCGAATGCCGTCTGGTTTGGTGGAGGCGATGGGACTCGAACCCACGACTTCCTGCTTGCAAAGCGAGGCAGAGGCCAGGGGCAACCGCCGTCGAATGGACGAAATACCTGTTCAGGGGCGACAGCTACTCACCACCGCTGTCCATCATTCTCCACCGTTTCCCGAGCAGGTGAGGTCTGGGTGAGGTCTGTGAGGAGAGTTCTTTCGTGGGCAGGGCCGCTCTCGTGGCGACGGACAGCCGTTTCGTAGACTCCGGCGATGGTCGCGAACGGCACCTCAGTAGATCTGGCTGAGCTGTGTTCGTTGCTTGACGAGGCTGCTGTTTGGAACGGCGGCTGGCTAAATGGTGCTGCATACGGTCGCTGGCGCTCCGGCAACCGGGAACGGGGTCGAGGGGCACCTTCCCGTCAAGCTCTCACTGCGAGAGGGGTAGATCTTGTCACGCTCATTCGTGGCCTCGGCATTCCGACCACGCCACCGCCGGTATCGGACCAGGATTCGCTGGTGTTTGTGTCGAAGGCTCATTCAGAGGTGGGGATCGACGGACTTTCGATTACGGCCTACAGACGATGGCAATCCGCTCAAGAGAAGGCGCCGACATCCGGCGCATTGACTGAACGCTTCGGATCGTGGAACGTGATCCTGGAGCGTGCAGGTATCCCCATCGTGAGCGGGAACCGACGGTACAGCGATTCTGAGCTGATGGCCGCGCTTCGGAATGCAGCAAGGACGGTTGATGTGCCTCTGGATGCGCTCACGATGCAACTGTACGAGGAGTGGCAACGCGGCCGACGGATGCCGACTGGGTTGACCATCACGAATCGGTTCGGGAGCTGGCTGAAGGCAGTCGGGAGGGCATAGCTGACGCCGTAGATCCCTGACTCCTTGGACCGAGGCGACCTTCGGGTTATGAGCCCTAGAGCCCCTGTTCGGACCCTCCAAATGGCTCCGTCCTCGTCCCGGATTTGTATCATCTGAGCTGGTTCTTTACTGCCGACACGTGTCCAGGGCAGGGAAGGAGCATCTGACATCGCCGGATCAGTTTTTGGGATTTTTTTGGGATACGAGGTGGCTGCCGATCGATCTGGGAAAGATTTCGCCGTGCGGGGAGGAGGGACCCCTCGATGGTGTCCGTCCGGACGCTCGGTTGGCTCCACGTCTCCAACCAGTACCACCC
>Ga0181519_10001601_pt1 | contig 19901 bp, 15 predicted proteins | sample PEATcosm2014_Bin_26_FD_121102 | JGI IMG/M metagenome (GOLD analysis project Ga0181519, IMG submission 121102) | Peatland microbial communities from MTU Mesocosm Facility, Houghton, MI, USA - PEATcosm2014_Bin02_10_metaG | ecosystem: Environmental > Terrestrial > Soil > Wetlands > Peat | place...
GACCCGGTTCGGGGCAGGACTCGGGGCAGCTACCGATGCATCGCCGCAGGAATCCGTACCGACGGGACTCCTCAGGTGCCAGAGCAATACGGCACGACCTCCTGATCGTAGTCGCTCATCCGGCCGCTCCAGGACTTGCCGTTGTAGGTGAAGCTGACCTGCGAGTGCGCGAGGCTCTGCTTGTCCTCGAGACTCAGCTTGCCGAAGAGATCCGCGAGGTGTGCGCAGAATTGCTGGCGCACGAACGCAATCTCCCGATCAGTCGTGGCAATCCGCTTCGCCTCGAAGAACGCCCGGTACCACTGGTGATAGTCGCCTACCAGCGATACCTCTCCGGTGCTCGCGATCGTCACGTGCAGGTTCGGGTTGGGCGCGCGGCCCTGCAGATCGTAGAAGGCCTGGTCCGATTGCCTGACGAAGGTGAGAAGCCGCGGAATCTGCCGTCCGGCGAGCACATCGTCTCCTCCCGGGTAGGCGCCGCTGTAACCGTCCTTCTGTCCGAAGAAGCGAAAGAGCGTGCATCCCTGCAGGTCGTTGGATGAAAACGCGTACCGCCCGTCGGAGTCGGTCAGGTGATAGACCGTGCGCAGATGATCGTGCCCCTCGAGGCGCGTTGTCGCGTCTGCCGAGCAGTCGAAGACCACTCGCGCGTCGGCGACGGGCTCGTGCGTTGCCCAGTCGACGGCCCGGCCGGCGAGTACCTGCACGGGCGCCTGTCCCTGCCATTGACTGCAGGCCGGCAAGGCGAGCGCGCATGCCCCGCCGAGCACGGTGAGGAGCGCTGTTCTGCTGGATCGGCTCAATCACACTCCCTCGGCCCGCGACCGTGGCTCAACCATCGCAGCTCGCGCCCCAACCCTGCGAGCATCCGGGACCCGGACTCGATCTTACGTCGCCTCCCGGATGAAGCGGGGACCGCGAGGCAGGAATGGCGTCGCCATGCGAGTGCCGGAGACGCGAATTGCTGCAGGGGTCCACAGGAAGATTGCCACAAAGTACCGGGACACGAGCCTGATGGATGTCGCGAAGGCCTCGGTGTCTGCGAAGGCCCGGGCAGAGCAGGCGTAAGGCGGAACGAACCGGTGTGGCACTCGATCGGTCACGGGTGCTGCGAATCTTGAAGCTGATCAACTCCCGGCGCGGGTCATCGATCAGGCAGACGGTGCGGAAATTGCCCTGGCGAACGCGATCGCGGTCATCCTATCCGGGCAGCTTCTCCGAGCCGTGCGGTCGCGGGTTGGCCCCGGGCGTGTGGATCCGATCGATGATCCTGTGTCGATCAGGCTTCGAGTCAATCGACTCGATTGACTTCACCGCCGGCAAAAGGGACGGTGACTCACGACGGCAGTTCACCGCCCCCCAGTGGGCTGTGCAGCGCAACAATCCACGGATCGCGAGGCGGAACAGGGGCAACTCCACCTGCTCTGCGTGCGGCCGAAGTCCAAGGTACTCGTAGGGCAACCGGCTCGGCGTCGATTCAGCGACTCGGCATCTGAACGATTTCCGGGTTCAACATTCAAACTGCAACTGCCACGCCTTGCGCTGCCTGTTCGACATTCAAATGATCGGAGAAAAGGCACCGATTCCGGATGGCCACCCGAACTGAGATGCGCCGTCCGATCGGGACAGTTAGGAAGTACCACCGTCCCGGGCCGCGACCATTGCCTGCCGGTCCCGATGGGGCATCTCGGAAGAACGGGGAGGCAACAACCATGGCCGAGGGATGCTACGTGCGTGCCGCCGCGAGCCTGTTGCTGGGCTGCGCGTTCACTCAGCCTGCACACGCCGACCAGATCGTGTGTACCGCCGATGGCAACGGCAACGACAGCTGCGACGTCATCCTGCCGAACGTACTCGCTGCATCGACGCCGTATCCGTCGCTGGTCTTCCAGCCCGGGGACACCGTCGCCGTCTCCGCCTCGGGATGCGCGCAGACGGGCGGGCTCGGAAAGACCTGGAAACGATACCTGGATCCGCTTCCAGCGTCCGATCACAAGTACTTCGGCAAGATCTTCATCCCGGGCGTGACTCCGGCGCCAATGCCGATCTCGCAGGCTGCGACCGAATCCCTCCCCGCCGCCACGGGCGGCAGCCTGACGCTCGGCTACGTAGACGATGCGTACGGCGACAACGGCTACTACTCGCACGACGACGGCGACAGCGATCAATGCAAGGATCAGAGCGGTGCCCACCGCGGGCGGGCGGTGGTGCACCTCGAGATCCACCGCGTCGCGCAGCCTGCGCTGCCGGCGAATACCGTCTACGGCCAGTGCATCCGCACCGATGCGACCCATGAGACCTGCCACATCGATCGCCCGGACGTGACCGTCGGATCCGAGTCCTATCCGAGCGTGCAGTTCTGTTCCGGCGACATCGTGACGGTGACGGCGAACGGCTGCGTGCAGACGGGCGGCAGCGGCAAGACCTGGAAGGACTACGTCAACCCGTCCGGCCCCAACGCCGACCGGCTCTACCACGGCATGATCAGCATTCCCGGGTCTACCGCGGGACCCGTGCAGCTCAGATCCGTGGTGGGGCACGCGCTGCCGCCGTCCACGGGCGGGATCCTGACGCTCGGCTACGTCGACGATGATTACGGCGACAACGGCTACTATTCGCACGACGATGGCACGCAGAATCAGTGCCGCAACAAGGGGGCAGCATCGGTCGACATCGCCATCACGCACAACCGCGACACGAGCCTCGGCTGCGGCAGCATCTTTCCGGTGACCGGCACCACGACCGGGACTGCGCCCTACACCCAGTCGGAGACTGCGGCCGCGGTGGTCGAGCGGCCGGCAGGCCGCCGCGTCGTGGTGACCTTCAACGATCTGACCCAGAACCCGTCAGACCAGACCATCCAGTGGACGCCGAATACGCCGAGCATGCCCGGCTCGCGGTCGGTGCTGTCGGGCGCGAGCCTCATGGGGTGGGCATACTCGGACGACGACGGAATCCACTGGACCTATGCAGGCAGGGTCCTGCCCACGATTCCCGGCTGGCCGGTGCTGTGGGGCGACCCGGCGCTGACCGCCGTCCCGGATCCGAGTCTGCCGGTCGTCATGATGTCGAATCTCGCCGTGCCGTCGGCGGAGTTCACCTCCGCGGAGCTCGTGACGTCGGTCGGGGGCGCCTGCATCGCGAAGTCGACGGACGGCGCGCAATCCTTCGCCCTCGCGCAGTGCATCTCGAACACGGACGCCCCGAACACGTTGGGCCACTTCTACGACGGCGAGACGATGGCCGCGACACCGGCGGGCGCGATCTTCGTCGCCTTCGACGACACGGATACCTCGCAGATCGATGTCTGGAGTGCGCCGAACTACAATGCCCCGTTCGTGCGGATCGCACAGCCGTTTCCCGGCATGTCGGCACTGACGCATGCGCGCCTGCGGGCGGCGGCGGACGGATCGGTGTACGTCGCGACGGCGATCCTGGCGACGCTGTCGAACGGCCAGAGCGCGCCCGTCGTCTACCTCAACCGATACGTCAACGGGGCGTGGGGCACTCCGCAGCAGGCGAGCGAGGCCATGGTGGCGAGCTTCGGGTCCATTCCCTGGATCGATCTGCATTCGGAGGTGTTAGGCAGCGATCTCAACGTGCGGATGGGTCCGCAGTTCTCGTTCGATGTGGGCTCGGCGTCGGCAGGCGGCCAGGATGCCGTGCGCCTGATGGTCACCCGCACGGACTCGTCGGGGCACTTCTTCATCGAGGGCAGCGCCTGCGCCGCCGATCTCAGCGGCTGCCACGTGGTCCCGGAGTGGAGCGTCGGCCCGACCGCGGCGGATGGCACGCTTGCGCAGGCATTCGGTCCGAGCGTACGGGCCTCGGCGGCCCGCCGGCTCGGCGGCGGACCGATCAATGTGCCGATACCGGGAGAGTGGCTCTCCGCCTACTACGTCGTTCACGGCAACTCGACCACTGCCGTTCAGACCGGCCACATGTATCTCAACTACCTGAACGGCACTCCGGTCGGCGCGTCAGTCGAGCTGCCGGATCTCCTCGCGGTGTGCTCGGACGACCGGCCGAGTGGCCCCGACTACTGGGGTGACTACAACGACATGGTGGTGCTGAACAACGTGCTTGCGTCGCCTGCCTTCGTGAGTTTCGTCTCGCGCGACCAGCAGCTCGGCTGCATAAAGCGCTGGCCATACGTCTCGGAGCACCAGCACGTCAGCGCCGTGCGCTGGGCTCCCTAGGAGTGGGCTCGATGAACACATTCCCCGTCGCCCACATCCGGGTGTCGATGGTGGCGCTCGCATTCCTGCTGGCGCTACCGCATCGCGGCGCCGTTGCGGATCCTCCGCTTTCCCCTCCCGCCGCTCCCGATCCGCATCCGAGTGGAGTTGCTGCCAGGGCAACCGAAGGCCCCGCTGCCCTGTCGGGGGCGGCGCGCACGGGGGAATCCGGCGCTCTCTCGGCGGCCGCCGCGGGCACGCCGACATCGACGTCGAGTACGCCGCCCCAGGTTCGGTCATTCTCCGCGAAAGCCACGCCCGTCCGGGACTACCCACGGGTCGCCAGTACGGGACGTTGCGCGCCAGCGTACCGCAACGGGTCCCACGGTGCCTGCATCGCCGACAAGCCGTGCCGTGGGTACGGGATCAGAAATGACCAGAACCAGGTGCTCTGCATGTGCTTCCTGGCGAAGGGCGGCTGCGACGCGAACTCGCGCTGCGACACGCGAGTGCATGCCTGCGTGGCCGACTCGAAGGAGCCCGAGGAAACCGAGTAGCGGTCCCGAGCGCCCCTCCCCGTTCCTCACTCGCTGCCCGGCCGTGCGGCGTGCTGACACGTGAGCGACTGACAGTCCGTGCTGCCGGGTCGAATCATTCTCGAGCGAGCGCGCACGGAGATCGTGCGGAGCGTGCGACGCACCAGTCCGTAGCGCGTCTGCAATGCCGGGAGCAACGGCACCGGCGCGGCGAGCATGCTGGTCGTGCCGCGAACCACATGAGGAAGTGGCATGACCAGGCAAACGGTCAGGACGATGCTGAGGATCTGTCTGGTCGCTCTCGTCTGCGTGTCGACTGCCTGCACCACGATGCGGCCGGTTGCGGCAGATGACAGCGGAGATGCGATCCGTCGCGAGATCAAACCCGGAGACACCGTCCGCGCTGTCACGAAGGGCGGTCCAGTCCACACCTTCCAGGTCACCGTCGTCGGCGCGACTGCCATCGGCGGAGTTGCGGTCAACACGTGGGCCAATGGCAAGGACCCGGTCGGATCGCGAATCGATATCCATTACCAGGACATCGCCGAGCTCGACGTCAAGCGATCGAGTGGCCTCAAGACGGCTGGCCTGGTCGCCGCGGTGGTGGTCGTGGCGGTCGCAATCGCTTCCGGCGGTGGCAGTCACAGCCCGGGCTTCAATCGCTGACGCCCGGCGTCCGCTGCGGCGGAAAGTCCTGGGTTCCTGAGAGCCGCGTATCGGTTGGGGTCGCGCGCCCCGGCACGCCCGTCAGTCAGCGTTGGCAGCTTCGAGAACGCGCGGCGCAGATCATCTTACCGCTTCGCCCCGGTGCGGAGCTGGCGCAGCACGTCGTTCACGGCGTCGATGACGGCCTGCGGCTTGTCCAACTGAATCTCGTGACCTGCTCCCTCGATGACCCGGTGCACGCCACGCGTGGAGAGGTGCGCCAGGGCCTTGTGCCGGGCAAGCCAGATCTTCACGTAGGACTGCTGGAACCAGGTACCGGCAGGCGTGCCTTTGTCTCCCCACGAGTACTCCGAGGAGAGCACCACGAGCGGCATGGCGCCGAGGCGGCGCTGATCGACGCTATCGTACCGGTGCGTGTACACCGACGACATGAGCGAGACCTTGTCGGCGAAATAGTAGGCGCTGAAGAACCGGGGCAGTACCTTCCTGAACGCGGCGGGCGTGTCGCCTGGCAAGGTGGCTGAACAGCCTTTGAATTCAGGCTTCGACTGGTCGAGGGGTTCGTTCTCGACCAGAAAGGCGCAGTGCAGCATGTTGGCGGCGTATCTTTCGCGGCCGGTCATCTCATCGAATCCCGGCTGGTTCTCGTCGATAAGACCCTCTCCAGCCGGACTCGTATCAACCATGACCATGCCGACGATCTCGTCGGGCCAGCGTTGTGCGTAGAAGCGTGCCTCGATGCCGCCCAGAGAGTGCCCCACCAGCACGTAGGGTCCCGGAATCGTCCCGGCCTTGAGAGCGGCATGCAGGTCTTCCACCACGTCGGAGACGATCTGCGGCCGGGGCCCCGGATCACTGAAGCCGTAGCCGGCCCGGTCGAAGGCGCAGACACGCGTCTGCTGCGCGATCACGGACTGGGTCTTGTACCAGACCACCGACCAGCTGAATAAGCCCGACATCAGAACGACCGTCGGGTTGCCGGCACCCATGCAGTGCAGATTGATGCGCCGGCCGCCGATGTCGATCAGCTGACCTGGCTCGGCATAGGGAAGAATCCGCTGGTCCTCCGCCATGGCGGGCACGGTCGTTGGTTCGGCAGCGGCGATCACACTGACGGCGGGCAGCAGGCAGGCTACGAGAGCCATACTGGCGGCGCGAAGGATGGAGACGGGCATCGCTGTCCTCCCTCAGGTCGGGGTGACCTATCTTATCGTCGACTGCGACAGGTGGTCGGCAACGAGTGACCTCATTGTGTCAGCGGACTCGGCCGATGACGAAGGCGAATTCCATCCGGCATCGTCGCGTGCCGCCAATCCGATCGAGTGGCCCCTTCTGATGTCCGTGCTCCGCGTGGCGGCGTCGCCAAGCTCGATTCCGCGGCAGCGATGTCTCGAAGTAACGGGGCGCTCTGAGTCACCCGGCACTCGCCGCCCGGGCACGCTCGACCCTGGCAATCGACATCACGCGATGGCTCGACCCGTCAGCGATCAGGAGGTTCCAGTAAGAGCAGAATTCCCGTTCGTCCGTTCGGGAGCCGGCGCCGGCAGTCCCGGATGCCTACCGCGCAATCATCGGTTGTCGGCAGGCGCTACTGCCGCGGCATATAAGAAGTGTCGCGTCACGCGAATTGGACCGCGGCGGCGCCGTTCGCGCGTTACCGGACGAGGCTGCACGACTTGACCAGGAATGAAACGCCGCCTGTTTCCAAACCAGCCCCGGTCATATCGGGTCAGCGCAGCAGCGAATCCGCGAACCCGGCAACCTCGGCATTGAACCGTTCCGGATCCTCGAGAAACAGGCAGTGGCCGCTCTGCTCGAACATGGACAGTCTTGCGTCGCGGGCTCTGGTGACGATCATCTCGTGGCCGGCAAGCGGTTGTGCGCTTCGCCCGCCAGCGCAGACGAGCGTGGGAACCGGGTACGTCCATAGCATGTCCTGGTATTCGCGCAGGCTCTGGTCCACGAGAATCGCCGCGGCGATCGCCTCCGGTGCGCGCGTCATTTCGTCGAACATCCACGCAAAGTCGTCTGGCGCAGGCGGCGCGGCAAACATCATCGGAATGACGTCCCTCATGAAACCATTCCGGTCTGTCTGCAGACGGTAGTGCCAGTTTCTGAGCGTGTCATGTGAGATGAGCGCACCGGGAAGTTCCCTGGATTGCCAGTCACTCGGCGGCTGATCCACGACCACGAGTCCGTTGACGCCGGCCACACCGAATTGCTGGAAGTAGTCCCACCACACGAACGCGCCCATGGACCAGCCAACCGCGACGAAGCGATCGAGCTTCAGGGCCGTGACGAACACATTGAGGTCGCGCGCATAGCAGGGGACCGCCTGATCGGCAAGGGTCATGGCAGAGCGGCCGTGTCCGCGCAGATCCACCGCGATCACCCGGTAGTTCGCGCTGAGGCCTTCCAGTTGCTTGCGAAAGAAGCGCGAGCTGCCCCACATGCCGTGCACGAGGAGCAGGACCGGTCCACTGCCCCGCTCCTCGTAGTACAGGTAAGCGCCGTTTCCGACGTCGATGGACCCAGCCGTTGATTGTCTAGGCGTCATAGCCGTGGCTCCGTGATCAGGCTGCCGAATAGCCTGCGTCAACCGGCATGGCGACGCCGGTGATCAGCGAGGCATCGTCCGAGACCAGAAACAGCACCGCATCCGCGATCTCCTCGGGTTCGGCGAGGCGCTGATGGAGCGGGTGAATCCGGCCGTACTCCGCGAGGGCGGCCTTGACGTCGACACCGGCAGGCAGCACCGACTCGATCATGGCCGTTCGCACGGCTCCCGGGCACACACAGTTCACCCGAACACTCGCGGCGTAGTCTAGGGCCATGGATTTCGAGAACTGAACGACGCCGGCCTTGGACGCATGGTAGGCGGCTTCATCGGTCTTGGCGACGAGCGCCAGTGCGGACGCGACGTTGACGACGCAGCCCCTGGCACGAACGAGCCATGGCAGGGAGTGCTTGCACACGAGGAAGGTCCCAGTCAGGTTGACGTCGAGCGTCCGCTGCCACTCCGCGAGCGGTGTCGAGGCGGCCGGCGTCTGGGGACCCGCGATGCCCGCGTTGTTGACGACTATCTGGATGGTGCCGCGTTCCTTAGCGACCGACGCAATGGCGCTCTCGACCTCGCCCTCGCGGCTCACGTCGGCCGCAATGCCACGGCCGCCGCCGGGCAGCGCCGCGGCGACACGTGCTGCCGCCTCGAGGTTGCGGTCGAGGCACGCAACCCACGCGCCTTCCGCGGCGAGGCGCTGTGCAATCGCCCGCCCGATGCCGCTCCCCGCTCCCGTTACGAGCGCCGTCCGTCCTTCGAGTCGGTTTGCGATGGCCATGGCTGGTGGGCTCGATGGTTACTGAGTGCGTTGTCAGGGAACGGTCGCGCCGCCGTCGACGGGCAGCACGACGCCCGTGACGAACGTCGCCTCGTCGGACGCGAGGAAGGCGATTGCCGCTGCAATTTCCTCCGGCTTGCCGATCCGCCCCATCGGCTGGACGCTGGCGGCCTCCGCCCTCGCCAGCATCGGGTCCGGCATCGAATCGACCCATGCGGCCAGCAACGGGGTGTCGACGAAGCACGGGCACACGCAGTTGACGCGGATCCCGAACGGCGCCCCATCGAGCGCGGCTGCGCGCGTGAACTGCGCGACGCCGCCCTTGCTTGCGCAATAGGCTGCCTGACTGCGCTGGCCGGCAATCGCCGCATCGGAGGCCACATTGACGATGGCACCTGACTTGCGCGCAATCATATGCGGCAGGGCGTAGCGGCAGAGCAGGAACGTGCCCGTGAGGTTGACGTCCAGTACCCGCTGCCATGCCGTGCGCGACGTCTCCTGGGCGGTCGCGTCGAGCACGACGCCGGCCGCATTGACGACGACGTCGATTCGCCCGTGAGCGTCCATGATGCGCTGGATGGCGGCGATCACGGAGCGCTCCTCACTCACGTCGAGCTCGAGCGGCTCGAAGCCCGTCCGTGTCTCGCAGGTCCTGGCTGCGCGACCCGGCAGGTCGCCGATCCAGACGCGGGCGCCCTCGGCAGCGAGCCGCGCCGCCGCGGCAAGTCCGATGCCGGACGCGCCACCCGTGACCACGGCGACGCGGTCCCGAAACCGCTCGAGGCCCCAGAACGGCGTGCTCGTCATGCTGCCACCGCCGCGCGCACGCGGCACCGCCGGATCAGTCCAAAGAGCGTTCCCATGCCACCGGAATGCGGCGCCAACTCGGGCCGCAATGATGGAAAAAGCCCTGAATATTCCGTACGATGTGCGTGTTCCGCTCGTTCCTCCCGGGAAACGAACGGGTCGGCAGTCACTGGCGTCAAGCCACGTACGCGGAGCGACGAGGTCAACATGGCGGCTCGCCGCTCACTGAAAAAAACCTCCACCAAGGTCGCGCCCGATCTGAGTGCGCGGGTCCGCGAGATCATTCGTTCGCGAAGCCTGACCCTGCGGGAACTCGCGGCGATGACCAGCATACCCATTGCGACTCTCTCCAAGGTGCAGAACAACCTTGCCACACTCAGCTATGTACAGCTGACCCATCTCGCACACGGACTCGGCCTCGAACTGAATGAACTCTTCACCGCGCCCAAGACCGACGTCCGGACTGGTCGCCGTGCCGTGACCCGAAGGGGTGAAGGGCCAAGGGAAGCGACCACGCGCTACGACTTCGAAATGCTGTGTGGGGATCTCGCCAGCAAGAAGATGAATGTCGGCATCATGGAGATAAATGCGCGCACGCTCGAGGAAGCCGGCGGTCTGATTGCCCACGAGGGCGAGGAATTTGCTTACGTCTTGTCGGGGTCGATTGAGGTGCATACCGAGGACTACCGCCCCACCCGCCTCGAGGAGGGTGACAGCATCTACATGGACAGTACCTCCGGCCACGTCTATGTCAACGTGGGTCCTGAGGCCGTGGCGCGCGTACTTGCGGTTACGACGCATGCTCTCGTGGATCCGCGTCACGTGTGAGCTGGCGGCCGTTGATCGGCAGCTGCCGTCCGCCTCTATTCAATGACCGACCCGGTGCCGGCAGGGCGCGGACGCCACGGCTGACGTGGCGTCCGTTGCGCTGGCCGGCGCGTGCCGCACTCCACCGCGATTGACCGGCGCTTCAGAAGCGATAGTTGATCTGGGCACCGACCGTCCGCGGCTGGTTGGTCGAGTAGCGGACGAGCTCGGGGATGTTGACCTGGAAGCTCGTGTTGTTCGCCGAGATCTCCGCAACCTTGTTGGTCAGGTTGTTGACGAACAGGTTGGCGGACCACTGGTCCCTCGACAGCGTGAAGCGGGCATTCGCGATGCTGTAGGACGGCAACGGAATGCCGAATACGAATGACTCGTCGTATGACGAGCCGACGTAGGTATCGGCGATCCGGGCGGTGAACTCGTAATCCATCATCCTGGTGGTGTAGATCAGGGCAATGCTGCCCGCGTCCTTCGGCACGTTGAGGACCGGCAGAACGCAGCTGCCGGCCGACTGGCAGCTGCTCACCGAGCCGAGCACGTTGCCGATGTACTGGGCGCTCGGATTCGTGATCTTGGCGTCGGTGTACGAGGCGCTCAGAGATATCGACCACTCGCTCGACAGCTTCGCATTGATCTCGAGCTCTGGTCCGAACGACCGGCCACTACCCGCATTGGCGTTGTACTCGGAGCCACAGGCGAGCAGCAGCGTCTCCTGCACGTCGTTCCACTTGATGTAGTAGAAGTCGCTGTTGATGGTGAGCCAGTTGTCGAATGCCTTCGCTTTCTCGCCGATTTCGTAGTTCCAGACGCTGTCCGGACCGAACGTGAGCGGCGCGCCCGCCGCACAGTACGGCGGGACGTTCGGCGGCGGCACGATCTGGTTGGCACCGCCCGGACGGAATCCCTTGGAGGCCGAGATGTAGGTGTTCAGGTTCGCGTTCGGGCTGTAGGAGAGGTTGAAGCGGGGGTTGAACCCGTTGTCGGCGGCTTCCGTCTTCGTCGCCGTCGGGGGCGTATCGGATCCGTTGATGAAGTCGCCCCACTCCTGCTCGAGCTGCTGGCTGAGGTAGCGGTACCAGCGCAGGCCCGCGGAGAACGTCAGCGTGTCGGTCAGCTTGTAGGAGCCGTCCGCGAACGCGGCGAACTGCTGAACGCGGTAGGGGTTATTGGCGGCGCCCAGCAGGCCGGTCTCGTTGCCTGGTGCCGCGTAGAAGGAATTTGCGCTGTAGAGCTGCCAGACGGAGTTGAGGTCGCTGAAGAAGGCGCCGGCCACCCACCGGAGCCGGCCGTCCTCGTGAGAGGTGAGGCGGACCTCCTGGCTGAACTGCCGGGTCAGGTCGATTTCCGACCAGGGTGCCCCGACGTACGGAACCACGCCGGTGAACTGGGAGGTTGATTCTGTCGCGTCCTGCGTCTGATGTTCCTGACGATCCCAGTAGGCCGTCGCGCTGGTGAGTTGTGCGAACCCGAGATTCGCCTCGATCTTGAGGCTGTAGATGTGCACCGTGTCGGCCATCGGTTCGGGCACATTGGCGGCTTCGAAATGGGCCTCGTACGACGAGCCCGGCGGGTAGTCGAACTCGTCGTATCCGCCCATGGTCAGGCGCTGGTAGAGCACCGTGCCGACGATGGAGAGATCGCTGCTGGGCTGGAACAGGATGCTGGCCCGGCCGCCGTACAGGTCCTCGGTATTGACGTCGTGGTACGCATTCTGCACGGGGGCCGCGAGAACGTTGCCACGCACGTAGGGCGGGCCGTTCGCGAGTGGCGTATCCAGCGGGAACGGGTTGAGAACGACCCTGTCGATCCAGCCACTGCGATGCTCGTCGGTGCCCACGACCCGAAGCGCAAGCGTATCGCCGATCGGGACGTTGAGCATGAACTTGCCACCGCCGTTCGCACCGCCTCCCTGGGTGTCCGACAGCGTTCCCTGAACGGATCCTTCGAACGCCCCGAGCTTCGGCTCGTTGGTGACGACCTTGATCGTTCCGCCCATGGAGCCGGAGCCGTACAGCGTGCCCTGCGGTCCGCGCAGCAGTTCGATCCGGTTGACGTCGTAGAGGTCAGGATCGATTACGACCTTGCCGACCTGCGCGAGCGCAGGCGGCGACAATGGAACTTCGTCCAGGTAGAAGCCGACCGTAGGCGCGGCACCGCCATTTGAGGCAAGGCCGCGTGCCTCGTATTCGGTCTGCCCGGGTCCCGCAGAGCGCATGGACAACCCGGGAACTTCGTGCGACATCTCCTCGACGGTCGTGATGCCCGCTGCCACCAGCTGCGCCCCGCTGAGCGCCGAAATACTGATGGGCGTGTCCTGGATGGTCGAATTGTACTTCTGGGCTGTCACGACGATTTCCGTCAGCCCCGAGTCGCCGGCCGAGTCCGCTGCGATGGCCGAGCCAGCCACGCCGAGCAGCACGAATCCGCCGAGCGCAAGGCTCCACGAACAAGCGCGAAGCAGGCAGCGTGCCGGCGTGTCGAGGAAACGTGGAGCAGCGGACGTCGGCAGCAGATGTCCCGCGCGCCGCGCAGAGTTAGCAGCCATGCAATCTCCCGGTACCGATAGAGTGGACTACGGTGCGCGCCTGCCCAGTCGCCGCAACGCGCAAGTTCCATTTCCGTATAGCACAGAATGTTCCTATTGGGAACTTGTGGTCAGGCCCCTGAATGGCTGCCATGGAGCGTCGCTCCCTGGCAGATTCCAGCCGCGTCCAGTAACACGGCGTCATCGGTACGATAGCTGGCAAAACAGGTGTCAGGTCTGCGCCGAGGCTGCGACCATGAAGAGTCGTTCCTATTCGGGAACGATTTTGCGTTTGCGGATCGTGTTGGCTAGACTCGCCGTGTGATGCCCGCGGCCAGGTCGCAATGACGCCCAGCGTGTTCAGGATTCCCGTGCCTTGAATGATCTCTCCCTCGCCGCTGCCCGATCGCTGGACGATCAGGACGATCTCGGCCCGTACCGGGGCAGATTCGACCTGCCGCACGGCCGTGTCTATCTCGATGGCAATTCTCTGGGTGCGCTTCCGAAGGCCACCATGGCACGGCTTGCCGAGGTCGCGCAGGCCCAGTGGGGACAGGACCTCATCGGCAGCTGGAATCGCCACGACTGGATCAATTCACCGGTCGCGCTCGGCGCAAAGGTCTCGGGGCTGATCGGCGCCTCACCCGACGAGGTGGTCGTGACGGACACGACCTCGGTCAACCTGTACCGATTGATCATCACTGCACTCGAGATGCAGAGAGGCCGCCACGAGGTGCTCTCGGAAGCCGGCAACTTCCCGACTGATCTGTACGTATGCGAGGGTGCGACGCGGACATTCGGGCGTGATGCCACGCTGAGGGTCGTGCCGCGCGACCGGGTTGTGAGCAGTATCGGTCCCTCGACGGCGCTGCTGCTGCTGACGCATGTCCATTACAAGACGAGTGATCTCTACCCGATGGCGGAGATCACCGCGGCGGCGCACGCCCGCGGGGCGCTGGTACTCTGGGACTTGAGTCATAGCGCCGGCGCGGTGGAAGTGGATCTTGCAGCAGCGAACGCCGACTTCGCCGTCGGCTGTGGCTACAAGTACCTGAACGGCGGTCCGGGCGCGCCCAGCTTTCTGTACGTTGCCAGGCGCCATCAGGCACGCGCCCTGAATCCGATCTCCGGCTGGCACGGGCACGCGAGGCCATTCGATTTCACCGATGAATACTCCGCCGCCCCCGGGATCCGCCGCTTCCTGTCAGGCACGCCGTCGATCCTCGCGAACGCGGCGCTCGAGGTCGGACTCGACCTCCTCCTCGAGGCTGGAATGGCTCGCATCGCCGCAAAGGCAAGGAGACTGACCGGACTCTTCATCGCGCTGGTCGAGTCACGCTGCGCGGACTTCGGGCTCACCCTCATGAGCCCCCGCCCCGCGGACGCGCGCGGCAGCCACGTATCCTTCTCCCACCCGAACGGCTACGAAATCATGCAGGCGCTGATCTCCGAATCGGTCGTCGGCGACTTCCGTGCCCCCGACATCATGCGATTCGGATTCACGCCTCTCTATACGCGCTTCGAAGACGTCTGGATCGCGGTAGACAGGCTTAGGCACGTACTAGAGACGGAATGCTGGCGCGAGCCGCGATTCGCAGAGCGTGCTTCGGTAACCTAGGATCCCAGCGCAGCAATTCATCATTCACTGGCGGCGCTCCGGTAGAGCCCGAGCCCGCGCGGAGAGTTGACACATGGCCCCCAGCGCCGACACCCCGGGCTCCAGCATCACAATTAACGAGGCCAGAACGCCCTGGGCCGAAACCACCGCGGTGATAGTCGCGGCGCTACTCGGCGAATACAGTCTTCTCATCATGCCGTTCATCGTCACGGCAATGATGCAGGGCTATGGGCTCAATGAACTGGATGCCGGGAATCTGGTGTCCGTGCAGCTCCTGACCATGGGCATCGCCGGGATCCTCGTGTCGTACTCGTTCCGACGCGTTCCGGCACGCTTCATCGTCACTGGCGCTGCCATCGTCATCGTGGGCGCGAACGCGCTGTGTGCCTTCGGCGCCACTAATTCGACCCTCGTCACAGGGCGAAGCCTCACCGGCCTTGGCGAGGGCTCTCTGATGGCGGCGGCGGGCGCCATTGCCGCGGGCGTCGCGAATCCGCACCGCCTCTTCTCGCTCCTTGGCCTCGTCATCGCCGGCGTTGCCGCAGCGGCCCTGATCGTGACTCCCTTCCTCTTCGACGCTGTCGGACCGAGAGGCGTGTTCTGGCTGCTTGCGTGCAGCCCGCTTGCAGCGCTTGCGACGGTACGCTGGCTGCCGAAACGAGCCATCGTCGGCGACGATGTGCCGAAGCTCGGTGCGCTCAGGATTTCGGGCGCACTGCCGGTTCTCTCTGCATTTGCCCTGCTCTGGATCGGAGCGAGCGCGCTCTGGGTGTTCGCCGAACTGATTGGCGCGCAACAAGGCCTCTCCCTCGGGCAGGTTGGAACGTGCCTCGCGATCGCGCAGGTCGCCGGCATCCTCGGCCCCCTCGCTGCGCACCGCTACGGGGACCGGCTCGGCCTGCCTGTCTCGATTGCGGTCGGGAGCGCGGTCATGGCGGTGGCCGGGCTCGTGATGATCTATGGCAACGGCAGCCTGACCTACACGGCAGCAACGTCGTTCCTGTCGATCGGGTCCATGTTTCTGGCGCCCTGCTTTCGCTCACTGATGGCACGAATCGACGGCGCTGGAAGCGTGGTCGCCATGTCGGTCGCCTTCTATACCTTCGGCTTCGGCGTGGCGCCGGCGCTGGTCGCGGTTCTGCGCCCGGCCGGCAGCGGCTATGGAACGGTTGCCTTGCTCGCGACCGCCGCGTTCGTCGTCAGCGGCGCCCTCGTCATGCTGCCGCAGGTACGACGACGCTGATCCGTTATCGATCGTGAGATACGAACAGGGGGATGGCATGACGCGCCTGCGATCCGGGTTCCTTCTCAGAGCTGTGGTTCCACTGATGCTCGCGTCGGCGGGCGCACTGGCCGCTTCGGACCGCGCCGAGATCGTCATTTCTCCGGACTGGCACGACCTGACCGCGACTTCACGGGCGAGTGTCTCCGTCGAGGTCTGCGTGGAGCCGCCGCTTCGCCGCGGGCACCCGATCCACGACCAGCTGTTTGCCGCGCTCAGGGACCTCAAGGCGGACTACGCGCACTTTCAGCCGTATAACGTGTTTCCGCGGCTGGCAGTCGCGGAACTCGCGCCGCCCTCCGGTGGCAAGACGAGCTGGGATTTCTCATTGATGGATCCGATTGCGGAAGACTTTGTTCGGGCGACGTCGCCGCACGCGGTCGTCTTCAATATCGGCACGCTCCCGGCATGGATCTTCAAGACCGCAAAGCCTGTCATCGTCCCGACCGATCCCGACGAGCCCTACTGGACGTACAGCGAGTTCAATGAGGTGCAGGTCGATGACGCCGCGGTGCGGCTCGCCGCGGCATATCAGGCTCGCCTCGCAGACTGGTATGTAAATGGCGGGTTCACCGACGAATACGGGAAATGGCATGAATCCGGGCACCACTACCAGATCGACTATTGGGAGGTCCTGAACGACCCGGATTTCGAAGGCAGCCTGAGTCCCCGAGACTACACGAGACTCTATGACGCGATCGTCGGTGCAGTGCGAAAGGTCGCGCCGCAGATGAAGTTCATGGGCCCAGTGGTCGGCGACGTGTCACACGCGGAGTTCCTCGCGTACTTCCTGAACCCGAAGAACCATCGGCCGGGAATTCCGATCGACATGATCTCGTACCATTTCTTCGTTCTGCCGGATTCCGACGAGTCGGACGACGTAATGGCCTATACGTTCTTCCAGCAAGCGGATAAGTACCTCCTGGCTGCGGGATACATCGAGACGCTCCGGAAGCTTCTCGTCCCGGATGCACGGACGGATGTCGTCGACGTTGCAACGATGCTTCCCGATCCGCTGGCGCCGACGCTCACCAGGCCGATTCCAAGGAGCTACTGGAGCCTTTCCGGCGGCGTATTCGCCTACATCTACGCGAAGCTCGCCGCGCTCGGCGTCGATGTCGTCGGAGCGTCCGAGCTGATCGATTCCCCGGGGATCGTGGCTGCATCGACGCTGGTGGACTGGGACACCGGCAGGCCCAATGCACGCTACTGGGTCACCAAGTTGCTCCGCGAGAATTTCGGGCCAGGCGACCGGCTGGTCCGGTCACCGCCGTACAGCGTGCTCGAGCCGGATCCTAGCCCTGAAGTCTTTGCCCAGGCGTTCGTGACGTCGGGCGGTAATCGAAAGATACTGTTGGTGAATAAGCGGCCTAATCCCTCAGTGGTTCGCGTCCCGGGACTATCGGGTGGCAGCGAAGAGCGTGTCGATCAGGACACCGACGCGTCGCCAGCAAGAGTGGCGCTGGCTACGGACACCGTTCAACTGCCGGCGCTCGCCGTTGCGGTCGTGACGATGGCATCAAGGGCAGCCGAATCTGGGCACTAGCACCGGCATTTGGGCTCTTTGGACGTCCGCATTTGGTGGCTGGTTCGTCGTTGCGCAAGCGTGACGCTGGCGGCGGCGGGCCGGCGGCCTGCGTCGGTTTCCCCCGCACGGTCCCTGAGAGGGGTCTTTCCCGGGCGGCGTCCCGGGCTGCTGCGTGCGCGCGGCTTCTCACGTAGGATAATCAGTGCACGGAGGCTCTGGAGGTTGGCCAGTGAAGATCTACAACGCGATCGGCTACGCGATCATTCTCGGCTACCTGGTCGCGTGCGCGGCTGTCGCACCGCCGAGCCTCGGACCCGGGCCGGGTGTGCTGATCGGCGCGGCGTATTCCCTCGTCTGCTGGTTCACTGCCGGCGTGTACCTGTCCTGCGTCATCCACATGGGAATCGCGCATCGCGCTCTCGATTACAAGGTGTGGTTCATTGAAGGCATCACGGTCCTCAACAATACCTTCGGCATCTACGTCAATCCCGTCACCTGGGTGAATCGGCACCGGCTGCACCACAAGTTTGCCGACCACCCGGGTGATCCGAACAAGCTGTCCGCAGACGGCTTCTGGCGAACGCTGTATCTCTGCCTGTTCCCGTACCGCACCCGGGAAAACGTCGCCACCGACGAGATACTGAAGTCGTGGCCATTCCGCGTCGTCTCGAATCCGGTGTATGCGGTGGTATCGCAGGTCTTCAACTTCTGGCTGCTGTACTGGCTGGTCGGTGACCTGCGCTTCGCCGCCACGATGTGGGTGGGGCTGCGACTCTTTGCGCTCTGGGTCAACATGATCCAGAACTACTGGACGCACGACCGCCGCTTCGGCACCCGGCGCTACGACGATGCACGCGACAACGCCATGAACATCGCCGACTGGCTGCCCGTCACCGCGACCTTCAGTGCATGCCTGCAGAACAACCACCACCATGCGCCGTGGTTCCTGCGGCTCTCCCACGAGGATTCGGAGTACGACTTCGGCTTCATGGCCGTCAAAGCCATGAAGGCGCTCGGGCTGGTGCGTGCGACCGAAAGCGGCGTGGAGCTGCCCCGCGACATCCCGCTCGACTCGCTCAGCTTCTAGCGGGCGTCGGCCGTTTTCTAGGCAGGAACGGGTAGAAGAACTGCGGCCAGAATCCGGCGGGCACAGGCTCGCCGGCAACGCCATAGGAGTCGGGCCAGCTGTCGTCCTGCGGCAGGTAGTAGGTTCCGAAGAGGCGGTCGATCCACGGAAAATGGATGGCGAAGTTTCTGTCGATCGCCTCCCGTTGCGACGTGTGGTGCCAGTGGTGATAGCGCGGCTGGATCAGGTACGGCTCCAGCCACTTGATGTTCGGCCCGAAGTTGCAGTGCGTCCAGGTGGCGTGCAGATTCACGAAGAACAGGTACGCCACGATCATGTTGTGCGGAAACACCAGCATCATGGGAATCAGGATGAATCCGCGGACCGCAATGTCGTCGACGAGGTGCGAGCGGGAACCCGCGATCCAGTCGAGTGCCGGGGACGAGTGATGGATGGCGTGGAAGCGCCACAGCCACGGAACCATGTGAAAGGCACGGTGGATGGCGTACTCGGCGAGATCCGCAATGAACACCGCGAGCACGAACTGGACGAGCCACGGCAGCCGGCTGACTTCCGCCACCACCATCGGGATGTTGAGGAGTGCCGTGAGCTGGGTGGCCGGCAGCAGGATCAGGAAGGTCGTGACCTGAATCGGCAGGTGCGTCGACAGGAAATAGCCGATGTCCGTCACCCACTCCTTGCGGAACACGCTCTGCCTCGGGTACGCGGGCCAGAGCACTTCGATCGGCGAGAAGATCAGCGTCATCAGCAGCATGTCGAGCAGGAACCAGTCGAGACCGATCGCCGGGCCCGTGTGCACTGCGCCGTTGATCGGAACGCTCGCCCCGCCGAGCAGCGTAGCGGCCAGCGCACACAGCATTCCGCTCAGCGCCAGGGCCTTGTTCCGACGCAGCATGGCGGAAGCGACTCCGCACACGATGGCTGCCACGATCACAGCCTGTATCACGAGGCGCATCAACGGCATCGGGTAGAACGGCCGCAGGTCGGGCGATGTCAGTACGCCGGGAAAGTGCAGGCAGATGACCGCTCCGAGGGCGAGAATCCCGAGGAACGCGGACAGCACCCCGCTCCACCAGCCGGACCCGAAGTGGGTAGGTTCGTCGTCACCGAAAACTTTGCTGAGCTTGTCCTCGAGCATCTGCGGCCCCTCCAGCTACGGCAACCGAGGCAATTTACCCGACGCAAGGCCTCCTGAGAGAACGATAGCGGACGCGGACGGGGCCGTCCTCCGGGGCGTGTGGTACCAGGTCACAAATGTCGCATCGGAGAGGGTCGACGGCCCCGAATCCGGGCAACGCGTCACCGAGGCCAATCGCGAACGCAGCAGGCACGTCATTCCCGTCGCCGCGTTCCCTTGGCCCCGCAGGGTCTGGGCACCGGCCCGGCCCGAAGGCACTTGAAGTGCCCGCCGCATTCGCCGGCATCTCGCCCGGCGCCGGCGGGGAGCCAGATTCGGCGTATGGCGCGCCTTTCTTGCATAGACTAGCCGCGCCATATCCGGGCGCACATAAC
>Ga0181519_10001602_pt1 | contig 19901 bp, 9 predicted proteins | sample PEATcosm2014_Bin_26_FD_121102 | JGI IMG/M metagenome (GOLD analysis project Ga0181519, IMG submission 121102) | Peatland microbial communities from MTU Mesocosm Facility, Houghton, MI, USA - PEATcosm2014_Bin02_10_metaG | ecosystem: Environmental > Terrestrial > Soil > Wetlands > Peat | place...
GCCTCCACGGTGCGGCGGATGCGGCCCCAGAAGTCCGGCTCCCAACTCGCCTGGCCGCTGAGGACGAGGTCGTTGGCGTTGGTGGAGGAACCAGATGGTGCGAAAGGCCGGTGCGCCGATACCTTTTCGTGGGCCACCGAGGGTCCCGCGGAGAGCGTGGGAAAGAGGTCCGCCCGGGCGACGGCAATCTGGTCGCGCGCGGCCAGGTAGGCTTCCAGGGCGCTGCGCAGGCTTTCGTTATGCGCGCCCACGCGTTCTTCCAACTGGTTAAGCTGCGGGTCCTGGTAGATTTCCCACCACTTTCCCGTTCCCGCCTGCCCCGGCGCGGCGGGCTGCCAGGTACCGCCGGTGGGGTTCGGCGGGGGAACGGCAGCGGTCTCCTTATACGCCGAAGGCGCGGAATAGACGGGACGCGAGTAATTCGGGCCGACGGGCTTGCAGCCGGTGAGGATGAGAAGCGCAGTCATCGGCAATGCGACGCGGGCAGCCTTCCCCAGTCCCGGAATCAGGATCTGGAGCGCCCGGCGGTCGCGGTCGAGCGGCCATCTCCGCATCGCTATTTGCCTCCCGCGTTGGCCTGGTTTGAAGGGTTCACTGGAGACACCTTTTCGCCCTCGATGATGGAGTCGGGTGGGTCCTGGATCACCCTGTCGCCGGCGTTGAGCCCGGTCACGATCTGCACGTTGGCGCCGTCGTCCTCACTGATAACCACCCGAACCAGGTGCGCTACGTTGCCGTTAACCACGGTGCCCACCTGCAATCCTTCGCGGCGAAAGATCAGCGCGGAAACGGGGACGATGAAGGTGGGGCCGGTGGGGGTGGTCTTGAAGTGTACCTGGGCCAGCGAGCCGGGCAGCAACTGGCCGTCGCGGTTGTCCACATCGATCTCCACCAGCAGTGTGCGGCTCACCGGATCGATGGCGTCGGCGGTGCGGACCAGCTTGCCTTGATAAGTCTTGCCGGGATGCTCGGGAAAGGTAAGGTCAATCTTCGCGCCCAGCTTCGCGCTCTGCGAATAAGGCTGGGGCACGTTGGTATAAACGCGCAACGTTTGGATGGCCTGCATGTGGAAGAGCTCCTTCGCCGCGCCCTGGTCTATCAGTTGACCGGTATCGACACTACGGGCGGTGACCACGCCGTCAAACGGCGCGTAGATCTTCTCAAACGACTGCAATTCGTGCAGCCGCTGCACGTTGGCCTGGGCGGAGCGGACGGCTGCCGCCGTTGCCGCGGCTTGGCTGACGAAGGTATCCGTGTCCTGATGCGATACGGCGTCGGACTTGACGAGCCCCGTGTAGCGCTCGGCCTGGATGCGGGCGTTGTTGGCATTGGCCTGCGCGGTGGCCAGATCGGCCTCGGCCTGCGCCAGTTGCTGATCGACCTCGGGAGTGTTGATCACCGCCAGCAGCGAGCCCTTTTTCACCTTCGCGCCAATGTCGAAATACCAATGAAGCAGATAGCCCGAAGTGCGGGCATAGATAGGGGAATCCGTGAAGGCCGTCACGTTGCCGGGCAGCAGAAGGTTGTCCACCGGGGCGCCTGGCGTGGGCGGCAGGGCGATCACGGTGGGGGCGGCAAGCTCGTTAGTGGTCTTGGCCAGCACATCATTGTGATGGATGCGGCTGAGTATGCCCAGCCCGGCTACCACCGCACCGGCCAAAAGCACAACTACCAGGCCGGTCACGGCGAAGCGGGCAGAGACGGCCTTCTGCTCGGGCGCGCTATCGTGATGCTGCGCCGCCGGAGGAGCTGGATTGGGGTTCGGATTGGATTCGTTGGTCATAGGAAACAACTCCGAAAAACTAAAACTGTGGACATAGGCTAATCGAATTCGTCGAAGGTCGAGGCCAACTTGGCGCGCTGGCCGGCTTTGTGACTGCGCTCGAGCCAGCCGTGAACGACGGAGAAAAATGCCGGGACAAAGAAGAGTGTGGCCACGGTGGCCAACAGCAAGCCGCCTATAACGGCGCGGCCCAGCGGAGCGTTTTGTTCGCCGCCGTCGCCTAGGCCCAGGGCCATGGGCACCATGCCGATGATCATGGCGAGGGCGGTCATCAGCACCGGGCGCAGCCGGACGAAGCCTGCGTTGAGCGCGGCGCGGCGGGCGTCCCCCACCAGGATTTCCAACTGTTCGCGGGCAAAGCTGACTACAAGGATGGAGTTGGCTGTGGCCACGCCCATGCACATGATGGCGCCGGTGAGGGCCGGCACGCTAAGGCGGGTGTTGGTGAGAAACAGGAACCAGACAATGCCGGCCAGTGCCGCGGGCAGGGCGGAAATGATGAGGAACGGGTCAAGCCACGACTGGAAGTTGACCACGATAAGCAGATAAACGAGCAGGATGGAGAAGGCCAAGCCGGCGAGCAGGCCGATGTAGGACGACTTCATCGTCTCGCTCTGGCCGCGGAGGACGAAGTGGGAACCGCGCGGCAGGTCTGCCTCGTGGCGGGCAATGATCTTTTCCATGGAACGTGTGACCGTGCCCAGGTCGGTTCCGTCCACGTTGGCAAAGATGTCGATTACCGGCTGGGCGTCGTAATGGCTTACGGTGCCCAGTTCAGCGCCGGGCACGATGCTGGCCAGGTTGCCCAGTACCTGCACGGGCTGAGCGGCTCCCGGCGCGCCGGTAGGGGCCGCAGTGTCGACCGGCAATGCAGCAGAGGTGCCGGTGACCGGGAGGCTGTTGAGCGTGGCCAGCGAGTCCAGGCTGTACTGCGGGGCCTGGATGGCGACGTTGTAAGTGACGCCGGTTCTTGGATCGAGATAGAAGTTGGGGCTGGTCTGGAAGCTGCCGCTGAGGGCGACGAGCAGACTTTGAGCCACGTTCTGCTGCGAAAGTCCGACCGACCGGGCGCGGGTGCGGTCCACATTCACGGTGAATTTGGGCAGGTCGAAGGGTTGTTGGATGCGGGCGTCGGCAATTCCGGGAACGTAGCGGATTTCATTGAGCACGTGCTCAGCCAGAGCGCGGTCGCCGTATAAATTGGGACCGATGAGCTCAATATCGATGGGCGCGGCCAGGCCAAAGTTGAGGATCTGCGTGACGATGTCCACGGGAAGCATGTAGAAGGTGACGCCGGGGTATTGCTGGGCCAGCACCTTGCGCAATTGTTCGATGTAATTATGAGTGGGGTGGTGGTCGGGGCTCAACTGCACCTGGATATCGGCATCGGCGGGACCCACAGGCGCCGAGGTGGAGTAGGAGAGATTCAGGCCGGAGTAGGGCAGGCCGATGTTATCGACGATCGTGACTACTTCTTTCGCCGGAATGTCTTCACGGATGGTGGCGTCAACGTGGTCGCAGAGGGCGGCCATTTCCTCAATGCGGGTACCGGTGCGGGCGCGCACGTGAATCTTGAACTGGCCCGAATCGACGGAGGGGAAAAAGTCCTGACCCAGCCAGGGCGCAAGAATTCCCACCGAGGCCAGGGTGAAAACCAGGAACAGGATGAGAAAGACGGGGGCGTGGTCGATGCACAGCGTAAGTAGGCCCAGGTAGAAGCGGCGAAACTTGTCAAAGCCGGATTCAAAGGCCAGTTGAAAGCGCGTGAATGGATTACGACTATGGTTCTTTCGCGCGGCCTCGGCGTCGTCGTGCTCTTCCAGCAGGTATTTGGCCATGGTGGGCACAAGTGTGCGTGAGAGCAGATAGCTGGCCAGCATGGCAAACACCACGGCCTCGGCCATGGGAACAAACAGGTAGCGCGCCACGCCGCTGAGCAGGAACATGGGCACAAAGACGATGCAGATCGACAGGGTGGAGACCAGGGCGGGGACGGCGATCTGCGCTGAGCCGTCGAGGATTGATTGCTCAAGTTCCTTGCCCGATTCTAGGTTGCGGTTGATGTTTTCGATTGCCACGGTGGCGTCGTCGACAAGGATGCCCACAGCCAGCGCCATGCCGCCCAAGGTCATGATGTTGATGGTCTCGTGCAGCATTGAAAGCACGATGAGCGAGCAAAGAATTGAGAGCGGGATGGAAACCGCGATGATGATGGTGGAGCGCCAACTGCCCAGGAAGACCAGAATCATGATGGCCGTGAGGCAGGCGGCTATGATGGCCTCGCGAATGACGCCGTTGACGGCGCCGCGAACGAAGATGGACTGGTCAGATAGGGCGTTGATTTGGAGTTGCGGCGGCAACTGGCCCTTGATGCTGTCAAGCTTGGCGCGGATGCCCGCAATGATGTCGAGCGTGGACGATGAGCCCGTCTTCATGATGCTCATCATGATGGCGCGGCGGCCATCCACGCGCACGATATTGGTCTGCGGCGGATTGCCGTCGCGCACGTGGGCCACATCGCGTATGTAGATGACGGCACCGTTGGCCGTGCGGATGGGAAGGTCGTTCAACTGATTGACCACGTTGGGTGCCGAGTTGGTCTCAACAGCGTACTCCCAACGATCGATCTTTATCGTGCCTGAAGGCACAATCAGATTCTGGGCCGAAACCGCGTTCACCACGTCGGCAGGCGACAGGCCTTTGGCCTGCAACGCCGCCAGATCAATGTCCACCTGAATCTGGCGCTGCTTGCCGCCGTAGGGGAAGGGTGTTTGCGCTCCTTCGACGGTTGCCAATTGGGTGCGGATGGTATTCGAGCCCAGGTCGAAAACCTGTTGTTCGTTGAGGCCCTGCCCTGAAATTCCCAACAGCAGCACCGGTACGCTCGAAGCGTTGTACTGAATGATGAAGGGCGGCAGGCTGCCGGGAGGAAGGCTGCGCAACTGCACCTGGCTGATCGCGGTCACCTGGGCCACAGCCGCGCCGATGTTCACATGCGGCTGAAAGAAGATCTTGATAACGGATAAGCTGTTCAGCGACTGCGATTCGATATGCTCGATGTCGTTAACGGCGGTGGTCATGCCGCGCTCGCTGTTAAAGGCGATACGGTTTGACATCTCCTCTGCGGAAAGACCGCTATACATCCAGACTACGGTGACCACGGGAATATCGATGTTGGGAAAGATGTCCGTAGGCATCGTAACGATGCTGTAGGCGCCAAGGATGAGAATCAACAGCGCAAAAACGACAAAAGTATAAGGCCGCCGTAACGCAAGCCGGACAATCCACATAGGGCTGTTTCTCGCTCCTGAGGCGGGTGATTCGCGGTTGCTACGTTCCTGGCCGGATCAACAATTGCCGCGATCCGGTTTGGACCGGGTTACCCGGATCCGAGACTGGCGAGCGAAGCCGCCCACCTCAGTTCCGAAAAATCCGCTGAATCTACCATGGTAGACGAAGACGCTGACCAGAGCGACACGCATGGGTTACCGGCACATGGTGCAGATGCCTGAGCAGTGCCCAAAGACGCGTCTTTGCAGACCATTGATGCTCCATGTTACGAAGTTATTCGAGTAACTCGAACTATCTTCCCTCACTCCTAGCCATCCCCGGAAGATAGGACCATAGGCCTCGATGCTACCCCCGAAAAAGATTAGATGCACAAATCAGGGTCTCTGACTTCAAGATGTTGTACCCGCATGGGTGGGAATGCACAACATCAAACGGTCAGACGCCTACACAGAGAAGAAAGCGAGTGCGACCACAGCCGCGCCCACGGCCAAACTAACGCGGTCACTTATGGCAAAGACCATCGGGTCGTCATTCAACTCGCCGCGCGAGGCCAGCAGCCAAATGCGCGTGACCCAGAAGAGCAGCAGGGGGACAATCAGCCACAGCCGCGAGGCATGCCGGTAGAGCATGGTGACGTCGGGCCGCGCGATATAAAGCATGAAAACCACGACGGCGGCGTAAGCGCTGGCGGTTCCAAAACTGCGTATCTGGTCCATGTCGTTCACCACATAGCCGCGTCCGTGCAGGACGGTGGCGCCGCGTTCGCGCTGCTTTTCCAACTCGCTGAAGCGCTTGACCATCGCCAGGGATAGAAAGAGAAGAGTTGAAAAGCTGGCTAGCCACTGGGAGATTTCGGTGCCTGTTGCCGCACCCCCGGCCAGCATGCGCAGGGTATAGAGCCCCGAGAGAAGCAAAACGTCCACCACTGCCACGCGCTTCAGATAAAACGAATAGGCCGAGGTCGACACCATGTAGATTCCCAGCCACAGGTCAAAGGGCAGGGGAAGAAGCGGGGCCAGGACCGCTGAGGCCGCGAGGAGCAGCAGGGCCAGTCCAAGGCCGACCGCAACGGGCAGATCGCCCGCCGCGAAAGGGCGCATACGTTTGGCCGGATGCCGCCGGTCATTTTCGATGTCGAGCATATCGTTGACCAGGTAGTTGGCCGAGGCGATAAAACTGAAGCAGAAAAAGGCCGCGATCGCGGCGCCGACCGATGCCGCCCCCAATTTGTGCGATAGCGCGAGAGGCACAAAGATAAGGATGTTCTTGGCCCACTGGTGAATGCGGATGGCCTTCAGGAAGGTTCGCGCCACGGGGCGCTGGTCCTCGAATGTTTTGGCGACGGAAATGCGCCGCAGGCGAAGTGCGGTGCGAAGGCTGCGCGTGGGGTTGGCCAGCATGGCGTCGTGTGCATGCGCCAGGAGCACGAGGTCGGCCCGGGAGTTGCCGATATAGTCGAATGCGCCGAACCGGGCCTTGAGGAGGGCCAATTTCTTGCCGCTGGTCAGGTTCGTGGCTCCATCGGAGGCAAGAACCGCGTCAAAGATGCCCAAGTGTGCGGCCACGCGCATCGCCAGAGCGCCGTCGGCGCCGGTAGTCAGGTAAATTTTTCGGCCCTCGCGCCGTTGCGCCCGCAGGTAGTGGAGCAGGGGGGTATTGTAAGGCAGGCGCGTGGCATTCAGCGGGGCGCGGCGGGCCACCTCGATCTTCAGACGGGACCGGCCTGCGGCCAGCCACAGGCAAAGGCGCCAAATCTGCAGGGGCTGGCGGCGCACAAATTGGCAAAGCGCATCAAACAGGGTGTCTGACTTCACCAGGGTGCCGTCGAGATCCACACACAATGGCAGCGACAGATCGGAGGGCGCGGCCGTGGTGGCGTTCACTGACAATAGGGCCTCGCGGGACTCGATGCAAAAGGACCAGCGGCAGCATCGCGCGACCGCTCAGAATGCGACAGAAAGACCCGTCCGCCGCAAGCACGCAAGGAGTAAACGGGCATAATCACGATTCGTCCAGATTATAGTGGACAGGCAGGGGCAGCAGGTTGAATCAGCTGTTCGCCGCATGGATCGGCCGCATATGTTCGTCCAGGGCCACGGACAGGAACGGAAAGTTGGGACGAGTGGCGCAGGCGGGCTATGAGGGACGAAACCTTTGTTAGAACAAATACGTCCGTAGAAAAGACCAGGGGCAACTCATTTTCTGCACGCCACTGCTAAATCCACGCCCACAGAGTGGGCGCTTACCTGAGAGAAAACGACGGAACCGACATTATGGCCATTGTTGAAGACACTTCTGAGTCTCGATTACCTGCACTTGGCGCACCGCAACAACCCAGCCGCATGGGTGTGGGGTTTCGCATTCTAGGTGTTGTCCTCGTGGCGGCTCTGGCCGTTGTGGCGTGGCGGATTTACCAGAACCAGAAGCAGAACGCGGCCAACACCGCGAGCCAGGCGGCCGCATTGCAGAGCCGGCCGGTTCCGGTGCAGGTAACCCCCGCTGAAATACGCCACATGCCCATCTACCTCACGGCGCTGGGCACAGTGATGCCCTATATGAGCGTCACGGTGAAAGCCCGGGTAAGCGGCCAGTTGGAGCCGGTAAAGTTCGTTGAGGGGCAGCAGGTCAGGCAGGGCCAGACCATTATGGTGATTGACCCCAGCCCGTACAAGGCCGCATTGGACCAGGCCAAAGGCACCCTGTCCCATGATGAGGCGCTGCTGAAAAACGCCCAGGCCGAATACGCCCGCTACAAGGCTCTCTATGCCGCCGGTGTGGTGTCAAAGGAAACGATGGAAGCCGACGAGGCCGCCCAGGGCCAGTACCTTGGGGCCATCGAATCAGACAAGGCGGCGATCGAGACCGCACAGTTACAGCTCGACTGGTGTTCCATTCAGTCGCCCATTAACGGACGCATCGGCCTGCGCCTGGTCGATCCCGGCAACATTATCACGGCCAATACAACCAACCTGGTTATTATCAACCAGATGCAGCCTATCTCGGTTTACTTTACTCTGCCTGAGAATCAGCTTCCTCCGGTGCTGCACAGGCTGGCGTCGGAGAGACGGCTGCCCGTGGATGCTTACGACCGCGGCGATGTGCAGAAGCTGACCTCGGGCCAATTGCTGACTGCCGATAACCAGATTGACACCACCACCGGAACCGACAAGCTTAAGGCCGTCTTCGATAATCGTGACCAATCCCTGTTTCCTAACCAATTCGTCAATATCCACCTGGTGCTCGAAGACCGGCCCGACGCGCTGGTGGTACCCTCCGCGGCCATCCAGACCGGGCTGCAGGGAGCCTTGTTTGTTTGGATCGTCGACAGCGACGGCAAGGGCGGCCAGGTGGCTAAAATGCAGCCTGTGAAGGTGGCGCTGGCCGAAGGCCAGGTGACCATTCTCGACAGCGGACCGGCGCCGGGAACCAACGTGGTGGTGGACGGTGCGGACCGCCTGCGGCCCGGACAGCCGGTAACGGTAAGCGCGGCCCGTCAACGGACAAGCCAGACGGCAGGGCAGGCTCCGGCAGCGGGCGAGTCTCCTGCGATGCCGGGCGCTGGGCCACAGCAGAGTGCGCGATCCGCAGCGCGGAGCAAGAAAAACGGCAAGGGCGATCAGGGAGAGCAGCAGTGAGTGTTAGTCCTTCCCGGCCTTTTATTCTGCGTCCGGTAGCAACTTCGCTGCTGATGGCAGCCATCATGCTGGCTGGCGCAGTGGGCTACGAGCAGCTGCCGGTCTCGGCGCTGCCCGATGTGGATTACCCGATCATCCAGGTACTTACGTTTTATCCCGGCGCGGGGCCCGAGGTGATGGCTTCGTCCGTCACTTCGCCTCTGGAGCGCCAGTTTGGCCAGATGCCGGGCTTGAAGCAAATGACGTCGGTCAGCTCCGGCGGCGGTTCGGTGATCACGCTGGAGTTCAACCTCGACGAGAACATCGACGTGGCCGAGCAGGAAGTGCAGGCCGCCATCAATGCGGCCAACAGCTTTTTGCCCACCGATCTGCCCAACCCACCCATCTATAGCAAGGTGAACCCCGCCGACGCGCCCATCATGACTCTGGCGCTGACGTCGGATTCCCTTCCGCTCGACAAGATTGAGGACGCGGCCGACACCAACCTGGCGCAAAAGATTTCGCAGGTTACGGGCGTGGGGCTGGTTTCCATCGCCGGCGGCCAGAAACCCTCGGTGCGGATTCAGGCCAACCCAGCGCAGCTGGCGGCCTACAACCTGAGCCTTGAAGATTTGCGCACCGCCCTGGCCGCTGCCAACGTGGACCAGGCCAAGGGCACGCTCAACGGCGCGCGCCAGTCTTACACCATCGGCGCCAACGACCAGTTGCTCGCCAGCGCCGACTACAAGCCGGTGATTGTGGCCTACCGCAATGGGGCGGCGGTTCGCGCTTCAGACGTTGCCGCCATTGTGGACGCCGCTGAAAACTCGCAGCAGGCCGCCTGGATGGATCGCACGCCCGCGGTCATCGTGAATATCCAGCGGCAGCCGGGGGCCAACATCATTGCGGTGGTCGACCGCATCCAGAAACTGTTGCCGCAACTGCGTGCCAGCCTGCCGGCCAGCGTGCAGGTGCGTGTGCTGACCGACCGCACCGTCACCATTCGCGCCTCGGTCAAGGACGTGGAATACGAGCTGATGCTCACCATCGCGCTGGTGGTGATGGTCATCTTTCTTTTCCTGCGCAACCTGGCCGCCACCATTATTCCCTCCGTCGCGGTGCCGCTTTCGATTGTGGGAACGTTCGGCGTGATGTACCTGCTCGGCTACAGCCTGAACAATCTCACCCTGATGGCGCTGACTATCTCGACGGGCTTCGTGGTCGACGACGCCATCGTGATGATCGAGAACATCTCGCGGTTTATCGAGCAGGGCGATAGCCCGATGCACGCGGCGCTCAAGGGCAGCGAGCAGATCGGCTTCACCATCATGTCGCTTACTGTCTCGCTCATCGCGGTGCTGATTCCGCTGCTGTTCATGAGCGATGTGGTCGGGCGGCTTTTCCGCGAGTTTGCCATCACCCTTGCGGTCACGATTCTCGTTTCTGCCGTGGTGTCGCTAACGCTTACGCCGATGATGTGTTCGCGCATCTTGCAAGACAAGGCGACCGCCAAGCAAACCCGTTTCTATTATTGGTCAGAGAAAGTCTTCAACTCCATCATCGCCTCGTATGGACGCACCTTGCAGGTGGTCCTGCGCTATCGTTTTGTCACCCTGCTGGTCACCATCTCAACGTTTGTGGCCACCGTTCTGCTCTTTATCGTGGTTCCCAAGGGCTTCTTCCCTGTGCAGGACACGGGCGTGATCCTGGGCATCAGCGAAGCGCCACAGACGGTCAGCTTCACCAACATGGCCGAGCGCCAGCAAAGGCTGGTGGATGTTGTGCTCAGCGACCCCGCGGTGGACAACATCTCTTCGTTCATCGGTGTGGACGGCACCAACACCACACTGAACTCAGGCCGCATCCAGATAACGCTCAAGCCTCTGGACCAGCGCGGCGTCTCTGCCAGCGATGTCATTCAGCGCCTGCAACCGAAGCTCGCGGCCGTCGACGGCATCCAGCTTTTCCTGCAACCGCTTCAGGACCTGACGGTGGAAGACCGGGTCAGCCGCACGCAGTTCCAATACGCGCTCGAAGATCCCGACCAGGTCGAGCTCGCCAACTACACGCGCCAGATGGTGCGCGAGCTAGGCAAGGAAAACGTCGTCACCGACGTGGCCAGCGATCTGCAAGACCAGGGGCTGGGTGCGCAACTGGTGATTGATCGCGACACCGCGGCGCGGCTGGGCATCGCCATGGCCGACGTGGATAACACCCTTTACGATGCTTTTGGTCAGCGCCAGGTCTCCACCATGTTCACGCAGTTGAACCAGTACCACGTGGTGATGGAGGTAGGCGCCAACTTCCAAACCGATCCCACCACGCTGAATAATCTCTACGTAAAATCGGCCAACGGCACCCAGGTGCCGCTCGGTATGGTGGCCCACTGGCAGCAGACGCGCGCGCAACTGGCAATCGGGCACCAGGGCCAGTTTCCGTCCACCGTGGTCAGCTTCAACCTGGCGCCCGGCAAGGCGCTGGGCGATGCGGTCACCGCAGTCCACCGGGTGGAACAGCGCATCAACATGCCGTCCAGCATCAACGCCACCTTTGAGGGAACGGCGGCCGCGTTCCAGACTTCCCTTTCCAACGAGCCGCTGCTGATTCTGGCCGCGCTGGTCACCGTCTACATTGTGCTGGGCGTGCTCTACGAGAGCTACATCCACCCCATCACCATCATCTCTACGCTGCCTTCAGCCGGCGTGGGCGCGCTTCTGGCTCTCATGATTACGCGCACCGACTTCAGCGTCATCGCGCTCATCGGTATCATCCTGCTCATCGGAATCGTGCAGAAGAACGCCATCATGATGATCGATTTTGCCCTCGATGCCGAGCGCACCCAGGGCAAGCCAGCCGAGGAAGCCATCTACACAGCGTGTCTGCTCCGCTTCAGGCCCATCTTGATGACCACCTTGGCCGCGATGCTGGGCGGCCTTCCGCTGGCCCTGGGCGGCGGCGTAGGCGCGGAACTCCGCAAGCCGCTGGGCATCACAATTGTGGGCGGCCTCATCTTCTCGCAGCTTCTGACCCTTTACACCACCCCGGTCGTCTATCTCTACTTTGACAAGCTGGCGCACCGGCTGCACCTCTACACCGCGCCTTCCAAGATCGACGAACCCAACGCACAACCGGTTGCCGGCGACTGAGGGACCCATGCATCTTTCCGCACCCTTCATTCAGCGCCCGGTAGCCACTTCGCTGCTCAGCGTGGCCCTATTGCTGGCGGGTTCGGTGGCCTATTCCGTGCTGCCAGTGGCTTCGCTGCCGGATGTGGACTTTCCTGTCATCGGCATCGGTACGGGACTGCCCGGCGCGAGCCCGGAGACAATGGCCTCGGCTGTAGCTACGCCACTCGAGCGGCAGTTCGGACGCATTGCCGGCGTGAACCAGATGACCTCGTCCAGTTCACTTGGCTCGGCATCCGTCACTCTGCAGTTCGACCTGAACCGCAACATCGATGCGGCCGCGCGCGACGTGCAGGCCAGCATCAACGCGGCGCGCAGCCAGTTGCCTTCCTACCTGCCCCAGAATCCCAGCTACCGCAAGGCCAACCCTGCTGAAGCGCCGATTCTGATTCTCACACTCACTTCCGACGTGGTGCCCAAGCCGCAGATATACGACATGGCCGATTCCATCCTGTCGCAAAAAATCTCGCAGATTCAGGGTGTGGGCCAGGTCTTTGTCGGGGGCAGTTCCAGCCCCGCGGTGCGTGTGGAATTGAACCCCATGCAACTGGGCAACAACGGCATCGGGCTGGAGGCGGTGCGCACGGCGCTGGCCAACTCCAATGCAAACCGGCCCAAGGGCGCATTTCAAGATACGAATCATCGCTGGATGATCTACGACAACGACCAGATCTTCAAAGCCAGCGACTACGCGCCCATCATTGCCGGCTATAACCAACAAACCGGAGCGCCAGTGCGCGTGTCGGACCTGGGCAGGGTTGAAGACAGCGTGGCCGACATCCACACTGCGGGAGTGGCGGGCAACAATGCTCCGGGACACAGTGGCGTGCTCAAGGACGCCATACTCATCGTCATCTTCAAGATTCCCGGCGCCAATGTGATTGACGCGGTGGACAGCGTGATGGCCGAGATGCCGCACCTGCAGGCCGCCATTCCGCCCACCATCAAGATCAACGTGGCTGTGGACCGCACCACGACTATCCGCTCCAGCGTCCACGACGTTGAGATATCGCTCATCATCAGCGTGCTGCTGGTGGTGCTAGTGGTCTTTCTATTCCTGCGCGAGGTGTGGGCCACGCTGATTCCCTCGGTGGCCGTGCCGCTTTCGCTGGTGGGCACCTTCGGCGTGATGTATCTGCTGGGCTACACCATCGACAACCTGTCGCTGATGGCGCTCACCATCTCCACGGGCTTTGTGGTTGACGACGCCATCGTGGTTATCGAGAACATCACCCGCTATCTTGAAAAGGGCATGAAGCCCTTCGATGCGGCCATGCAGGGCTCCAAGGAGATCGGGTTCACGGTGCTGTCGATGAGCACCTCGCTGATCGCGGTCTTCATTCCCATTCTGTTGATGGGCGGGATTGTGGGCAAGCTTTTCCGTGAGTTTGCCGTCACCCTCAGCGTGGCCATCGCCGTATCGCTGCTGGTGTCGCTCACCACCACGCCCATGCTCTGCGCTCACTTTCTCAAGGCGCGGGACGAGAGCCGCCACGGCCGCATCTATCGCGCCAGCGAACACGCCTTTGAATGGCTGCGCTCGGAATATGCGACTGCGCTGCGCTGGGTGTTGCGTCACCAATGGCTCATCCTGTCGGTGGCCATGGGCTCAGCGGTGCTCAATATCTATCTCTTCATCATCGTGCCCAAGGGATTCTTCCCGCAGCAGGACACGGGACGGATGGGCGGCCGAACGCGCGCCGCGCAGGACATTAGCTTTCCGGCCATGCGCGATAAGCAGCGGCAGCTTGCGCAGATGGTGCTCGACGATCCAGCCGTCCTATCAGTGACAGCCTTTGTGGGCGGCAATGGGCCAGGCGGCGGCAGCACCAACGTTGGAAACATGTTCATCGCCCTCAAGCCACCGAACGAACGCAAGGGCGTAACCGGCGACATGGTGGTCAACCGGCTGCGCCGCAAGCTCACCAGTGTTCCCGGCGCAACCTTGTTTCTTCAAGTGCAGCAGGAGTTTCAGATCGGCGGCCGCGGCAGCGATGCGCAATATCAGTACACGCTCTCAGACGAAAATCTAAATGAGCTGAATTCCTGGGCTCCGCAGTTGCAGGCCCGCATGAGAGGCATGCCCGAGCTGCGCGATGTCTCTACCGATCAGCAGAACCAGGGACTGGCTGCCAACCTGGTAATCGACCGCGACACAGCCTCACGACTGGGCATCACCGCCAGCGCCATCGACCAGGTGCTCTACGACGCCTTTGGCCAACGCGAAGTCTCCACCATGTATACCGCGCTGAACCAGTACTTTGTGGTGATGGAGGTTGATCCCCAATACCAGCTGAGCCCTGACGCGCTCAAGGGCATTTACATCAAGGCCAGCAATGTGGTCGGCTCGACACCTGCCGCAACAAACACCGGAGCGCCGCTTGCCACCACCACGGCGGCCTCCTCGGGAGGCTTTGCTCCTACGGCGCCGGTCGCGGCCACTTCGTCCGGCGGGGCCACTGCAATCTTCCCCACCTCCGGCGGCGCCCTTGCGACCACCACGCCCACCGCCGGCTCACTGGCGGCGAGCAACCCGCTCCTGGTCGGGACTCTGACGGCTATTAACCCGTCGGCGGGTACTGCCGGATCCGCTACATCCTCCCTCCTCGCCGGGGCCTCGAGCGGTACAGCGGCGACGACAGCTCCCACTCCATCCACCGGCGGTGCCATGGTGCCGCTGTCAGCCATCGCTCACTACGAGCAGCAGCGGACATCGCTGGCGGTCAATCACCAGGGACAGTACCCTGCGGTCACGCTCACGTTCAACCTGGCGCCCAACGTGGCCCTGGGCGACGCCGTAACCGCCCTGGAAAAAGTGCAGCGCGAAATGGGTATGCCCAGCGCCATTCACGCCACCTTCCAGGGCACCGCGCAGGCCTTCCAGGATTCGCTCAGGAACGAGCCGTATCTCATCCTGGCCGCGCTGGTGGCCGTCTATATTGTGCTGGGCATTCTCTACGAGAGCCTGATTCACCCCCTGACCATTCTCTCCACGCTACCGCCCGCCGGTGTGGGCGCGATCCTGGCGCTCCTGCTCACCGGGACCGAATTGAGCATCATTGCACTGATCGGGATACTGCTGCTGATCGGCATCGTGAAAAAGAATGCCATCATGATGATCGATTTTGCGCTCCAAGCCGAGCGCGACCAGGGATTGCCACCTGTCGAGGCCATTTATCAGGCCTGTTTGCTGCGCTTCCGCCCGATCATGATGACCACCATGGCGGCAATGTTCGGTGGCCTGCCGCTCGCCATCGGCATGGGTGTAGGCTCGGAACTGCGCAAGCCTCTGGGCATCACCATCGTAGGCGGCCTGCTGGTTTCACAGGCGTTGACGCTCTTTACCACGCCCGTGGTTTATATCTTCTTTGACAAGCTCCAGTGGAGAGTCATGAAGCTGCACAAGGTCGGCCAGGAACTCGAAGAGTCACCCGGGGACTAGTTGTCGCTAGAAGCTGACCTCTCAATTCGCAAACGCCGCCTCTTCCACCTTGGCAGTCTCGATCAGCTTCACCGGATAGTAAGCGTTGCGCGTGTACTGCTTTACCATGCGGTTGGTGTTGAAATAGGAGCCATTGAACGCCAGCGTAGTGCGCATCAGGCGTGCCCATCTCTCTGGCGCCTGCAGGTAGAGCGGGACGATAGCCGTCTCCAGCTTATGGTAGAGTGAGCCCGCCTCCTCGGCGTCGTTGGCTCCGTCCTCAATGGCCCAGCCGGTCACGTTCTCGATACAGCCCTCAATCCACCATCCGTCTAAAATCGAGAGGCTGGGGACGCCGTTCAGCGCGGCCTTCATGCCGCTGGTGCCTGAGGCCTCGTAAGGCCGCCGCGGCGTGTTCACCCATACATCCACGCCCGCTGTCAGAAGCGCGCCCAGGTCCCAGTTGTAGTCCTCAAGATAAACGATGCGCAGTTTTTCATTGGAGAGCTTGCCGGCCGTCTCAATCACGGTGTGAATAAGCGCCTTGCCGGGCGCGTCCTGCGGGTGGGCCTTCCCGGCGTAGAGGATCTGCAGCCCGCCAGCATCGTTGGCAGTCTTCAGCAGCCGCTCGGGATCGGTGAAGAGCAGGCTGGCGCGCTTATAAGTGGCGGCTCGTCGCGCAAAGCCCAGCGTCAGCACCCTGGGATTGAGCAAGAGCCCTGTGCGCGTGGCCACCTCCGCCAGCAAATCATCCTTGGCGCGGGCATGAGCCTTCAACATGTCCTGCTCCGGAAGGTCGATGGCATTGCGCAGGTAGAGGTTGTCGCGCCGCCATGCCGGGATGTGCGCATCCAGCATCTGCTGCACCGGCTCCGAAACCCACGTGGGCGCATGCACTCCGTTGGTAATCGAGTCGATTGCAAACTCGGGAAACATGGCGCGCGAAACTTTGCCATGCTGTAGCGCCACTCCGTTGGCGTAGCGCGAAAAGCGTAGCGCCAACAGCGTCATATTTAGCAGGCCATCGCGAAAGCAGTCCAGCCTTTCAAGCCGCGCGGTGCGCTCGCCGCCCAGGATGCGGATGGTCTGCTCAGTAGAAAACCGGTCATGTCCGGCGGGAACCGGGGTGTGGGTGGTGAAGACGCATTTGCGCCGCACCTGGGCAATGTCCGTCTCGGTGGCTGCGGCCAGCGGCCCGCCGCTCATCTGGCTTTCCAGCAGCGCCAGGGTCAGCAGCGCCGCGTGCCCCTCGTTCATGTGGTGGACGTTCACATTCAGGCCCAGTGCGTTGGCCATGCGCGCGCCGCCCATCCCCAGCACAATCTCCTGCTGCAGGCGGTAGTTCGTGTCGCCGCCATAAAGATGGTCGGTAAGTCCGCGGTCCCAGCCCGAGTTGCCGTCAAGGTCTGTGTCGAGCAGATAGATAGGCACCACGTGCCCATAGCGGCCCTGCAAATCATAGCGCCATGCGCGCACCGTCACTACGCGATCTTCCACTGAGACCGTAATGCGGGCTGATTCTTCATGGCAGAAGTCGGCGGGATTCCACGGTTGAATGTCCTCGCTCTGGTCGCCGGAGCCGGTCAGATGCTGCTGAAAGTATCCCTTGCGGTGCGCCAGCGTAAAGGCCACCAGGGGAACGCCCAAGTCCGCGGCGGAGCGCAGAGTGTCGCCAGCCAGCATGCCCAGGCCACCTGCATAGGTGGGCATGGCACGGTGGATGGCAATCTCCATTGAGAAGTAAGCGACCAGGCCAGAAGTAGGAAATGTCTCGTAGGAAAAAGGTTTAGGCACTGCGGGTTGCATCATCTGTCTCTCTGCGGCACTCACAAGCGGTCAAGCGACGGCCTGAGAATCGGAATCAAGGAAAAGCCAACCGGGTAAACCTTTTCCCGTCCGGTTTTCATCGTAATGTGATTTTAACAAGGATTGCGGTACTTGCTGTGCAGCGGTAGCGCCCGCAAGTCGCCCCGAAGTAATCGGATTTCAATACGTCATAACAAATCACGACCGGCTTTCCAGCAGCAAGCCGGTCAATTGGCTTCAATAGAACGACTTCAGGCCAGTTTGCGCGCGCCTCCCGATGCGTGACAAATGTGAATCTGGGGCACGATTCCGGTCGCGGTTGCGTAGCGCTGGCCCAGTTCTTCAGCAAACGCCTTGGCATGACTCTGCTTCACCAGGTTGATGGTGCAGCCGCCAAAGCCCCCGCCGGTTAGCCGCGCGCCGATCAGGCCCGGCAAATCCTGTGCCAGTTCGACCATGGTGTCGGCCTCGGCGCAACTGCCTTCAAAGTCCTTGCTGTAGCTCCAATGCGCCTCGGCCATCAGCCGGCCCAACTCGGCCATATCGCCCTTCAGCAGCGCGTTGCAGGCGGCCACCGTGCGCAGGTTTTCGCTGATCACGTGGCGGGCGCGCAAGAGCGATTTAGGCTCCATCTCGTGGCCCCATTTTTCAAGATCTTCGAGGGTCGCGTCGCGCAGAAAGGGAACGCCCGGGCGGTGACTTGCTATCACGGCGCAGGCGGCTTCGGATTCCCGTCGGCGTGTGGGGTAGTCGCCTCCGGCAACGGAGTGCTTCACCATGGTATTGGCAATGATCAGCGCCACGTCGGCAGGAATGGGCGCCAGCTTGTAGCTCAGGTCGCGGCAATCCAGCAGCAGCGCATGGTCTGCTTCGCCATTGGCAGAGATGAACTGGTCCATGATGCCGCAATTGGCGCCCACAAACTCGTTTTCCGCGCGCTGGCACAGCCGGGCCAGCACCGGCCCGGGATAACTGGCCCCGATCAGCGAGAGGATGGCCAGCGCCGTTACCACCTCAACTGAAGCGGAACTGGAGAGTCCGGAGCCAAGCGGAACGTCGCCCCACAGGCTCAAGCTGAAAGCTGGAATCTTGTGGCCTTCCCCGGCCAGGATCGCTGCCACTCCCAGCGGATAGTCACTCCAATGGTTGCTGGCCTTGGCGGGCAAGGCCGCTGCATCGAAGGTGCGTTCCTGCTGGTAGTTCTCTGAGTAGACAACAATCTTGCCGTCGGATCGCGGCGAGATTCCGGCGAGGGTGGCAAAATCGATCGCCACGGGCATCACAAATCCCTCGGCGTAATCGGTATGTTCGCCGATCAGGTTGACGCGGCCGGGAGCCACAAAAATCGCCGGGTCGGCATGGAAGCGGGCCAGGTGCCGAGAACGGAATTCAACTGGATCATGCATAGGAGTCACACCTTAAATGGTTTCGAAATCAACAAACATCGGCCAGCGGAACGACTCGCCGGGCGCAAGTTGGCGCGACCACGGACCGGCAATTGCCAGCGAGTCCACGGGCGCGGTAGCGGGTTCCATGGCCACGCAAATCTGTTTCGGCCCCGGCCGGTCGGGCCAGCCGCCGTAGCAGATCCAAAGGCCCAGGTAAGGTGTGGCGGCTGAGTCAAAGCTCACGCGAATGCGCAAGCCAGCCCCGGGGCGCTCAAGAGAGCACCAGTTTTCCGCCGAGTTCAGTGGGCCGGCAAAGAGCTTATCGCCGATACCCGATTCAGGGGATTGGGCGATGCTCAAATCGGTTTTGCTTCCGTTGCTCAGTTCGGCGATGGGCCAAGCCACCGGATCTCCGCCCTTTCCCAGGCGGTTTCCGCCGGAGCCTTCCAAACGCAGCGTGGTGATCGAGCCCGGCAGCAGAATCTGGTCGCCGGCTTCCGCCGTGAACAGCGGATGCGCTGCCCAGGACCACGGTGCGGGATGTCTCCCCTTGTTGGTCACCGTATAGTCCAGGCGCAGATGCACACCCTCGGCTGTTTCGTTCAGCGTGGCGGTCCGCTCCACCGCCAGCGGCAGCGAAAAGCACTCACCACGCATCGTTGCCGAATGGGGGCTGGTGGCAACGGTTTCCCACGCTACCCGCCACAGGTCGCCGTGGTCAGGGACTTCGGCGGCGCCGGCAGCGGTTTCCACCGTGCAAGCGGCCACCGAGGGCAGGCACTCGTCCCACCCGCTCGCGTCGCCCGCATCAAAGGGCATGGTTTGGGTGCGTGGTCCGTAGGGGGCAAGCGGAGCCTGCAGCAGTTCGCGGCCCTTTATGCGGATTGAAGCGATCTTTCCGCCCAGTTTGGGGAGGATGGCAAGAGAACAATCGCCGGCCTCAATGAGAACGTTTTCTTCCTTAGTGAAACTACCTATTGCCTCTGCCATCCACACTACTCCTCTACTTTTGCGCAGGCCGCAATCAGCTTTTCCCAGATCCGGTCCAGCCAGGCTTCGTGCTCGGGTTTCATCAGCACTGAGCGCAGGCAGGTCACATACTCCTGGGCGCTTTCCGCCGTTCCCGCGCCTGCCGGCTCAAACCAGGCCACGGGCAATTGTACAAGGGCCAGATGCAAATCGATTGTGGCGCAGGCCAAAAAGACTTTGTGGGCCAGGTTCGACGACTGTTCCGGGGATGCGGCGTTCAATTTCCACACCACAATATCGAGTTCCGGCGCGCCAGCGGTCAGCGGCTCGAAGCGCGGATCGAGCCGCAATCGCCGGTCCAATTCCAGGGCGGCCGCCCGTCCGTGTGCCAGACCGTGGGCAAACTCACCGCCCGGGGTAAGAGGCAGTAGCTTCTGCGTGGCC
>Ga0181519_10001605_pt1 | contig 19877 bp, 12 predicted proteins | sample PEATcosm2014_Bin_26_FD_121102 | JGI IMG/M metagenome (GOLD analysis project Ga0181519, IMG submission 121102) | Peatland microbial communities from MTU Mesocosm Facility, Houghton, MI, USA - PEATcosm2014_Bin02_10_metaG | ecosystem: Environmental > Terrestrial > Soil > Wetlands > Peat | place...
CATTCGATTTAACGAGAGGAAGCAGATGAAACTCACATTAGGAAAGAAGTTGGCGATTGGCTTCGGCGCGATTCTCGCTCTGATGGTGGCCAGCGCGGCCACCTCCATCCTCAAAGTCAGCCAGATGCGCGCAATGCAGGAATACATGATGGACAACCGCATGCCGACCCTCGATGCCGCTCGCCGCCTGGAACGGGACGTTCATCAAACCGGCAACAAGGCGCGCCAGGCGATTCTCGCCGGTTCCCAGAGCGAAAGAAGACAAGCAGCGATGGATCGCTACCAGCAGACCTGGGAAAACATCGATAAGGATCTGGCCGCGCTCAGTGAATACTCGTCGGCCTGGAAGCTGCAGCAGAACCGCGACCGTCTGGCCACCGTCAAGGAACAGTTGCCGCGTTTGCGTCAGCTCCAACAGCAGATCATCGAGTCCGCGGCCTCCCATGCCAACGGCGCGGTCGAAACCGCCGGCAACAACTACGCCGACAACGCCACCCCGGTTTCGGATGCCATCACGCGCACGCTCGGGGACCTGGTGGAATCGATTAGTTCCTTGACGGAAGAGGTAAAACGCGATTTGGCCGCCTCCGCAACTACCCTGATTTGGATGCTGCCGCTCAGCACTCTGTTCTCGCTGGCCATCGGAATTTTCGTGGCCGCATTCCTAGGCCGCCGCATTTCCGCCACCTCCCGCTCCATCCTCGCGCAGACGCAGGCGATTGCCGGCGGCGACCTGACCGGGCCGGAGCTGGAAATCCGGGGCCAGGACGAGTTGGCCGACCTGACCACCGCTATCAACGAAATGCAATCCGGCCTTTCCGACGTAATTCACTCCATCCGCGGCACGGCGGAAAAAGTCGCCGCCGCGGGCGAGCAACTCTCCGCCACCAGCCAGCAGATTACGGCCAACTCCGAAGAGACCACCGCCCAGGCTAAAGTCGTGGCCGATGCCGGCAACCAGGTCAATGCCAGCCTGCAGACCCTCGCCAGCGGCTCCGAGGAGATGAACGCCACCATCGGTGAGATTGCGAAAAACGCCACCGAAGCGGCCCGCGTCGCCGGCGAAGCGGTCGACGCTGCCGAGGCCGCGAACCAGACCGTCGCCAAACTCGGCTCTTCCAGCACCGAGATTGGCAAGGTCGTCGAGGTCATCACCTCCATCGCCCAGCAGACCAACCTGCTCGCCCTGAATGCCACCATCGAGGCGGCGCGCGCGGGCGAAGCCGGCAAGGGCTTCGCGGTCGTCGCCAATGAAGTCAAGGAACTGGCCAAACAGACCGCCAAAGCAACCGAGGAAATCGGCGGCAAAATCACCGTCATTCAGGAAAATACCGCGGGCGCCGTCAGCGCCATAGGCGGCATACGCGGAGTAATCGATCGTATCAGCAACATTTCGACAACCATCGCTACCGCCGTCGAGGAACAGAGCGCGACTACCGGAGAAATGGCGCGCAACGTGTCCGAGGCCGCGCGGGGCGCAAGCACCATCGCCAGCAACATCAGCGGGGTGGCGCAAGCGGCGCAGGATACTTCCACGAACGTGGGCGAGGCACAGACCGCCACCCAGCACCTGGCCGGGATGGCCAATGAGTTACGCGAACTGGTTAGCCGCTTCCAGGTGAATGCAGGCCACCCGCGCCGTGCGGATGCGGCCGCGCCGTCGGTTCGCCGCCGTGCCGCCGCAGTTCGCTGAAGCCGCAAAGCCAGGGTCGCCCGACCCGCCGGTCGGGCAGGGGAGAATTGAGCGTGCCGCCAATCCGGGTACTGATCGTTGACGATTCTGCCGTGATCCGCCGCCTGCTCGCCGAAGTGCTGGCGGCGGACCCCGACATCGTCGTCGCGGGCACGGCCGGAACCGGCCAGCTGGCTTTGCAGAAGATCCCCGACCTCAAACCCGATCTCATCACCCTCGATGTCGAGATGCCTGGCATGGATGGCATTGCCACTCTGGTCGAAATCCGCAAGCTCGACACCCGTCTGCCGGTCATCATGTTCAGCACCCTCACCGGACCGGGCGCGGCTGCCACCCTCGAGGCGCTCGCGCGCGGCGCCACCGACTATGCGACCAAGCCTTCCCATGCTGGCAGCCTCGAAAACTCGCGCGAACAGGTGCGCCACGAACTGCTCCCGAAAATCAAGGCGCTGTGTGCCCGGCGCGGCCCCGCCCCCCGGGTCAGCGCGCCTCCACCCCTCGCCCCGGTCCTTGCCCGGCGCCCGCCCGCGTGCGTCGATCTCGTCGCCATCGCGACCTCTACCGGAGGCCCCAATGCCTTGGGAGACCTCATGCCGCAATTCCCCGCGGATTTTCCCGTGCCCATCGCCATCGTCCAGCATATGCCGGCCATGTTTACGCGCCTGCTCGCCACTCGCCTCGGCACCCTCACCCAACTCCATGTAGCCGAGGCTGTCCAGGGCGAGAAACTGCAGAAAGGCCAGGTCCGTATCGCGCCGGGCGACTATCACATGACCGTCAGCCGTCACGCCAGCGAGTTTGTCATCGGACTGAACCAGGATGCGCCCGAAAATTCCTGCCGCCCGGCCGCCGATGTTCTTTTCCGCTCGGTTGCCCAGGCCTGCGGCGACAAGGTCCTGGGAGTCGTGCTCACCGGCATGGGCGCCGATGCCACGCGGGGTTCGGCGGCCATCCGCCAGGCCGGCGGCGCCGTGATTGTCCAGGATGAAGAGAGCTCCGTGGTGTGGGGTATGCCCGGAAGTGTCGTCGGGGCCAACTTGGCGGATCGGATTTGTCCCCTGACCGGCCTCGTCGACGAGATCGTCCGCCGGGTGTCGTTTCACCGAAACCTCGTCCATGCGGCTCGCCGCTGAACAGAACTTTGTTTTGCCGCCTCAAAACGAGGCTGCAAACCGGAAATGTGCAACCGAATGCCTATCGACGTTGTAAAGGAAAAATCGCCAGCCCCCGCCGCCAGTCCTGGCGATCCCGCCTATCTCAAGATCCGTGACCTGATCTATCGCATCTCCGGCATCTACCATGCCGAACATAAGCTCTACCTGCTGGTCTCCAGTTGTGCGCGCCGCATGGCGGTTTGCGGCGCCTCCAGCCCATCCGACTATCTCGAACACCTCACCATCCGCCCCAACCGGAACGAAGAACTGCATCTCCTGCTCAACGAAATCACCATTGGCGAAACCTACATGTTTCGCCATCCCGCCCAGCTCAATGCCCTTAGCACCGTCATTCTTCCCCAGATCATCCAGTCCAAGAACGCCTTGGGCCTTAAGAAAATCCGCATCTGGTCGGCCGGATGTTCGACCGGAGAAGAGCCTTACACCCTGGCCATGTTTTTGATGGAAGAAAAACAGCTCGCCGGGTGGACCTTCGACATCCTCGGCACCGACTTGAACAGCAACTCTCTCGCCGCGTCCCGTGCCGGGGTTTACGGCGAATACGCCCTCCGCAACGTCACCGCCGCCCAGCGCGCAAAATACTTCAAGGATGCCGGCGGCCAGAAGCTGGCCGTCAACGAGATGCTCAAATCGCGCGTCCGTTTCGACCGCGTGAACCTCAGCGACGACAGCAAGATGGTTTTCCTCAAAGGAATCGACCTCATCTTCTGCTGCAATGTCCTCATCTATTTCGATCTCGCCTCCAAACGCCGCGTCGTGCAGCACTTTTATTCCAACCTCCTCCCCGGAGGTTACTTCTTCATGGGACACGCCGAGTCCCTGTTCCAGGTAGATGAGGCATTCCGTCTGGTCCACTTCCCGGGTACAACCGCCTATTGGAAGCCTTCCCCCGGAACGCCCGCCGGAGGCAAGCCATGAACGACCGACCGCGTATTCAGCTCAAGGCCCGAATTGCCCAGATCCATTCGATCTCCGCCGCTCCCGCCATTCTTCAGCCTCTGCTCGGGATGATGCGTTTGCCGGCCGACGACATCCAGATCGAAAAAGTCGTGGAACTTGTCTCCCGTGACGGAGCCATCGCCGCCCACTGCCTCCGCATCGCAAATTCTCCCCTCTTCGGACGCCGCGTGGTCGAGACCGCCCGTGGCGCCGTCATGACCCTTGGCATCGAGAGGGTACGCTCCCTCCTTTTCGGCTTGTGCATGAACCAGACCATCCCGAAAGACAAGTGGGTGCTCGACCCGAACGCGTTCTGGCGCCACTCGCTCGGCTGCGCTCTGGTCACCCAGACCTTGGCGCGCAAAATCGGCTACCCCGATCCCGAAAAAGCCTATCTCGCAGGCCTGCTTCACGACCTCGGATTTCTCGTCAACTCCGTCCTCGATCACGCGAAATTTCAGGACTGCCTCGAACTTGCCACCACTCAACTCTGCCCCCTCCACGTCGCCGAACAGCAGATTCTCGGCTACACCCACGGTGACGCCGGCAGCCTGCTCTGCGATCATTGGGGACTCTCCCAGGAGTTGTCCGATGTAGCTCGCTGCCATCACGAAACCGATCTGCTGCCCAGCGCCAGCCCGCTCGTTTATCTGGTTCACCTCGGCGACTTGCTCTGCCGCTTGCGCTCCCTCAGCTACGGCTATGACGAAATTATGGCTGTGACTTTTGACCAGGACTTGGCTTGGACCCATCTGGTGGCCGCCTATCCCGGCCTCTCCGACATCGACATGGTCCGCTTCACACTCGACATCGATGGCGCCATGGACCAGATCGCCGCGCTGGTCGATTCCGTCTTTGTCAAGACCAAAGCCGTCTCTGGATCGGCGCAAACTTCTTCCCCGTAACCTGCACATGGTTACTGCAGTGCGCCCTCGCGCGGTACTTTATTTTCTGCCGCGACATTACGGAAGTGACATTTACAGGGTGGCCAAGCGGACATAGGATGGCGAAGTAGTTTGGCAGTTCTGGGGGAGGGCTGCCGAAGGCGTCCTGAGCTTAATCGCTCGGGACGTTTTTTTTTGCGCTCACATCTCACTCGTGTACTGAAACGACTCCGGGCGATCCTGAGAGTGTGTGACCCTTTTACTTCTCCACCATCTTATTTGGAACCGAAGTCGTCCCGAGAGGCTGTGACTCTTTCCCTTCTCTACCTTGTCATTTAAAACCGAAGTCATCCTGAGCGCAACGGGGTAAGCGAAGCGCGCCCCGCGCAGTCGAAGGATCCCTATACCTCAACCATCCCGAAAATCTGGGCTTTTCATCTGAACCTTTGGGCGATTTTAAAAAAGTTCACGAACTCTGAGCGGAGCGAGAGCCGCACAAGGGGAGGCTCTCTCGTAGGCGAGGGATCTCTACCCACTTGTTCCAGGAATTCTTTGCGCCAACCTGCTAGATCTTCTTCCACGTCTTTCCGCCATCCCCGCTGATCCAGTTCTCCTGAGTTCCCGCGCTCAGGATAATTTCCGACAGCCCGCGCATCTCGATATGAGTGATGTCCGAACTCATTGGCTGACCATTGAACGAAACGCCCACGGTTGCCCACGTCGCGCCCCCGTCAGTCGAATGCAACAACGTTCCCGCCTGGCCGCCGGCCCATACGTCCCGGCCGCGATCGGCATAGCACAACAGGGGATGCAAGGCCTGCGCAACAGTCTCCCATTTCTGACCGTCGAGCGAACGTTCCAGCACTCCTCCGGAAATCATCCAACTCGCGCCGCGCTTTAAGCTCATCGCCTGCGCGGCGTTGGCATTGACTACCAGAGTGTTTCCGCCTTGTAGCGGCAAAATCGCTCGCGGGGAGCTCGCGTTTGCTGTCTTCGACGCCTCGTTCACTTCCGCTTCCAACGGCGGCTTGGCCCTTACAACCGGAGCCGCGTCCACGCCGTTGACAAGGAAACTATTCGTAGACGCCTCTGCCATTTGGACGCCGGGGTCTCCGCTAGCAACTTTCTCCTGCGCAGGTCGCGACGCTGCCAGGGAAAACTCCGCCGAAGGCGCTGGTGCCGCCTGCTTAGCCGAAGCGGTCGAATTGTCCCGTGCACGCAAAGAGCCGCCTTTGCGGGATTTCAGCGTCCCGCCGATTCCACGATTGCCGGCTGTTTGTAGCGATGAATTCACCGCGCTCAATTTGTCCACCGGCGATGGCGTCATGACGTCCGCAGGGCTGGCTGTGACATTCACCTTTGCCGTTGGCGAGTCCGACGGAACCAGTGAGGGAGATCGTGCTTCCGCCGCGGTCGTTAGGGCGGCGGGCGCGCCCGTCTGACGGGCGACCGGGGTCATCTCCGTTTTCGGCTTCGAGAGGTACTCCAACGCCCGTGGCCCGACTAGCGCCGCAACCGCAATACCCGCCGCCAGCGCTGCCCACCGCAGACTCGGCAACCCGAAGTTCAACCAGCCAAAACGGGGACGAACAATCGCCCCGCCGCGTGCGCTCGTGAGCGCCCCATCAGGCAACGCAGCCTCGGCCCCGCTTTCGACCGCGACCGCCGTTGCCTCCATGGCCGGAAGTGACATTGCGACTACATCGCGGCAATCCGCGCACACCGCCAGATGCAGCAATACCCCTTCACGCTCAGTTCCTGAAAGCGCCTGCTCGGCAAACGCGGTCAGCACATCCGCCTCCGGATGCGCCCGCTCCAACTCCATCTGCTCGGGCGTTGTCGCCCGCAGCCGCTGGTGTACGATTTTTGGTACGTCAGTCATGGGGGATTTTCGTTGCCAGTAACGCCTAGTCCGTACTCCCGTCGCCCGCCCTCCGGGCAGGTACCTTTCTACTATTGAACGTCGGAGTTCCCGGATCTTGCGTCAACCGCGACCTTAAATCCAGGCTCATATCCCGCACGTCGGCTTCCAGGGCCTCGGTCGCTTGGGCATAGCTCATCCCCAGTTCCCGCAGTCCCGCCAGAATGCGCTTCCGGAGCCCGCTCGACAGCCGGTCCAAACGCCGGCTCACGCTCGATTCATGCAACCCCAGCGCCCGCGCAATCTCGGCCAGCGTCCGCCCATCCAGATAATAGGAAGCCAGCGTATACCGGTCTTCCGCTGAAAGCTCCGCCAGCGCCTGGTCGGTCGCCGTTTCCAGCCGCTGGTCGGAAATGCTGACCGGTTCCGGATCCTTGGCCGCAAACTGCACTCCCTCCTCGGTCTGCTCTTCCAGGCTTACCGAGCGCTTCTGCTTGCGATACCGGTTGATGAACTCCTGGGCCATCACCGTACGCAACCAGCCTTCGAGCGATCCGCGACCCGTATAAAAGACCAGCTTCGAATTGCGCACCCCATTCCGCGCACTCACTCCGTACAAATCGGCAAACAGCGAGTCGGCGAGATCCGCCGCATGCGCACCATCGCGCGTGATGTGCAGAGCCATGCCGCGCAGCTTTTGACGGTAGCGGCTGATAAAGTCCTCCCAAGCACGCTCGTTTCCCATCGCGCATGCGCGCGCCAGCGCCAATTCCTCCAACCGGAGCGCCGCGCAAAAATCTGCCTTCTGCTCCTCGGACCCGTTGGCAACATACTTCTTCTGAATCTCTTCGAGGAGCGCCGCGAACTGCTCCGCGCTCACACCATAAGCCGCAGCCCCGCTCCGGGCGTACAGTTCCGACCCAACGTTGGCTCCTTCGGATTGGGCGCGCGAGGTCATATCCCAAAATGATGCTAGCAATTTTTTAGACGCAAGAGACTGTAAATCGTACGTTCACCTTCCAGCGAGCCGAGCAAAACACTCCTGGAAGACTCGCGAGTAGCTCCCCGGCGCGCCTCCAACTTGGGCGCGCCGGGGTCGATCCAGAGAGTAGGCCGGGGAACACACGCACGGGTAGTGGTGTCTCAATCAATGTTGGAGGCGCTTTATGCGGCTGGTCGTGGTTCTTTCAGGGATCCTGTTGTTGGTTGCGGCGGCAATTGTCATTCCATGCCTGCTCCCCGCGAGCGAACTCCCGCAATCTTCGCGCTATTCACTTCTCGAACCCATTCGCAGCGGTAACCTGACCGTCTTTCCCGTAGTCGCGGCAAAGTCCTACGACACGGCGGAGTTCATTACTCTCGATGAAGGCATCCGCTCCGGCGATGTCGTCGTCACCGAGTCCGGGCAGGCCCAGGGCCTGGTTCGCCGCCATCAGGATGGCCGTATCCTTCATTCGATGCGCGATGCCGAGGTTAACCGCCTTGTTCTGGTGAATAACTCCAAGCGCCCGCTCTTACTCCTCGGCGGAGAAATCGTAACTGGAGGTAAACAGGACCGAGTTATCGGCAAAGATCGCATCGTTCCTCCCGAGAGCGATCCGGTCGACCTCAGCGTCTTCTGCGTCGAGCCCGGACGCTGGGTAGCTACCAATGGCAAGGCTGACTTTAGTTCGGGCCGAGCTGGCGGAATCATCGGCGGCCTGGTCGCGTCTCCGAGTGTGCGCGCCAGCGCCATGGCCGCCCAGAATCAGCAGCAGGTTTGGGACAACGTAGGAAAGTCGAGGCAGGCGATGGCGCAAACCCTGATCGTGAATGGTGCATCCTCCACCGCGGTGCCAGAAGTCAATTCAACTTCCTCCTACGCACGTGTCATGGAAAACAAAGAAGTGCAAAAGCAGGTGGATTCCGTCGCCGCTCCCGTCGAGCGCAACTACGAAAGCGTGGTTCACCAGCTCCGCGACAAGAATGCAGTAGGCGTAGTAGTGGCTGTCAACGGAGAGATAGTCTGGGCCGATATCTTCGCCAGCACCCAGTTACTCCAGAAATACTGGCCCAAGCTGGTCCGCTCGTACGCGACCGAGGCAGTCATAACTCGGGCAAAGTTGGCGCAGGTATCAACGAAAGACGCGCAGAAGTTTCTCGACAACCTCACAGCCCGCCATGAAACGTCAGACATCGAGCCCGGAGTCTACCGCCAGACCGAAATCACCGGCGACGGCTTCAAAGTATTCGAACTGATGTCGCTGCTGCCCAAAACCGGCTTCGCAGTTCACATAGCGAAAATGTCCGACTGAGATAAATTCAGAACTGAATGAAGTCATCCTGAGCGCAGCCCGAGTCTCACGAAGGGAGGCTCCTTCCAGCCCGCTCAGGATGGCTTCGGGGTTGTTCGCAGCGCAGTGTTCGCTCTGCGGCCGAAGCCTAACTCATTTATAAAGACCCGCAAGGCCCATAGGTATCCGGGCCAACTGCGCTAGAAGCCAGGTCCGGTGGGATAGGCGGGCAAGGCGGGCGGACTTGGCGGGAGTTTTTTGGGGTTCGCCTTGATCTCGTCCATCAGGATCTGGACGGCTTTTTCGAGTTGCGGATCTTGCCCCTTTACGACCAGGTCGGGGGGATTGTCGACAACGATATCCGGCTGTACGCCATGATTTTCGATGACCCATTGACTATCCATGCCGTAGATGGAGAATTCGGGGCGCGTGATGTAGCCGCCATCCATAAGCGGTATTTCCCCGCGGATGCCGCGCACTCCGCCCCAGGTACGTTCGCCGATGAGGGGACCGAGTTTGTACTGCTTGAACATGTAGCTGAAGATATCGCCGTCGGAGGCAGCCATGGCATTGGTCACGCAGGCCGTGTATCCGTAGAAGGTGTTGGCGGGACGGGGTCCGGGCTCGCCGTTGCGGGACATGCCCATGCTAGCGACGATGCGGCGCAGGCGTTCGAAGATGAGTTCGTCGACGAAGCCTCCGCCATTGTAGCGGACGTCGAAGATGATTCCTTCCTTGCGTATTTGCGGGAAGTATTGACGCACGAACTGATTGAGGCCGGGTCCGCCCATGTTCGGGAGGTACACGTAGCCAATACGGCCGCCGCTGGCGGCATCCACTTTTTCGCGATTGGTCTCGATCATGTTGTACTCGCGGAGCGAGTATTCGTCGCCAATCGGTTTGACTACTACCTTGCGGGCTCCGTCCGTGGTGGGTTTGGAATTCACGGTGAGCGTAACGACCTCATTGGCGGTGTTCACGAGTAGTTCGTCGGGGGTTTGCGGAGAGCGCAGGGCGCGTCCGTTGATGGCCAAAAGGTAATCGCCTTCCTTTATGTTCACTCCGGGCTCAGTCAAAGGAGAACGGACGTGCGCGTCCCAGTTTTGGCCGGGAAAGATGTTCTTGAAGCGGTACAGGCCGGAGGCGGAATCGACTTCATAGTCTGCGCCCAACAATCCAACATGGACGGAGTGGATTTCGGGGAAATCTCCGCCGCCTACGTAGGTGTGCGAGTTCGACAACTCGCCGATCATCTCGCCGAGGATGTAGGTGAGAGAATAGCGGTCGGCCACGTAGGGGAGCAATTGCGCGTACTGATCGTGGACCTTTTGCCAGTCCACTCCGTTCATGGCGGCTTCGAAGAAGTAGTCACGCTCCTGGCGCCAGACTTCGTTGTACATTTCTTTCCATTCCTGGGGAGGATCAACCTGGACGCGCATGCCGCTTAAGTTGAGCGCGCCATCGCCGGGCTTGTGAGGAGAATCGGAGGGCTTGGCGTCGACGACGCCGAATTTTGGCGGACCGTCCCCTTCAGCGCGGTAGAGTAGTTTGGAGCCGTCATAGGAAAGCACGAACCGATCGGCGCCCTCGATGAGAACTTTATCCTTGCGATCCTTGAGATCGTAGGCGTGGATGGCGGGCGTTTCGCCGAGTATCGGTCCCGAGAGGCCCTGAATCGGCGAACTGGAATAGTAGATGGCATCTTTCGAGGCGTCGAAGTTGCGAATCTGGGCGGGCGGAGTGGCGAGGGCGATGATGCGGTTCTGGATGCCGTCGAGATCGATTTTGAAAACGCGCGGGGGCTGTTTGGTTTCGGTCTCGACGGACTTCTCTTCGGTCTTTTGGTTTCCTATCTTTCGATCTTGCGCGTCGGCATCGGGGGGCGGGGTATTGGGCTGCTTGTTTTTCTTGCTCGCAGATTTGGGCTCGGCGGTTGGCGGGGTCATCGCCGGCTCTTCGGTCTTGACCTTGGTTTCGTCGCTCAGGGCTGGGAAGGGGGAAGGTTCGTCCGCGGTGAGGGTGACTACGTAGACGCGGGTTGTTTTCGGGTTCGCAAATTCGAAGTCGACATTGCCGAGGACTTCGTTGAAGTCGCGGTCAGAGAGGAAGTAGAGGTAGCGCTTGCCGCGGTCGAAGACGGGCGCGTAGCTGTTATTCAATGGTGACGTGACGGCGGAGATTTTGCGATCGGCCATGCTGTAGAGGTAGACGATGGAAAAACCGGTGTTCTGTTGTTTATCGTAGGCGAGCCACTGGCTATCGGGGGACCAACTGTAGTTGACGATTTCAGCGAATTTGCCGCGGTCGACTTCCACTGGTTTTTTGCCCTTGAGATCGACATACCAGAGGCGGAGGGTCTGGTCGGCCCAGGCGATCTTGGAGCTGTCGGGCGACCATACGGGCTGAAACATGAAGCCCTTGTGGCCGGTTGTGATTTGCTGTTCGGGACCCAAGCCATCCTGCGGAGCGATGAAGATTTCGTCTTCTCCGGTGTGGTCGGAAACGTAGGCGATCCATTGGCCGTTGGGGGACCAGGCTACTTTTTGCTCTCGGACTCCGGGCGAGTTGGTCAGGTTGCGAACGCTTCCCTCTTTGGCGGGGACGGTTAAGACCTCGCCCCGGGCGGCGAAGACGGCTCGCTTGCCGTCGGGCGCAAGGTCGAAATCGGTGATGTTGCGGCTGGCGTCGGCCCAGTGCCTCATGGCCTGATCGCGCTCGCCGTTTACGTGAATGGTAAGTTTCTTCGGCTGGCGGGTTTCGAAATCGAAGGAGTAGAGGTATCCGCCATTCTCAAAAATGATTGCATCCGGGCCCATGCTCGGCCACATGACGTCGAACTGGTCGAACTTTGTAAGTTGCTCAACCTGCTTACTTCCTAACTCGTAACTGTAGATATTCAGGCGATGCTCGGGTCCGCGATCCGAGGTGAAGAAGATAGTGTTGCCATGCCACATCGGAAAAGTGTCGGTGTAATCGGTGTGGGGCACGACCTGGTCGACAACATTATTTTTTAGATCGTAGATAGTGATGTCCTGGGCCATGCCGCCGGTGTAGCGCTTCCACTGGCGAAAGTTGCGGAAGATGCGGTTGTAGGCGACCTTGCTGCCATCGGGGGAATAAGAAAGCAATCCGCCTTCATCCATGAACATGGGATGGGGCAGGCCACCCTCAACGCTGACCGTGTAGGGACGTTTGATCCATCCGTTGGAAGCGTCGCGGCGCGAAAGAAAAATGACGTTCTTGCCGTCGGGCGTCCAGCCAATGACTTCATTGAGTACGCCCATGCGGTCGCTGAGCGGCTGCGCCTGTCCCTGGTAAAAAGTCAATTGCTTGGGCTGGCCGCCATCGGAAGGAATGACATAGACATTGAAATTGCCGTCGTACTGGCCGGTGAATGCCAGCCATTTTCCATCGGGCGAGAATTTCGGGAATAGCTCGCGGCCGGGATGAGACGTGATGCGGCGGGCTTCGCCTCCCGAGTTGGATGCGAGCCAGAGATCGCCAGCGTACACGAAGGCGATCTTATCTTTGTGAATGTCAGGAAAGAGAAGCAGGCGGCCTTCCTGCATATCCTGGCCAAAGAGCGACGAAGCGCACGCGATAACGATGAATACGAGAAAATTGCGGAGGGAAAGCATGAGGGCTCCTGTCAGAACAACTTTGCGGAGATGATTCGTGATCGGCAAAAACAAGTTGAACAACGTGGGATTGTATCAGTTGGACGTTCGGGGAGGCAGGTTGGTGAGCGGTAATTATTTCAGTGACTCGGAGTATTGGCCGAGGCGCGCACTGCCTCCTGGCAGGCGGCGGCATCGGTTAACACTTTGTCAAAGGCTGTATCTGTGCGAAGTTTGGCGAGCAAGGGGTCGGCCAGCAGATTGGAATACGCGCAATAGTTCTGCTGGACTGCGCTCTCAAGCATGTGGAGAGCGGCTTGCTTCTTTCCGCAATAGGCCAGGATAGCGCCCTCATAATACCAGGTCTCGGGGTCGGGATCGGTGGGCAGATTGGTTTCGGCATCATGGGCGATGCGATCAAGCTCGGAGGCGGGGCGCAATTGCAGGCAAGCCTCCAGCAAATCGCGATGATAACGCGGCGTGCTGGGCATGGATTTCACGGCTTCACGCGCTTCCTGAACCCGGCCTTCGCGCAAGAGAATTGAGGGCATGGCGTAAGCGGCCCATTCGGATCCGGCATCGAGGCGAACGAAATCGGTGGCGCGATCGGTTTTGCCGAGTTCCGCAAAGGTCCAGGCGCAAGAACGGAAGGTGTAGTTGCCGGGATCGAGGGCGACGGCGGTGTTGCACTCGCTCGCGGCCTGCTCGAGCATGCCCGCGTAACGGTAGACATAGCTCATCACGAAATGGGCCTCGGCGCTATCGGGACGCCGCTTCACGAGTTCCTGCGCGGACTGGTAGGCTTTGCCGAGTTCTCCGCGCTCGACGTGGTTGGTGATCAGTTGTCCGGCGGCCACGACGAGGTTGGGGTCGAGGGCGACAGCACGTTCATAAGCCTGGTTGGAGCGCTTGAACATCGCCTCGCCGCCATCGGAATAATCGGCGTCGTAGTAGCAGCGCAGGCCGAGCTGCTCCCAGGCGGGAGCGTAGGTGGGATCGACGGCGACGACGTGTTCAAGGACGGCGATAGCGTCTTTGTTGGGTCCGGCATCGTGAGGAAGAGCCAAGCTGTGCAAGTAGAGATCGTAGGCCTCAGGATTCCTGGGGCGCGTACCTGTATCGAGGAAGCCGCCCGCAACGCCGAGCGCGGGAAGCAAGCCCTGGCGAATCTGGACCCCCATCTGGGCTTGCAGCGCGATGAGATCGTCGGCGGGCGCGGTCATATTGGCCTGCCACAAGAGCCGGTTGCCTTCCACCTGGATGGCTTCCAGAGTAATGAGCAGGCGATCGCCTTGCTTCAGGAAATGTCCGGCAATGACATTGGCTACGTGCACCTCGAGGCCGGCCTTTTCGGGATCGACATCGTTGCCGACGAACTTGCGGGTAATCGCGGACGGGCGCACATCGAGGCTGCGCGTGTAAGTAAGCGTGTTGGCAATTTCGTCGGCGAGCGCAAAGCGGAGGAACTCCACGCTAATATCGCCATTCATGTTCTGCAAGGGCAGCACGGCGATGGTGTTCTTGGCGGCGCCAGCCGACATCGCTCCCCGGTGTTTGAACCACCATGCGCCCACTGAAACCAACACGGTCAACAGCACCGCGCATAGGCCGAGAAGAATGTAGGTGGACCATTTGGTTGTGGCCTGGAAGGTCGTGGTCGCAATGCGGTACGGCAAAACAGGACGCCTGAGGCCACTCTTGGTCAATCCCGAGGCGGTTTCTTTGCGTAAAGACTGCAGGTCGCCCTTCATCGCCCGCGCGTCGGGATAACGATGGCCGCGTTCTTTTTCCATGGCGCGGCCGATGATGCCCTCCAGATCCGAAGGCAGCGCCGGGTTCAGTTGCAGCGGAGAAACCGGTTTCTGGTTGAGGACGGCATCGAGAGTGGTGACGACGTTACCGGTGGCAAAGGGCTTTTTGCCGGTGGCCATTTCGTAGAGCACGACGCCGAGGGAGAAAAGATCGCTGCGGGCATCGAGGACTTCCCCGCGGGCCTGCTCGGGGGACATGTAGACGGCGGTGCCGGGAATGACTCCCATGGCGGTAAGGGAGTCTTCGAGAGCGGCCTCGCTGGAGTTGGGATCGTGGACGATCTTGGCGAGTCCAAAATCGAGAATTTTCGTTTGCCCGTTTTGCGAGACAAAGATGTTGGCGGGCTTGATGTCGCGATGGATGATGCCTTTGGCGTGGGAAGCGGCCAGGGCGTCGGCCACCTGGATTCCGATGTCGAGAATCTCATCGACGTCCATTTTCCGGTTGCGCATGAGATCTTTCAGGCTGGTGCCTTCGAGCTTCTCCATGACAATGAAGGGATGGCCATCGTTGTCTTCAATGTCGTGAATGGTGCAGATGCCGGGGTGGTTCAGCTGAGAGGCGGCGCGGGCCTCGCGCACAAAGCGGTCCAGCGATTTGCGATCGCTGGCCATTTCGACGGGGATAAACTTGAGGGCTACGTGCCGGGCCAGGCGCGTATCTTCAGCCTCATACACCACGCCCATGCCACCACCACCAAGTTTTCCGATGATGTGATAGTGGGAAACCGTCTGGCCAATCATTGCGAGCACCCGGAGCCGTCGGCGGTAATGTTAGGCTTCGGCGCGTAACCGGGTCAAGACATTGGGCAGCTTCTTGCGAGTGAAATGAACGGGCATGACGCGCCTTCGATTGATACCCGCTTTGCGAGATGGGAAAGGGCCGCCGGAGCGGCCCTCTCACGAAGCCAAGGCGCGTTTATTTTGTAAATTGGATCTTGCCGAAGGTCCCAGCCAGATTGTTGGCGGGGCCAGCGGTAAAGAAGAGCTGGTTGGTAGCGCCGCTGTTGGCGTTGCCGCCGCCGAACTCGATGCCCCAGAGCTGATTGATGTGGATCGCCTTTCCGTCGCTATCTTTGACGGTGCCGACGAACTGTCCGCTCTCAAGGTTATAGCCGTTGATGGTACCGCCGTTGGTGTTGTTCGAGACGAGCAAGGTGTTGCTGAGGGGGCCGAAGTTTTTGGGCGCGACTGCGAAACCCCAGGGCTGCGCGAGGTGATTGCCTGCAATGAGTTGGCGGACAAAAGTGCCATCTTCACGGTAAATGTCAACGGCGCCCGTCGGACTTTCGTCGGTGGGTGCGAACGCGACATAGAGCAGACCGTTGATGTCCTTGATTCCGAACGGGGCGGTTCCGGCGGGGAGAGTTGAGTCGGTAAAGGAGGTTACGAGGTTGAAGCTTGCGTCAAAGACGTCGACCTTGTTATTGGCGAGATCGGTGGCGTAGAGAAAATTTCCGGACGCGTAGTTCGTGATGGCGAGCGCCGTGTACATGGCGCCGGAGGCGGAGTTGTCCACGGCGACGATGGCATCATTCGGATTCGATTGCGGCGCCCATCCGCTGATGGTGCCATCCAAGGTGGCAAACAGGAAGATGGCAGGCCATCCCTGCACGGAAAAATCGGGCGAACCGTTGAAGACGATTCCGGTGGGCTGGCCGGGGCCTTTGCCGGATGCGGATGGGACTACGACTTTCAATCCCTTCTCTACGCCCGTTCCGGTATAGAGGGTGGACCAACCCGATCCCTGATCGCTGACCCAGAAGGGACCGCCAGGTCCATAAACGAGTCCCCAGGCATTGACGAGGAGGGGATCGGTGTGTCTGGCATCGCCGACCTGATTAGAGACGAGGTTGGTGAGTTGATATTGGGCAAGGGCCGCGCTGGAGATGAACAGAACGGCGGCGGCGAGGCAAAGGGCGAAAACAACCTTGTGACGGTGCATATGTGTTCCTCCTGGGATTTTGCTAAGACTGGCAGGGCGAGTTATCGAGCGAGCGAGTTGTTTGGTTCCTACTCGGTTACCCGGTTGATATTTCTCAAACCTGCTGGCAAACGGATGCTAGAGGAGTTGGGGCAGGGGCTTTGTCACGGCGATGTCACCTGTTTGCACAATTCTTGCGCGGGGAAATTGCGGTGGGCCGGGAATTTTTGGGAGTCGAAACTGTCGATTATTCGCAATCGACTCTGTGCGGAGCTATGTTTGCCAGCTCAAAATGCCGGGTGCCGCGGGGGACGCACGGCTGTCCTGCAACTGCCTTGACAGGCCTTCGCTTCCCACGTCACGCCGAGGGAGTGAAGTATGAGGGTGTCGCCAACGGTGAGCTTGTTGGGCTCAACCACGATCTCGTAGGCGTAATAAACGACGGGGTGGCGCGTGATGCACCAGGATTCATGACGAACGACTCCGTCACAGTGCTCGCAAGCAGCCTGCGCACTGTAGCGGTTGCTGTGAAACCATGCCGGTGGACCGGAGTTGGACATCGACTACCCTCGGGATTGAATTTCGCGGGAATTACCGCGGTCAGGCGGCAGTTCCAGAAAGCTGCTCTCTACGGTCATAGTGGGGCAGGCGTTGGACTTCGGGAAATGGCTGGCATCACATGGGGACGTGACGGTGCTCACGTAATTGCTTTGTTTCCAGGCGAAACGCGCAGACCGCAGGGAATCCTACGGAGCGTCTTGAAAATTCCGATTTTCGCGCAGACTTCCATTTGGAGCGGTGGGGCATCGAAAGATAGTTCGTAATGAGGAGGGTTTGTGAGAACAGTCAAGATGCTACGGAACATGATCGGAACGGCGGGCCTCGTATTCGCGGGATACATCTTTCTTACCGCAATTCCAGACCTGAAGCGTTACATGCGCATCAGCACGATGTAAGGGTTTACGGGCGTGGAGAGAATGTGCGTTCGCATTTTCTCCACATTCGCTTCGCGGACTTCGAAGAGTGGCCTAGTCTTTAAGGAATAACGGGCTTGCATTCTCCCTCCCGAGAAATTGGTTCTCTCTCTTCTTTTCTGACAGTCTCTATTCTCATCGGTCTACCTCGGTCAATCGGCCCGGGGAGCGGCATCCGTCGGACGCGTTCGGGGAACGCGGCGCTGCTGGTAGACGCGTACAATTAGCCTCTAATCAGAATCCAGTCAGAAACGCTGGCGAAAGCGGGGGACGAGTATGCCCGAAATTGTGGAGTGGCAGGGCGGACGGGGCGGACGAACGTTGCGGCGGCGCCGGTTTATCCCATTTCTTATCATTGCGGTGATCGTGCTATTGGGCAGCCGGACGGCCTTATCTTATTACGTGAACCGCCTGTGGTTCGAGTCGCTGGGCTATGGCGATGTTTACCTCAAGACTCTTAGCCTGCAGTGGACGGTGTTCGTGGCTTTTTCCGTAGCCACCTTCCTGATTCTGTATGGATGGTTCCTGGCGCTGAAGCGGGCCTACCAGCCGGATTTGTTGAGCGGGGGCATCATCTATATAGGGGGCCAGCCACTGAAGCTGCCGGTCGAGAATATTCTGCGGCTGATCGTGAAGGTGGTTGCGCTGATAATTGCGGCGGCGACGGGCGCGAGCATGAGCGCGGAATGGTCGACGTTCGCGCTCTACTGGCATGCGCCGCGGACTGCGGGCATTCTCGATCCCATCTTCGGAAGGCCGCTCAACTTTTATCTCTTTACGCTTCCGGTGTGGCAGCTGGTTTCAGACTGGCTCCTGACGCTGTCGGTAATCGCGTGCATTGTCGCTGTCTTCTTTATTCTCATTACGGGCAGCGCGCGGGTGTTCGCAGGGAAACGGGACAGTTCGATTCCATTGCCCTGGCGGGGATTTTCAATCTCATTTGCATTTTTGCTGCTGGTGCTCGCGGTGCGCGTGTATCTCGGACGGTTCGATGCATTGTTCGAGGAGCACACGGTCTTTTCTGGCGTGAATTATACGGACGCGCACGTGACCCTCACCGGTCTGCTGGTGGTGTGCGTGGCCCTGTTGGTGGGCGCGGCCATCGTATCGATCAACATGGTCGCGGCGCCGCGCGTGCGCTGGCTGGGGGCGGCGGTCGTTCCAGCGGTGGTCTGTTATTTTGCCATCCAGATTATTGGGTGGTACGTCGGGAATTTCATCGTCAAGCCGAACGAACTGGTGCGCGAGCGGCCTTACATTGCGCACAACATCGAGATGACGCGGCGGGCCTACGGATTGGATCGCGTCATGCAGCGCGAATTTCCCGCCGAAACGACCGTGGACGCAACGGACCCGGCCGACAACCAGGCTACGCTGCAGAACATACGGCTGTGGGATTGGCGGGCGCTACAAGACACGCTGCGGCAGATTCAGGAGATTCGAACTTACTACGACTTTCCCGACATCGATATCGATCGCTATGAAATCAACGGGACGATGCGGCAGGTGATGCTGGCGACGCGCGAACTGAGCGTCGAGAAACTGCCGGAGAGCAGCCGGAACTGGATCAACGAGAAACTCATCTACACGCACGGCTATGGGATCACGATGAATCCGGTGAACGGATTCACGTCCGAGGGACTGCCGACGCTGATACTGAGTAACATGCCAATCCAGAGTACGGTGAAAAATATCAACGTGACGCGGCCGGAGATTTATTTCGGCGAACTGACGAATACCGACGTGTACGTGAAGACGCGGCAACAGGAATTCAATTATCCGCAGGGACAGACGAACAATCTGACATCGTATGAGGGAAACGGCGGCATCCTGCTGGGCGGATTTTTGCGCCGCATCCTCATTGCGATTGACCAGGACGACCTGACGAAGCTGCCCTTCAGCGACGACATCAACGCGCAGAGCCGGCTTCTGATGCGGCGCAATGTGCGCGAGCGGGTTGAGACGCTGGCGCCTTTGCTAACTTTTGATGCGGATCCGTACATTGTGGTCGGCGACGATGGCCGGCTGTCATGGATTATGGACGCGTTCACGACTTCGGATGGTTATCCCTACTCGAGCCATTACCCGCTGAATGGCAACAACGTGAATTACATGAGGAACAGCGTCAAGGTGGTCGTCGATGCGTACGACGGGACGACGACATTTTATGTGTTCGACGCGGCAGACCCGATTATCGCGGCGTACCGGGCGGTGTTTCCATCTTTATTCAAGGACGCGTCGGCGATGCCGGCCGCGTTGCGGAAGCACGTGCGTTATCCCGAGTTGTTGCTCAAGTTGCAGGCAGCGGTCTACGGGCTCTATCACATGACGGATCCGGAGGTGTTTTACAACCGCGAGGATCTGTGGACAGTGGCGTCCGAAGTGGGCATGGGCAGCGCGGGCGAGCAGAAGACGCAGGTGATGGAGCCGAACTTCGTGCTCATGAAATTACCGGGAGAATCCTCGGAGGAGTTCGTGGAGATTCTGCCGTTCACGCCGGCAAACCGGAATAATCTGATCGGATGGATCGCGGGACGCAGCGATGGAGCGGCGTACGGGACGTCGATCGTGTACGACTTTCCGAAAACGAAGCTGGTGGACGGGCCGCTGCAGATCGAAGCGCGCATCGATCAGAATGCGCAGCTCTCGGGACAACTGACATTGTGGAACCAGCAAGGGTCGCATGTGCGGCGCGGGACGCTGCTGGTGATTCCGTGCGGGCGGGC
>Ga0181519_10001606_pt1 | contig 19868 bp, 18 predicted proteins | sample PEATcosm2014_Bin_26_FD_121102 | JGI IMG/M metagenome (GOLD analysis project Ga0181519, IMG submission 121102) | Peatland microbial communities from MTU Mesocosm Facility, Houghton, MI, USA - PEATcosm2014_Bin02_10_metaG | ecosystem: Environmental > Terrestrial > Soil > Wetlands > Peat | place...
ATCGTCCTCGTGAACTTGCGGCTTTGCTTCCCTGACAAGACGCCTCTCGAGCATCGGCAACTCGCAAGAACTCACTTTCGTCACGTGGTTCGCAGCTATCTCGAGCGGGGCATCCAGTGGTTTGGCAGCGCGCAGTCGATCCGGAACATCGTTCAGCTCGACAGCAAAATCGATCTCGACGACCCCGACGCACCGCCCACCATCTTCATGGGGTTTCATTTTGTGGGCATCGAGGTCGGCTGCATGCTCTACTCGACGCATCTTCCCGTGGCATCGCTGTACACGCGTATGTCGAGCACGGCCCTGTGCGACCTGGCCAAGCGGCAACGCGGCCGGTTCGGCGCAGAGATGATCGAGCGCGCAACCAGTGCCAAAAAGATTGTGGGATTGCTGCGTTCCGGCAAACCGGTCATGATCGCGGCAGATATGGATCAGGGCGTCGACAACTCCGTTTTTGTCCCTTTCTTCGGCGTTCCCGCCTGCACCCTCACGGCGGTGTCCCGTCTCGCGAAACTGGGACGCGCACGCGTGGTTCCGTTCGTCACCGAGGTGCTGCCGAATTATCAAGGGTACAAGTTGACGATTTTCGAACCGCTTGCGGACTTCCCGTCGGGAAGCGACGAGATCGACGCGCGCCGCATGAATGCGTTTCTCGAAGCGCAGGTCGCCAAGTTTCCCGAGCAGTATTACTGGGTGCACCGCCGCTTCAAGCACCGGCCAGTGGGCATGGCATCGGTCTATTAACTGGCTCTGCGCTGGTTAGCCGTGCAATGAGTGAAGCGTCGGCGGTAACTTCGTATCGGCAATGGGCGAGATCGGCTAGGTCGGCGATTTCGCAGAAAAGACCATGGTGTATTGCAAGTCCCGAGGCGTGGAAAACGCTGCATTCAGCCCATCAACGCCAGCGTAGCGCGTGACAGATCGGAATCTGCCCGATTCAACTCGTTGACGACTTCAAAGTGATTCGCGCCCTTTACCTGAAGCACGCCGGCCAGTCGTGCACGATGGGCAAGCGCATCGGCGAGTTGACGATTCTGGCGTTTGAATTCGGGGCTTTCCAACGTTCCCCAAGCGACGATCACCGGGCAATTGAACCGGCCAAGATGCCGGATAGGGCTGTATTCGACCACTTGCTCGGGGCTTAGCTTCAGGTAGGTGCCGCGCACCGAGAGCACGACCGGTGCGAGATCGCCCATGCCGCTCATGACAACCCCGCCTTTGAGCAACTGCGCCGGCGCGCCATAGGCCTGCCAGTCGGTGCTGAGCATCACCGCAGTCAAATGCCCGCCGGACGAATGGCCCGATACGTAGATGCGCTCAGAGTCGCCACCGAAGCGGGCCGCATTGGCGCCCACCCAGGCGAGCGCCCGGCGGCATTGATCGACCATGCCGGGCAGGGTGTTGCCCGGCATGTTATCGAAGTTGATCGCGATATATATCGCGCCTGCGGCAACGAACACGGGCGCAGGGCCCGCGCTATCGTCCTTGGACAGTTGTTGCCAGGCGCCGCCGTGAATGAACACCATGATGGGCAACCCACGAGCATTGGCCGGAGCAAACACATCGAGTTGCTCGGACGCCTTGTCGCCATAGGCATACGTCACCGGCGGCAGCTTCCGACGAACTTCCGCACTGGTCACCGCGTAGCCGTCAATGACCTGCTTCGCGTTAGGCGCCCACACGGTCTGGGTGTAAGCATCGTTGAGTTGCTGTTGCGTGTAGTCGAGGAAAACCTTCTTGTCTGCGTCGTCTGCGCGTGCGAATCGCGAGGCGGTTGCCGCCGCCAGAGCACTCAGCCCATAGCCGACGAATTGGCGTCGATTGGTCATGAAGGTTCTCTCTCGGAGCCTTGAAGTGCGGCAGATTCTATCAGCCGGTCCCACCTTCAAAAATATGGGAACGCAGATTGCGTATTGATGGGCATGCGACGGGTTTTGGGACCGGTGAGCGGCCCTGGTTTAAGCACAAACCCTGATAAGCAAGTGACTTGACAGCGTAAATTTGTCCACCGATGGTATACAGAATACTGAAACGGGTGCTCCATCATGACAAGTTCCTGGTCCGGCGCACACGCTCCCGGCATGGCTTCAGAATCGACGCCCTCGGCTGTCCCGTGGCACTACGCCACGATCTCCGCCGCTCAGCAAGCCCTGAAGCGCCGGGAAACCACGTCGATGGATCTCGTGGCGGCGTGCGAGGCAGTTTGGCGGCAGTCCAATCCGCATCTGAATGCGGTTGTCCTGAGCGATTTCGACCGGGCGTATGACGCGGCGCAAGCGCGTGACGCTGAGCTGCGCGCGGGCAAGATCCGCGGGCCTTTGCACGGGGTGCCGTTCACGATCAAGGAATCGTTCGACGTCAAGGATTGGCCGACCACTGTCGGTGATCCGGCATTCGCGGGCAATATCGCGGCGCGTCATGCCAGCGTGGTGCAGCGATTGATGGACGCCGGGGCCATCCTGCTTGGCAAGACGAACGTGCCGATATGGCTGCGCGACTGGCAAAGCTACAACGATGTCTACGGCACGACGCGTAACCCGCACGACACCTCGCGCACCCCGGGCGGGTCGTCCGGCGGCAGTGCCGCCGCCGTCTGTTCCGGCATGGCGTTCTTCGATGTGGGCTCGGACATCGGCTCATCGGTCCGCAACCCGGCCCATTACTGCGGCATCTTCTCGCACAAAAGTACCCATGGTCTCGTCCCGCTCGACGGGCACGGGCTGCCGGGCGGCACGACATATCCCGACATCAACGTTGCCGGGCCGCTCGCCCGCAGTGCCGACGATCTTGAGCGGGTACTCCTGGCCATTGCCGGCCCCAGCGCCGAAGCCGCCTGTGCCGTACGTTTCGAACTCCCCCGGTGCCCCGCCAGCGAGCTGCGCCAGATCCGCTTCGGCATGCTGCCCAACCACCCGATTGCCGAGGTCGATGCGCAAGTGGAGCAGTGCCTCGTGGCACTCGGGCAAGACCTCGAGCGGCGCGGGGCAACCGTGGTGTGGAATGCGTGCCCGTCACTGGACGCCGCGGAATTGCTGCGTGTCTACACGTTGATGCTGCGTGCGGCAACGAGCGGCTATCTCGGCGACGATGCCTTCGCGAGCGCGATCTCGGCCGCCGCCGAGGTGCCTGCCGATGACATGCGCTACGCGTCGCTTCAGTATGTCGGCGCGGTCATGCGGCATCGCGACTGGCTCAAGTTGCAGCCGCTGCGCGAGCGCTTTGCCGCCGCCTGGCGCGCCTTGTTCGAGGAGGTCGACGTGCTGCTGTGCCCCGTGGCCGCGACCCCCGCGTTTGCGCTCAACGAGCAGGGCGCCCCCTGGCAGCGCACGCTGAACGTCAACGGACGGGCGCAACCGCTCACCACGCAGATTTTCTGGGCCGGTCATTCCGGCTTGTGCGGCTTGCCCTCGAGCGTCGCCCCGGCCGGGCGCACGGCAGACGGGCTACCCGTGGGCGTTCAGATCGTGGCCCCGCTGTATCACGACCTGCGCTCGATCCATGTAGCCAGATTGCTGGAAGCCGCCGGCTACGCATTCGTACCTCCCGCCTGACGCATCGGAAATCCCCAAATCCCACAAAACCCACGACAACTTTAGGAGGACACCTTCATGTCCTGGCTCTCATCACTGTCGAAAAACGAGAAGCGCGCCTTTGCCGGCACCTTCATCGGCCATACGGTCGACGTCTACGACTTCATGATCTATTCCTTTCTCATCCCGGTGCTGTTGACGACCTGGAGCATGAGCAAGGCGACTGCCGGCAGTATCGTGACTTACACGCTGATTGCGTCGCTCGTAGGCGCGATCGGCGCGGGCCTGCTGGCCGACCGCTACGGACGCGTGCGCATTCTTCGCTGGACCATCGCCTTGTTCGCGCTGGCATGTTTCGCCTGCGGTCTCGCCAATTCGCCAACACAACTGGCGGTTCTGCGGATCATTCAGGGGCTGGGCTTCGGCGGAGAGTCGTCGCTGTGCATGGTGCTGGTCATGGAGACGATCCGCAATCCCGCTCACCGCGGCAAGTTCTCGGGCTTCACCGCCAGCAGCTACTCGTTCGGCTGGGCGCTGGCGGCGTTGGCCTACAGTGCGATCTTCAGTTGGTTGCCGCCCGAGTGGGCCTGGCGGGTGTGTCTGTTCATCGGCGTTGCGCCGGCGCTGCTGGTGTTCTGGCTGCGACGCAATCTCGAAGAGCCAGAGGCGTTCACGCGCACACAGGCCGAGCGCAGCCAGACGAGTCCGCTCAAGACGATCCGCGCCGTGTTCAGCGGACGGCTCGCCGCGCGCACGTTCCTTTGCAGCATGCTCTCGGGGGGCATGCTCGGCGCCTACTACGCCATTGCGACGTGGATGCCCACCTGGCTCAAGACGGAGCGCGGACTCTCTGTCACGGGCACCGGTCTGTGGCTGGCGATCACGATCGGCGGCTCGATTGTCGGCTATGCCGTGGGCGCGTGGTGTACCGACAGGCTGGGGCGTCGGCCGACGTACATCCTGTTCGCGCTCGGGGCGTTCGTCATGAGCATTGCGTACATGCTGATTCCGGCCCCCATGCCCGTCATGATGGTGCTCGGCTTTCTCATGGGGGTGCTGATGCAGGGCACTTTCGCGGGCGTGGCGGCGACGATCTCAGAGACCTATCCGCACGAGATTCGCGCTACCGGCTACGGAGTGGCTTATAACGCAGGCCGCGTCATCGGCTCCGTCTTCCCGTTCATGGCTGGCTGGCTCGCCAGTGGCCACACCACGCTCACGCTCGCCATTCCCATCGTTGCCGCATTCGGATACGGGCTTGTCATCATCGCCGCCTGGATGCTGCCCGAGACGAACGGCATCGAGCTCGACGCCATCGATCCCGTCAAACCCGGCGCAAGCATGGCCGCTGCAATCGAACACCCCATGCCCCATGCGGTTCGCAACGCGGCCGACTGATTTCCTCACGCAACACAGGAGTCCTCACGCAGCAATTTGATGTATTGGCATTTTCTCCAAAACTGTATACAGTGTACCAAAATACACATCTAACCCCGGCATTCACGAACGCCACGGGTTATCCACCCGATATCAAGGAGTGAGAAATGGCAGAACTGATGGATCGCGAGACCTTCCGCGCGGCACTCGAGGAGGCAATCAAGGGCAAGAGCGCGAACAAGGCACCGTTCAGCATTGCATGGGCAAGCGGCAAGCTCACGCGGGCACACCTCGCCCGTTGGGCAGAGAACCACTACCACTACGTGGGGCCGTTCGCCGATTACCTCGGCTACCTCTACGCCCGTACGCCGGACCACATGACTGAAGCGAAGGACTTTCTGCTCGCGAACATGTACGAAGAGGAAATCGGGGGAGACCGCCACACCGATCTGCTGATTCGTTTTGCCGAAGCGTGCGGCACGACGCGCGAGCGTGTGGTCGACCCGGACAACATGTCGCCGACCACGCGCGGCCTGCAAAGCTGGTGCTACGCGGTGGCGATGCGTGAAGACCCGGTGGTCGCCGTCGCGGGACTGGTGGTCGGCCTGGAGTCGCAAGTGCCGTCGATCTATCGCAAACAGACACCCACGCTGCGCGATACCTACAAGTTCACCGATGAGGAAGTCGAGTTCTTCGATCTTCACATCGTGTCGGACGAGATCCATGGCGAGCGCGGCTACCAGATCGTGCTGGAGAACGCCAACACGCCCGAATTGCAGCAGCGCTGCCTGAAGATTTGCGAGATCGGGGCGCAAATGCGTCTGCTCTATACCACCGCGCTGTACTACGACTACGTCGAGAAGGAAGTCCCGCTGCCCGAGTTGGGACTCGCGGCCTGAGCGACGCCAGGTAGCCCCGCGCTCCGCGTTGTAGGTTGCGCCTTCCGGGGGGGAGGTGCACGAGGGGCGCGGGTCTTCAAGACTCTTTGCCGGACTGCTGCACTCATGACAATCGTTCCCACGTTTTTGAATTACATCGACGGCGAGTGGTGCCCGAGCCGATCGGGCGCCACGTTCGCCAACGTCAATCCCGCCGATACGCGCGACGTCGTCGGACATTTTCAGGCATCGGGCGAGGCTGACGCTCTGGCCGCCGTGCGCGCCGCCGCTGCGGCGTTTGCCGGCTGGAAGCGACTCTCCACAAGCGCGCGGGCCAAGATCCTGCTGGGCGCCGCCGCCTACCTCGAAGCCAATGCGGCGCGTTTCGGCGAAGAACTCACGCGAGAGGAGGGCAAGCAAGTGCTCCTCGCGACAGACGAGTTCATGCGCGCCGCGCAGACGCTTCGCTATTACGCGATCGAAGCCCAGTCGTATGGCGGAGAAACCTTCCCGAACGACGACGCCGACATGACGGTATACACCGTGCGCGAACCGCTGGGCGTCGTGACCGTCATCTCGCCCTGGAACTTCCCCGTCTCGATTCCCGCCCGCAAGATCGCCCCCGCGCTGATCTGCGGCAACACGGTGGTGTTCAAGCCCGCCTCGGATGCGCCCTTGAGTGGACTGCGCCTGACCGAAGCGCTCGTACAAGCCGGCATGCCCAAAGGTGTGTTGAACTTTGTGACGGGAAGCGCTTCGGCGGTCGGCCCGGCATTGACCGGTGCGCGCGAGGTGAAGGCGATCTCGTTTACCGGATCGACGAGCGCTGGCGAGCAGATCCATCGGGCGGCGTCGCTTTCCACGCGCACGCAAATGGAACTCGGCGGCAAGAACCCGCTGATCGTGCTCGATGCCAGCGATATCGATCGCGCCGTCGATCTCACGATCAAGGGTGGCTTTTCGCTGACCGGACAGGCGTGTACCGGCACGAGCCGCGTTCTGGTCGCGCGCGACATTCGCGCGGCTTTCGTCGAACGTCTGGCGACCAAGGCTGCCGCGCTCAAGGTCGGCAGCGGCCTGGTGCCCGGCATGGATCTCGGCCCACTCGCCACGGCGGGGCAACTTCGTACCGTGCTCGAATACATCGAGATCGGCAAGCGTGAAGCTACGCTCGTCTGTGGCGGTCAGCAACTCACGCACGACGTGTATGAGCACGGCTATTTCGTCACGCCGGCCGTGTTCGCCGACGTGCCGCGCGACGCGCGCATTGCGCGAGAGGAGATTTTCGGTCCGGTGATTTCGGTGATCGATGTCGACGGCTACGACGATGCCATCGCGGTGGCCAACGACAGCGACTACGGTCTCGCGGCCTCGCTCGTCACGCAGGACCCGCGGCTAATGCACCGCTTCGCGAATGACATCGAGGCGGGCACCGTCAAGATCAATCGCACGACCACCGGCAATTTGGTCAATGCCCCGTTTGGCGGTCTCAAGCAATCGAGCACGGCCACATTCCGCGAGTCAGGACGCGACGGGCTTGAGTTCTATTTACAGACGAAGACCGTCTATCGCGGCATCTGACGACCGCTTCTCACGATATCTCTTACCAGCCATGAAACCATTTCTCAAACTCGAACTTGCCGAAGCCCGGCATATGATTGCCGCCGCCGTTGCCCGCTCGCAGGAAATCGGCGTGCTCGAATCGATCTGCGTGGTCGACGAAGGCGGGTTCCCGCTCGCGCTGGAGCGCATGGACGGCGGGCGCGTCACCGGACCGCAAATCGCCTGGAACAAGGCTTTCACGGCCGCGGGTCACAAGCGCTCCACCCACCTGTTCACCACGCCGCCCAACGGCCCTGCGTTGCCGGGCAATGAAGCATTCGGCATCCAGTGGAGCTTTGAGGGGCGCTTTGCAGCCTTCGTCGGAGGCTTCCCCATCGTGGTCGACCGGCAAGTGGTGGGTGGCATCGGCCTGTCGGGTGGCAATGGCGAGCAGGACACGCAGGCAGGGCTGGCGGGTCTTGCGGCGTTGCAAGATCTGTTGCGCGAAAGTGGACGCGAAGTGCTCGTCCAGGCCGACATCAAGCTCTGAACCAGACGAGAGGTCGCCAATGAGCTATCGGATCACATGGATCGAAGCCCAGCGCAGCTTCGAGGCCGCTGCTGACGAAACGGTGCTTGACGCCGCCCGGCGAGCGGGCGTGGTGCTGCCGTCCGAGTGCGAGTTCGGCGGTTGCGGCACTTGTCGCGTGAAGGTACAGCAGGGAAGCGTGCAGTATGAAACGCTGCCGCCCGCGTTATCGCAGGAGGAGGCGAGCGCAGGCTACGCGCTGTTATGTCAGGCGCGAGCGGTCTCGGACCTCACCGTCAGCACCGAGCGCACCTTGGCTGCGCCGGCACCCGCGCGGCGCCGCAAAGCCAGAGTGGTGAGCATCGCGCCGCTCAGTCCTGAGGTTACGCGTCTCGTGCTGGCCTTCGCCGACGATGAACCGTGGGTGTTCCGTCCGGGACAGTACGTCAACATCCTTCTGGGAGAGGCCGGTGCGCGTAGCTTCTCGATCGCGTCGCGCCCCGAAGCTTTGGATGCGCCGGCCCGACTGGCGCTTCATATTCGCCGGATCGACGGAGGATATTTCACGCAGACGCGTCTGAGTGCGCTGCGCCCCGGCGACATGCTTGACTTGGAAGCGCCACTCGGCGGGTTCGGCTATCACGAGGACGATTACCGGCCAATCGTGATGGTTGCCACGGGCACGGGCATCGCGCCGCTGTACAGCATGCTCTCGGAGATGCTTGCCAGCGGCGATACGCCGCCGATCGATTTGTACTGGGGCGGGCGCACGCATGACGCCCTCTATCTGCACGACGAATTGACGCAACTCGCGCAGCAGCACGAGGATTTTCGCTACGTGCCGGTGCTTTCCCGGGCGGACGCCACGTGGCAGGGAGCGCGAGGTTACGTGCAGGACGCCGTGGTGGCTGACCATCCCGATCTGTCGGCGCATGCGCTGTACCTGTGCGGCTCGCCGGTGATGATCGCCGACGCGAGCCGTGCCTTTGTCGACATCGGCGCGAGCGTGCGCTATCTGTACGTCGACAGCTTCACGTTTCAGCATTCGCCGCCGGTCGAAGCTGCGGCCTGAATGGCGGAGGATAGTGGGCTGAGGGATATCCGCTTATGCACTGCATTTGAGGTATACAGTATACCTATAGTGTGCCGCTTTTGTCGTAAGCCTTGCCCTCGCGCGCGGGCGTTTCAGGTCTCAGGAGGAAGCATGCCAGTCGTCGTATTTCGCAGGAACGGGCAAACGTACCGTGAGGAAGTGAAGGGCAATACCAATCTGGTCGTTCGAGCGGGTATCCGGCAGTTCCCCTTCCCCCATTTGCGCTACGAGTGCGGCATGGGCAAATGCGCACACTGTGCGTGCCGGGTACTGGCCGGGCAGGAGCATCTGCCGGCGCCCAACTGGAAAGAGAAGAAGCAACTGGGAGAGCGGCTCGACGCCGGTTATCGGCTGGTCTGCCAGTTGTGGATCGAGCACGACATTGAACTGGAGCAGGGTGACGATCTGGCGGCCGCGCGCTGAGCGCACACAGCGCAGAACGTCAATGCAAGACAGGAATCCGCAACAAGGACAGCGCATGTACATCGTACTGACGAGCCGGCCGGGCGAGTATCGCAGCGAGCCAACCCTGGGCATTACGCCCGTCGAAACCCATGATTACTACTACGGCAAGCGTCACGTCGCTGCGTTTGTCGTCGCGAAGCTCGAAGGTCAGGCGCGGGTGCGGATCGTCGAAGAGGCGGCACCGTACGGAGCGAATCTGGTGCCGACCAAGTTCTACGAGAAATTCGGAAGTGTGTCCGAGGCGATGACCTCGCTGGAGGCGTTGGTCGGGCACGAACATGCACAGGCGCGCCTTAGCCGCCGCAATACGGAGTCACCGGTAACGGCAATGGTCCAGATCACTTTCCTGAGCAATGGCGGCAAGACAGTCGAGGCGCCGCCCAATAGCAATCTGTTGCGCGTTTCGTTGCGTGAGAAAGGCGGTATTCCGTTCAAATGCGGTGGCGGGTTGTGCGGCACTTGCCGTTGCAGAGTGGAGTCCGGCCGGGAGCATACCGACGCGGTGAAACAGAAGGAGCGGCGTCATCTGAGCGCGGAAGATCTGGAGAACGGTTATCGGATGGCCTGCCAGACCTTCGTCAATGGCAATGTGAGCGTGTCATGGTGAGCGATTCTAACGAGATGACGGCCCCGTTTGCAGCGCTCTCGCGCGAGCAGCAACGTCAGATGCTCGATCTCGGGCCTCGCTGGAATGACGACATCGTCGCCCATCGTAAAGCGGTCATCGACTGCTACACACCGATTTTGGCTGCCGCCGAGAAGAGTCCTCATGTCGAGCGCGATCTGGCCTATGGCATGAATGCGCGGCAGGTACTGGACGTTTTCGAGCCTGTCGTCGCAAGCCAGGCGGGCAGGGCCGGTGAGTTGCGGCAGGCGGTCCTGTTCGTTCATGGCGGTGCATTCGTGCGCGGCAGCAAGAGCGTGAATGGCGAGGTGTATGACAATGTTTGCCACTGGTTCGCGCGGCAGGGATTCGTGGCCATCAACGTGGAGTACCGACTGGCCGATGAGGCGCCGTGGCCGGGCGGCGCGCATGATGTTGCCCAAGCCATCGCCTGGGTGCACGAGCACGCTGCGCAGTGGCGGATCGATCCGTCCCGCATCTTCCTGATTGGCCATTCGGCCGGCGGTACGCATGCGGCGAGTTGTCTGTTCGACCCGGTATTGACGCAGGCGCGCGCCAGGCCGTGCGGTGATGTGGCAGGGCTGGTGCTCATCAGCGCCCGCCTGTTCGCGGATGTCGATCCGCGCAACCCGAACGCCGGTCCGGTGCGTGCCTATTTCGGTGCGGACGAGGCGCGCTATGCCGAGCGCTCTCCGCTCACGCATGCCGCGCACAATCCGTTGCCGACGATGATCGCCATTGCCGAGTACGAAAACCGGTTCCTTGACGACTATGGCGCGGCGTTTTTCCTGGGCTTGCTGCGCCAGCGGGGCATCGCGCCGCGTTTCGTCCAGATGCGCGGGCATAACCATACATCGATCGTTGCGCACTTCAACTCGGGCGAGGAGTGGCTGGGACGGGAAATTCTGGCGTTCATGGCGTCGGTGCCGCACCACGCCTGAGGGCGCGCACCGGCCGGGCGAGTTGAGGTTGCGCAACAGGTGGCATTTTCCGCATCGTGTACAGTCTACAAAAAGCCGTGCGCTGCTAGAATGCGCTGATGAATGAAACGCCGTGGTCTGGCGCTTGAAGCGTCGATCGGAGTCATCAAAGGTTTGTGGAGATTGGAAATATGGTGCGGGTAGCCACAGGGGCAAACGGGCGCGAGCCGATCATGCACCAGCAGCTTTCGGATCTGGTGATCGCCCGCTTGCGCGAGTCGATCACGTCGGGCCAGTACAAGCCGGGCGACCGGCTCGTCGAGGGCCGGATCGCCGAGGAGCTCGATGTATCGCGCGTGCCCGTGCGAGAGGCGCTGCGCGCGCTGGCCGTCGAAGGGCTGGTGGAAGTGCGCCCACGTCATGGCGCCGTGGTCGCGTCGTTCGATCCGGCGTCGGCACGTGAAATGGTGCAGATCCGAGCCACGCTCGAGGGGCTTAACGCACGCCTGGCGGCCGAGCGGTGCACACCGGAACTGGTCAAGCGCATCGAAAAGGTGCTTCAGGAAGGTAATGCCAAGGTCGCCGCCGGGGAGACGGCAGGTCTGCTGGAGCTCAACGCGCGCTTTCACGATCTGCTTTACGCCGCAGGCGCCAACGCGATGCTTGCCGAGTTGATGCGCTCGATGCGAGATCGCTCACGCATGCTCTTCGTCAATACCAACGACGAAGAGGTGCGCATCACATGGGAAGAGCACGCCGCGATCCTGCGCGCAGTGCAGTCCGGCGATGCCGCGTTCGCGGCACTGCTCGCCGAACGTCACGTCACGCGCGCCGCTCAGTACTATCTCGACCATCTGGCTCGCTGAGGCTGTGCCACGCCTCGATCGGCAAGCTGCACCGTCAATTGCCGATTGCGTCGCCCAGCCACTGCACATCGCCTCCCCACGGGGCCGACGCCACGTATCCCTTCGATAGGGGCAGGCCATTGCGCAGCTTGGTCGGGAGAGCACGCGGGACATTATGGTGGCAACGCCGGCACTCGCCAGACGACTGACGTTCCGGCGAGCGTTCCCCGCTATGCGTCAGCGCCGATCAGGTTTTCAGGAAAGCCAGCAGATCGGCATTGACCTGGTCAGCCTCGGTCACGCAGATGCCGTGCGAGCCGCCCGGATAGCCCTTGAACTTCGCGTTCTTGATGAGCTTTGCCGACAACCGGCCCGAGTTATCGATGGGCACGATTTGATCGTCTTCTCCGTGCAACACCAGCGCCGGAACATCGATTTTCTTCAGGTCTTCGGTGTAGTCGACTTCCGAGAATTCCTTGATGCAATCGTATTGGGATTTGATCGATCCCAGCATCCCCTGACGCCAGAACGAATCCATTACGCCTTGGGAGATTTTCGCATTGGGACGGTTCGCGCCGAAGAACGGAATCGTCAGATCCTTGTAGAACTGCGAGCGGTCCGCCAACACCCCTGCGCGAATCTTGTCGAAGACTTCCCGCGGAAGACCGTTCGGATTGGCCGGCGTTTTCAGCATGATCGGCGGCACTGCACCAATCAGCACGACCTTCGATATGCGTTTGCTGCCGTGACGCCCGACATAATGCGCGACTTCGCCACCACCGGTCGAATGGCCAACGAGCATCGCGTCGCGAAGGTCGAGATGCTCGATCAGCGTGGCGAGATCGTCGGCGTAGGTGTCCATGTCGTTGCCCGTCCACGGTTGTCCCGAGCGGCCGTGGCCCCGACGATCATGGGCAATTACGCGATACCCGTGGCTTGCCAGGAAAATCATCTGTGCGTCCCACGCGTCTGCGTTGAGCGGCCAGCCGTGGGAGAAAACGACGGGTTTGCCGGTGCCCCAGTCCTTGTAGAAAATCGACGTACCGTCCTTTGTCGTCACGGTATTCGTCCCATGGGTCCCTGCGTCAGACGCTTTGCGCACGGCGGCGCCCTTGCCCGTGGCAGCCGCCGCAGCGCCGGACAATACCGTGGTTGCGGCAGCCGCCACCGCACCCGCGCCAGCCTTCAACATATTTCTGCGCGAATTGGAGGGTGTTGCCTCATTGACGTCGAAGTTCATTCTCATGCTCCTTAAGAAAAGTGGAAATGCCCTGAATGCGCACCCGCGCAACCCTGAGAGGAAACCGGCGGCTCCCGATTTCAAAAGCCGTGCTTCCATTCCTTCAGATCACGAAGGACTTCGCCATCAGAGAACCATGCACTGTTCGCAATGAGAGAAGTCTAGGTATTGCCCACTTGGGAAGCCATCCTACGATCGGATTTCCCAATGCCACGTTGGTGTGACCTTCCTATACAGGCGTATAGAGAGTAGAGAGCGATTAGCGACGCTGCGCGAATTGGACGAGCGCCGTGCAGGCGCTTTGCTGGAAGTTGATGCGGTTCACCGCGCAGGTGGTACGCATCAGTGCCATGACGACGGCGCATAAGTGCGCACGAAAAACACCAGCGTGACGCAGTAAGTCAGCAGCAGCGTACCTGCGCGAATGGCATACGACGGGGCGCGTCGCCCGGCGTGAGCCCCGAGATAGCCGCCGACGGTTGCCGCGACCAGCATGATGAGGGTGTCGGACCAATGCACGGCGTTCGCCGCGACGAAGAGGGAAACTGCGCTGGCATTCGCCACCGTGACGAGCAGCGTGCGAAGGGCATTCAGACGCTTGATGTCGCGCCCGTCGATGAGCCCCCAGACCGCGACCATCATAATCCCGACCGCGCCACCGAAATAGCCGCCGTAGATGCCGAGCAAGAACTGGATCGCCAGCACGGCGAACGCGTGGATGCGCCAGCGTCCACGCAATGCTTCGCCAACGCGTCGGCCAAAGGTCAATGCAATGCTGGCAAGCAGCAACAACCAGGGCAGGGCGAACGAAAATGCTTGCGACGAGGTGTGCAGCAGCAGCGCCGCACCGGCGAAGCCCCCCAATAATGTGGTGACTGCGAGCGAGCGAATCGACACCTGACCCAGCGGGCTGATGGCATCGCGATAGACCCATGCGCTGGCAACGCCGCTGGGAAAGAGCGCCACGGTACTCGACGCGTTTGCCTGCACCGGTGGCACGCCCACAGCGATCAGCGCAGGCAAGCTCACGAACGAGCCACCGCCCGCCAGCGCATTCATCGCGCCAGCCAGCAAGCCTGCACCGGAAATCAGAATGAGTGATGGCATGAGAGATTTCACGGTCCGCAACGGATGACAGCTTAGGCACGTTGCTTTACTTTGTAAAGCATAACGACACCGAAAATCGAACATCCCGTGCGCGGATCGAAGACGGGTCGACCCATCATGGTCGTGCTGGACTTGCTTGGGTGACGCAGCGTTCGCGACGCTACTCGCCGAACGCTACATGACGCGCGTCGCTCAGTGCCATCTCTATCGTCGAGCTTGAAATTCGGCCCGTCGGATACCGTACAGACGCTCGCGGACAGGATTGTCCAGAGTGCGGAATAGCCAGATTTCCTCCATCGCTACATCGACACGGCCGCGCCGTTCGGTTGGCTATTCGTGCGGCGTAGGCCGATCGCGCCATGGCCTTCCCGTCTCAGGTGAGCAGGGCCCAAGCGGATCTGCTTCGTAACGCCAGGCTGCTGTTGAAAACCATCGCGCTGCAAGGTGGGATATTCCTGCCCGATGCCCTGACGCTCTGGCTGGCCTTTCAGGCAATCGGCCAGACGCAGATTCCGTGGGTGGTCTTCGTCAGTTTTGCGATCGCCTCGATGGTTGCGACCATCGGTCCGATTCCGGATGTCTGGGTCGCAAGACGCGAACTGTCTCGGGGTTGAGATTCGTGCGGTAGCGTACTGTTCCGGCCAACGTTCTGCCGTAGTTTGATGGCGACAAGTGCTGCATTCCGGCGCTCCATCGGACTTGGTCGGCTTGGTGAACCAACCGAACTCAAGCCTGACTCACCAAAGGCAAAGCCCTGATATGGACGACGACCCATCCCGTGCGGCGGCCCAGCCGTCGGACGCGCTGGTGGTGTTCGGCGCCACCGGTGACCTCGCCGACAAAATGATCTTTCCGGCGCTCTATGCCATGTGCAAGAGCGGCACCCTGAATCAGCCTGTCATCGGCGTTGCCTCTTCGTCCTGGACGCTTGAGCAATTGCGTGCCCATGCGCAGCAAAGCATCGAGCGCGCTGGCGTCGCGCACAATTCGGACGATGCGGCCGCACTTGCCCAACTGCTCTCACAGCTTCGGTACGTCAGTGGCGATTACAACGATGCAGACACCTACATCAAACTCAGGCAGGCGCTCGGCGGTGCGCAACGCCCAGCGCACTATCTGGCCATTCCCCCCACGCTGTTCGCCACCGTCATCCAAGGCCTGAGCAAGGCGGGACTGACCGCGCAGGGGCGTGTCATCGTCGAGAAGCCGTTCGGACGTGATCTGGCTTCGGCGCGCGAACTCAACCGTGTCGCGTCCGAGGCCTTTCGTAGCGACGCGATCTTTCGCATCGATCACTTCCTTGGCAAGGGCGCGATCATGAACATTCTCTATTTTCGCTTTGCCAACGCCTTTCTCGAACCCATCTGGAATCGCCTGCATGTGGCCAGTGTGCAAATCACCCTGGCTGAAGACTTCGGCGTTGCTGGACGGGGGGCGTTTTACGAGAGCGCCGGCTGCCTGCGCGACGTCGTCCAGAACCATCTCTTCCAGATTGCAGCCCTGCTCGCGATGGAGCCGCCGCCAAGACGCGATTTCGCGGCCGTCAACAGCGAGAGACTCCGGATCTTCAAGGCGATGCGTGCCTTGCATCCCGCGGACTTGGTGCGCGGGCAGTACGCGGGGTATCGCAATGAGCCGCAGGTCGCAAAAAACTCGGATGTCGAAACCTATTGCGCGATGCGCCTGTGCATCGATTCCGAACGCTGGGCGGGCGTGCCGTGGTACTTGCGCGCAGGCAAGCAACTACCCGTGACCTGTTGCGAGGTGCTGGTTCGACTGCGACCGCCGTCACAGTCGCTGTTCGAAGACGCCGTGGCAAGCGGCGCGCCGACCAATTACCTGCGCTTCGAGCTATCGCCCAAGTCGATGATCGCACTGGCCGCGCGCGTCAAAAGGCCAGGCAAGGGCTATGAGGGCGATCAGCACGAGCTGACCCTGACGGAAGATGACACGGGCGAAGAAACCCCTTACGAGCGCCTGCTCACCGACGCCATGTCTGGTGACAACGCCCTGTTTATCAGTGAAGCAACCGTGGAGGCCGCCTGGGCCGTGGTCGAGCCTGTGCTCTGCGAACACCCGCGTGCCTTGGTCTATCCCGCCGGGAGTTGGGGGCCAGACGAGGCCAACCGCCTGATGGCAGCCCACGGCGGCTGGCACAACCCTGAAGCAGAGCGGTGATGCCATGACGCATGACCGGACCTCCTTGCTTACCGGCGCCGCCGAAGGGCGGGTGGCGATTGAAGCGTCCCTCCCGGCCGGTGTTCCCGTGAACTATGGCGCCTCGCTCGTCCCAACCCGCTCGGCGCCTCTCGCGCAGGTCAACACATCATGAACCTTACAGAATCGACCGCATTACCGAACTTCTCGGCCCCATCCACACCAGCGCTGGCCGAGCGTCCCGCGTGGCAGGCACTCGTCGATCACCACCGCGACATCGACTCTCGGCACTTGCGTGAGTTCTTTGCCGACGACCCGCAACGCGGCGAACGCCTGCACGTCGAAGCCGCCGGACTGTATCTCGACTACTCCAAGAATCGCGTCACCGACGACACGCTTGCCTTGTTGCTGGATCTGGCCGAGCAATGTGGGCTGCGCGAGCGCAGAGACGCCATGTTCCGCGGTGAGCCGATCAACGCGACCGAGAAACGCGCCGTGCTCCATACGGCGCTGCGCGCCCCCGCCAACGCGCGCATCCTCGTGGACGGCGTCAACGTCGTGCCGGAAGTCCATGCCGTTCTCGAGCGCATGGCGAGTTTTGCGCAGCGTGTTCGCAGCGGCGAATGGCGGGGCCACACCGGCAAGCCGATTCGCAATGTGATCAACATCGGCATTGGCGGATCTGATCTGGGACCGGTGATGGCTTGCGAAGCCTTGCGTCACTACGGCAAGTCTGACCTGCACCTGGGTTTCGTCTCCAATATCGACCCCACCGATCTGGTCGAGGCGACGCGTGGTCTCGACGCTGCCGAAACCCTCTTCATCGTCTGCTCCAAGAGCTTTCGCACACTCGACACGCTGACCAATGCACACGCCGCGCGCGCCTGGAGTCTGGCGCAACTGGGGGATGAGCGCGCCATTGCCAGTCACTTCGTCGCCGTGTCGACCAACGCCGAAGCGGTAGCGGCGTTCGGCATCGATCTCGCCCACATGTTTGCGCTGTGGGACTGGGTGGGCGGGCGCTACTCGATGGATTCGGCCATCGGCCTCATCACCATGATTGCCGTGGGGCCCGTGCATTTTCGCGCCATGCTGGCGGGCTTTCACGCCATGGACGTGCATTTCCACGAGACTCCGCTGGCCCGCAACATGCCCGTGCTGATGGGCTTGCTGGCGATCTGGAACAACAACTTTCTTGACGCCCAAACGCTGGCCGTACTTCCCTACAACCACGATCTCAAACGCTTCCCCGCCTACCTTCAGCAATTGACGATGGAGAGCAACGGCAAGCATGTCACGGCCTCGGGGCAAGCCGTCAGCGTCTCCACCTCGCCCATTGTCTGGGGCGAACCGGGCACCAATGGCCAGCACTCGTTTTTTCAACTTCTGCATCAGGGCACCCGGCGGGTCGCGTGCGATTTCATCGGCTTCTCTCACAGCCAGAATCCACTGGGCAACCAACACGACTTGTTGATGGCCAATCTGTTCGCACAGAGCGAGGCGCTGGCGTTTGGCAAAACGGCGCAGGCGCTGATGGCCGAGGGGGGCGATGAAACACAGGTTGCGCAACGGGTGTGCGAGGGAAACCGTCCGAGCAATACCCTGCTGGCAGAGCGGCTCACACCCCACGCACTCGGTGCATTGGTGGCGCTCTACGAGCACAGCGTCTTCACGCAAGGGGTCATCTGGAACATCGATTCGTTTGACCAGTGGGGCGTCGAGCTAGGCAAGGTTCTGGCCCAGCGCATCGTGACTGAATTGGCTGACACCAGCAACACGCCGCTGACGCACGACAGCTCGACCAACACCCTCATGCGGCGTTACCAACGCCAACGCAAGGAGCCATCATGACATCAGGCGACGATCAGGCGCTGTATCTGCTGCCATTCGATCATCGGCATTCCTACATCACCGGCATGTTTCAGTTCACGCCGCCGCTAAGCGCGCAGCAGCACGCGCAGGTATGCGAGAGCAAGCAGATCATTTATGAAGGCTTCCAGTTGGCAGTGGAGGCGGGTGTGCCGCGCGAGGCAGCGGGCATCCTGGTCGACGAGGCGTTTGGGAGCGCCGTTTTGAGGGAGGCGCACCGGCGTGGTTTCATCACGGCGCTGTCTACAGAGAGCAGTGGCTCGGAGGAGTTCAATTTCGAATACGGAGACGACTTCGCCCGCCACATCGACGCCTTCGCCCCGACGTTTGCCAAGGCGTTGGTGCGCTACAACCCGGAAGGGGATCACGCGCTGAACCTGCGCCAGACGGCGCGGCTGAAGCTGCTGTCCGATTTCTGCCGGGCCAGCGGGCGCGGCTTCATGTTCGAGCTTCTGGTTCCGGCAACCGCACAACAACTCGCCGCGCTCCAAGGCGACCGGGCGGCCTATGACCTGACGCTGCGTCCGAAACTCATGGTCGACGCGATCCATGCCTTGCAGGATGCCGGCATTGCGCCCGACTTGTGGAAGATCGAGGGACTCGCTGAGCGCGCCGATTGCGTGCGCATGGTCGAAGCGGTCAGGCGCGGGGGGCGGACCTCGGTCAACTGCATTGTGCTTGGCCGTGGGGCGGACGTGGCCAGCGTGCGCGGCTGGCTGGCAACCGCGGCGAGTGTGCCGGGATTCATCGGCTTCGCTGTGGGGCGCACCAGTTTTTGGGATGCGATTGCGGCTTACCGCGCCCAGCGCCTGACGCGTGTGGCAGCAGCGAAGCAAATTGCCGGACGCCTGCTCGAGTGGGTTGATGTTTTCGAGCGGGGGCGGCTGGCGCGCGAGACCAGCGCAGGGGCGGCCGGCGCATCATGAATCCGCGCGACGAAATGAAAATGGCCGAGGCGCTGAAACGCGACGATGCAGCCATGCTCGATGGCCTGCAACAGGCCGCATTCCAGTATTTTCCGCGGGCAACCAATCCGCGTAACGGCCTGGTTGCCGACACCACGCGGCAGGGCGCCCCCGTGAGCATTGCGGTGGTTGGCTTTGCGCTCTCGTGCTATCCGGTCGCGGTGGAGCACGGTTGGATCGAACGCGCCGCCGCTGTGCAAGCCTGCCAAGTCTGCATGCAGTTCTTCTGGGACAGCGATCAGACGGGGCGCCCTGAAGCCACTGGCTACAAAGGCTTTTACTTTCATTTTCTCGACAGGGAGACCGGCGTCCGGGTCTGGCAGTCCGAACTGTCGCTGATCGACACCGCCTTGCTGATCGCGGGAATGCTCACGGCGGCCACCTACTTTGACGCCAGCACGCCAGAGGAGGTGAACCTGCGCGCACTGGCCGAGCGCCTCTATCTGAGGGTGGACTGGCGCTGGGCGCAATACAAAGGCGCCACCGTTGCCCAAGGCTGGAAACCGGAATGCGGCTTCCTGCACTACGGATGGGAGGGATACAACGAGGCCATCTTGCTCTATGTCCTCGGGCTGGGTTCGCCGACGCACCCATTCACGGCGCAGAGTTTCGATGCGTGGACGGTGACCTATCAATGGGAGAATCTCTATGGCTACGATTTTCTCTACGCAGGGCCGCTGTTCATTCACCAGTTCTCCCATGCGTGGATCGACTTTCGCGGCATCC
>Ga0181519_10001607_pt1 | contig 19863 bp, 23 predicted proteins | sample PEATcosm2014_Bin_26_FD_121102 | JGI IMG/M metagenome (GOLD analysis project Ga0181519, IMG submission 121102) | Peatland microbial communities from MTU Mesocosm Facility, Houghton, MI, USA - PEATcosm2014_Bin02_10_metaG | ecosystem: Environmental > Terrestrial > Soil > Wetlands > Peat | place...
GAGGGGTCGCGCCGTAAGGCGCGTCTTGCGAATTCGCCACGTCAGCGCGGCGGATGTCGCTTCATCGAGCCGCATGATTATGGGGGCCGAGCGCTTTGGCGCGACCCCTCATCCGTCGCCCCTCCGGGGCGACACCTTCTCCCGCAAGGGGAGAAGGGAATCGGGATTACGGTGACACTTGCATAATTCCCTTATTTCGTCGCGCCGCCGGTCGTTTCCTGTCGCGGCTTGCGGCCGCGTGTGGCCGGCCGCGGATTGCGCCCGGTCAGCGCGGCGACGCGGTCGAGGAAGGCGGGCGAGCCGAGCGGCCGGCCGATCGTCTCGGCCGCCCGCAGCGCGGCGATGACGCTTTCCGCCGGCTCGACGGCGATCAGGTCGGCGAAACGGCCGCCGCAGCGGGCGATGAGCGGCGCGACCGCAACCAGCCCGTCGTCGCGGCCGGCCAGATGCGCCCGCGCGCTCGACCACGGCCAGTCCTCGGCGCGGGCGACGAGCCGGGCCCGAACCGGGTTCAGCGCGACGTAGCGGGCCGCCGCCAGCAAATGCTCCTCGTCCATGACGACCGAGGAAAAGCGCCCCTGGAACAGGTGGCCGGTCGCCCGCGCCCGCGCGTTGACGAAGCTCGCATAGCGCCGATGCGCCTTGCCGATCGCGCGCCCGAGGCCCTCGGGCGTTCGCGGCGCCAGGATGAGGTGCACGTGGTTGGGCATGAAGCAATAGCTCCACACCGCCACGCCTTCGCGGCCGCAGGCTTCGCGCAACAGATCGCGATAGAGCGCGTAATCGTCGTCGGAAAAGAACACCCGTTCGCGCCGGTTGCCGCGCTGGGTGACGTGATGGGGCAGGTCGGGGACGACGAAACGGCCGATGCGCGCCATGTGTGGCCCCCCAATGAGCAAACCGCGGGGCAGCGTCGCTCCAAATAGGGAAATATGCAAGCGTCACCGAATTCCCGACGGATTTCGCGTCCTGTCGCCTTAATCGCGACTCGGCGCCATTTCCCGCCCTTGAACGCGATTGCGGATCGACCACTTCAATGGGGTAGAGGCCACGCTGGCGAAAGAGCGGAGGCGCGAGATGGGTCCTCTGACGCGCGAAGACGTCCTGTCGGTGGTCGGGCCGGTCGATGAGGTCATGATCGCCGACGTCGTCGCCACCCAGGCGACGCTGGCGGAGCTGAGCCAGGCCTGGGCCTGGGTCAACAGCGACGAGGCGCTGATCGCCGAAGGCCGGCCGCCGCCGAGCGGCCGGACAGCCGAACTGGTCGAACTCCTCACGCCTCAAGACGAGGCGGAAGAGCGGGACGCGTAGCGACGCCGATCGGTCAATGACGACGGCGCTCTCTGGCGAAACGCGGCGGACCGCCGTGTTTGTAGACGCGCTCGCTGAGCGCGTTCGGCGGGGACAAGAAGCGCGGCCAACGGCCTGAGGGAGTCAGAGATCTCTTCGCGCCAAGGCGGGCCGCGTCGGCGCGTCGCGGTCGAGCCGCCTGACGGCGGCTCCTGCGCTTCGCTCCGGCCCTTCCGGGTGACCGCGCCGCCCCGACGCGGCAATTGGCGACTCGCGACAGCGAAAGGCCTGATCCGCGCGGAGGCGTCAAGGCCGCGCGGCGCCCGCGGCAGCGGGCTTGGCCTTGACGCCGAGCACGGACCAGGCGTCCGCCGCCCCGAGTCGCCGAGAGATGTGTGAGTGCATCAGGTCGGCAACCGCGCCGACAATCTGTCGTTGGGCGAAGATGCGGGCGCAGCCCGAAGGGCCGGATAAGGGGTCGCGCCGGTAACAAACCGGCCGATCGCCGCGTCTATCGAAACGCCGGCCGGGCGCGTCGACCGGAATGGCGCTGCGGCGCGCCGCGCGGAATCGTCGAAACCTTCGCGCCTGCGGTTCGTCTGCGCCGTTGGCGGCGCGAGGCTGGCCGGCGGTCCGCAAGCAACCCTACGGAACAGGAGAGAGCCATGTTCAAGACCAGGACGATCGCCGGTCCCCTCGGCGGCGCGGTTGGCGTCGCCTTGGTCGTCGGCGCCTTCGCGATCACGCTGGGCGGCGCGCGGTCGGCCGAGCCCGCCGTGGCGCTGCCGGCGCCGGCGCTCGGCGAGGCGGCGGATGCGGCGGCCGCGCAGGAGAAGGTCGTGCTCGCCGGCGGCTGCTTCTGGGGCGTTCAGGCGGTGTTCCAGCATGTGAAGGGCGTGACGGAGGCCGTGTCCGGCTACGCCGGCGGCGACAGAGAGACCGCCAGCTATGAGCAGGTCAGCACCGGGCGAACCGGGCACGCGGAATCCGTCGAGGTGACGTTCGATCCGCATGTCGTCAGCTACGGAACGATCCTGCAAATCTATTTCTCGGTCGCGCACAACCCGACCGAGCTCAATCGCCAGGGCCCGGATTCGGGCTCGCAATATCGTTCCGAGATCTTCGCCGAGAGCGACGAACAGAAGCGCGTCGCCGAAGCCTATATCGCCCAGCTCGACGCCGCGAAGGCGTTCCGCGCGTCGATCGTCACCCGCGTCGAGGCGCTCAGCGGCTTCTACCCCGCCGAGGCGCATCATCAGAATTACGCGACGCTCAATCCCGACAGCCCCTACATCGTCTACAACGACGCCCCCAAGGTCGAGAATCTCTGGCAGCTGTTCCCCGCCGCGTTCCGGCAGAAGCCGAAGCTGGTCGCCGTCGCGGGCGGCGATTGACGTCGGCGTCGCGCCGCCGATCAAGGGGGGCGCCTACGCCGGCCCGGTTTCGCCATCGATGGCGTGAACCATCGCCCAGAAATTCTCGAGCGGCGTATCCAGTTGAACATGATGCGTCGGCGAGAGGATGAGTCCGCCGTCGTAGCCGACGGTCTCCAGGCGCTGCAGGACCTGCGCGCGCACCTGTTCGGGGGCGCCGAAGGGCAGGGTGTTCTGTTCGTCGATGGCGCCCCAAAAACAGAGCTTGTCGCCATACTGACGCTTCAACTTCGCCGGATCCATGCAGGCCGGCTGCACGGGATTGAGGACATCCAATCCGATCTCGATCAGTTCCGGAATGATCCGTTCGATGTCGCCGTCGGAATGATAGGCGATCTTGACCTCCGGGTTGACGGCTTTCAACGTGGCGATGAACTCGGCCATGCGCGGCTTGAGGAACCGTCGCCAGGCGTTGGGCGAGATCATCATGCCATGCTGCATGCCGACGTCGTCGCCCGTCCAGATCATGTCGACGCCCAGTTCGACGAGTCGCTTGGCGGCGGCGAGATGATAGCGGAAGGGAATGTCGAGAATGGCGTCGGCCAGCGGCGGATCTTCCGCGAAATCGATCATCAATTGCTCGAGCCCGCGCAGCGCCCAAGCGGTCTCGAAGATGGTGGTCACCGTCACGCCGACGATCCAGTAGTCGTTCTTATGGGCGGCGATCAGGCGCTCGGCCTCGTCATAAAGCTCCGGACGGCGCGGGTCGGGCGGGCGGTAGGAGGCGAGGGCGTGGCCGTCGGCCAGCGGATGACCGACGACGTCGGTGTAGAACCCGGGGCCGAAACGGGTCTCGTAGGGAACGTTCTTCCACGCCACCCCCCACTCGTCGGTATAGGAATCCCTGCCGCTGGCGTAGGTTTCGTTGGCGTAATACGAGTTGGCCCAGCCGACCGAGGTGAGCAACAGATCCTGTCCCAGCGCGCGTTCCAGCTCGTAGGTGTTGCCGCCGCCATGCGGATTGTGGATGGAGCGGCCGGTCTGATGCATGTCCTCGCGCAATCGCTGGGCGAACTCCGGGGTGAAGCTGATTTGCATCGGACAACGGTCCGGCTTCTGACGGTTGAGCGACATGGCGACGCGATCGCGTGGTTTCATGGGCGTCCCAATAGCCATGATCGGCTTTCCTTTCCGCACGCGGCGCGAACGCGAAACGCGATTCGATCGGGCGATCTGAAGCGACTGCCGAGCATACGCTCGCGCGCCGCCTCGGAGAATCGCCGTGACGCCGCTCTTGGATTGCCGGCTGCGGCGACGCTGGCGCAAAGTCGACATACTATAAGGCCGCGTCTTCGCCGGCGCCGGGCTCGCGGAGGCGCCCCATAGGCGCTAACTTAGCCCGGCCGGCAACCACTCGCCTTGTCATCCTCGCGAAAGCGGGGATCCAGTCTTTCCACTGCCAGCGTCCTCGACAGGCGCTGGACCCCCGCTTTCGCGGGGGTGACATTGAAGGATTGCTCTAAGTTAGCCGCTACCCGGAGGCGCCCGGGGACGCGACAGGGTCAGGGCGTCGCGGCGCGCCGGCGTCGCGGGCAAGCCCAAGGAGAACACTCGATGCGTCGGTCTCAGGTCGTTGTCGCCGTCGCGCTGGCGGTCGGCTCGCCCGGCCTCGCCTATGCGCAGACGCCCGACACCAGATCGCTGGTCTCGATGAAGGGGACGTGCGTCGCGCAATTCCTCGGCAAGCCGCTGGCCTGCGGCCCGCAGGCGATGTACGCGGTTCGCACCAACGGGCAGGAGTTCGTCGCTTTCGCGACGGCGCAGGGCGTCGTGTTCTTTTTCGGCGACCAGATCAGCCAGCCGACGCCGATCGACCGCGTCATCGCCATCAACGATTCGCGCGTCGATCTGCCCAACAAGGAGCAGTTCGAAAACAATCGCCTGCGCGGGAACTGCCATCTCACGACGAGCGCCGCGGGCGGCCCGATCGCGGCGATCGATTGCGACGCGACGAACCTCGACACCCAGCAGCGCGAACACTTCCAACTCAGCGCCGTCACGATCCTGCCGCCGCCGAAGTAGGAATGCGCTCGGCGGGGCGCGTCAAGCGCGAACGCGCGCGGCCGCCGCGCCGCCCGACGGCGGAGCGCGATCGGTCGCGATCGTCATGGCGAGCGATTGGGAAGCAACGACTGGATCCGTTCGGCGTCCTCCGCCGTCGCCGGATTGTAGACCACCATGCTGAGATCCGGCCGGCCGTCGACCGCGAAGGCGGAGTACTCGAAGGCGAGCGAACCGAGCGCCGGATGCCGGATGTGCTTGACGGCCTCGCCATGGGGGGCGGGAACGTCGTTGTCGCGCCACATCGCCCTGAACTCGGGACTGAGCCGGCAGAGGTCTTCGACCAGCGATTCCACTTCCGCCGCCGCGCCGGCGCGGGCCGCGTCCACGCGGAACGAGCCCAACGCAAACCGCGCCACGCTTTCCCAGTCGTATTGGGCGCTGCGGGCGCGCGGGTCGAGGAAGATGAAGCGCAGGATGTTGCGCCGCTCCGGCGGCAGCGATCCGTAGTCGATCAGCATCACCGTCGCCGCCCGGTTCCAGGCGAGGACATCCCATGTCGCGGTCCTGATCACGGCGGGGCTCGGGTCGAGCGCGTCGAGCACGCGCTGCAGCCGCGGCGTGACGCCGTCGCTCTTGCGGTAGCGCGCCTCGGGCGGGCGGCCGAGGCCGAGCAGGAAGAGGTGCTCGCGCTCGATGTCGGTCAGCATCAGGGCGCGGGCGATGCGGTCGAGCACGTCGGCCGAGGGCGCGCCGCCCCGCCCCTGTTCGAGCCACGTGTACCAGGTCGGGCTGATGTTGGCCCGCTGCGCCACTTCTTCGCGGCGCAGGCCGAGGGTGCGGCGGCGCTCCGAGGGGAAGCCGAGCGCGGCCGGGTCGAGCTTGGCGCGGCGGCCCCTCAGATAGGTCCCGAGCTGGTTCTCGCGGGCGAAGCGCTCGTCCATCCTATTAGCCATTATACCATGATAATCTCACGACTTTACCAGAATAGCCGATGGGCGGAGATTTGTCTCCAGCCCAACCTGGAGATTTTGCTCATGCGCGTATTCGTCACCGGCGCGACCGGATTCATCGGCTCGCTCGTCGTCAAGGATCTGATCGCCGCCGGCCATCAGGTGATCGGCCTCTGTCGCTCGGACGACAAGGCCCCGGCGCTTGCGGCCTCCGGCGCCGAGGTCTATCGCGGGTCGATAGCCGAGCCGGACAGCCTCAAGGACGGCGCCGCGCGCTCGGACGGCGTCATCCATCTCGCCTTCAACCACAACTTCTCGACCTTCGTGCAGAACTGCGAGGATGACCGTCCGGTGATCGCGGCGCTCGGTTCGGTCCTCGCCGGCAGCGACCGGCCGCTGATCGTCACCTCCGGCACGGGACTGGCCAACACCGTCCCCAATCAACCCGCCCACGAGGACAACCCGATCGTCGGCGCCGATGTCCATCCGCGCGCCGCGACCGAGGAGGCCGCCGCCGCGGTCGCCGCAAAGGGGGTCAACGTCTCGGTGGTGCGCCTGCCGCAGGTCCACGACCCCGAAAGGCAGGGCCTCATCACGCCGCTGATCATGGGTTATCGCGAAAAGGGCGCGTGCGCCTATGTCGGCGACGGCCGCAACCGCTGGCCAGCCGCCCATGTCACGGACGTCGCCCGCCTCTATCGGCTGGCGCTCGAGAGGGCCGAGCCGAACGCCAAATATCACGCGGCGGCGGAGGAAGGCGTGGCGCTACGCGACATCGCCGAAGCGATTGGTCGACGCCTGAGCCTGCCGGTCAAATCCATCGCAGCGGAAGACGCTCGAGCCTTTTTCGGCTGGCTCGCCATGTTTGCGGGCCACGACGTGCCCGCCTCCAGCGAGCAAACGCGCAGGAAGCTGGGATGGAAGCCGACCGGGCCGGGGTTGATCGCCGATCTCGAACAGTTGTCCGTCGCTGCAGGCTGACGTTCGCCGACCCTGCCTGGCTGATCGCGCCAGCGACGACGAGGTCTTGCCCGCAATCGACAATCCTCGTCGCCGTGGGACGCGCACTCCAGCCCGGAACGGCGTCGGCGTTCGGCCGATCGCCGTGACGCCCCGATGCGTCAGAAGTTGAAAAACTTCTCGCGCAGGGCGTCCTCATATTGCTTCTTGGCGGCTTTGACGGTGTTGCGAAGGTCGTCCTCGCGAAAATGCGCCCCCTCCCATCGGTCGACTTCGGCGATCGAATGATTGACCGAGGCCAGGGCTTCTTCGTCGCGGATCGCCTTGATCCATTCTTCGACTGCCGCTTTATAGGCGGCTTGCATGCGATCGAGTTCGGCCTCGTCTTCCATGGGACCTCTCCGGTTCGCCTTGACGCAGTTCGGTTGAGACGCGTAGGCGGCGCGTGAGAACGCCCCGCGCGCCCGCGTCGGCGGCGCTCGCCAGCCCATAGACACCATTGTTCTGAGACGGCGGTGTGAAACGCAGGTTCTCGATCTCGTCGGACCGCCGCGCCCGCGCGCCGTTTGTCGCGCCCGCTTCCTAAGCAACGCCGGCCCGGTTACAGGTGGCAACGGGTTCGGCGGCGTGGACGCCGGTCCGAGCGGGAAGGGGAAGGCGGATGGCCGCTGCGGCGGACCCGGTGGTTCTGCGCCATCGCGATCTCGAAAAAATCGCCAATGTGGCGCTGAAGGTCGGCCGCGTCCTGATGGAATGCGGCGGGCGCGTCAGCGTCGTGCGCGAAGGCATGCGCCTGACCGCCCAGGGCCTCGGGGCCAAGGTGGTCGGCGAGCGCGTCGGCTACGCTTCGCTGACCCTGACGGTCGGCGCCGGCGAAGAGACGATCACCCGCATGATCGACGTCGGCCCGCATGGGGTGAACTATCGGCTCGACGTGGCGGTGCGCCGCTACGCGACCCAGCTCGCGCAACAGGGCGGCGCGCCGCAGGCGGTCAACGAGACGATCGACCGGCTGGCGCGCGAGACGCCTCGTTATCCGCTGTGGCTGGTGGCGCCGGCGACCGGCCTCGCCTGCGCCGCCTTCGGCCGCCTGCTCGGCGTCGATTGGCCGGCGTTCCTGCCGATTCTCGTCGCCGGCGGCGTCGGCCAGTGGATCCGCGCCAAGTTGCACGCCCGGCGGACGAACGCCTGCCTGATCGCCGCCATCGTCGCGTTCGTCGGCGGCGCGGTCGGCGGCTTCGGCGCGCGCGCCGCCGGATCGGGCAGCGCCGAGATGGCGCTGATCGCTTCGACCTTGCTGCTGGTGCCCGGCGTGCCGGCGACCAACGCCCAGACCGACATCATGGAGGGGTTCCCGACCGTCGGCAGCGCGCGGGCGGTGTCGGTCGCCATGATCATGGTGTTCGCCACCATCGGCATCTGGGGGGCCGAGGCGATGCTGGGGTTGCTGCCGTGACGCTCGTCGCCGCTCCGCTCTTGCTCGACGTCGCCCATCAGGGCGCGTTCGGCGCGCTCGCCGCCTGCGGCTTCGGCGTGCTGTTCAATTTCGATTGGCGCAGCCTGATCTGGTGCTCGACGCTGGGCGCGCTTGCGCTGGCGGTCAGGACGGTCGCGCTCGCCGGCGGATGGAGCCTCGAGGCGGCGTCGTTCACCGCGGCGCTGGCGGCGGGCGCCATCGTCGCGCTGACCTCGCCGCAGCGCGGCGAGGGCGTGGACGTGCTGGCGCTCGCCGGCTGCATTCCGATGGTGCCGGGCGCCTTCTTCGGCAAGGCGATCCTCGGCCTGTTCGCGGTGACCGCGCCGGCGCCGGCGCATCCGCAGGAGACGGCGATTTTCGCCATCGTCGCGATGACGCGGGTGATCCTGACGCTCGGCGCGATCGGCGCCGGCCTCGCCATCCCGACGCAGATGACGCGCCACCGCGGGTTCTGAAGCGACCGGCGGCGTTTGCTTGGATTCGCTTGCGCCGCCGCCCCTCGTCCTGAGGGCGCCGCGAAGCGGCCTCGAAGGGCGAGGTCGGCGTGGATCCAAATGCGATACGCTCTGGCTTCAGCTTCTCGCTACGCCGTGGGGCGAGGTTGCGGCGCTGGCGGCGCGCTGGAGGTCGTTGACGGCCTGGGTGAAGTCGTCGCCGGAATTCGCGGCGCCGCTGACCTTCTGGGGGTCGGCGTCTTGTGGCGCAGCGGCGGCGCCGGGCGCGGACGCGGCGAGGTCGGTGAGAATCTTTCCGACAAGCGGCAGCGCGGGGATCATTTTGATGTCCTCTCCGCCGGATCGGCGGGTTCGAGCGAAAGAGGGCGACGCGAGTCCCGATCGACCCTCGCTGGCGCCGCAGCGGATGACATCGCTCCCCGTCCGCTTTTGCCGGGCGAGACGGGACGCGTGTTCGCCAGGATGCAGGCGCTAGCTTGCGCGAGCGTGACTTCGCTCAGCGCGTCGCTTGGAAGTCGACGACGCAGGCCTTCTCCAGCGACGGGTCGAGATAGCGGCGACAGAAGGCTTGGTGGGCGGGGTGGGGCAGGTAGGCGTCGCGGCCTTCAGGCCCGTCGAAGCTGACGACGAAGCAATGGGTGAAGCCCTGGTCGAGACCTTCCGGGCTGGCATTGCGGCCCCATTCGAAGCCGCGCACGAACGGCAGTTCGGCGCACAAGGCGCGAAAGGCGTTCTCGATCGCGACGACCGTTTCGTTCGACGCGCTCGGCTTGAACTTGAACAGAACGACGTGACGATAAGCGCCGGCGCCTTCGGCCATCGAACCCACTCCCTCTGGCGCGGCGAAGCGCGCTGACCGCGGCGCTTATACGCCTAGCGGCGAGCGGACGCGAATTTCCTCACGCTTTCGGATTGAACGCCGCCGAGAGGGATTCGGCGAAGGCGCGCGCCTTGCGCGACGGCCGCCGGCCGGCGGGGAACACGATATAGGCGTAGACGGGCTCGAGCGCGCAGTCGGACAGGATTCGCGTCAGCCGGCCGTCGCGCAGTTCTTCGCCGCACATCCATGTCGAGGCCGTCGCGACGCCAAGCCCGGCGACGGCGCAGGCGACGACGCCCGCGCCGGAGCCGGTGCGAACGCGCGACTCGACCCCAATCGTTTCCGGCTTCCCATTGCGCGTGAATGTCCACAGCTGGCGATCGCCGTCGCCGGGACCGCCGAGGCAATCGTGGTCGGCCAGCTCGGCGACTTCGACCGGAACGCCGCGACGGCGCAGATAGTCCGGCGAAGCGACAACGATTCGAGCCGCGCTCGCCAGCTTGCGCGCGAGGAAGGCGGAGTCCGGCTGGTTGCCGAGGCGGAGCGCGAGATCGGCGCCTTCGGCGACGAGATCCTCGAAACGATCCGACATCATCAGCTCGATCTTGAGCCCCGGGTGCAATGCGACGAAGGAAGGAAGGCGAGGGACGATCTGCCGCACGCCGAAGGCGGTCGGCAGCGCGATGCGCAGCACGCCGGTGAGCCGATCCGCGCCGCGCGCCGCACTTTCGGCGTCGTCGATCGCCGTCAGAGCGTCGCGGGCGCTGACCGCCAGCGCCTGTCCCGCCTCGGTCGTCGCGACGCGCCGTGTCGTTCGGGTGAGCAGCGCGACGCCGAGCCGCGCCTCCAGCGCGGCGATCGCCCGCGACACCGAGGGCTGGGCGAGCCCGAATTCGCGCGCCGTCTTGGAGAAGCTGCCGGTCTCCGCCGTGCGGACGAACAGCGCCAGCTGAGTGAGCCGATCATTCATGCCACATTTGAATATATGTTATGGATATGCGGTCAATACCGCAGCAATTCAACATCAATTATCTCTGTCGCCGACGGGGGCCCGCGAAGGGCGCTCCAAGCAACGGAGATGGGTCATGAAAGAGCTCAGCGGGAAGGTCGCGATCGTCACCGGCGCGTCGAAGGGAATCGGCGCCGAAATCGCCAGGCAATTGGCCGCCGACGGCGCCGCGGTCGTCGTCAATTACGCCTCCAGCCGATCGGGCGCGGACGAGGTCGTCGCTGCGATCCTCAAGGACGGCGGCAAGGCGATCGCCGTCCAGGCCGACGTCGCCAAGAGCGCGGACGTCAAGCGTCTGTTCGAAGCGACCAAGGACGCGTTTGGAAGGCTCGACGTTCTGGTCAACAATGCGGGCGTGTTCGAGTTCGGCCCGCTCGAACAGCTCACCGAGGCCGGCTTCCACAGACAGTTCAACGTCAACGTCCTCGGCGCGCTGCTCGCCACAAGGGAGGCGCTGGCTTACTTCGGCGCGGCAGGCGGAAGCGTCATCAATCTCAGTTCGATCACCAGCGCCAATCCAGTTCCCAACTCGGTCGTCTATTCCTCGACCAAGAGCGCGGTCGACGCCGCGACCAAGGCGCTCGCCAACGAACTCGCCAGCCGCAAGATCCGCGTCAACGCGATCGCGCCGGGCATGACGGCGACCGAAGGCCTGGCGGCGATGGGCGTCGACGACGACGCCGGCAAGGCCATCGGCGCCGGTCTGCCGATGGGCCGCATCGGCCAGCCCGACGACATCGCGCGGGTCGCCGCCTTCCTCGCCTCCGATCGCGCCGCCTGGGTGACCGGCGAGCGCATCACCGTGTCCGGCGGCCAGCGCTGACAAGGCCGCCTCCGGCCTGGTCGACGCGTTCGCTAAGCGGGCGCGACGTACAAGAAAGCGCGGTCGACGGCCGCGCTTGCAGATTGCCATTAATGAGACCGCCGTCTCCCGCGCGCGGGAGACGGCGCACAATTCACACCTTCTCGGCTCAGGCGGCGCGCGGCGCCGTTACGGCGGATGCGGCCGGCAAGGGCACGGTGCCGGCGTAGCGATGAATGAGGACGGCGGTCAAAATGACGCCGGCGCTGAGCGCCAGGACGACGAGAGCGATGGCGATCATCGCTCCGAGCATCGCCGCCTTGCCCTTGGCGTCGCCGCGGCCCTTGGCGACCGAGGCGAACAGCTTGCCGACCGCCTGGAACGCCGGGCCGAGGCCGTTGATCGCGCCCATCGTGTTATGAACCTGCGCCAGCGTATTGTAAGCGGCGAGGCCAATGTTCATCAGCCTATGTTGGCGGTAGGCGGCGATCCAGGACTCGATGGTGATGATCAGGCCGGTGCCGAGCGCCGGGAAGATGATGGTGACGTACCAGAGGCTCACGGCCCCGTTCAGTTGATCGGCGGTGAAAGCATCGGGGAAGAGGGCGTTCGCCAAGAACAGCAGCGGAAACAGAAAAACTGAGCTGAAGCCGATGGCGCTCTGGATCGCGCCGCACCACACCAACGCCCTGATCGATCCGCCGACCGCCTTCGATTCGACCCAGGCTCGGCCGCAACTTCGGGCGTTCCACCACGAAATCCCGAAGTTCAGCGCCAGGATCAGGTAGAGCCAAATCGGAACCGATCCGTCCATGGCGACGTTCCCCTGCCAGGCGCCCGCCAACGACGTCGCAAATCTCCCCCGCTCGAGGCGGCTTGGCAAGACGTCGCCGAAGCGCCTTTACGCCGCAGCGCGGCGGCTCCAGCGGCGGGCGCGGCGCCGAGCGCGCTGCTCGGGCGTCTCTTCGGGCGGCGCGCTGGGGTCGAGTTGCGGCAGCGCGTCCATCACCCGCTCGGACGGGAAGACGACGACGACCTCGGTGCCGACGCGCAGCTTCGAGTTGAGGCGGAACTCGCCGCCATGCAGCTCGACCAGGCCCTTGACGATCGGCAGGCCGAGGCCGGAGCCCTCTTCGGCGTTCTTCTGCGCCAGCGAGCCGCGGCCGAACGACGACAGCACGATCGGGATTTCTTCTTCGGCGATGCCGGGGCCGGTGTCGCGGATCGACAGATATTGCCCGCCGGCGCTGGTCCAGCCGACCTTGATCGTGATCGTTCCGCCCTGCGGCGTGAACTTGATCGCGTTGCTGAGCAGGTTGAGCGTCACCTGGCGCACCGCCTTCTCGTCGGCCCAGATGCGCGGCAGGTCGCTGTCGAGCTGCTCGACGACGTCGATGTTGCGGCCCTTGGCGCGCATCGCCAGCAGGTGGCGGCATTCCTCGACCACGCCGGGCAGCGACACCGATTCTTCCTTCAGCTCGTAGCGGCCCGCTTCGACCCGGGACAGGTCGAGGATCTCGTTGATCAGCATCAGCAGGTGCTGGCCGCTCGAATGGATGTCGTTGGAATAGTCCTTGTAGACCGCGACCGAATGGGCGCCGAACAGCTCGGCCTTCATCACCTCCGAGAAGCCGAGGATGGCGTTGAGCGGCGTGCGCAACTCGTGGCTCATCGTCGCCAGGAAGCGCGACTTGGCGAGATTGGCGCTCTCGGCGCGCCGCCGCGCTTCGTCGGAATTGAGCTTGGCCTGCTCCAGCTCGGCGATCAGCGCGTCCTTTTCCGCCTGGAACGACAGGCCGGCGAGCGAGGTGCGATGCAGTCGGTTGGCGAGGATGACGAAATAGACGAGGATGCCGACGCACAGCGCCGACATCAGCAGCGCTTGCCCGCGCGTCGTCGGTCCGAGCGCGTAGACGATCGAAATCGCCATCGGCAGCAGGCCGCCGGCGACGGCGAAGGGAATCGCCGAGGCGACCATCGCCGTCATGCCCGAAATCAGCAGCAGCACGACCAGCACGAAGGTGCGGGCGTTGGGGTCGGGCGATTGCAGCAGCAGAACGACGAGCAGCGCCCATGCGCCGCCGGCGAAGGTCTCGGCGACGATGAATTTACGCCGCCAGGCGGGCGACGCCTTTTCCGGCTCGCGCAGATCGAGGAAGGCGATCGCCAGCCCGTAGCGCACCGCCAGCGAAACGGCGAGCAGGACGCCCCAACTGACGACCTTCGGCGTCGGCACCCAGTAGAAGGCGATCGCACCGACGGCGAGCGCGACCAGCGCCATCGCCGGCGTCGCGCCGGCGACGCTGTTGGCGAACAGCCGCGCCAGCGAGGCGTATTGGCCGGTGAAGTCGATGGTGTTGGTGGTGAGGGTCTGGCGCGCCTGGCGCAGCTTGAGCGTCATCGCGCGCCGCCGCGCCGCGGCGGCGGGATCGCCGACGCGACCCTTGTCGTTTTTTTCCGCCGCACCCTCGACCATGATCGCCCGACGCGCGCACGCCACACCCCTTTCAGGATCATGACGATTAATCCTTAACGAGCGGCTACGACCGGCGCCCAAATCTGCGCCAAACCCTTTCTTTTGCAAGGGGAAGGGGGCGCTGATCGCCGCCGCGCCGGGCCTCGCCGGCTGTGCCGCGCAAGATCATCTGACATAGGCGGGATTGAGTGGGATTTGGCGGGCGGTCGCGGGCCTGTGGGCTGAAAAAGTGGGCCTCTGCGGGCGTCGGCGGGAGCTGGCATAGCTCGGCGGCCGCGCAAGATCAAATGGCTCAGAGCGAGCGGCGGCGGCCGAACGGCGGCGACCTAAGCCGTTGAAATTGCGTGGGCGCCATTCTGGCGGTGGCGTCGAACCGGAAACTGGCCGCAGAGGCGGCGGCCGGCGGACAAAACCGCGCAAAGGACCGGAAAATCGGGCGGAAGCGCGAATATCGGCCGAAAAGGCGATTGTGGCGAACCGGAAAGCGAAAGCGGCCTAAAACGCGTCTTTTCGGGGTCTCAAACCGTCGGCGGCGGGGCTATCGGAAGAGGCGAGTCAACAGGCCGCGGCGGCGCGCCAGGCCAGCGACGGCGCCTCGAAATCGAAAGTCAACGCGGGGTCGGCGGGGGCAGCCGGTCGCGGATTTCGCGAAGCAGATCCCGCACGCTCTTCATCCAGGCGAAGACCCAGATGAGAATGCCGACCGCGATCGCGCCCTCGAAAAGGGTCCAAACGGCCGTCTCCCCGCCGAATGTGCCGGTCGCGACAATGACAAAGAGGACGAAGTACGAAAGCGCCGCGAAACCAAGCAAGCCGATCGCCAGGCGGCCGAGAGCATGCCAATTTATCGCCCGTTCGACGGGCGCGCTCGAAGACATCGAAGGTTCCTCACAACCGGTTGTCCCACCATATCACCTTGCCGATGATGGCCAAAGCGCCGTCACGGCCGGGTTTGACGATCTCGATCGGGTAGCCGGCGTGATTGTCGGACAGGATGGCGACGAAGCCCTCGCCGATGTCGCGCAGGCGCTTCAAACGCAGATCGCCGCCCTGGATGAAGATGAAGATGTCGTCCGGCCTCTGGCGCTCGACCGGCGCCTTGCGCGCCCGTGAGCGAAACGGCCGCAACTGCTTCTGGCGCTCGTCGACGATCAGGGTAGCGCCGTCGCGGATGGTCGGCGCCATGGAGTCGCCGGCGCAGCGCAGGCATGAAAGATCGGCGTCGCGCGGCGCGAAGGTTCGCAGGTACTCCAACGGCAGCGCGAGCGCGCCGACCGGCATGACCACGTCGGCGGCGCGGCCGGCGCCGGCCGCAGCCTCGACGTCGAGCACCGGGATCGAGACCGCCGCCGGAACGTGCTGCGGCTCGCTCGGTGGCAGAAAATAGCCAATCGGGCGATCCGTCGCCTCAGCGAGAGCCGCCAGCTCGGCGAAGTCCGGCCAGGTCTTGCCGTCGATCCAACTCTGCAGCGTCTTGCGGGTGAACCGGCCGCCGGAACGGCCGGCGAACGCAAGGGCGTTGCGCCGGCCACCGATCGCCAGCGCGATCCGATCGCGCAGGAACGCAAGTTCATGCGACATCGGGTCGCCCCGTGGCGGAAAACCGCCAGTTAAGATCAATATGTCTTGACGGAAGTGGAAATTCATCGCCACTATGGCGGCGCGGCTGATTTGAAGTGGCGGAAATACGCCACAGGAGCGACGGGGCGGTGACTAGGGCGCGGATCAAGGGCTGGCATTCAGCCGACATCGTCGCCGCCGTTCGCAAGAAGGGGACGTCGCTGGTGGCGATCTCCGGCGATCTCGGCCTGACCCGTTCGGCGGCGTCGCGCGCGCTGCTCATCCCGCACACGCGCGTCAACCGGGCGATCGCCGACCTGATCGGCGTTTCGGCCCATGAACTCTGGCCCTGCTGGTTTGACGCCACCGGTCGGCGCATTCGCGCGCGCTCCCCTCGCTCGCGCCTGTCTTCCACGACTCGCGTTTCGGAGTCGAGCCCCGCCGCGTTCCCGTCCTCGAAAACGGCAGCCTAACCGATGTCGAAGACCGTTCGTATCGACCAAATCGACGCAAGCATCCGGCTGCGGCCGGTCGACCCTGACCACGCCGCCTTTATCGCAGCGTCGATCGAGGCGGTTGGCCTCAAGCACCCGATCGTCATTCGCCCGGCCGGCGACGGCTACAAGCTGACGATCGGCGCCCATCGGTTCGCCGCCTTCAAGCTGCTCGGTTGGACCGAGCTGGTCGTCGGCGACCAGGCGATCATCCGCGAAGAGGCAGAAGAAGACGCCAAGATTTCCGAGATCGACGAGAACCTGGCGCGCCACGAGCTCAATGCGCTCGACCGCGCCGTGTTCCTCGCCGAGCGGCGCCGTCTCTACGAGGAGAAGCGCCGGGTGGCCGCCAAGGGCGGGGATCGGAAGTCCGACGCGTTCAAGTCGCAATCATTGCGAATTGATCTTTCGCCCCGGTTTACCGAGGACGTGGCCGAGCGCGTCGGCCTGTCGGAGCGGACGGTTCAACTGGCGCTGCGGATCGCTTCCGGCCTCGACCGCGAGGCGATGGCCGCGCTGCGCGGCACGAAGATGGAGCGCAACCAGCAGGAGCTGCTGGCGCTGGTCGAACTGTCGGCTGCTCAGCAGCGCGCCGCCGCCAAGGCGATCGCGGCCGGCGAGGCCAAGACGGTCGCGCAAGCGCGCGTCGCGATCGGCGTCGACAAGGAAGTCGCCAACGATCCGCAGGGCCGCGCCTACGCCGCGCTGCTGGCGAACTGGGAAAAGGCCGACGCCAAGACGCGGCGGGCGTTCCTGAAGGCGATCGACGCGCAGATCGTCAAGAAGGGCTGACGCGATGAAGGCCCTGACCGTCTGGCAGCCCTGGGCGTCGCTGATCATCCTCGGCGCCAAGCCATACGAGTTTCGCGGCTGGGCGGCGCCGAAGGCGGTTCGCGGCGAGCGCATCGCGATCCACGCCGGGGCGCGCAAGGTCAAGCGCGACGAGATCGCCGACCTGATCATCCGGCTACACGATGAGCCCTGGTCGACCGGGCTGATCAAAGACCTCGCGCTGCCGCTGCTCGATCGCGCGCTGCTGAGGCCCGGCATCCTGCCGCTCGCCTCGATCGTCGGAACCGCCGTGCTCGGCGCCCCGGTGCGCGCGCAGACGCTGAAAAAGGAGTTCGGGACGCCGCCGAACGACAGCCGGCGCATCCAATACAGCCTTTGGGCATGGCCGATGGGTGACCCCCAGGCGCTCGAACCCATTCAGCCGGCGCGTGGCGCGCAAGGGTTCTGGGAATGGGGCCAAGCCGACTTCTTCAGCGCGGACGTCGTCTGATGCGCGACTGGCTCTCGCCGCAGGAACTCGCCGACCTCGGTTTGCCGGGCCTGCCCGACAGCAAGCAAGGCTGGAACGAGCTGATCGACCGCGAGGGCTGGCTGGAGCGCAAGGGCAAGGTGCGGCCGCGCCGCGGCAAGGGCGGCGGCTTCGAATATCACGTCGACCTGCTGCCGCCGGCGGCGCTGGCGTCGTATGCGGCCCGCGCCATCGGCGCGGTGGAAATCCCGCGCGAGGACCTCGCCGCCGCCGCGGCCGACCCGCAGGCGGCGCAACTGACATTGCCGGCGCTGGAGTCGCGCGACGCGCGGCTGGCGCTGATCGCGGCGGCCGATCGCTTCGCGCGCAACGCCTCGCTGTCGCGCCGCACCACCGACACCGCGTTCTCGGCGCTCTACGGGCTCGACAAGCTCGACATCGCGCCATGGATCAAGGCCGCCGTCGGCCGCCTGTCGCCGCGGACCCTCGCCCGTTGGCGCGAACAGACGAAGAACGGTTCGGCCTCCCGCCTCGGCGTCGATCGCGGCGCGGCGCGGCGCGGCAAGGGGGTGCTGGCGACGGCCGAGGGCGGCGAGGTCAGGCGCTACATACTCGCGCTGGTTGCGCACCAGCCGCACCTTTCGGCCGACCACGTGCGCGAGTGCGTCGCGGCCAAGTTCCCCGCCTTTGCGCCGCCGCCGGTCAGGACCTTCCAGCACGTTTTGAAGGACCTTAAACGGACCGAAGGGGCGCTGCTCGCCAAGATCACCAATCCCGACGCGTTCAAGTCGCGCTTCCGCCTGTCGGGCGTGAAATCGCATCCGGTGTCGCGCCTCAACGAGCTGTGGCAGATCGACGCCTCGCCGGCCGACGCTCTGTGCGTCGACGGCCGCCACTCGATCTACGCCTGCGTCGACATCTTCTCGCGCCGGCTCTCCATCCAGGTCACGCGGACGCCGCGGGCCGAGAGCGTCGCGCTGCTGATGCGCCGCGCCATCCTCGCCTGGGGCGTTCCGGAGCGGGTCAAGACCGACAACGGCTCGGATTTCAAGGCCAAGGCGACGCAGCGGCTGTTCGCTTCTCTGCAGATCGAAACCGAAGCCTCGACGCCCTTCAGTCCCGAACAGAAAGGCCACATCGAGCGCGCGATCGGCACGCTGCAGCGCGATCTGATGCCGCTGCTGCCCGGCTTCATCGGCCACAGCGTCAAGGATCGCTCGGTGATCGAAGAGCGCAAGGCGTTCTCGGCCCGGCTCGGCGAGAGCGACGCCGAGGCGTTCTGCGTCGAGCTGAAGGCGGCCGAGTTGCAGCGCTATTGCAACGAATGGGCGGAAAACCGTTACGCCCACCGGCCGCACGATGGGCTGGCCGGCGCGACGCCGTTCGCTGCGGCCGCCGCCTATCCCGGCAAGGTCAAGCGCATCGACGACCTGCGGGCGCTCGACCTGCTGCTCGCGCCGATCGCGGCAAGGACGGCCTGCGCGTCGTCGGCAAGACCGGCCTGCGCATCGATCATTCGCACTACATCTTCGCCGCGGCGATGCCCGGCACGCCGGTGTTCGTGCGCATGGACCCGGCCGACATGGGCCGCGCCTTCGTCTTCGAGCCCGACGGCGAAACCTATCTCGGCGAGGCGGTCTGCCCCGAGCTCGCCGGCGTCGATCCGGCCGAAGCGGTGGCGCGGGCGCGCGCCGAACAGAAGAAGCTGCTCGAAGCCGGCGCCAAGGAACTGCGCGCCGACATGCGCAAGATCCGCCCGCGCGACCTGGCGCAGGCGGTGCTCGGCCGCGCCGAGGAAAAAGCCGCCGAGATCGTCGCCTTCCCGCGCGGCCACGACGTCTACGCCACGCCGGCGCTCGACGCCGCCGGCGAAGCGCTGCGGGCGCCGCCGGCGCCGGCGCTGCCGTCGCCTGACGATGCTCGCGCCCTGATGGCGCAATATGAACGGCAACACGACGCCAACGTCGCCAAGGTCGAGCGCGAGCTCGCCGGCGCGCAGGCCGAGGGCGGCGCCGACGTCGTCGCGCTCAGGGCGCGCGCGACGCTGCCGCAGCGCATGGCGCTGTTTCGCGAACTCGACGCGCTCGATCGCAACGGCGTCGCGCTCATCGCCAGCGATCTGAGCTGGCACGCCGCGTTCCGCCGCGCGCCCGAGTTCATCGGCGCGATGACGACGCCGTCCGAGCGCTATCGCCACGTGCTGTTCCTGCTCGCGCGCCGCGCCGTCAACGAGGCGCTGCATCCCTACGAGGACCGCTGGCTCGGCCATTACCTGACCAGCGGCGAATACGAAACGACGGCCGGTCTGGTCGCGGATTTTGGCGAGGCGGCCCTGAGGTAGCGGCGTGCGCCGTCTCGCAAAAGCCCCGGCGCTGCGTGGCGTCACGCGCCGGGGAAGTCCCCGAAAGCGTTGGTCAAAAAAATGACCGCCCGAAGGCGGCCGAGACATTTGCAAGGTGGAAATGATGACAGACAACGCTCAAATCGTCAAACCAGGCTCGCTGGCGCCGTTGAAGAACGTCGCCGGCTTCATGGCGCTGGTGACGAAACTGCAGCGGCGCGGGCCGCATCTGCCGAACCTCGGCGTGATGTACGGCCATTCGGGGCTGGGCAAGTCCTATGCGTCGATCTACGCCCAGAACAAGACGCGCGCGGTGCGCGTCGAGGTCGGCGAAAGTTGGAACCGCAAGACCTTCGTTCGCGCCATCCTGCTCGAATGCGGCGTCGCCGATCCGAAGGGCGCGACCGCCGATCTGGCGGCGCAAGCGATCAGCCTGCTCGGCGACGAACCGGCGCGGCCGCTGATCATCGACGAGGCCGACAAGCTGGTCGACAAGAAGCTGATCGAGACCGTGCGCGAGATCTCGGAAGC
>Ga0181519_10001608_pt1 | contig 19861 bp, 13 predicted proteins | sample PEATcosm2014_Bin_26_FD_121102 | JGI IMG/M metagenome (GOLD analysis project Ga0181519, IMG submission 121102) | Peatland microbial communities from MTU Mesocosm Facility, Houghton, MI, USA - PEATcosm2014_Bin02_10_metaG | ecosystem: Environmental > Terrestrial > Soil > Wetlands > Peat | place...
TCACGGAATTTTTCGGGGCCGGCAAGACGGAGATTTCCACCACGACGGCGTTTGTGAGCATCCTGCGGTTTTTGCTCAAGGACAAGACCATCGGGCGCCACGTGGTGCCGATCATTCCCGACGAGGCGCGGACCTTTGGCGTGGACGCGCTGTTCAAGGACATCGGGATTTACTCGCCCAAGGGCCAGCTTTACGAGCCGGTGGACAACAAGTCGCTGCTCTATTATCGGGAAACCACCGATGGGCAGATCCTGGAGGAAGGCATCAGCGAGGCCGGGGCCATGTCGTCGTTTTTGGCGGCCGGCACCAGCTATGCCACGCACGGCGTGCCCACGATTCCGTTTTACGCGTACTACTCCATGTTCGGTCCGCAGCGCGTGGGCGACCTGTTCTGGCTGGCGGGCGACATCCGGGCGCGGGGCTTTCTGCTGGGCGCCACCTCCGGCCGCACCTCGCTCAACGGCGAGGGTCTGCAACACCAGGACGGCCACAGTCTGCTGCACGCCAGCACCATTCCCACGTGTTTGTCCTACGACCCGGCGTTTGGGTTTGAGCTGGCGGTGATCATTGCCGACGGCTTGCGGCGCATGTTCGTGGAGCACGAGGATATTTTCTATTACCTGGCGCTCTACAACGAAACCTACGCGATGCTTCCCATGCCCGAAGGCGTGGCGGATGGCATCGTGAAGGGACTGTACCGGTTCCAGCCCGGTCCGGAGAAGGGCGTGAAGGCGCACATTTTTGGCAGCGGATCCATCCTGCAATCCGCGTTGAAGGCGCAGGCCATCCTGGCCGAAAAATACGGCGTGAGCGCGGATGTGTGGAGCGCCACCAGCTACAAGTTGCTGCGCACCGACGCCATCCGCTGCCAGCGCTGGAACATGCTGCACCCCACCGAGCCGGCGAAGAAATCCTACCTGGAACAACTGCTGGCGAAGGAGCAGGGCGCGTTTGTGGCGGTGTCCGACAACCTCCGCACGGTGTCCGACCAGATTGCGCCGTGGGTGCCGGGCGGTTTGCTCTCGCTGGGCACGGACGGCTTCGGCCGGAGCGACACGCGCGCCCGGCTGCGGAGATTTTTCGGCGTGGACGCGGAAACCACGGTCATCGGCGTGCTATACGCGCTGGCGGAAAAGAAGCTCATCGAGCGCAAGGTGGTGGCGCAGGCCATCAAAGACCTGGGCGTGGATCCCGAGATGGCGCAGCCGCAGATTGTGTGAAGGCGGACGGGGGCCGGTGAACATGCATGGCAACGATTGAGATTCTTGGCTGGAAAGAAAACGTCGTCGGGTTAACCGCCTGGCACGATCACGCAAAGTCAGAACTCAAAAAACGTCTTCGTCGCGGCGTCAATGCGTCCCCCGGCGAAATAAAGCGCCTGACTCGAGAGATTCTGGCGCGACAGCCTCTAACCCTGCAAGATGTTCATGACGAGTTTGTTGTCAGCGTGACACAAATTCTTGAGGCAATCGGCGCCGAGGTTCGCGTTTCGATCAATCAGAGCAATCTTTCCACATGGCGGCGGATTCCGAATCGGGGTATCCGTTAATTCACAATAGCGGCCCACCGCCATGTCATGGATCATTATCAGCTTCAAAACGAACCAATTTAGGGCAGGCCATTCCCAGCGCTTCTGGCACCACCTGCCGGGGTGCGGGGAAACGGGGGGCGTTTTCCGGGGGGTATCGCTCCCTGGTCGCTCAACCCCCGGCTACTTTCTTCCAACCCTCCGGGTTGGCGAGGCGGAACAAACTGGAGGGTTGCCAGAGAGTAGCCGGAGGTCGCAGTCGGCGAAGACCTCCGGGAATCATGCGTAAAATTGACACGCACCCCGAAGGCGGTGCCAGAATGCGAACGATCATCATGTATTCTCCGGTTTCACCAGCACGCGCTCAATGCGGCGGTCAGGAACAAGCCAGATGAGGGCGACGAGCACAAACCCATGATGGTGATGATAATGGCGAGCACTCCGTCGCTGAAAGCTTCAAGGCGATTCTTCTCCATGCGCCGAGGTTAATGGACTTCCATTTTGGAATCCACCCACAAAGCGTGCGACTGGGTCAACCCATAGCACGGTGGGTTTTGAAGCCGATGATGAACCATGCTATGGCTGCCCCCTGCTATGGGGTGAGCATTCCCAGCGGGCACTTCTGGCACCACCTGCCGGGGTGCGGGAAAACCGGGGGTGCTTTCCGGGGGTATCGCTCCCTGGTCGCTCAACCCCCGGCTACTGTCTTCCAAACCCTTCGGGTTGGCGAGACCGAGCAAACCCTGCGGGCTCCCCTTGCTTCCGTGAATAACTCTGGGATAGCTATAAGCCGGAGGTCGCAGCCTGCGAAGACCTCCGGTATTTATGCGCGAAATTGACGCGCACCCCGCCGCCCTATTCCCGGCCGCCTTCCGTCAGCCCGGGATCGCTGATGATGGTGATCAGCGGCAGAAACATGGCGATGACGATGCTGCCGACGACGACGGCCAGAAAGATAATCATCACCGGCTCCAGCAGCGAGGTCATGGCCGTCACGGAGTTGTCCACCTCCTCATCACTGGTATCGGCGATTTTCATGAGCATGTCCGGCAGGGCGCCGGTTTGCTCGCCCACGTCCACCATGCCGCCGATCATGGGCGGGAAAATGGCGGCGGCCCGGAACGGATCGGCCAGCGTGCCGCCTTCCTTCACGTTGTCATGGATGCGGGAAATCATGCCGCTCACCACCACGTTGCCGGCGGTTTCCTTGACGATGTTGAGCGCCTGCAAGATCGGCACGCCGCTGCCCAGGAGGGTTCCCAGCGTGCGGGTGAAGCGGGCCAGCGAAAGTTTGCGGCAGACCTGGCCGACGACGGGCATGATGAGTTTGAAATGGTCCCACCAGCGGCGGCCCGTGCGGGTATGGATAAACCATTGGAAGCCGAGGAACAGCCCGACTACGGCCGCCGCGACCAGGAGGAAATGATCCTTGAATGTTTTGCTGATGTGCAGCACGGCGAGCGTGAAGGCGGGCATGGATTTGCCGGGGAGCAGGCCCTCGAAGACCGATTGGAACTTGGGGATGACATACACCAGCAGCAGGGTCAGGATCGCCGCGGCGACGAACATGACGGCGGCCGGATAAAACATCGCGGCCTTGATCTTGCCTTTGATCTTGAGCGCCTTTTCCATGAAGTCGGCCTGGCGGCGGAGCACTTCCTCCAGCACGCCGCCCAATTCGCCGGCCCGGACCATGTTGACGTACAGCGGGCTGAACACCTTGGGCTGCGCGGCGAGCGCTTCGGACATGGTGCCGCCATTTTCCACGTTCTGGGCGATCTCGGAGATGACGTGCTTGAGGACCGCGTTGTCCGCCTGTTCGTGCAACAGGCGCAGGCCGCGCAGCAGCGGCATGCCCACGCCCACCAAGGTGGCCAATTGGCGGGTGAACACGGTCAGGGCGGCCGGCTTCACGCCGCCGAACAGGATCGGTGAACCGTGCCGTTTGCGGCCGGCTTCCGGGCGCGTGCGGGCTGGCAACGGGAGGGTCGGCCGGACCAGCGTGGGGAACAGGCCCATTTCCTTGATGCGCCGCAGGGCTTCGTTTTGGTCAATCACATCCAGCGAGCCCTTGCTCTTCAGCCCGCCGGCATCCACCGCTTCGTAGAGGTAATTAGACATGGGAACCTCGTGATTTTGGGTGTTTGGTTAATTTGGTTAGTCAGGCATCCATTGCATTCTGTCAGGTTGGACAGGGCAGGGGGCAAGTCGTGTCGCGGAGGGTGGAAAAATTGACACCCGACGAATGTTACCAGCGGGCTCTCCTGACTCCGCGTAATGATGATGCGCCCGGCAATACCGTTCGCGTCTTGGACTGCGCCGGCAGCGCCAGCGGCGCCGGCGCTTTCGCACGCACGCGCGAGCCGCAAGCTTTTGCGGACCGTCGCCCGCACGAAAGCGGCGTGGCGCTCCGCTTCCCGCCGCAGTCCATGACGCCTCGCGCAATTACGACACGTCCCGGCTTATGGGTTTCTGTAGTCGGCTGCCGTCAGCTCGAATGATTGCCGCCGCGGCCTTTGAAGGTCAGTTCGGCGATGCCGGATTTGTCCAACTCGCCCAGGCCGGCCTTGACCATGCGGTCGTACTGCTTCTTCGCGGCGGTGGCAACAGGCAGGTTTAGCTCCTGCTCCTTGGCCAGGTTGAGGGCGATGCCGGAATCCTTGGCGGCGTGGGCGGCGGAGAAAAAGCAGGAGTGTTCCCGATTTTGCATGTCTTCGCCATCGGTCTGGAGCACGCCGGAACGGGCGCCGGTCTGGGCAAAGACTTCGCGCAGCATGCTCAGGTCCAGGCCCAGGGCTTCGCCGAGTCCGAGGCCCTCCGCGAGGGCGGCGGTATTGGCGTTCATGACCATGTTGACGAGCGCCTTCACCTGCGCGGCCCTGCCCGCGGGGCCGATGTAGCGCACCGTTTCGCCGAGCCTTTCCAGGATGGGCCGGGCGCGCTCGAAGGCTTCCGGCTTGCCGCCGCACATCAGGTAAAGCGTGCCCTGCCGCGCCTGGGTGATGCTGGATGCCATGCAGGCTTCCAAGGACTGGGCCCCTTCGGCTTCGCAGGTCTCCTCCACCCAGGCGTGGACGGAGGGGGTGACGGTGGCGCAATTGATGAACAGCTTGCCCTTGGCCTCCGTGAGCAGACCGCCCATGAAAATCTGTTTCATGGCGCGATCGTCGGTGACGACCGTGATGATGACATCGGCGCGCACGGTCACGTTCTCAAGTTCGTTGGCGGCGAGACAGCCCAGTTCCTTCGCCAGCGCCCGGGCGGTGGCGGCGTTGCGGTCGAATACTGCGACCACGGGGATGTTACATTCCCGGAGGCGCCGCGCCATGTTTGCCCCCATGCGCCCGACGCCCACGAATCCGATTTTTTCAGCCATAGCGATTCAATCTGGCCCGGAACCGGCAAATGTGCAAAGGACATATTGATTTCTTTGCGGCCGGCAGTGAATTTTTCAATTCACGCTGTTGCCGCCGGCCGGGCTATAACTGGAGCCATGAAAACAAACCTCAATTCGGAAAACCGTCAACTTAAAATCATCAATCCCCGGGTGATTGCCTTGGGCCTGCTGGCGGGGACGCTGCTGGCCATGTGCCTCACCGGCTGCAAGGGCTCGTCCACGGCTGATCCGGGGACCGCGGCCGTCGCCCCGGCCAACCTCACCGGCAGCTATACGCTGCTGAGTGTGGACGGCAAACCGGTGCCGTGTGTGGTCTCACACGAGGGCCACGACGTCACGGTGAAATCGGGAACTTTCAGCATCAATGCCGACGGCACCTGCCGGAGTGAATCGGTCTTTGCGGTGGAGCATTACGCGGACGTGCATCGCGTGGTGGACGCCACCTACACGGCGTCCGGCACGGCGTTGACGATGCGCTGGAAGGGCGCGGGAATGACCACGGGCAGCGTGGACGGAAACACGTTTACGATGAACAACGAGGGGATGATCTTCGCGTATCGCAAGTGAGCACGCCTTCGCGGTCCAGCAGCCGGCGCTTCCAGTCCAGGCCGCCGGAGAAGCCGCCGAGCTGTTGGTGCGCGGCGAGGATGCGATGGCAGGGAACCAGCATGGGGATGGGGTTGGCGCCGCACGCGCCGCCCACGGCGCGGCTGGCCCGCGGGTTGCCAATGGCGCGGGCCACTTCGCCGTAGCTCTTGGTTTCGCCCGGTCCCAGTTTCAGCATTTCGCGCCAAACAGATTGTTGGAATTCCGGCCGGCCGGACCAATCGAGCGGCGGAAGTTTTTTGGCGGGGCGGCCGGCCAGCACCTGCTTGAGCGCGGCGGTGGTGGCGCGGTGCCAGCGCAGAATTGGGGCGGGCACGTCTTTGGCGGCCGCCGCGGGAAGGGATTTGCCGGTCCGGGGAAAATTGAGTTCGGCCAGGCCGCGTTCCGAGTAGCGGGCTTGGAACGTTCCTTCGTCGGTGGCAATGGGGAGTGCAATGAGCCGGTTCATGGCGGGAGCCGTTTCAGTGGTGTTTTAGATAAATCAACAGGGTGCCGAGCAAAAGGCCGAAGAGGAGCAGGGTGAAAACAAGAAAGCGGTTGCGGGCGACGCGTTTCTCGTAGCGCAGCGGCCGCAGGCCCTGGACGCCGCCGGCGGCGAGGTAACTGACCAGGCGCGGATTGCTGGTGGGCGGACCGTGAAAATGATTACGGAGGCGGTTCCAGAGGCCGGGCAAATCGTAGCGCCGCACGCCGAGCTCGTTATAAATCTCTGGCGCTTCGGCCTCGGCGGTGGCCATGAGCGGCCCGCGTTTGACCTCCTCAAAGACGGGATCGCTCCGCTGGGGCGGAGGCGGGGCGGACTTCTCGGGGGCACGGGCGGCGCCCGGCGGCAGGGCGGTGGAACGGAATTTCGGGCCGGGCGAGCGCGCCAACTGGGTGTCCAGCCGTTTGATCTCCGCTTCCAAGGCGGCGATTTCCTGGTTCAGCGCCCGGGCTTTGTCCGAGATGGGATCTGGCTTTTTCTGGGCCATGCGGATTTTATTTTCGCGCGAGGAGGACCAGGAAGAGGGCGAGCCCCACGACGAGCAGCGGCCAGGTGAAAGCCAGGCCGAGCTGGCACAGCCGGCCAAAGCCCAGGTCGGCCAGCGTGGGTGCCGCGGAAGCGGCGGCCACGGGGCTCTTGCCTGCGGCGGCGGTCCCGGCTTCGCCGGCCAGCACGGGGAGCTTGAGCCGCGCGGCATTCCATTCCATGCGGGCGTTTTCCACGGTGGTCAGGGCGCGGGTGAGCTCGGTTTGAAAATTCTCCTTGGTCCACGTCTCGTCGTGGATGGCCTGCACCTTGGTGAGGGCCTCGCGGAAATTCACGAGCGTCTTGGCCATCAGCTCGGCGTCCCGGCGGGCGGCAAATTCGGCTTCCTCCAGCAGGCCCGTGGCGCGGGTGAGCTGCTGGACAATCTCCTCGCGGCCGGTGACGAATTCGGCCTGGCGGCGGCGGAGTTCCTCCAAGCCGGAGCGTTCGCGTTCCAGATCCTCCTGCACGCGCTTGAGTTCCACGAGTTTTTGCTGCGCTTCCACCAGCTTGCGGTCCGTGTCGTCGCGCGTGGGCGCGGCGGCAAAGGGCGATTTTTGCGCCGTAAAGTCGGTGTCAATAAATTCGGACGGGTCTTGTGAGCCTGCCATAAAACGACTTTAGTCCCATGCCGCCGAACTGTAAAGCGGGTTTGCGTTTGCGCAGCCGCCGGGGATGGCGGAAATACGGGCGATGAATGAGCCGGGAAAACTGATTCCGCTGCATGGCGGCTACCGGAAGTGGAAGAGCTTTCAAATGGCGCAACTGGCCTACGACGTGACGGTGCGCTTCTGTGACTGCTACATTGAGAAGCGCAGCCGCACGCACGACCAGATGGTGCAGGCGGTGCGGTCGGGCGTGCAGAACATCGCGGAGGGCAGCCAGGCGAGCGGCACGTCCAAGAAAACGGAACTCAAGCTCACGAAGGTGGCGCGGGCCAGCCTGGAGGAGCTGCGGTTGGACTATGAGGACTACCTGCGGCAACGCGGGTTGGCGCAGTGGCCACCGGAGCATCCGGCACTGATGCGCTTCAAGGCCAGGCGGTGCGCCACGCTGGAGCAGGTGCGGACTTGGGTGGAGGAGGAGCGTCGTGGACTGACACGGACTAACACGGACACGCAAGGACGGGGAAGAGTGGCAAAGGAGTCCGTGCCGGTCAGTGAACGTCCGTGCTCGTCCGTGACTTCCGCCCAACTTGTGGCCAATGCCGCTCTCTCGCTGCTAAATCTCGCGTGCCACCTGCTCGACAAACAAATAGCCGCCCGGGGAAAGGCCTTCGTTGAAGAAGGCGGTTTCACGGAGCGGCTCTACCGGGTGCGGGCCGAAAGGAGAATGCACGGCTAAAATGGCGGAGTCCAACCTGTCATAGGCCCCCTTTGTGGGCTATTCCTTAACCCGGTCGGCTTCCCAATCTTGGGGGCCGAATTTTCTGCCGCCCGCGTCTGTCTCTACCGTGCCCTTGATTTTGTCACCACTGATTTTGCCGGTGTAGGTGGTGGTCGTCTGTCCAGCTTTCTTCTGGCGGATCGTCTGGAATGTGACTTCATCGCTCTTGACCACGCCGTTGGTGATGGTCTCTGCGCCAGCGGTCTTGTTGACTGTGCCGGTTAAAGCCTCGCCTTGGAACTTCAAGGTAAAGGTGATGGCTGGTATCTGGCCATCCGGGTTGGCCGGCGCGACCCATTTCCAAGTGCCGGTGAGGTTGGCTGACTCTTCAGCTTTGATGGTCGTGACGTTGATCGCGAACAACAATGCTGCGCTTGCTAGACAGATGCTTCGATGCGTTTTCATATTTCCTTTGGTTGCGGTTTAATCTTCAGACCGTCCTGCGAACCAATCGTCACGCTCGATGCAGGCTAGACCTTGAAGTGAGACACGCCGGGCTGATGATTTCAACCGCGAAGGCGGAAAAGCGGCGGCCAATGGCCCCAGAGAATGTTGAGCCGATGGTTAATCATGTATTTCCGAGCCGAATTCCTTGAAAATCATGACTGTTCCTGATTCAGCGATTACCCGGTATAGGCCGACGTCCGGGCCCAATCCCAAATGGATTGTGCCTCAAAGCCCAAGGTCGCGAGGAACGAGCCACCCTGGGTAAACGACGCACAGAATTCATTTCCCAACCGCAACGCGGTTGCGGCCGTCCTGCCCGACCATCATACAATCTCGCCGCAACCGCGTTGCGGTTGGCAACACCTCCCGACCGGAGACCCAAGGTAGCCGCTGCGGCTACCTTGGGCTTTGAGCCAGAATCCCGTTGGGATTCACAAAGGCGGCGCGGACGCTCGGTTCTCCTCCCCAGACCGCTCCGACCCCGTCAACCCTAAATTTTTTTTTGGCGCCCGCCCGCACCTTCAACGGACCGCGGCTGTGTCCCGCGCGGCGTGGGATCAGCTGCAGCGCGTCGGGATCTCAAGCCGTGTTGAATACTTCCAACGCGGTCATTCCTGCGAAGCTGCTGCGGCTGGTCTGCAACACAGCCGCGGTCCGGGCGTTGCAGTGCGGCGACATGTCGCCAGCGGTCGTGCCACCGAATTCCAATTCGACCCGGCGCCGGGGGCGTGGCATGCTGTTCGAGGGGATATGACATCGCCAACCACAACCGAACTGAGGGTCACGGGGATGACGTGCAATAATTGCGCGCGCCACGTGACGGAAGCCATCCAAGGCGTCGCGAATGTGCGCAGCGCCTCCGTGTCGCTGGAACGCAAGCGGGCCACCGTGCAATGGGCGTCGCCGGAAAATCGGAGCGTGCCGGCGGTGGTGGCGGCGGTGGCGCAGGCGGGTTATGCGGCTGCGGAAATTCCGGCCGCGGACGGTGTCGGCGCCGCTCCCGCGCTGAACCGCTGGCAGTGGAACTTGATCATCGGCCTGGGCGTCACCGGCGTGCTGATGCTGGGCGAGTGGGTTTTGGGCTTGGGGATGGCGCCATGGTTCCAGTGGCTTTCGCTGGCGCTGGCCGGCGTGGTGCAGGTCTTCTGCGGCGCGCAATTTTACGCGGGCGCCTGGCGGCAACTCAAGGTGGGCCAGTCCAACATGGACGCGCTGGTGGCGCTGGGGTCCACCACGGCGTTTGGCTACAGCACGTGGGCGCTGCTGGCCGGCGCGGGCGGACATCTTTATTTCATGGAGGCGGCGGCGATCATTTCGCTCATCAGCTTCGGTCACTGGCTGGAAGCCCGCGTGAGCGAACGCGCCAGCGGGGCGTTGCAGGCGCTGCTCAATTTGGCGCCGCAGACGGCGCGCCGGCTGGCCGCGCCGACGGAACCCAAGGAAAATGGAGCCGCGCTTGGGCTGCGCCAATTCTCGCCCGCCGATGCCTCGCCGGCAGCCGGACCGATGGTTGCGGCCAGCCTCAAGGCGTTTTCCTTTTCGCCGGCGACCTCCGTCAACCAGCCGCCGGAACGGGAAGAGGAGGTGCCCGTGGCGGAATTGGAAATTGGCGACCGCGTGGCGCTGCGGGCCGGGGACCGCGTGCCGGTGGATGGCGTGGTGCTGGCCGGCGAATCGGCCGTGGACGAAGCGATGCTCACGGGTGAATCGGCGCCGGCGGAAAAGCAGGCCGGCGGCGAATTGTTTGCTGGCACGGTGAATTTGAACGGCCGTCTCGTCATGCGCGTGACGGCGACCGGGGAAGCCACGGCGCTGGCGCACATCGTCGCCGCCGTGCAGCGCGCGCAGACCAGCCGGGCGGACATCCAGCGTTTGGGCGACCGCATCAGCAGCGTGTTTGTGCCCGTGATCGTGACGGTGGCGCTGGCGGCGGGGTTATGGTGGGGCCTGGCGCCGGGCGCGGCGGGCCGGGTGCACGAATTTTTGCTGCCCTGGCTTTGGCAGGTGCACGCACCCGCGGGCGCGGCGGCGGGTTTCATCATCGCCGCCGCGGTTTTGATCATTGCCTGTCCCTGCGCGATGGGGCTGGCCACGCCGGCCGCGATCATGGCCAGCGCCAATGCCGCCGCGCGCCTCGGCATCCTGATTCGCGATGGCGTGGCGTTGGAAAAAGCCGGGCGGATCACGGCGGTGATTTTTGACAAGACGGGCACGCTCACGGCGGGGCGGCCGGAAGTGGCGGAGGTGTGGCTAGCGGCCGGAGCCGACGATTCGGCGCTGGGCCTGGCGGGCGCGCTGGCGCGGCACTCCACGCACCCGGTCAGCCGCGCGGTGGCCGTGCATTGCGAAAAGGCTGGCGGCGGGTCGCCCGTGAACCTGGCGGCGGATGGCTGGCGGGAAATTCGCGGCTGCGGGCTGGAGGCGAACCTGCCGGCGCCGACATCCGGCGGGACGGCGATAAAACTGCGGCTGGGTTCGTGGCGCTGGCTGCGAGAGAGCGGCGTGGCGCTGGCGCCCGGAAGCAAATTTGCCGGTGAATGGTCGGGGCAGGGAGCCACCGTCGTGGGCCTGGCCACCGGCGGGGAGCTGCGCGCCGTGTTTGCGGTGCGCGATGCCGTGAAGCCGGGGGCAGTCGCCGTGGTGGCGCGCTTGCAGCGGGAGGGGCTGAAGACGTATTTGCTGACCGGCGACAACGCGCAGACGGCCGCGGCCATCGCGAAGCTGGCGGGCATTCCGGCGGCGAATGTTTTTGCCGAAGTGCGCCCGGAGCAGAAGGCCGAATTCGTGAAAAAGCTGCAAGGGCAGGGCGGCCGTGTGGCGTTCGTGGGCGACGGCATCAATGACGCGCCGGCGCTGACGCAGGCGGACTTGGGCATTGCGGTGAGCCGCGCCAGCGATGTGGCGCGCGAGGCGGCGGACGTGATTTTGCTGAAGTCGGAAATCGAAGCGGTGCCGGAAGCGCTCGGGCTGGCGCGGGCCACGCTGCGAACCATCAAACAGAATTTATTCTGGGCGTTCTTCTACAACGCCCTCGGCGTGCCGCTGGCGGCGCTGGGCTTCATCAGCCCCATCTTTTGCGCGGCGGCGATGGCCGGCTCCGATTTGATCGTCATCGGCAACGCGCTGCGGCTGCTGCGCTGGCGGCAGGCGAAACTTATTCCACTTCCACGGCAATGATCGCGAGAATCTTGGTCTCGCGTCGCTGGAGCAGCCGGCCCAGTGGCGTGAGCGCCTGCCAGTAAACGAAGACCGTGAGTGCCAGCAGCAGTGCCGAGACCAGGAAATTGAGCGGCAGGAAGTCCGGCCAGCCCGCCCAGTGCCCGAGCAGCTCCAGCGCCGGCCCGGCAAAAAACGGCACCATCGTCAGGGGAAAGAACAGGTGCGAGAGGATCAGCACCAGCATGGCCAGGCCGGGCATCTTGGTGGGTTTCATCGAGCCCGGCTGGATGCGGTAGGGGACGAGGAGGGAAAACAGGTTGCCGACCATGGCGGACATGAGCAGCACGGCGGCCAGTTGACACAGGGTCGCCAGGATCGCAAACGGCGGCAGATGGAGCCGCAGGGCGGTGAGCCCCAGCAGCAGGCCCCCAAAAATGGCGCCCACCGGCAATGCAGCCAGATTTTTGCCGAGCAAAATCAGCCGGCGGTCAGCCGGCGAGAGGATCAGGGAGCGGAAGCCGTCGCGGTCGAAGCCGAACTGGTTGACGAAAAACTGGCCCAGAAAGAGGGTGGGCAAAACCACCGAAACCGTGGCCAGAAACGGCTTGGCGGCGTCGGACACATCGGCCGTGGCGTGCAGTCCCACCGAGGCGGCCAGGACGAGCGTCACGATGAACGCGCTGGCCCAGGCCATTTTAATCTCGGGCGCGCGCAACATGGACCGGAACGTGGCGAGCGCCAGGGCGGCGGATTGTTCCGGGGCGAAGGGGATGGCGTATTCAAGAAAACTCGTGCCCGCGCGCCCGCGGGCGGCGGGGGCTTTTGCGCCCGGTGCGGGAAGGGGCTTGGGCGCCGCCTTGCTGTTGGTCTGGCCCCGGTAAAAGCGGATGGTGTTGCGATACGCGCGCCGCAACCCCAGCGCCGCCAGGCCCGCGCAGCCGAGTGTGGCGGCCAGGGCCGGCAGGGGATTGCCTGCCGCCAGTTCCCGCGCACCCAGCGGCAGCCACAGCGGCGGTACGAACGCTTCGATGCTGGTCAGTGTTTGCAGCCATTGCCGCCCGTCCCGAATTTGGACCCCGCTGGACCGGGAGGACCCGGAGTGAAACACGTTGAAATAAAGATTGGGCCCCTGGCCCAGCAGCACGAAGAAGAGCGTGATGAACACGATGATGGTGCGCCGGCGCCGCGGGTTGCTCATCAGGGCCGCCAGCCAGCCGCGCAGGCAATACGTCCAGGCCGTGATCATGAATACCATGCTCCAGGCGAGCGGCAGCAGCAGAAGCATCAGCGCCCCGTGCCCCAGCGCCAAGCCCAGGGCCAGCCCGGCCGTGGCGGGCAGGATGATGATGATGCTTATGGCGAAGTGCGAGGCGAGATAGTTGATGACAAACATCTGGCCCAGCCCCACGGGCAGATGCATCAGTTTTTGCAGATCAATCGTTTCGGAGCGTTGCAGCTCCGTCAGCAAACCAGCCAGCCAGGTGAACAGGAAAATGACCGTGATGACCAGCCACACCAACATGATCATTTCCGGCGGTTCCTTTGACAGGCCGAAAATGCCGCCCAGCAGCGCGATGATGAAGCTCCCCGCCGCCCCCACGATGGCGAGCATCAGCGCGAGGACGGTTAACACCGCTCCCAGCCCGCCACTCCGTTTCCACTGATGGCACATCAGCCGCCAGCGCAGCCACAGGATCGTTTGGAGCTGGTTCCAGTTCATTCCAGCCAGCTCAGCTTCTGCGTTTCCTGCCCGTCGGCTCCCACCACGGAAATGAATTTGTCCTCCAGCGTCGCGCCGTCGCGCCGCAGTTCCTCCATGGGTCCCTGGTGGACGAGCTTGCCCTGCGAAATGATGCCCACGTCGGTGCAAAGCTTCTCGACGATTTCCAGCACATGCGAGGTGAGAAACACCGTGGCGCCACGCCCCACGCATTGCTTTAGCGTGTCGCGCAGCACGCGCGAGGCCACCGCGTCCACCCCCTCGAACGGTTCGTCCAGGAACAGCAGGTCCGGATTGGGAATCAGCGCGGCGGCCAGGGAGAGCTTCTTTTTCATGCCGTGCGAGAATTCCAGCGTGAGCTTCTTTTCCGTGTCGGCCAGCTCCATCATGGTTAGCAGCTCATCCGTCCGCGTCCGCACCGTCTCCCGCGGCAGCAGATACATGCGGCCGATGAAGGTGAGATATTCGCGGGCGGTGAGGTTGTCGAATAGCGCGAGATTTTCGGGCACCACGCCAACGCGCCGTTTGACGGCCAGGGCGCGCGCCGGGTCGGCCAGGTCTTCGTCCAAGATGCGCATGGCGCCGCCGCTGGGCGCCAGCAGGCCGGTGAGCATTTTGATGGTGGTGGACTTGCCCGCGCCGTTGGGGCCCAGAAAGCCGTAAAACCGCCCGGCTTCAACGCGCAGGTTCAATTGGTTGACGGCACGAAATTTCCCGAAATCGCGCGTCAAATTCGTCGTTTCGATGGCGGCCTTCATGAATGTGCGGCCAAGCTATCTTGGCCGGGTGCGGCCCGCAACGTCAAAACCGCGTCCGCGCCACGCGGAATGATTTTTCCATTGATGGTCGGCCGCCAGGCTGGCGTGGGAAAACTGTTGGCAGGGAAATCGGGCTTACAGTATGGTAACTGCGAATGAACCGCCGTGTGAGAGATTGCGGGCGTGCGAGCTATTTCCGGATGCCCGCGGCGGCGCTCTGGCTTTTCTGCCTGCTGGTTTCCGGCCTGCACGCCCAAGACATCGGGTTCCTGACGGGCAAACCGGTGGTGGCCCGGAACGTGGACGGCCAGTTGGAATTGTTCGAAGTGGACGCCGCCGGGGAGTTGCGCCAGCGCTGGCAGAAGCGGTCCAGCGGCGATTGGTCCGCTTGGTCCGGTTTGGGCGGCTCCTTGCTTCCCGGCCTGGCCGTGGCCAACACCGCCGATGGCCGGCTCCAGATTTTCGCCGTGGATCGGGCGACGCATGCGTTGATGTGCCTTTGCCAGTCTGCCACCAACACCGTGGACTGGTCCGGCTGGCTGAACCTCGGTGGCGACGTGCTGCCGCCGCTTTCCGTGGTGCAAAATGCGGATGGCCGGCTGGAAGTGTTTGCCGTGGCTGCGATCGGCCATGCGGCCAGACACATCTGGCAGACCGGCTTGGTGGAAAACTGGTCGCCGTGGGGCGATCTCGGCGGCGCCTTCGAGCCCGGCTTGGTGACCGTGAAAAACAAGGATGGCCGGCTGGAACTTTTCGGCATCCCGGCCGGTGGTCACGCGCTGGCGCATTGCTGGCAGCAGCGCCCCAACGCCGCCAACTGGTCGCCCTGGAGCTTGCTGGGCGGAACGATTTCCCCCGGTTTTGCGGTGGGCCAAAACGCCGCCGGTTTGTTGGAGGTTTTTGGCGTCGCCGGCACCAATTATACCGTGGTCCGCACCTGCCAGGCCATCGCCGGCAACAGCCGCTGGTGGACCGCCTGGGAGGACTTCGCCACGGACCAGAGCACGAATTCGCCGCCGGCCACGCGGGATTTCGCGGAGCAGTGGCAGGGCTTGGGCGCCAAGGTGGACCCGCGCCTGGTCGTGGCCAAAAGCGGCGATGGCCGCCTGGAGGTTTTCGCGGTGGATCGCTCCAGCGGGAAACTCCTGCATCGCTGGGAAACGCTCGTAAATGGCGCGGACGAATGGTCCCAATGGTCCGGCATGGGCATCACGGCCCAACCCGGTCCCGCCGTCGGCGCCAATGAAGACGGCGACTTGGAAGTGTTTGTGACCGACCCGGCCAACAGCGACGACATCCGTCACCGGCGCCAGATCAGTTCCGCCAGCGACTGGCTCGATTGGTCCAGCCTGGATCATCGCACCTTCGAGTACCGGTCGCGCACATGGCAATCGGATGAGGGCCTGCCGGACAACCTGGTGCAGGCCATCACGCAGACGGCCGACGGATTTCTCTGGGTGGGCACGCGCGCCGGTCTGGCCCGGTTTAACGGTGCCCAGTTCTTCTGCTACGACAGCCGCAACACGCCGGCCCTGCGCAATCCGTCCATCACCGCCCTGTGCGCCGACCGCGACGGGGCCCTGTGGATTGGCAGCGACGGGGGCGGATTGCTGCGGTTGAAGGGCGGCATTTTCACCCAATACAGCCGCACCAACGGCCTGGCCGGCGACGCCGTGCGCGTCATTTACCAGAGCCGCGACGGTTCGGTTTGGATCGGCACCACGACCGGGATGAGCCGCTGGCAGAACGGACGCTTCCGCGCCTACGGCGAAAGCGACGGTCTGTCGTCGGAAGTCGTCCGGAGCATCTACGAAGACCAGCAGGGCAACCTGTGGATTGCCACCGGCAAGGGACTGAACCGGTTGCGCGCGAACGGCGCCATGGACGCGTTTGCCATGCCCGACGGTTTGCCCAATGATTCCGTGCGCGTCACCTGCCAGGACCAGGGCGGACGCATCTGGATCGGTTCGAACAACGGCCTGCTATGGTACAACTGGTTTTGGGGAAACACGTTTTACGCCTACAACACCAAGTACGGCCTGTCCGACACCTTTGTGAGCGCCATCTGCGAGGACGCCGCCGGCAATCTGTGGGTGGGCACTTACAGCGGCCTGAACCGTTTCCGCGACGGGCGCTTTTACAGCCAGCCGGACAACAACGGCCAACCCTTTGGCAAGGTCAACGCGCTGTTCATGGATCGCGAAGGGGATCTGTGGGTGGGCTCGCAGGAAGGGCTGAGCCGGCTGACGGCGGAAAAATTCTTCACCTACACCAAGGAGCAGGGCCTTTCGCACAACAACATCATGTCGGTCTTGCAGGGCCATGACGGCAGCTTGTGGGTGGGCACGTGGGGCGGGGGCCTCGACCAGTTGCTCGGCGATAAAGTGACCGCCTACACCTCCACCAACGGCCTGTCGCAGGACCTGATCCTATCGCTGGGGGAGGGGCGGGACGGCAGCCTCTGGGTGGGCGCGGATTTTGACGGTGGATTGACCCGTCTGAAGAGCGGCGGCGCCGGGCATTACACCTGGCAAGACGGGCTGCCGAACGCCGGTTTGCGCGTGCTACACGAGGACGCCGCCGGCCTCCTGTGGATCGGCACGGATCGTGGTCTGGGCTGTTTCCACAAGGGTCGAGCCGTTACCAACGCCGCCAGCACCCGCCTGGCCGGCCAGAGCGTCCGTGACATTTGCGACGATCCCGCGGGCGGGCTGTGGTTCGCCGGGCAAAACGGCCTCGGCCGCTGGCAAGGCGGACAATTCAACCTTTGCACCACCACCAACGGCCTGCCCCATGACGACCTCACCACCCTCTACGCGGATGCGGACCGCGACCTCTGGATGGGCACCGGCAGCGGGGGGCTGATCCGCCACCGCGCCGGACGGTTCACGGCTTACACTCGGCGCCAGGGACTATTTAGCGACGAGATTTTCGGCATCGTGGAAGACAACCAGGGCTGGATGTGGCTGACGTGTTCCAGGGGAATTTTTCGGGTGCGCAAAGCGGATTTTGATGCCTTGGACCACGGCCAGATTGGGATGTTGGCCAGCCTGGTCTATGGCAAGAACGACGGCCTGCGGAGTCCGCAATGCAACGGCGGCGGCAAGCCCTCGCTCTGGAAATCCAGCGACGGCCGGCTCTGGTTCGCCACCAGCAAGGGCTTGGCGACGGTGGACCCGAAAACCGTCAACCCCGACGGGCGGCCGCCGACGATTTTCATTGAAACGGTGGTGGCGGATGCCAAGACGCTCGCAGACGGCAGCACGAATCTGGCTGGCGCCACGTTTGTCCTGGCGTCCCGCACGACGCCGCTGGTGGTGCCGCCCGGGCATGGCGAGCTCGAGTTTCAATATGCCGCCCTGGGTTTCTCCGCGCCGGAAAAGGAGCTGTTTACATACCGGTTGAGCGGTGCCGACGCGGGGTGGATTGACGCCGGCACGCGCCGCGTGGCGTATTACAACCACCTGATGCCCGGCACCTATCAATTCCAGGTGCGCGCCAGCAACAAGGATGGCGTGTGGAACGAGACGGGCGCCTCCCTGAATTTGATTCTCCGGCCGCATTACTGGCAGACGCTGTGGTTTCGCGGCGCGCTGGCCGCCGCCGGTCTCGGCATCATCTGCGGGTCGGTGATTTATGGCGCGCGCCGGCGCATGTACCGCAGGCTCACCGTGCTCGAACAACAACAGGCCGTGGAAAAGGAGCGGGGCCGGATCGCCAAGGACATGCACGATCAGCTTGGCGCCGGGCTCACCCAGATCGGCCTCCTCGGCGAATTCGCCCGCCGCGCCGCCCAGCAAAGCGGCGACGGGAAAATGCACGCGGAGAAGATCTGCGGCCTCGCGCGCGAGCTGGCGCGCACGCTTGATGAAATCGTCTGGGCGGTCAATCCCCGGAATGACACGCTGAACAAGCTCGGCGCCTACCTGGCTGCCTATGCCGAGGAGTACTTCCAGGACAGCCCGATTCGCTGCCGGTTGGACATTCCGCCGGGACTCCCCGCCTGTCCGCTCACGGCCGAGTTTCGGCACAACCTGTTTCTCACCGTCAAGGAGGCCCTGAACAACATCGCCAAACATTCCCACGCCACCGAGGCGCACCTGTACCTGGCCCTCGCCGCGGACGGAATCGAAGTCACGATCCAGGACAACGGTTCGGGCTTCACCGAGGGCAATGGCAAGCAGTCCCGCAACGGTCTGGCGAACATGCGGGAACGCATAGTTGACCTGGGTGGCCGGATGGAGCTCTTCAGCTCGCCGCAGAATGGAACTCGCATTTGCCTGCACGTTCCGTTAAGTTTAAACAAGTCTGAACGGGATAATTGAGCAATTAGTTTGCTTTTGGCCGGGGCTTCAGGCGTTATCATTTTGTCATGATCACCGTTTCCATTGTCGAGGATGACCAGCGGGTGCGGGAAAGTATGGCCGTGCTGATCAATGGCGCGGAGAACGTCCGCTGCATCGCCGCCTACGCCACCGGCGAGGCCGCCCTGGCCGAGGTCGCCGCCAAAACCCCGGACGTGTTCCTGATGGACATCAACCTTCCGGGCATGTCGGGCATTGAATGCGTCCGCCGTCTCAAGGCCCAGTGGCCCAAGCTGCAAATCCTCATGCTCACGATGTACGAGGACGACGAGAAGGTGTTTCAATCGCTCGTGGCCGGCGCCAGCGGCTACTTGGTGAAACGCACCACGCCCGCCGAGTTGCTCAAAGCCATCGAGGAGGTCCACAGCGGTGCCTCGCCCATGTCCGGCAAGATCGCCCGCACCGTCGTGGAATACTTTCGCACCCTCCAAAAGGCCACCCCGCAGGAGCAATACCTCTCCAAGCGCGAGGAGGAAATTCTCGGCCTGCTCGTCAAAGGCTACCGTTATAAGGAAATCGCCGACGCCCTCGCCATCAGCTTCGAAACCGTCCGTTCCCACCTGAAGAACATTTACGACAAATTGCACGTTCACTCCCGGACCGAAGCAGTCGTAAAATACCTTCGCAAATAATACCTTCGCCAATAGTCCGTTTGCCCGGTCCTCCCCCGAACGGGGGAGGAAAACATCCAAGCGTTGCCGGTTTGTTTCCTGATTGTCACTGTCGCTGCCCCTAAATGGGGATTACGGTATCGTCGGTGACCTGCTAAACTGGACACGATGATAGCCATAAAAGATGTGAAGCGAAGGTACTGTCCCCTGCTGCCGTGCGGAAGCGCGCCTGCGGAGGGTGGTCCGATTTGCAAAGGTCATCAATGTGCTGCGTATGGTGGTTGCATCAACGTGAAGACGTTTTTTGCCGCCGAACCGCTGCCGGGGCCCGGGACGGCGTCCTGAGCGACCGATTTGCAGCCGGCCCGATTTTCCCCCAAGAAAAAATCGAATAAATCCCCCAAAATCCAAGTAAACGTTCAAACCTAACCCCCAATCGAAACATGCAAAAAATTTTCTCTCTCGGACTGATAGCGCTGGCCTTGGCGCTGTCAACCGGGCCGGCCGCGCTGGCCCAGAATTATTCCAATACCGTCGTGGGCTTGAACCCTGTCGGCTATTGGCCGTTGAATGAAACCGTGGCGCCGCCGCAGCCGCTGAATCTCACCGCCCAAAACCTCGGCACCAATGGCCCCGCCGACAATGGCTTCTATGGCGCGTGGTACCAGCCCTTCGGCACCACTTGGTATCTCACCAACAACATCGCCCAGGCCCCGGCTTATACCTCTAATTTCGACGGCAGCGTGGGCATGTTGTGCCAGGGCGCTCCCGGACAATACGTGATCGTGCCGCGCAATACGAACGGCGTGGCCAATGCCTCCATCACGCTGAACCCGCCGTTCTCCATCGAAGTCTGGCTCAAGACCGGCACCACCA
>Ga0181519_10001611_pt1 | contig 19825 bp, 15 predicted proteins | sample PEATcosm2014_Bin_26_FD_121102 | JGI IMG/M metagenome (GOLD analysis project Ga0181519, IMG submission 121102) | Peatland microbial communities from MTU Mesocosm Facility, Houghton, MI, USA - PEATcosm2014_Bin02_10_metaG | ecosystem: Environmental > Terrestrial > Soil > Wetlands > Peat | place...
GCTTTCGCTTGGTACCGGTGTGACAGATCGACTAAAATCGAAACGGAGGGGAATCATGCGGCCGGTTTGGTTGACTCTTGGGATGTTAGTCTGTGTCTCTCTCTCGCGCGCGCAGCCGGCGGTCGGCGCGGGAGGTGTGGTGAACGCCGCGACTTCAACGCAAACGGTGCGGCCGTCGCGCCCGGTTCGATCATCTCCATCTTTGGCACGAACCTGGCCACCACCATACCCCAACCAGACACCATCCCGCTATCCACCGGGTGGAGCGACGTTACCTCTGTAACCTTCAACAACATTGACGCGGGGCTGTACTATATCAGCGCAGGGCAGATTAATGCGCAGCTTCCGTTTAACGTGCTGCCGGCGGGCCAGACCAGCGGCACAGTGCCGATAGTGGTCACTCGCAACAGTGGAGCGTCCGCTCCGCAGAGTGTGACCGTAGCGCAAGCGGCGCCGGGCATTTTCACCGCGAACGCAACCGGGCTTGGACAGGCGATCGCCACCGACAACGACGATAACGCGATAGCCGCGCCCGCCGGTTCGATCTCGGGCTTGACAACCCACCCCATCTCAATCGGCTCGGGACACGCGCTGATCGTCTGGTGTACCGGACTCGGGGCAGTGACCCCACCGCCGGGCAGCCAACCGCTCGGCAACTACGTGGCCGCGCCCATAGTCAATGGACAATTCTGGAACACCGTCCTGCCACCGACTGTATTGATCGGTGGTGTCGCCGCGACGCCCGTCTATTCCGTGCTCTCGCCGCAATTCGTGAGCGAGTATCAGATCGGTGTGGTGCCGGCTCCCACCACGCCTACGGGGAGCGCGGTGTCCTTACAGATCCAGATTGGCGGCGTGACCACGTCGAACCAGGTCACCATCGCGGTCGCCCCCTAGTCCGCCGGCCCTGAGACTCGCAAAATACAGTGCCACCCACGTGTGGGGCGGGCGCCTTTGCCCGCGTCGGACCCCTGGTCCGACGGCTGGAAATTTGGCCATTTTTGTGGGGCAGGCTCTCAGCCTGCGGCGGCCTCTCAGGCCGCCAGGCGAGCATAGCTCGCCTCGGCCGAGCCAGGAGGCTCGGCGTGGGTAGGGAGGGCGGGTCGGGGGGCCCATATTACTTGCCTGTGACCCGAAACTGTCACCGAATTAGGCGAATCTCAATAGCCGCATGCTGCTTCGCAACGGTCCTGCGATGGCCGCCGCCTGCCCTCAACCTGAGCTGTGGCACGATGTGGGGGTTACCAGGCGTTCCGCCCGCTCCAGATCTCGGGGAGGGTCCAAAGCAGTATCTGAAAATAGAGCTTGAGCGAACGGTTGCGCGCCAACGCCAGATCCAGGTCGCGGCGCTGCTCGTAGGTCAGGCGCCCGCGTCCCGTGGTCTGCCACAGGCCCGACAGTCCCGGCTTCACGTCCAACACTTCCGCCGCGTGCAGGCAATAGTACAGTTTCCACTCGGAGTCCGTAACCGGCCGCGGACCCACTAGCGACATTTCGCCCCGAACCACGTGTAACAACTGCGGCAATTCGTCTATGGAGTGCCGCCGGCAGAAACGCGCGAAGGGGCTGCAAATACGGTGGTCCCGGACGCCTTTTTCTAGCGGCCCGCTCTCGTCCACGATATACTCCACTAGCGCGAAGCGCCCCGCAAGCCGTGCGCCCCGCCGCCACATGGTGCGGAACTTCAGCACCCAAAGAGTACGGCCGCCGAGGCCCAGGCGGCGGTGCGCGATCAGCGGAGACTTACGGGAAAGCGCCGCGGTCGCGACCGCCACGACCAGCATCAGGGGCGCCAGAGCCGCCAGCAGACACAGCGCGGCAAGGCGTTCCAGTGCGGTAAGTAATAGCCATAGGGTCGACTTGTGCTTACGGCCGGGCATTCCACGTTTATTGTTTCGCGTAGCGATCGCAACCGTGTGCGGATTTCGTAAACAATCTGTGAAATCGGAGGCCAGCACTGAAGTTTCCCAAAAGCTTTACAAATCAGCCACACTCCAGCACTCCCGTCCGTCTTATCGTCAAAGCATGGCAGTCACTGAACAAAGCGGCGTACCTGCCTCCCTCACCCGCAGGAGATTCTATGTCGGCATGATCTACGGCCTGTGGAGCCTCATTGCGGCAGCGCTCTCCATCCCCGCTGCGATTTATCTTCTCATCCCACCCAAGCTTCGCAGATTGCCGGAGTGGGCCGAGGCGGGAGATGTATCCAAGCTCGAGCCGCGCGCGCCGGTTGAGATGGTCTTTCGCCAGAACCGTGTGGATGGGTGGAAGATCCAGAGCGAAAAGACCACGGCCTGGGTGGTGAAGCTTGGCGATTCCCAAGTGCTCGCCTACGGGCCGCAATGCACGCACCTCGGCTGCGCCTATCATTGGGACGACGACCGCAACCACTTTCTCTGCCCTTGCCACACTTCCGTCTTCAGCGTCGACGGCGCGGTGGTTTCGGGTCCCGCGCCCCGCCCGCTCGACCGCTATGAGACCAAGCTGGAGAATGGCAAACTGCTGCTGGGCCCCCTCCACCCTTCGAAGGAAAAAGTGTGAGTTGGCTGGATCATCGCACGGGCATCGAGACCGCTGTCCGCAATTTTCTGTATGAGGAGATTCCGGACTCCAGCGGCTGGCATCAAGTCTTCGGCAGCATCGCCGTGTTCCTGTTTCTAATACAGGCGTTTACCGGCGCGCTGCTGGCGTTTAATTACGCGCCCACGCCCGGCGACGCCTATAACAGCCTGCGCTACATCCTCACCGAAGTCACTGGCGGCCGCCTGATCCGCGGCCTGCATCATTGGGGCGCCAGCATGCTGATCGTAGTAGTCGTGCTGCACATGACCCAGGTATTCCTCTACGGCGCATACAAGAAGCCGCGCGAAGCTACCTGGATGGTGGGCGTAGTCCTGCTGCTGCTGACTATGGCCTACGGGCTGACTGGATACTTGCTGCCGTGGGACAACCGCGCGTATTGGGGCACTGTAGTCACCACCCAGATCGCCTCCCACATTCCGCTTGCGGGAGCTTATCTGAGCCGCCTGTTGGGCGGCGACAATGCCGTGGGTGTGGTGACATTTGCGCGCTTCTACGGCTTGCATGTGCTGCTGCTGCCACCCGCTACCGGCCTGCTCATTGCCGCGCACGTCTATCTGGTGCGCAAGCACGGTGTGGCCCCCGCGCCCGGCGACGAAATCAAATCCAGGAAAAAGTTCTATCCGGGGCAGGCGTTCAAAGATACCGCCGCTATCTTCGCCGCATTCGTGGTTCTGTTCGCGATGGCGGCGGCGGTGCGCGTGCCCCTGGATCGTTTGGCCGATCCCACCGACGCCACTTACATCCCGCGGCCGGATTGGTACTTCCTGTTTCTCTTTCAAACGCTGAAGTTTTTCGATGGCCCGCTGGCGGTAGTGGGCAGCGTGATCCTACCCTCGCTCGCGGTGCTGGCGCTGCTGCTTGTGCCGTTCATCGACCGCGGCCAAGTGCTGCGCGTTACGCGGCGCACCGTGGCCATCGGCGTCGCGGCGCTGGCGCTGTTGGGTTGGACCAGCCTGACCGTGGCCGCCATCGTGACCACGCCCAAGCCCGACAATACCGTGGCCATCGACTTCAGCGCACCCACCGATTGGATCGGGCTTTCGCCGCAGGAACTGGCAGGCATCGGATATTTCCGCAGAGAGCATTGCGCCAGTTGCCACAGCCTGGATGGCAAGCCGGAGGCGTCCTCCGGGCCCGGCCCCGATCTGGCGAGCGTGCCCGTCAAGAAATCGGCGGCCTGGATGATGGAGCACTTCAAGCACCCCGCCGCCATGGTGCCCGGCAGTTCCATGCCGGCCATTCAGTTGAGCGATCCGCAACTCAACACGCTGGCGGCATTCCTGCTCAAGCTGACGCCGCGCAACGCCGCTGCGCTGGCCGGCGCGCCGGATTTTGCGGTCGGGGCGGCGCTGTTGTATCAGACGAAGAATTGCGGAAGCTGCCACCAGATCAACGGCGTGGGCATCAAGATCGGCCCTCCCTTGAACGGCCTCGCGCGCCGCCGCACCAAGACGTGGGTCGTGCGGCACTTCGCCAACCCGGAGGCCCTTTCGCCCGGCAGTTTCATGCCGCCATACCGGCTTTCTGAGCGAGAGACGGATGATTTGGTCGCGTATCTATTTACGCTGCCGGATTAGCGAATTAAGGCCCGCGGCCATGCGCTGTGGGCACGCTAATCCACGAGGAAAATGAACGGTTGCCACAACGCGCTGCACGCCCCCGATGCCGGCGGCCAGTTTCCGGCGCCCGCTGCCCGTGGTCCCGCGGTCCGCCGCCGCGACCGCCCGCGCGCGGATGGGATGCGCGCTGGGCGGAAGGGCTACCCGGCAATTATCCTGTTTACCAACCTGACCACAGTACTGTCGCGCCACTCACACCGACTCGCGACCCTTTCTCGGAAATCCCGTGTCATCCACCACCCATGCCACCACCGGCTCTTGGCGAAGCATCGACGGCAACACGAAATCCAGAGACCGGTCCAAGACGGCTTCAGCCCTCCAAGGGGCGTCGGCGACCACGTGATGCAGAGACTGATGCATGCGTCGTAACGTAAGGTTCTCAGGGGGTCCGAATTCCGTGTTTCGTCCCTGTTGTACACCCATTTGTCCACGCTTGCACTGGCACGCGAACACAAGGTTACACAAAAGCAGAGTCTTCCATAGCTTGGCAGACCTGAAGGTGACCGCCCGCGCTCTTCTGGAGCTTGCCCATCACGTCGTCAAATACGTCGTCAGGCAATACAATGCACCCATCGCTGCCTAGATCTCCCTGCGAATGAATGAGAAATCCACCGCGGTCATTTGGAGGTGTAAATTGGGGCTCCAAAACGACCACCATCCTCTTGAACCCCTTGTGCGGCCCAGGAGGATAGACTCTCCAAGAACCTGGGGGAATCGGACCCCCCCGTACGATTGGCTTCTTGTGCTTATCTTCAGCCGCTTTCAGACCATACATATACGGATTGTTCGTGTTCTCACTGGGTCTCGCCTTTCTTGCACCACCCCCTCCCCCACTCCAAGCCGTCACATAAATCTGCTCGTTTCCGAAGATTCCCGTGAGCACACCCTCCCAGATGTAATAAGTCAATTGACCGGTGCCCGGGAGCGGCTTTTTTATCTTGGCGAGCCTTAAGCGGTGATAATGTAAAGCCTTCGATTTAAGGTCCATGAGTCCTTCCTTTTGCCTTCAACACGCGCGCTCCTGGGAGCAGGAGGCGATCGGGAGGAACTGCAACTGTTGCATGGGAGACGTTCCCCGTCCGCCAGGCCAGAGGCTCTATTGAGTGCCGGACACCGCGCCCGAAATGCCCACCGAATTGGTCAGGGTGACTGAAACCGAACCGATGGCGTTGGCGCTCCCCTGGAGCGTGAACGGAACCTGCAAATCGAAGGCGCCCCCATAGGACAGCCCGCTGCTTCCGGGACTGAACCAAGTGGTTGCTTGAGTGGCCAGAGCGTTGCCGGGGCCGCTATACGAGAAGGTGGTTCCCGATAACGTCGCGCCGCTTGCCGGCGTAAACGTAAAACTGGCGCCGGACAGATCCCGCGACGTTGAACTTGCCACGATGTCCACTACGAAGCCCGTCGAAGTCACGTTAATAATCTTCACGGCGGTAATCGTGGGAGCCGACGCAAGAACCGTGAAAGTCGTGCTGGGATTCGGACTCGGCAAGAGCAGCGGCTGTTGTTGCCCGTTGACGGTCTCGGTCAAAGAAGTGAGTGCCACGGTGATCGAACCGGCCACACTTCCCGTTGCGATAAGATTGCTGGAGGGGAGCGAAGCAGTGGTGCTGCCCGCCGGAATCGCGAGAGTGGTGGTCGTGCCGCCTTGCCCGAATTGGAGTCCGGGGTCGTTGTAATTTCCGCTGGGCAGCCCAGTGGCGTTCCCGGCGAAAGAGAGCGACAGTGTCGCTGTCAAATCCGCGGGAGCGGCCGCGGTAAGCGTCAGCGTTACGGACACGCCGCTCGTAATTGACGTGACCTGGGTGACGCTTGGGGTCATCTGTACGGATGGTGCCGCAGGCGCTTTAATCACGAGCTGGTATGTTGCGGTTTGGGTAAGCTGGGGCGTTGAACTGTCAGTCACCGTCAGGGTCACGCTTGACGTGGCAGCAGCGTCCGGCGTGCCAGTGATTGCGGACGTGCCATTGGAACTGGTCACGCTTGCCCAGCTCGGCAACCCCTGGGGCGTCCACGTATAGGGCCCTGTCCCGCCGGTTGCAACCAACGGCTGGTTGTACGCCACGCCGACCGTGCCGGTGGCCAGTGAAGTCGTCGTGATCGCAAGACTCTGAGGACTGATTGTCAGGGCGAGAGACGACGAAGTAGCGGATAGCGGGGGATTTGAACTATCGGTAACCGTCAGGGTTACGTGGGAGGTGCCCGCGGCAGTGGGCGTGCCAGTGATTGTGGACGTGCCATTGGAACTGGTCACGCTTGCCCAGTTCGGCAACCCCTGGGGCGTCCACGTATAGGGCGGTGTCCCGCCGGTTGCAACTAACGCCTGGTTGTACGCCGCGCCGACCGTGCCATTGGCCAGTGAAGTGGTCGCGATCGCAAGACTCTGAGGATTGATTGTCAGCGCGAGCGACGGCGACGTTGTGGACAGCGGGGGACTTGAGCTATCGGTAACCGTCAGGGTTACGTGGGAGGTGCCCGCGGCAGTGGGCGTGCCACTTATAGCGGAGGCGCCATTGGCCGTGGTAACGCTTGCCCAGCTCGGCAACCCTTGAGTAGTCCAGGTATAGGGCGCTGTTCCGCCGGTTGCAGTTATGGGCTGGTTGTAAGGCGTGCCAACCACGCCGCTCGCCAGCGAAGTGGTGGTGATGTTGAGAGCCGGCTTGTTGATAACCAACGTCAACGGCGGATTTGTCGTGAAAGACACGGGTGGGCTGGAGCTATCGGTAACCGTCACCGACACCGGGTATGTGCCTGGAGTAGTGGGCGTTCCGCTGATCGCCCCATTCGAAGTACCTATGATCAAATTGGGCGGCAGCCCTTTCGCGGTCCACGTGTAAGGCGTGTTGCAACCTGAGGCGGACACGGACTGACTGTATGCACTGCCCACGGTGCCCGGCGCCAGTGCTGACGTATTGATGATCAGCCCGCAGCCCTGCCCCGGTGTCAGGCTGCCCAGTGTAATGTTGTCAAAGCCGATCTCGTTCGCAGTTCCGCTAAAATTCACAGAGTATGCTACACCGCTGAAGGTGACGCCGACTTGCTGCCAACAATCGAATGTTAATCCCGAGGAATCACACCCCGTGCCCGTCGCCGGAAGTTGTAATTGTTGAAGCGTGTTCCCGTTAGCATCGAGTACCGTGACCGAACCGGTATAATCGGCAGAGGAGTAGTAGAACGAAAAGCCGGTTGTGAATCCCGCGGCAACGTTCATGACAAGACCGTTGACAGTGGCATCGCCGCCGGTAAGAAAGTACGCTACCGGGCCACCCGTGGGATTGCCGCTAAAATTGCCAGTACCGTTATTCAACTCAGAGATTATGGCGAACGAACCCACCGCGAAGGTTATCCCGTAGTTGGGCCCTGGGCCGCTACCCTGCAAACCGCCGTCCTGGAGCGTACAAGGTATAGGCAGCCCCGTCGAATCCAACGGGCAAGAAATGATCCCGTAGCCGCCGTTGTAATAGTTCGCAATTTCCTCATCGTCCTGCAGTCCGTTAAACGTCAGCGTGACGGTACTATTTGTCTGCGCCGCACACAGACTCGCAAAGAGGCACACCGCGCATACGGCCGCGAGCGGCATCCGCACAGCACGCAGACCTGAGTCGTGCCCGGTGAAGTTGGCAAAGGCGGTCTTCATCGCTTTGGTCCCCCCGGTTTATAAATGTCCCGCAATTTCTCCCTGGCCGCCGGCACAAACACCGCCGATGCATGGTCTCCCTGCGACAAAAGAATCCAAGTTGGCTGGCCAGGGGCCGATGAAATAAGTGAAATCTCGCCATAGGGAAGCCGGTCGAGGCTGACGGGACTGACAGGCAAGCTAAACGTCCGGACCCCACCTGTGCGGATATCAAGCTGCCACACGGAGTTGCCGCCGGGATTGGTAATCCACAGGCTCTGACCGTCGACTGTAGCGCGCATGATGTCAAGTCCAGCTAGGCCGGTCGACAACAGGCTGGCCGAGCCCTGACCTGTGCCCGTTACCCACAGGTATACGGAGCCCGCCCGCCGGTCGCCAATGGCCGCCTGAGAGCTGTTTGGGAGAAAAGCCAGCGCGGCTGAGTCGGCACTGCTGATGACTTGCCGGGTCGTGCCGTCCCGCAAAAGCTGATAGGCGCCGCCTTCCGATGCCAAAAGCACGGAGTCACCGTCATCGCTGACTGCGGCATCCTGGATAGCCTTGGGAAACGCTGCGGCGCCGGCTGTGCGGACAATCGCCGGCGTCCCTGGCAGACCCCCAATCACCTGCAGGCCAGCCGTTGCCGACCAGAGTAGCGCACTCTGACCGGTCGGGCTGAAGGCCACCACGTCCGGCGTTTGAATGGCGCCATCCACTGGAATCGCGGTGCCGGCACTGCCCGCCTTCAAAACGACTACAGCGGGATCGTCATTCCGCCGTTCGGCCAGCGCGTAGGCTTGGCCGGGCGCCAGGTGCACACGCGCCGTGTTGGCGGGCAGCAACATCGCTCCGCTGAGCACCGCCGAACCTGGAACACCCAGGATCGCACGCAGGCGCAACGGTGACGATTGAGTTATGTAGCCTAGAATAGGCTGGCCGATCAGCCCATTCGGTGCGTTGTTGTTCTTGTGCGGCTCAGCCTGCGCCACGGTAGCATGGCGCAACGCGGGCACATCGGCGGCCGGCAGAGCGAAGGAGAGGATCGCTGGCCAGAGGGCAATGAAGATTCGTTGAAATTGTCGCATGGCAATCTCCAGGCATTACAAAAAAGGCCAATGTCTTAGTGAGGCGGACCCAATGTAGGTCCGCTTCCCAGTCCTATAGTTGCTGAGGGGCCGGACGGTGACGTGGTGCTAGACGACTTGCCGCCGGTAGCGACCTTTGCGGCGACCACGGCTGCCGTAACCACGCCGGCCACAATACCGCCGATGGCCAGGCCAGAGAGCCCGCCAGCGGCAGCACCACCCCCGGCCGCGCCCGCCGAGCCGGCCGAAGCGCCCGCGGCTGATGCCGCCGCAGCGTTGAGATAGTTCGTTTGAGCGATTGCGACCGTGGCCATATGGCCGTGAAGGGTGGCCGTGACGCCGATCTTGAAGGCGCCCGCTCCCACAGGATGCACGCTGGTGACCGCGGCCCGCCCGCTTGCGTCCGTGAGCACCGTCAGGACCCTGCTGCCATTAGCGAACGTGCCGCCCGCTCCCACACTCGGCAAAGTGAACGTCACGGCGGCGCCGGATACAGGCAATTTGTTCTTGTCGCGAACCTCCACTACCGGCTTGACGGCTGTTTTCTTCTTGATGATGTTTACCCCGTTCTCCCCTTCCAATACCGTAATCGTAAGGTCGGATGTGTCGGGGGCCACGGCGGCCGCCTGTTCTTGGGCAGTCAACAGTAACACTTCAGCCACAGTGCGGGCTGGCCGGGGCACTCGGTATTGCCCGCTGCCGTCTTGGGCCATCAAGGGCACCGATTGAGTAACGACCAAGAGGAAGGCCACAAGGACTGCGGTTGCCGAGGTCGCGCGACGCGTGGGAATCATCACGTATTAGCCTCCAGTGTTCGATGATACTCGCGAAAAGGCTTCAAATCAAGAATTCTTTTTTGTGAATGTTTCTTTTTTGTCGATCTGGTGTTGGCTTTTTCAGCGCCGGGCATTCACCGAGGCCCAAAAAACGACATAACTCAGCGGGTGTGAGTGCGAATTGCGCCCGATTTGGCCGCCGGTTGATGGGACCTGCGGCGCAGATCCCCCGCCGCCACTCATGAACCAGAGGGGGATCGAAAGCCGGAGAACTACTTCACCTTGGGGAGGAGCCCATCGATCTGTTCGAGGTAATCCTTGGCGTGCTTGGACATGTCGAGATCGGGATTTATTTGAATCATCTTGGCGTAGTTGGCTCGTGCGGATACCAGGTAATCCCTCCTTTGGCCGGGGTTGTTTTTGCTGGTGATGAAGAGGTCCCGATAAACATTGCCCAGGAAGAAATAACCGAGCGGCTCATCGGTGTCATAGTGGATCGCGCGCTGGCAGGCATAGCGGGCCCGCTGCAGATAGCCGAGCTTATCCTGACAGTCGCAAAGCCCCATGTATGCAAGGTTCCGCTGGTAGGCATAAACACCCTGGCGGTCGGCATGCCGGCGCGCGCCGATCCCGAACCCGATAAAATAATAAGCGAACTTTTCGTACGCAGGAGAGGAGAAGTTAGTGAGGTCGAGATAGCGGTCGTAGGTCTCGGCCGCCTGCCGATAGATTCTCAAGCGCCCCGATCCGCTCTCATCGGCGGCTTTGTGGCGTAAGGCATCCGCCTTCCAGAGATAGGCCTGGTCGTTGCCGGGTTTGAGCGCGATAGCCTTGTCGGCCGATTCGATGACGCGATCCCAAACCCCCTTGTCCAAGTAGGCTCGCGAAAGATGCGACCAGGCGACATCGTCGTTCGGCTCGATCCGCAGCGCTTCGGTGAGCTGGCGAATGGCTTCATCGGGGTCGCCCTCCTCGACCAGAGCGCCGGCGAACTGCACGCGCGCCTCCACGTATGTGGGATCGATACGGATAGCGTTGCGAAAGGCGTCCAGCATGGTCTTGGAATCGGAGAGAAGCTGGCAAGTCATGGCCAGGTCGAACGCGGCCTGGGCATAGTCAGACTCTTCCTTCAGGGCTTGGGTGAACAGCAAACGGGCCTGTGCGAGGTCGTTCTGCGTCTGGTGGCTGGGCAGGTACGCAGTTAGAGGATTGAAAGTCACAGTCCGCTTGAAGAGCAGTTTCTCCCCCCGTTCCAGCAGGTTGATGGCGGTCGGTTTGTGCTCCAGCCGGTACTGGATCCGCAAGGTCACTCCCTTGTCCTGGCCCGGCACCACCATGACTTCCTTGGTGTCCGGCTGATATCCTTTCCGGACACCCTTGACCGTGTGGACACCGGTGGCCAAGCCGGGTAACTTAAGCGGCTTTCCTTTAGCCACTGCTCCTACCAGCCTATCGTCCACGTAGACCTCCACATCGTCCAAATTGGTCTCAATGGTGAGGCTGCCCAGTACCAGGGAGGGGGGCGGCGCGGCGCTGGTGCAGGTGGTGACGCCGATGACGAAGCTATCCGGCTCGAAGTCGCCGCGTTCGGTGGGCGTCTGCGAGACGCCACGAGCGCGCGCGTAGTCTCTCACATGCTCGCGCACGTACTCGATGATTTCATCGGCGGTGATCAGGCCATCGCAGTTGGCATCGGCGGCGCCTTGAAGTCCCTGGATCAAAAAATAGGTGAAAAGGCCGAAGCCGGTGGAGAGCGTGGGATCTTCATAGCTGCTCTCGCGCTCGCGCGTGGCGGTAAACGTGAGGAAGCCGCTGGAGAGTTGGCCGAACTGCTCATCGACCGCGTCATCGGTGGTCTCGGCGTTGATCTTCTGGGAGTGGCAAGCATCGGCCAGCAGCACCTTCCAGCGCGCCTTGACTTTCTCGCCAAGGACCTTGGCCAGCGTTTTCATTGGATAAGCGGTGGTTTCCGCGTGTGAGATATCGACGTCCCAGGGCGCGAGATAGCCTTGGCCGTGCAACACCAATCCGTGACCGGCAAAGTACACCACTACGCGGTCTGTGTCCTGCGCCACGGAAGGCAGCCATTCCTCCAATTCATGGCGGAGGTTTTGAAGCGTGGCCTGAGGGCCAATCAGGCGGTGGACATTCTCCGCGGGAAAGGCGCCACCCTGCTGGCCGATGAGCACGCGGTAGATGGCTTCGGCGTCGCTCTCGGAGAATTTCAGAAATTCTTCAGCAGGCAGTTTCTGATAACTGCCTATGCCCACTATCAGCGCATATCCGCGGGGAACGGCCAAAGTCTGGTTCTTGCCGCTCTCGCGCAGGGGGCGGACTTTGAGGTCCCGCTGCTGGATGTCCCCCGGAGCCTGCGGCACTTGCGCCGCCATGGAAGTCAAGGCCGCCAGCAGAACCGCCTCAGCGGTGCGCAATGTGGAACTCATAGACGACAATCCTATCGCGGACGTTGGGCGCCGTGATGTGCGTCGAGCCCGCTTCGCTGTGGAACTGGAGGTCACGGGAGATCGGACGTCCCGAAGCCGGGAGCGCGATAGGGGCGTCCTCTGCGCGCTTGGTGGGGCGCGGGCCGGCGCGTTCGTCCGTGCAGATTCCGCGGGCTTGCAACGCGCCGGTGCGGCAGCGCGGCACCAAGCTGTTCGGCTGGCTTCCGAACGCCGGCGGGACTGTGGCGCGCGACTCGATGGCGACCGGGCTCAGCACCCAATAAGTCACGTCGAATCCGGGAGCGCCGCCGACCGCGAAGGATCCCTTCGTGCCGGGTACCAGGTAGTCCGGACCCGCTTCCACCCGGCTCGTCTGGCCTTGCCCGGGTCGTGGAAACAGCCATACGGTCTCGCCGCCGCTGGTGCGGTTCAAAACGTAGAGATAGCCGCTGAAGGAGGTGCGAAAACGAAAGCGGATCTCGTCGTTGTTGTGAAAGACCGTCTGGTTATCGACCGTTTGCCATTGATCGGCCCGGTGAAGTTCCAAATTGATTTCGATGGCGAGGCTGGCACTTTCGGCGGAGTCGGGCTGAGACTCCGCCGGCGCCGGCCTCAGCAGCAACGCAACGATCAAAGCCGCCCATCGGACAGTCATAAATCACTGGTGTCTGATCTGGACTTGGACTATCAGTCTGTCTGAGGTTGTGTCGGATACGTTGGTGACGTACACCGACTGGGGCGGCTCGCCTTGCTCGGGCCGCGAGATTTTCTTGATCTTGATGTCCCGGCCTTGCAGCGCCGATACCCGGCGGATCGCATCGTCCAGGCGGTTGTCGGCGGAGAGGACGGCAGTGCCGGCGGCCGGTAGCGTGGGGGCGGGCGGCGGTTGCTTGCCGGGGCCGCTCTTGATGGCCTCGTGGAGGTCTGAGATATCCTCGGGGTTGCGCGAGAGCACAATGAAGAAACGTTCGTCGCCTGGCGGATCCTCGATTTCGAGACAGTAGTTCTGCGGCACCAGGACGGTGGTATAGGACCTCACGATGTTGGCCTCGTCCGGCATTCCGGGGGAAGGCAATAGGGGCTGCCAGGCTTTGCTGGAGCCTTGCTCGACGACATAAAGGTAGCCGGAGCGGTTGGGGAAGAACTCGATCTGGAGACAGTCGCCGCGATGGAAGTTGCCGTCCGGGTCCGCGGGCGAAGTGTTGCCCTTTGAATCCACCAGCAGGATGTTGTAGCGCACGCCCAGGTGGTGCACGGCCGCTACAACCGGCACGATGGAAGCGCTCTCGTTCTGGCTATCGGGTACCGCCGGTGGCGCCTCCTTTGGCTTTGGGGTTGCTCCCGGCTTGCCACTGGCCGCTGCATCGGTCTTCTTGGCGCTTGCGGCCTTGGCTGTCCGGACAGGAGGTAGCTTGTCGTTGTCTTGTTGCTCGCGATAGAAAAGTTCGCGAGGGGTCAGGCTGGACGATGAGTCCTGGCAGAGGCAGATACCGGGCAGGACCAGCAGAGTCATTAGCATCCGATTACTATTTCCGCGCATAAATCGCCCTCTAAAAAGGTACCACACGGGGAACCGCCTTCAGGCTAGTGTGTTTTTTGGGCGGCCGAATTATTTGCCTTGGCGAACTGCGCGGGCGTTTGCGTCCCAGGATCTGCTCCTGTCGGCCGCTCCTTCGCCAGAGCGTGTCGCGTGCGGGAAATCGGCGTTCGTGCTATACCTCAGTAATGACTGCGCAGCGATCCCTGGCACATCTTGGAAGATATGAATGCCGGCAGTCTCTGGACGGGGGCATGTCCGGCGTGTATCTCGCCGATGACACGGGGCTGAAGCGGCAAGTGGTGCTTAAGGCGCGCAAGGAGGAAGCCTGGAGCGAGCCCGAACAGCGCGAACGCTTCCGTCGCGAGGCGGAACCGGCGTGCGGTTGCCACCACTACAATGTCGTCCGGACATTCGACGCGGAGACAGGGGAGCCGGTGTCAAAGGGTAACACGGTCGGGGAGATCGGCGCCTGGATTCTGAATGAGGCGCAGGAACTGACCCCGCTGCGGGTTTGTGGCGTGCCGAACGACCCGCTCAATCGTCCAAGAACCTTCGGGGAAGTCCGCGCGCGGCGAGACGCAAGGATTTCACAATGCACCCCGGTCGGCACCGCGCCTCAACCTGTCCAGCATTCGCTTGGTTCGCGGCGATGGCTGCCGCTTTACCTGCTGTGCGGCGCGCGGTGGGCGCCCTCGCGCAGGCCCGCACCACCACCACGCGAACCGGAAAAGATGGCGGCCCGGCAAAGCTCGGCCGCGATGGCCGGTCAGACCGGGGCGGACGTCAAGCAGCAAGCTTCGGGCACCGGCCGAAGTCAATGGAAAGCTGGCCGGAATTGGCGGAAGCGCCCAGCCGGCCGGATAAGATTGTGTCGCGGCTCGAAACAGATTTACGCTTCGCGAGACCTGCAAGTCCCCTTCTTGAACGGCGGTTGCCGATGTCGAGTGACGGCGCATGGAGCGAATTGGCCCGTATAAAGTACTAGGGGAAATCGGCCGCGGCGGCATGGGGGTGGTGCTGCGCGGCTTGGATCCCGCTATCGGGCGGTCAGTCGCCATCAAAGTCATCCACTTGCAGGAGTTCTCCGATCCAAAGGACCGGGAGATCCTGCGCGCACGCCTGTTCCGGGAGGCGCAAGCGGCGGGCATTCTGAGCCACCCCGGCATCGTCACGGTTTACTACGTGGGGGAGGAGGGCGAAAACGCCTTCATCGCCATGGAGTACGTGAACGGCCCCACCTTGGAAAAAGTGCTGAGCGCCCCGCAGCCGCCCGGTAGGGACGTTTTGCGGCGAGTATTCTGGCAGACCGCCGCGGCGCTGGATTATGCGCACAGTAAAGGGATCGTTCACCGCGATATCAAGCCCGCCAACATCATGCTGGACGAAAGCGGCACGGTGAAGATCTGCGATTTCGGGATCGCCAAGGGACTCGCGGAACAGACTGCACTCACGCAAGCCGGGACCGCGGTGGGCAGCCCGTTTTACATGTCTCCCGAGCAGATTCGGGGTGGCGGCCTGGACGGCCGGGCGGACCAATACTCGCTGGGCGTGGTGGCCTATCAAGCGCTGACCGGAAAACGGCCTTTTCAGTCGGAACAGATTCAGAGTCTGTTCTTCCATATCATGAACGAACCGCCCCTCCCGGCGTACCAGGTGAATTCCGCGCTCGGCCCGGAAGTGAGCGCGGTATTGCAGAAGGCTTTGGCGAAGGACGCGCCGTCAAGATACGCGAGCTGCACTGAATTCGTGCGGGCGCTGCTGGAAGCGTGGGACGCGGAGCCCGCGCCGGCTACGCCACCCAAGCTGGCCACACCGCCGCCCGCTTCGGCCCCACCGCACGGAGTCGCGACTGTGGAGCCACGGCCAACGGTGCCCGCGCCCCCTCGCGCAGGCCCACCAGCGAAGCTGTGGATAGGCGGCTTGGGTGCCGTAGTCGCACTGGCGGGACTCGGGATTGGGGCGTTCTACTGGACCAAAGTGCGCACCGACCACAGCGCGATCTCGAAAACGGAGCCAAGTCCGCTTCTCAAATCCGGGCCACTCACGCCAGCCGGGCCCGGGCTTATTGCAAGTCCCCCCGCGCCGCCGCGGCTAGAGATGCAGGCGCTCGGCAGGACCCTTACCTTACCCAGCGGTGACATGGTGCTGGTGGATGGCGGCCCGGCAAAGCTCGGCCGCGATGGCTCGCCGCAGCAGGTAGCGGCGTTTTATATAGATAGAACCGAGGTGTCCAACGGCGCGTATCTACGATACTGCCACGCGACCGGCGCCCGGGTCCCCGCCACGGCCGACACAGACCCGCCGGATTGGCCCGTGGTGAATGTGTCGTTTACGGAAGCGCAGGCGTTTGCCCGATGGGCCGATAAGCGGCTCCCCACCGCACAGGAATGGGAGAAAGCCGCGCGTGGCCCCAACGGTCGGAAGCTGCCCTGGGGCGACGATCCGGATCCCGCGCGGGCCAATCTCGGAGCGCCCAAGACCAAGTCGCGCGCCCAGCCGGTCGTCTCATATCCTGCCGGCGCCACCCCCTACGGGGCGCTCAACATGGTCGGGAATGTATCGGAGTGGGTCGACACCGCGGCCGTTCCCGCAAAAGAAAAATTCGAGTACCTGGCGAAACAGTCGTGGGCGCGCCAGTTACAGCCGCCGCTCCGCCCGAACGAGCCGTATAAACAGATACGCGGCGGCTCTTACTCATTTCTTCAACAGGGCAAACTATCCGACTTGCCGAGCCTGGTGTATGACTACGTATCCTTGCCGGTCCGCGTGGGCCGGCCCGAGGTGGGATTCCGCTGTGCGAGAGACATGCCGCACTAGGCCTTCGACCGCCTGAAGGCAGGGCTTAGGCCGGCCACCGCTTTGAAGGCGCCGGTGTCAAACCGGATGTCGAAGTTCCCTGGAATGGAAGCGTTCGCCGTCGGCAGAGACAATCAGCTAAAGTCCGCCGCTCAATTGGTTAGCGTGGATCTTGACCGGAAGGGCGATGTGCACCGGATATCCCAAGCCCCGCTCACAGCGCGCCAAGGTCATAGCTTTCTTGCGGCCCTAGCAGCCGCCCGACCAATCCAAACAAAAAACAGGACACACCCATCCCGTCCGTGTATGCAAGCGGTATGACTTGCGCGATCGGTCGTAGCCCTGTAGCTCGCCGGCTCGGCGCGATGTCCGCCGCCAGCACCGGCTCGCGGAAAACCGAACGTACGGTTGGAAACGCGGTTCATGGAAGCGGGCTGGCGTTAATTGCCCGCACCGCGCCATAATCTAGCAATGAACAATTTCAATGTGCCCGCCGCGCCCGAACTCGTCGTCGAAATCAATGGGGGCAGCCTGAGCCTGCGCGTCTCGACTTCCGGCAATATCGAAGCCCACCTCGAAGACCAGGACCTGGAAGACTCCGACGTCCATTTTCGTCAAAACGGCAGTCGCGTGGACCTCCGCGTGGATGGCGAGTCCGATCTCAATCTGGACGTTCCCGCATGCACGGCGGTCAAGATGGCCACGGGCGATGGCGACATCGATATCATCGGCTTCGACGGCGCGGTCGAAGCCAGCACCAACGACGGAAGCATCGACGCTCGCGGGCGATTCGATCGCCTGCATCTCACTACCGATGACGGACAAATCGAGGTGGAAGCGCTGGCCGGATCACGCATGGCCAGTGAATGGGAACTGCACACCGGTGATGGCTCGATCACGATACGCCTGCCACGAGATTTTGCCGCCGATCTCGATGCCGCTACCGGCGACGGGCACATCGGGATTGACCTGCCATTCACATCCGCCAAATTCGACGAGCGTTGCGTCAGGGGTAAGTTGAATGGCGGCGGGCCTCTGTTGACCCTGCACACCGATGACGGTTCGATTGAAATTGAACCGCTGTAATGGCGCCGCGCCGAGGTGGCCTCGCCAGATGATCGGGGCCACCCGCGCGTGCCGCGGAAGTCTGCGTCTTGACACAGTAGAATTTCAATTGGAGTAAATGTATGAAAATAGATGGAGCAAGACATCGTGGACAAACAAATCCCTCCGCCAGTTCCATGAAATCGGCCGCATCCGCGAGTCCCCAATGACCCTCTGCCTCAGCGAAGCGGATATCCGCTCGGTATTGCCCATGGCGGATCTGACCGGCGCTATGGAAGCGGCGCTGGCCGCATTCTCATCCGGCCAGGTGGTGCAGCCGGTGCGCCCGGTAGTAGAAATGGGAGAAGCGGCCTTCTTCGCCGCCATGCCCGGATTCGTGCGGCATCCGGCGGTGCTGGGCGCCAAGCTGGTGGCCGTGATCGGAGCGAACCAGGCGCGCGGCCTGCCCACTCACCGGGCCAGCATCCTGCTGCTCGATCCGGAAACGGGCGCGCTCATCGCGCTGGTGGACGGCCGCCTGATCACCGAGATGCGCACAGCCGCGGTCTCGGCCGTCTCGGCAAAGTACATGGCGCGCGCGGATGCCGGCGTGCTCGCCATCCTCGGCTCCGGAGTGCAGGCGCGCAGCCATCTGGCGGCTTTGACGCTGTGGCGCGCCTTCGCCGAGGTGCGCGTCTGGAGCCCCACGCCGGACCACGTCCGGCAGTTCGCGGCTGAATCGGCTGTGCCGGTGCGCGCGTGCCTGAGCGCCGCGGAAGCCGTGCGTGGCGCAGACGTGGTAGTGCTGGCGACCTCCTCCGCCACGCCGGTGGTCGAAGACGGCTGGGTGGCGCCCGGCGCGCATGTGGTCTCGATTGGCGCGTGCCGGCCCAATCAGCGGGAAATGGACCCGGCGCTGGTGGCGCGCGCTCGCGTGGTGGTGGATTCGCGGGCTTCCGCTTTCCAGGAATCGGGCGATATTGTGCTGGGGCTCGGCGAGGGCCGTTTCGCGACCGGCCACGTGGCGGCCGAACTCGGAGAAGTGATCTCGGGCGGAGTCCCCGGCCGCACTTCGGAATCCGAAATCACCGTATTCAAATCGTTGGGACTGGCTGTGGAGGATCTGGCGGCCGCCAGCCTGGCCTATCGGCGCGCCAGCCAGCAGGGTAAGGGTATCCGCATCGACCTGGGCGGATAGACCTGGAAGGGACGTCCTTGGAACAAATCGCCGTCGGCTGCGTATTACGTTGTTGGGAGTTCCAAATGGCCCTGTGGGGCGGGCGCCCTCGCCCGCGGACCGGCGCCCTCGCCGGTCCACCGGCCGCAGGCCGGCAGGGGTCCGCATCTTCAACGGAGCGGCTATGAACTGGATCGATCTCACGCTCGCCGTGCTGATGATTGTCTCGATCGTCTCCGGCCTTAAGCTCGGCTTCGCCAGGACAGCCATCGGCCTGCTCGCTACCATCCTGGCGCTGGTTTTCGGCCTGCATTATTACCGCGCGGTCGCGGTCAGCCTGCGGCCCCACATCTCGCACAGTACCACCGCCGACGTGCTGGGCTTCCTGATTGTGTTCCTCGGCATCATCATGCTGGGCGAGGTCGTGAGCGGGATGCTGGCTCGCTTCATCCGGTCGACGGACCTGGTTTGGCTGGATCGCGCGTTGGGCGGAGCATTCGGCGTGGTGCGCGGCTTCCTTTTCGGCGCCATCTTAATTTGGGGTTTGATGGCGTTGCTGCCCGTGCAGCCCAAGCTGGTCCTTTCCGAATCGCGACTCGCGCCCTGCGTGATGGATGTGGCCCGCAGGGTCGCGGACGCCTCGCCCGATGAGGTGAAGCGCACCTTCCGCCAGAGCTATCGCAAACTGAACCGGGTCCTGCCGGAGAAGATCAAGGACCGGCTGCCGAACTCCCCGCCCGGCCAAATCTGAGATTAGCGTGGGTGAGTCACTCAATCCCGTCTCGCCCTAACCCGCTGAAAACAAAAGCAAGGCACAGCCAGCCCGCCCGACCTCAAGAAACTTCCGTGCTACACTGATGTAGGACAAAGAATGTCCGCCCCTCCGAGTAGGCTCTCCGCACTCGCCGCAAGGTGTTCTGCCGGGAACCGCCTCGCTCTTTGACAATTTCCACCGCAGCCGGCGGCGATTCTGGCCAGCCAGCCGCCTCCAACGCAACAAATGCAACCAGATGCAACATGAAATCGAAAGACCTTAGTGGGGCAGACCATCGCACTTTGTGGTCTGCCGCCTGGCGCGGAGCGTACCCGAGTTTCCCCAACCATGCAATGTCAAGCGAAACTTCAGCCAATCCCTGCAAGTATAA
>Ga0181519_10001614_pt1 | contig 19812 bp, 17 predicted proteins | sample PEATcosm2014_Bin_26_FD_121102 | JGI IMG/M metagenome (GOLD analysis project Ga0181519, IMG submission 121102) | Peatland microbial communities from MTU Mesocosm Facility, Houghton, MI, USA - PEATcosm2014_Bin02_10_metaG | ecosystem: Environmental > Terrestrial > Soil > Wetlands > Peat | place...
GACCCGCCGGAGGGCGGCGACGCCATCGCCAAAGTCAGAACCTTGCTCGACAAGGTCGGGGTCGGCGACAGACCAATCGTGCCGACGCGGCAGGGCGAAGTCCTCCGCTCATTGATCGGCGTATTGCGGAAATATTTCTCCATCGGCGTGCTCGGCGGTCATCGGGAATTCCCGGATCAGGCGGCGGAAGGCAAGATCTGCCCGGGCAATGTCGGTATCGCCCTGGTCGAGCAACTGCGCAAGGAAACCGGATTGGCAGCGCCGTGACCGCGGCGAGCGGGAGCCCTTGCGCTCGCGGCGTCCCGGCAACCTTTGCGATGCCTTGACCTCGCGCGTTTCGCAGACCACATGGTGTCCCCTACGCCGCGCGCTCCCGGCGCGGCGCTCCGCTGCAGGGCCGAAGAGTCGCAATGTCCGAAAACAATGGCCTGACCTGGCACGGCACCACCATATTGTGCGTGCGCAAGGATGGGAAATCCGTGCTGGCCGGCGACGGCCAGGTCTCGATGGGCCAGACCATCGTCAAATCCAACGCCCGCAAAGTTCGCCGCCTGGGCGACGGCTCGGTCATCGCCGGCTTCGCCGGGGCGACGGCCGACGCCATGACCCTGTTCGAACGGCTCGAAGCCAAGCTCGAACAGCATGCCGGGCAGTTGACCCGTGCCTGCGTCGAATTGGCCAAGGATTGGCGCACCGACCGGTATCTGCGCCGGCTCGAAGCCATGATGGCGGTGGCCGACCGCACGACGTCGCTGATCCTCAGCGGCACGGGCGACGTTCTGGAGCCCGAGGACGGGCTGATCGGCATCGGCTCGGGCGGGTCCTTTGCGCTTGCCGCGGCGCGGGCGCTCATCGATGTCGACGGCTACGACGCCGAACGCGTCGCCCGCAAGGCCATGGCGATCGCCGCCGGCATTTGCGTCTACACCAACGACAAGATCCTGATCGAAAGCCTGTGACCCGATGCCCGTCGCCCCGATGACCGCCGCTTTCAGCCCCCGCGAGATCGTTTCCGAACTGGACCGCTACATCATCGGCCAGCACGATGCGAAGCGCGCCGTCGCCATCGCGCTCAGGAACCGCTGGCGCCGGCAGCAATTGCCCGAAGCCTTGCGCGACGAGGTGCTGCCCAAGAACATCCTGATGATCGGCCCGACCGGCATCGGCAAGACCGAGATCGCGCGCCGCCTGGCCAAGCTGGCGCAGGCGCCTTTCATCAAGGTCGAGGCGACGAAATTCACCGAAGTGGGCTATGTCGGCCGCGATGTCGAGCAGATCGTGCGCGACCTGATCGAAGTGTCGCTGACCATGACTCGCGAGCGCCTGCGCAAGGAAGTCGGCGCCAAGGCCGAGGCGCAGGCCGAGGAGCGCGTGCTCGACGCGCTGGTCGGAACCTCCGCCGCCGCCGACACCCGCTCCAAATTCCGCAAGATGCTGCGCGAGGGGCAGCTCAACGACCGCGAAATCGAGATCCAGGTCGCCGATACCGGTGCCGGATCCTTCCCGACTTTCGAAGTGCCGGGCATGCCCGGGGCGCAGATGGGCATGATCAATCTCGGCGAGATGCTGGGCAAGAGCTTCGGTGCGCGCACCAAGACGCGCAAGCTCTCCGTCGCCGACAGCCACACGGTGTTGATCGCCGAGGAAAGCGACAAGCTCCTGGACAATGAAACGGTGCTGCGCGAGGCGATCACGGCGGTCGAGCAGAACGGCATCGTCTTCATCGACGAGATCGACAAGATCTGCGCCCGCTCCGAACGCCTGGGCGCCGATGTCAGCCGCGAAGGCGTGCAGCGCGACCTGTTGCCGCTGATCGAAGGCACCACGGTCGCGACCAAGCACGGCTCGGTCAAGACCGACCATGTCCTGTTCATCGCCTCGGGCGCCTTCCATGTCGCCAAGCCGTCGGATCTTCTGCCGGAACTCCAGGGCCGTCTGCCGATCCGGGTCGAGCTCAAGGCGCTGGGCAAGGAGGATTTCAAGCGCATCCTGACCGAGACCGAGGCCAGCCTGATCAAGCAATATGTGGCCCTGCTCGCCACCGAAGGCGTGAGTTTGAGCTTCGCCGAGGATGCGATCGACGAGATCGCCCAGGTCGCAGTCGATATCAACACCAGCGTCGAGAATATCGGCGCGCGCCGGCTGCACACGGTGCTGGAACGGCTCTTGGAGGAGATCAGCTTCGCGGCCTCCGACATGGCCCAAGGGACGGCGGTGCCGATCGACCGGGAGTATGTCCGGGTGCATGTCTCGGCGCTGGCCAAGAATGCGGATCTGTCGAAGTTCATTCTCTGACGTCGGGCGTCCGCGCCCGACAACCGGGGGAGATGTCGCCGCAGATCCCCCGCCTGCAGCTCGGCAAGATCGGTAAATCCGGCCATCAATAACTTTGTCCGTGCCTTCGCGAGCGTGCTACGGCGCCAGCGATAACAGCCGCGACGACGGCGCTCTGCCCCAAGCGGATTGCGCCATCATGCAGGGCTGAATGATCTTAACCTCGCGTCGCTCGCACGACTACGCCATTCCATCCGAAAAGCACACGACGCTCGCCCAGAAGATAGACAGGGTCGCAATTCGGGCTATGAGGCAGCTTCGTTTCCGCCGTCAGCCCGGAATCTTGAAGATTGATGCCGTAGTTATCGGCGAGCGAAGACGCCGGCCCGCTACTTCTTCATTCCCGGCACCCATTTGCGAACCTTGGGTGCCGTTTCCTTCTCGGCGCCCGGCGCCGGCTTCACGAAATTGGCGACGAAGGCTTCGAAGCGGCGCCGCAATTCGGCCCGCTGAGCCGGGGTCATCTGTTTGACGGACAGGTCCGACAGATTGGCTTGGCGCAGATCATCGCTCATGGCGCAGCGGCTTTCGAGTTCGCTCCTCCGGCCGACGCTAACGCGGCGCGCGTTACCGAAAGGTTTAGGCCGCGGGGCGGGGCGCCACGGCGAAGCTTTCGGGCTTTTGGCCGCGCTGGTGACGCTCATGCATCGTCGCATAGGCCTGTTCGAGATGGCGCCGGAAGCGTCCGATATCGAAGAGCGCCGAGATCTCCCGCCGCTGCGCGAGCTTCGCCTTGAGCGCCGCCAGCCGCTCCGGGTTCTGCGCCAGGGCCAGCGCCAGGGCCTCGCACTCGTCGAGCGACGCGGTCACCAATTCCGGCAATCCGACGGCGTGCAGCAGGCTGCCGGCGACCCGCCCGGCGAAACCGTCGCCGGCGCAGGTCACGACCGGCAGCCCGGCCCAGAGCGCATCGCTGGCCGAGGTATGCGCGTTGTAGGGCAGCGTGTCGAGCAGCAGCCCGGCGAGGCGGTGCCGGGCCAGATGCTCCGGCAGCGGCAGACGCGGCGCGAAGATCAGCCGCTCGGCCGCAATGCCGCGATCCAGCGCGTTGCGGCGAAAATTGTGGATCGTCGCCGGGCTGACCGCCAGCAGCCAGAGCACGCTGCCCGGCACCCGGCGCAGGAGGCGCATCCAGATGTCGAACATCGGCGGCGTGATCTTGTAGGTGTTGTTGAAGCAGCAGAAGACGAAGCCGGTTTCGGGCAATCCGGCCGCGGCACGGGTCGGCGTGGCGTCGGCAATGGCGCGCTTCGTGTCGTTCGGTTGATAACTGTCCGGCAGATAGACGATGCTTTCCGTATAGCAGCGCCGGTCGGCTTCCGGGACGACGAACCGGTCCGCGATCAGGTAGTCGATGAAGCCCGCCGCCATCGTGCCGGGAAAGCCCAGATAGCTCACCTGCACCGGTGCCGGTCGCCTGGCCATGATCCCGGGCCGGCTGCCGGCGGTGAAGCCTTTGAGATCGACCGCAACATCGATTTCGAGTGCGCGCAGCGCCCGGGCGGCATCGGGGTCGGTCGTGAAGCGGCCGTCGATGAAGCGCGGGAAAGCGGCTTCGAGCCGCCGGCGCATCGGCGACGCTGCGGCCGGGCCGAACGAGAAGGCGGTAAGGTCGAAGCAGTCTCGGTCATGCGTCTCGAACAGCTCCGCCGTCAGATAGGCGGTAGCGTGTTCGTGGAAATCGGCCGAGAGATAGGCCAAGCGGATCCTGTCGTGCCGATAGCGCTCGCCGGTCCAGAGCGCCGGCAGCGCTGCGGCAAACCGGTCCGCGACGAAGGCGGAAGCGGCGCGCAGCTGGTCCTGCGGCGCCACGGCGATCGAGAGCAAGGCGAAGGGGGTCGCCGCGAGGTGGCCGGCCCGGCATTCGGCGACGATCTCGGCGACATCGCGATCATAGTGCTGCCAATCCGCGCAATGCAGCCGCTCATGCAGCAATTCGCCCTTCAGATATTTCGTCTGCGGCGCGAGCTTCATAAGCTGGGCGAAGTCGCTCGCCGCCGCGGCATGCCGGTCGAGCCGCCGCAGCAGCTCGGCGCGGTGGGTCAAGGCGCCGGCATGGCGGGGATCGAAACCCAGCGCCCGGTCGAGGCTGTCGAGCGCCTCCGCGTACCGGTCGAGCTGGCGCAGCGCCACACCGCGATAGGTCAAGGCGTCGACATAATCCGGGCGGAGCGCCAGCGCGCGGTCGAAGCTGGCCAGCGCCGCATCCGGCCGCCGCAATTCGAGCAGGGCGGCACCGCGATTGTTCAGCGCTTCGGCATAGCCGGGCGCGATCGCCAGCGCTTGGTCATAGCGCGCCAGCGCGTCGTCGAGGCGGCCCAGCGCCGTCTCGGCAATGCCGCAATTATTGAGGAGTTCCGCGCTCTCCGGCCGGATCGCCAGGGCCTCGAGGTAACTCGCCAGCGCCGCGCCCGGCCGGCCGAGCGCCAGGAGGACATTGCCGCGCCGGTTGAGCGCCTCGATGTCGCCCGGCGCCAGCGCCAGCGCCCGTTCATAGCTCGCCAAGGCCGCTTCGTGGCGGCCGAGATCGTGCAAGGCGTGGCCCCGGTTGCGCCAGGCTTCCGCATAATCCGGCTTCAGCGCCAGCGCCCGTTCATAGCTTGCCAGCGCCGCTTCGTGACGGTCGAGGCGGCGCAGCGCGGCGCCGCGATTATTCAGCGCCTCCGGGTAATCGGGCAGCGCGGCGAGCGCCCGATCGAAACTGGCGAGCGCCTCTTCATTGCGCCCCAGTTCGAGGAGCGCCGCACCGAGATTGGACTGCGCCGCGGCATGCGCCGGCGCCAGCTTGAGCGCGCGGCCGATCAACTGGACAGCCGCGTCGAACCGCTTGCGCTGCAGCGCGATCACGCCCAGGAGGTGCAACGCGTCGACATGCTCCGGCTTGCCGACGAGAACGGCGCGGTAAAGGCGCTCCGCCTCGTCCAACCGCCCTTGCCGATGGCAGGCCAGCGCCTGGTCGAATCGCGGGTCGGCGGCTTCCGGCAGTTGCGCCGTCATGCGCGCTGCCGCCGGATCAGCACGTAGAGCGCGCCGGCGCCGCCATGGCGCGGCTGCGCCTCGGTGAAAGCGAGCACGCGACCGCGGTTCGGCGCTTCGTTCAGCCAGCGCGGCGTCATCGATTTCAGCACACCGCCGGCGCCATGCCGCCACGGATCGTCGTATTCGGCGCGCGGCCGCAACCCTTTGCCGGTGATGATCAGCACGGCGCGCTTGCCGGCGGCATAGGCGTCGCGGATGAAGGTGTCGAGCGCCGCATGCGCCGCCTCCTGCGTCATGCCGTGCAGGTCGAGGCGGCCTTCGATCGGCAACTGACCGCGCTTCAGGCGCTCGGCGCTGCGCGCATCGAGTCCGGGGGTGCGGGTCGGCGTCAGCTTCGGCAAGGGCACAGGCGCGGCGGGTTCGCGCGGCACGGCCGGCCGGCCGGCCGCTTCGGGCGGCGCCGGCGCGGCGGGAATTGCGGTCGAAGGCGGCGGCGGCGGGACGGCCTCTCGGCCGGCCAGCGGGATCGCGTCGCGCATGGCGAAGCGCCACAGCGCGCGTTCTTCGGCGCTCGGCGACCGGACGCGCCGGCGGCGCGGATTCGGCGCGCCGGTCATGGAGCGGGCGGGGTCGGCCCTTCGACCAGCACGATATGCAGCCGGCGCGGCCCATGCGCACCGAGCTGAATGCGCTGTTCGATATCGCCGGTGCGCGACGGGCCGGAAATGAAATTGACCGTGCGCGGCATCGCCCCGCCGCCGGCCCGACGCAAGCGATCCCAGGCCTCTTCATACGGCCCGACGATCTGGTCGGCGCGCAGGACGACGATATGGGTGTCGGGCAGGAAATTGAGCGTGGTCGGCGTGTCTTGTCCGGACACCAGCATCAAGGTGCCGGTCTCGGCAATACCGGCGAAGGCGCCGGTCAGGCTGACCGCATCGCCGTCCACCGCCTTGCCCCGCCGGATCGACAGCAGCTTCTGCGCGTCCCAGGGATAGGTATCGAGCGCCGCATCGGGCGCCATCACCAACTCGGCCGGGAGGTTGTTGTCGGCCAGGTAGCGCGCGACGGCGCCCGGCACATCGCTCGGCCCGGCGACGTTGGAAAAGGTGATCTGCACCCGCTCGCCGATGCGCTGGAACAGCGCTGCCTGCTCCGCCGGCGGCAGGGCCGAGCGCGCCGGAATGAGATTGCGCTGCGGCCGGGTCAGGCGCCGCTCCGCTTCGGCCGCTGCCGCGCCGTCGAGCGCGCCGCGCTTGAGCGCGCTGCGGATGCCATTCAGGATCTGGTCGCGGGCCTCCATGGTTCAGCGCCCCCGCAGCTTTTCAGCCCACAGGCCTTGGAAGGAGCGGCCTTCCGGCATCGGGAAATCCCGCCCCGCGGTCCAGCCGCCGGCCAGCGGCAGGCGTGATACCTTGCCCTTGCCGCCGCCCCAGCGCCGTAGGAGCCGCGCCGCCAGGCCAGCCCCGAACCGGTAGAGCGCCGGCCGTCTGGCGAAGAAGGCCCAGAATTTCAAGCCGGCGCGGTAGGCCGGCGGATTGAGCTTTTTCTGCCATTGCCGCTCGCGCCAATGCCGCATCATCTTGGGCAGCGGGATCTTCATCGGGCAGACGCTCTCGCATTTGCCGCAGAAGGTCGACGCGTTGGGCAAGTGGCCGGCCTCCTCGATGCCGATCAGCTTCGGCGTCAGCACGGAACCCATCGGTCCCGGATAGACCCAGCCATAGGCATGGCCGCCGACCGTGGCGTAGACCGGGCAATGATTGAGGCAGGCCGAGCAGCGGATGCAGCGCAGCATGTCCTGAAACTCGGTGCCGAGCATCGCCGAGCGGCCATTGTCGAGCAGGACGACATGGTATTGCTCCGGCCCGTCGAGATCGCCGGGCCGGCGCGGGCCGGTCGAGATCGTGGTGTAAGTCGAGAATTCCTGCCCCGTCGCCGAACGCGCGAGCAGGCGCAGGATGGTCGACGCGTCCTCCAGATTCGGCACCACCTTTTCGAGGCTGGCGAGCACGATATGGATTTTCGGCAGGGTCTGCGTCAGGTCGCCATTGCCTTCGTTGGTGACGATGATCGAGGAACCGGTCTCGGCCACCAGGAAATTGGCGCCGGTGATGCCGACATCGGCGGAAAGGAAGCGCTGGCGCAGCACAGCGCGCGCCTCGTCGGTCAGTTGGCCCACTTCTTCGAGCTGCCGGTCGGGCGGCAGCGATGTGTGATGCGCGCGGAACGCCGCTTCGACCTGCGCCTTCACGAGATGCACGGCCGGCGCAATGATGTGGCTCGGCGGTTCCTTGCGCAGTTGGATGATGTATTCGCCGAGATCGGTCTCGACCGGCTCGATGCCATGGGCTTCGAGGTAGTCGTTGAGCGCGATCTCCTCGGCGACCATGCTCTTGCCCTTGGTGACCAGTTTGGCGTCGACCGAGCGGCAGATCTGCAGAATCGTCTCGCAGGCCTCCTGCGGCGTGCGCGCCCAATGGACATGGCCGCCGGCGGCCTCGACCTTCCGCTCATAGGCTTCGAGGTAATAGTCGAGATGAGCCAGCGTATGGTCCTTGATCGCCTTGCCCTGCTCGCGCAGATCTTCGAATTCCGGCAGGCGGCCGATCGTGATCAGGCGCGCGAGCGGGAAGCCGGTCCGCATCTTGCCGAGCGCCGATTGCAGCGTCTCGTTGCCGAGCGCGTCATGCGCATTGTCGGTGAAGGCGCGGCTGGTCGCTTCCATCGGATCAATCCGCCATCGCGATCGGCGGCACCGCGTCGGTCATGCCGGCCAGCACCTCGGCGACATGCCGCACCTTGACCGGATCGCCGCGCCGGGCGAGCCGCCCGGCCATGTTCAGGAGGCAGCCGAGATCGCCGGCCAGGAGCGTATCGGCGCCGGTCGCGACCACGTCCTTGGCCTTGTCGTCGACCATGCGCGTCGAGATCTCCGGGTATTTGATGCAGAACGTGCCGCCGAAGCCGCAACAGGTCTCGGCCCCCGGCAGTTCCTTCAGGCTCAATCCCGCGACCGACGCCAGCAGCGCGCGCGGCTGCGCCTTGACGCCCAGCTCGCGCAGGCCCGAGCAACTGTCGTGATATGTGGCGATGCCGTCATAACGCGCCTCGACCGTCTTCATGCCGCGGATATCGACCAGGAAGGAGACGAGTTCGTAGGTCCGTTTCGCCAGGTGCTGGGCGCGGGCATAGAGCCGGGGCGCGTCGGCGAAAAGCGCCGGGTAATGTTCCCGGATCATGCCGGCGCAGGAGCCCGACGGCGCCACGACATAGTCGAAGCCCTCGAACGCCTCGATGACGGTGCGGGCGATGGCCCGGGTGTCCTCGCTGTCACCGGAATTATAGGCCGGCTGGCCGCAGCAGGTCTGCGCCGCCGGCACCTCGACCGTGCAGCCGGCTTGCTCCAGCAGCTTGACGGCGGCGAAGCCGATGCTGGGCCGCATTAGATCGACGAGGCAGGTGACGAACAGGCCGATGCGCGGCGCCATGGCATAACTCCATCGCTGGGCGCGCAGATTCCGCCGAGACGGGCCGGAATGCAACCGTTGACTACGGGGTGCTGCCTTGCCGGGACGCGGCCCCTGCCGGCAGCAGCAACCACAACCCGCCTCTGCCCTTGAGCAGACCGGCATGGGTCGCGGCGTCGGCGCCGTAGCCGAAGAAGAGATCGGCGCGCACCGGCCCGCGGATGGCGCCGCCGGTGTCCTGCGCCACGAACAGGCGCTGCATCCGGCCCGAAGCCTCGACCGGATCCGTCGTGTCGACCCAGACCGGCAAGCCCAGCGCCAGGAAGCTGCGGTCGACTGCAACGCTGCGTCCGGGCGTCAGGACGATGCCCTCGGCGCCGACCGGGCCGGTGCCGTCGAGCTTCTTGAAGAACACGTAAGACGGGTTGGCATCCATCAGCGCCGCGCCTTCGGTGCCGTGCCGGGCGATCCAGTCGCGCAAATACGGCATGGTGATGTCGTCCTTGGGCACGCCGCGCTCGGCCAGCACCCGGCCGATCGAGACATAAGCCTGGCCGTTCTCGCCGTCATAGCCGATTCGCTCCGTGCTGCCGTCCGGCAGGATGACCCGGCCGGAGCCCTGCACCGCGAGGAAGAACGCATCGACCGGATTGTCGACCCAGAGCAGTTCCAACCCCTTGCCGGCCAGTGCGCCGGCTTCGATCTCGGCACGGCTGGCAAACGGTACGAGATGGCCGGCGGCCACCTTGCCGGCGATGCGCTGGCCCTTGAGGTCGGGGCGGAAGCGGCCGAGATCGACCTGGACCAGATCCGGCGGGCGGCGATAGAGCGGGGTCGTGTAGCGGGCATCCGGCGCCGCGGCGCCATGCAGTTCGGCCTCGTAATAGCCGGTGAACAGCCCCTCCGCCGTGCCGTGATTAGTCGCCTGGAAGGGCACGAAATGCTGCTCGAAGAACGCCCGGGCGGCTGCCGCATCGGCCGGCGGCAGCGCAGCGGCGGCGGTGCAGGACGCCTGAAAATCGGCCGGCACGAGGTCGAGGCCGAGCGGGCGATCCGCCGGCATGGCCAGGATCGCCTTGCACGACTTCAGCAAGGCCGGCAGCGCCGCCGCCGGGTCATCCTGCAGCCAGCCGGGCAGCGCCCCGAATTCCGACCGGTGCAGCACCAGCCGATCCGGCTCGGGCGGCGGCGGCGCCTGCTTGTTGCAACCCGCCAGGGCCAGGGCGATCAGCGCCGCGGCGAGCAGCCGGGCGCAATGCCGGCAGGTCACTCCTCCGCGCCGGTCCCGACCAGAACCCAGTTGGGGTCGCTCGAACGGGTGTTGCGCGAGAAGGTCCAATGATCGGTATGCTCGACCGGCCGTTCGGGATCGCCTTCGAGGATCTTGCCATCGGCGTCGCGCGTCACGGTGACCTGGCCGGACACGAATTTGATCGTGACGAGAGCGGTGCGCCCTTCCATCCTGGCGTCGACGATCTCCGGCTCCTGGAGTCTTTCGATCCGCGTATCGACGGTTTCCTTGACGCTCAGGCGGTGTCGGATGACCTCGGCGAAGGCGTCGTAGACCTCATCGCTGACCAGCGGCCGCAAATTCGCCGTATCGCCCTCGGCGAAGGCCTTGACGATGATCTCGAAGGCGTGGCGCGCGCCGTCGATGAAGCGTTCCGGCGTGAAATTCGGGTCGGCGGCGCGAATATCGGCCAGACCCGTCTGCGGCGAGGCCGGCGGGCGCGGCGGCGGCGGCGGCGACCGCATCCGATCCGCCAGATTGATCACGGTGTTCGACTGCGGGCTGGGCGTGCGGATTTGCGGCGGCGGCTCCGCGCCGGGCTTGCGGCCGAGCACATTCCACAGCAAATAGGCCAGGAAAGCGGCGATGCCGGCGAAGATTAACAATTCGAAATACTGATCGCCCATGGATTCGTCCCGACCGACCCTCTATCTGCTTGATACGGCGGCTGGTTGATCGTGCCGTAGCGGCCCATTGCGCCAGCATTCCGCCGACCAGGCCGCGCCGCGTGCGCGCCGCCCTTCCACAGATAGGCGGAAGCCGGCGAAAGGACAAGCTTTGCTATGCCGTTCATCGTGGTGCTGCTGCTCTGGCCGTTGCTTGAGATCGCCGGATTCGCCTGGGCCGGCAGCGTCATCGGCGTCTTGCCGACGCTCGGGCTGGTCATCTTGAGCTGCCTCATCGGCGTGGCGGTGCTGCGCATCTCCGGGTTCGATACGGTGCGGCGATTGCGCGCCGCCGCCGCTGCCGGCGAAACCCCGGTCCCGGCCGCCCTGGCCGGCGCCTGGCGGGCCATTGCCGGCATCCTGCTGATCGTTCCGGGCTTCCTTTCCAGTGCGGCGGGGCTGCTCCTGTTGCTGCCGCCGGTACAGCGCCTGCTGACGGCAAGGGCCGGAAGCTGGCTGCGCAAGGGCTCGAGGGTGAAGATCATCGCGTTCGGCACGAGGCCCGGGCCGCCGGCGCCGCCGGCGCTTGATGGCGAGTTTCGCGAGCTGCCGCCGAGCACCGGAAACGACGCGCGACGATGAGGTTGTAGCCGGGCGGCTTTCCGTGCTAGCCCGACGCCTTCCCTGCCATCCGGAGCAATCCCCATGTCCGAACTCGCCGGCAACGGCCAAGACGGTGCTGCGACGCAGAGCCCCGTCCTGATCATCAATGCCCAATATTTGCGCGACCTCAGCTTTGAAAACCCGCGCGCGCCGGAGAGCCTGGTCGGACAGAGCGGTGCGCCGGAGATCCGCGTCGACGTCGATGTGAAGGCGCGCCAGCTCAATCAGGATCTGTTCGAGGTCGTGCTGTCGGTGCAGGCCGAAGCGCGCACCAACAACGAGGTCATGTTTCTGCTCGAACTCGATTACGGCGCCGTGGTCACGATCCGCAACGCCTCGTCCGAGGTGATCGCGGCGCTGATCCTGATCGAAGCGCCGCGGCTGATCTTCCCCTTCGCCCGGGCGATCATCGCCGACGCGACCCGCGATGGCGGCTTCCCGCCGCTGCTGATCAGCCCGGTCGATTTCGCCGAGCTGCAGCGCCGGAAGGCCCAGCGGCCGGAATAGGCCGCCGGCCCCGCAACAGGATCAAACCAATGGTGCGGGCGCCGCGTCCGAAGACGCGGCGCCCGGCCGTCGCTCAGTTGCTCTCGATGGCGACGCTGGTCGAACCGTGCACGCCGCCATTGGCGTCTTCGAAGCGGACGAAGATGCGCGCGGTCGCGGGGGCCAAGGCGATCGTCCCGTTCGACTGCAGGAAGATCGAGAAGGTCGGCGTCGCCCCGCCGGCGAAATTCACCGACAGCGACGGCGTCGGCGCCGCCTGGCACTGGCCGGTGGCGCTGGTCTGGCAGATCGTCGCCGTCACCGGCAGACTGGCCGTGCCGGTATCGACGGAGACGGTGATCGGCGTGGTCGCGCCGAGATTGGTGCTGGCGACGGCGAACGCCCCCGTCTTGCCTTCGGGTACATCGACGATGCCGTTATTGGTCGCGGTCGCCGAGAGCGCGATGATGTCGGCGGTGGGCGTGCCCGAGAACGCCAGATCGACGGTGTCGACGCCGGTCACGCTGGCCGCGGGCGGGGCGCTGCTGCACGAAAAGTCGATCGGCAGCCCGACCTGTTCGAACGCATCCTTGCCTTGGAACGACACGACGAATGACTGCGAGCCGTTGTTTCCGGCGATCGTCACCGGCGTATTCGCCGTGCCGCTGAGGGCGTTGGTCGCGGCATTCGTGGTCTGATAGCTGAGCGTCAGGCCGGCGGGCGGCAAGGCGGCCAGAGCCACCCGGCAATTGCTGAGCGCGGCGGTGCCGGTGTTGATGATCGTGGCGAAAATCGTCGCCGGCGCGCCGGTCTGCACCGAGCGCGAGCCCGGCAGGACGGAAGCGAGCAGCGGCAGGGTGCCCGGCACGAATTCCTTGATGACCTTGTTGCCGGTATCGGCGACAAAAACATCGCCGGCCGCGTCGATCGCGACGCCTTCCGGACTGTTGAAACCGCTGCCGACGGTGTTGACGGTCGTGAAGCCGCCGGCCGCCAGCACCTCGTCGACTTCGTTGCCGCCTTGCGCGGCGACGAAGACGTTGCCGTTGGCGTCGACCGCGACTCCTGCGGGGCTTTCGAAGCCGTTGCCGATCGGCACGACACCGCCGCCGGCCAGGATCTCCTCGACCTCGTTGCTGCCCTGCACCGCCACGAAGACATTGCCCGACTTGTCGACCGCGACGGCCGACGGGGTGTTGAAGCCGGCGCTCAAGGTCGTCACGGTGCCGCCGCCGGCCGGGATCTCCTTGACGGCGTTGTTGCCGGTATCGGCAACGAACACGTCGCCCGCCGCATCGACGGCGACGCCCTGCGGGAAGCTGAAGCCGCTGCCCAGCGAATTCACCGTCTTATAGCCGCTGGCGACGGTGATCTCCTTGACCGCGCTGTTCAGCGTATCGGCGACGAACACGTTGCCGGCCCCGTCGACCGCGATTCCTTGAGGAAAATCAAAGCCGCTGCCGAGCGGGATGGCGGTGACGTAAGCGCCGGCCGCGGTGACCTCCTGCACGGTATTGGTGTTCTGATCGACAACGAAGACATTGCCGTTACTGTCGAGCGCCACGCCGGACGGCGTGGTGAAGCTCACGCCGAGCGTGACGACCGACTGCGCCGCGGCCGGCAGGGAACCGGCGCAGCACGCGATCGCAGCCAGCGCCAAAGGAAGGCGTGCCGAAAACGTCATAAAAACACTCCCAGATCGAGGACGGACCGATGCCGCGGCACCGTATCGGCATTGCATGACAGATTTTCGCGTGCGGTGCCGGTGCGGCGCGCCGCAGATTTCCGGTCAGGCGAAGCCGGAATGATCGGCGATATAGCCGCAGATCAGCCGCTCGAGATCGGCCGCGCCCAGCGCCGCATTCGCCATCGTATGCGCGTGCGACAGCTCCGCATCCGCCATGCCCTCGGCCAGGTTGGTGACGACCGAAACGGCGACGACCCGCAGCCCGCAATGCCGGGCGACGATCACTTCCGGTACGGTCGACATGCCGACCAGATCGGCGCCCATGATCCGCATCATGCGGATCTCGGCCGGGGTTTCGAAGCAGGGCCCCGGACAGGCCAGGTAGATTCCGGCCGCGAGATCGATGCCCAGGCGCTGCGCCGTCGCGTGCAGCCGCGCGCGCTCGACCGCATCATAGGCGTTCGCCAGGCTGAAGAAGCGCGGCCCGAACCGATCGTCGTTCGGGCCGACGAGCGGCGTCCCGGGCAGGAGATTGATGTGGTCCGTGATCGCCACCAGCCGCCCCGGCCCGACCTCCGGCCGCAGCGAGCCCGCCGCATTGGTCAAGACCAGCAGCTCCGCGCCGGCCAGCTTGAGCGCGCGGAGAGCGCCGGTCATCGCGCCGAGGCCGGCGCCTTCATAATAATGCGCCCGCCCGCACAGACAGGCGACCGCGGTGCCCGCAATCGTGCCGAGCACGAGCTCGCCGGCATGGCCGTCGACCGCGCTGCGGGGAAAACCCGGCAGGTCGCCATAGGGCATGGCGACACTGTCCTGGATCCGCCGGGCGAGTACGCCGAGGCCCGATCCGAGCACGAGCGCCATCCGGGGAGAGGTACCAGGGGCGCGCTCGCCGATGATCCGGGCAGCCAGGTAGGGCGCATCGTCGTGTGGCATGAGATCGTCTCCTGTTCCATCGCGGCTTGCGGGTCGGCGCCATCATAGCGCGGCCCCGGGGAAACGCGCATTTCGCAACCCGTGGGGCGACCGACAATTCCGCCGAGAAATCTTCGATTAACGAGACGGCTTCATCCTGGTCGCGCTAGCGTTATTTCGGAATGGGAAATGGGGCGCCCGATGCCCGCGGATAGTCCTGTCGATCCGGACAGCGGAAACACCGCGGTGCGGCGGCCGCCACTGACGACGCTCACGATCGCCTTCGTCTTCGCGATCTGTGCGGCCCTGGTCGTTTCCGAGGGGTGGCGGGTCTGGGCCGCCTATCATGAGGCGCTGGCGGACAATGCAATCGGGGCCGCCAACCTCGCTCGGGCGATCGGACAGCACGCCGAGGATACCGTCAAGCTCGCCGACGCGATGCTGGCCGATACGGTCGAGCGGCTGGAGACTGATGGCACCGGCAGCGCGCAGCGCGCTCGCCTGAGCGCGCTGCTGCACCGTCGCACCATGGAAACGCCATCCTTGAAAGGCATGTTCGTCTACGGTTCGGCGGGCGAACTGATCGCCGGTTCCGATCCCGCGATGACGCCCGGCGATGGCAACGCCAGTCGCGAGCCCGTAATGCTTCGCCGCACCTATGCGGACCGCAGCCTCGATCTCGGCCCGCCGGTCCTCGGCCGCCCCGATCAGCTCTGGATGTTCCCCGTTTCGCGCCAATTCAATCATCCGGACGGCAGCGTGGCCGGGGTGGTCGTCGCCGCCCTCGATATCGGCTATTTTCAGCAATTCTACCAGACCTTCGATATCGGCGCCCAGGGCGCCATCCTGCTCGCGCTCCGCGACGGCACCGCGCTCGTCCGCAGGCCTCTCGACCCGCCCGTCATTGGGCATAATCTGAAGGATTCCCCTCTGTTCGCCAAGGCTTTGGCGAAGGAAGACGCCGGCCTGATCGAGATCAGATCGTCGACGGACGGGGTGGTGCGGCTGAACGCCTTCCGCGCGCTCCCGGATTATCCGCTCGTCGTTTCGGCGGCGCTGGCGCGCGACGACATCCTGGCGAAATGGCGCAGCGATGCCCGCCGCAGCCTGCTCGGCACCAGTGGCGTCGTGGCGGTCCTGATGTGCCTGGGATATGCTCTGGCCGCGCAGATCGGGCGGATCGCCCGGGCCGAGCGGTCGGCCGCGGCGGCCGGCGCCTATTACCGGCTGCTGGCCGATCACTCGGCGGATATGATCGCCCGGATCGGCGACGGCTGGATCGCCCGATACATTTCGCCGGCATCGCGCCAGCTGCTCGGATACGCCCCGGAAGAGCTCGTCGGAACGGCCGTCAACACCTTGATTCCGGCCGAGGATCGCCCGGTCGTCGCCGAGCATGTCCGGCGTCTCTCGCGCGGCCTCGCGGACACGGTGCACAGCCACCGCATCCGGCGCAAGGACGGCGCCTTGATCTGGGTCGAGGCTGCCTATTGGCTGGTCGCGCCGCAGACCAACCGGTCGCCGGAATTCGTCGTCACGCTCCGCGACATCACCCAGCGCAAGGCGGCCGAGGCGCGGCTGCTCGATGCCATAGAAGGCATCCGCGACGGCTTCGTCCTGTGGGATGGCGAGCAGAATTTCGTCTTGTGCAACAATCAGTTCCGGGAAATGTTCGGGTTCGACGCGGAGCTCGCGGCACCGGGCGTGCCGATGGCCCGGCTGCAGGCGGAATGGACGAAGCTGGCGCCGCAGAGCGACGAGGATACCGGCGCGCCGCCGGGCGAGATCTTCGCCCCCGGCGGCGACGGCGCCGGCCCGCGCGAATGGTATCTGGGCGACGGGAAGTGGGTGCTGGTCAGCAACCGCCACACGGCGCTCGGCCATCTCGTCGGTATCTTCACCGACATCACCGAGCGCAAGCAGCACGAGCTGGAACTGGCGGAAATCCGCGATCGGCTGGAGAGCCAGGCAGCCGACCTCGCCGGCCTCGCCGATGATCTTTCGGTTGCCCGGGACGAAGCGCAGCGCGCCAATCGGTTGAAATCCGAATTCCTGGCCATGATGAGTCATGAGATTCGCACGCCGATGAATGGCGTCATCGGCATGAACAGCTTGCTCCTGGCCACGCCCCTGTCTGCGCTGCAGCGAAAATATGCTGAAACCGTAAGGCTTTCCGCGCAAGCGCTGCTGACCATTCTGAACGACATCCTGGATGTGTCGAAGCTCGAAGCGGGCAAGTTCGATCTCGAAGCGATCGCTTTCGACATCGAGGAGATCGTCGAGGATGCCGTCGAGCTGCTGGCCCCGCGCGCCTATGAGAAGGGGCTGGAGATCGCGGTGTATATCGCGCCCGGCGTGCAGCGCCCGCTCATCGGCGACCCGACGCGGCTCCGCCAGGTGCTCCTTAACTTATTGTCGAACGCCGTGAAATTCACCGATGCCGGGGCCATCGGGGTCGAGATCGGCGGCATCGCCGCCGATGCCGGCCATATCCGATTACACGTCAAAGTGTCAGACACCGGGATCGGCATCCGGGACGAGGACAAATCCCGGCTGTTCCGCAAATTCGAGCAGGCGGACGGCTCGATCACGCGGCGCTTCGGCGGCACCGGGCTCGGGCTGCATATCTCGCGGCAGTTGGTCGACCTGATGGGCGGAACGATCAGCGTCGCCGACCGGCCGGGCGGCGGCACGGTATTCACGGTCGAGCTGACCTTGCCGACCGGAGCCGACCCCCGCGCCGACCCCCGCGCCGACCCCTTGCCGACCCCCGTCGATCCCCAGGCCGACCCCCTGGCCGACCGGCGCGCCCTGCTGGTCGAGCGCGACGGCCTGGTCGCGACGGCGCTGACCCAGGTTCTCGCCGATGGCGGCCTGATCGTCGCCGGTGCCGGCGACGAACAATCCGGCCTCGACGCCGCCGCCGCCGCCCGGGCGCGGGGGCAAGCCTTCGACATCGTGCTGGTCGACCAGGCGGCCCTGGCCGGACCACCCGGCGACTTCGCCCAGGCGCTCGCCGCGGCGGCGGAGGAGCCGCACCCGCGCCTCGTGCTGCTGACCGCGTCGTTCCTGCCCGCCGGCGCCGGCGAGTCGCTGCTCGACCGGTTCGACGGCGTGCTGATGAAGCCGGTGCGGCAGCGGGCGCTGATGCAGTGCCTGCGGCATCTCTTCGGCGCCGCCGCCCCGCCCGAGCCCGCGCCGGACGGAACGGCGGCGGCGCCGGCGCCCGGCCGCGGCGGCCACTTGCTGCTGGCGGAGGATCACCTGATCAACCGGGAGGTGGCGGGCACCATTCTTGAAAGCTTCGGCTACACGCTGGATTTCGCGGCGGACGGCGTCGAAGCGGTCGCGGCTTCCCGCAAGACGCGCTACGATCTGATCCTGATGGATGTGCAGATGCCGAATCTCGACGGGCTGGAGGCGACGCGCCAGATCCGCGCAGCCGGCGGTGCCGCCGGCACCGTCCCGATCATCGCCATGACGGCCAGCGCCATGGAGGGCGACCGCATGCAATGCCTGAGTGCCGGCATGGATGACTACATATCGAAACCGATCGACGGGCAGGTGCTGCTGCAGGTCGTCGCGCGCTGGCTCGACGCCGGTGCCGCCGCGGCCGCTTTCGAGGCGGAATCAGCCGCCGAGACGGCGCGCGAGGCGGTGCCGGAGCGCGACCCGGCACGGCTCGACCTCCTGGCACGCATGATGCCGCCCGACCGGTTCCGCGGCATGCTGACGAATTTCCTCGACGGTATCGCCCCGCGCCTCGCCCGCATCGAAGCGGCGGGTGCCGCCCTCGGCGCGGCGGGCAATGCGCCGGCGGACCTGACCCCGCTGCGGCGCGAGGCTCATGATCTGGTCGGGATTTGCGGCAATCTCGGCGAAATCGCCGTGCAGGAACTGGCCGAGCGGCTGCAGGCCGCCTGCACCGCGGGCGACGCCGCGGCGGCGGCGGCGCTGCTGCCGGCCCTGTCGGCGGCAATCCGCGCCGCCGCCGCTTTCATCGCCGCCCGCCTCGGCCCGGCCGAGCCGGCCCAGCGTGGGCGGGCCGGTGCATGAGCGGGACGGTCGCCGCGCGGCGCAGCAAGATCGTCCTGGTCGTCGACGATGCGCCGGAAATGCAGCTGCACATGCAGAATCTGATCGAGGCGCATGGCTATACCTGCCTGACCGTGGCGAGCGGCCCGGATTGCCTGGAAATCGTCAACCGCGTGCCGCCGCGGCTCATCCTGCTCGACGTCGAAATGCCGAGCATGGACGGATTCGAGACCTGCCGGCGCCTGCGCCGCATGCCGGCGCTGCAGCGCATCCCGATCATGTTCCTGACCGCGCGCAAGACCGCGGAAGCCGTGCGTGCCGGCATCGGTGCCGGCGGCAATGATTTCATGGTGAAGCCGTTCGATCCGGTCAGGCTCCTGGAGCGGGTCGATCATTGGGTGAGTTCACCACTGCCGGGGTGAGCGAGAGCCGTTTGCCCTGGCCTGGCGCTCGTCAAGGCATTCGGCGACCCGGTGGCGCGCCCGGCACCGGCTAAGGCTATGAGATATGAGTAACGGAAATAGTGCGGCGAGGATTTGTCACAACCTTGCGCGGCTGGTTCGCCGCAATGCAGTCAATAGTCTATTGGTGGCCGTTCTGGCGTCGGCCGCGCGCATGGAGATCGCGGCCGCAAATCCTGCCGAGACAGCGGCGATCGTGCTCGCCCTCACCGTGATTGGCATGCCCGCGCTCTACTGTGCCTCAAGAATTCGCGATCGCTCCTCCCTGTTGGCGGTCCCCGCCGTGATCGGTTTCGGGTGTGGTGTCGGCCGCGCGTTGCTGCCGGCCCCGATCCTCGCGGCGATCCCCGACGACATGGCGCTGGCGACACTGTGGCGCGCGACGACCCTGGCGGCCCTGACCACGGCTTGCCTGGTCTTTATCGCCCTGTTCCGCCGCCACTCGGGCAGCGTCGAAGACAGGATCGCGCGCGCTCTCGGCACCGCCTTGCCGATCCCGCCGGAATTCGCGCCTGCAGTCGGCAAGGAACTCTCACTGTTCTATTATGCGCTCTTCGCATGGCAGTCGGCGCCCGAGATCCCGCCGGGCGGCGCGGCGTTCTCTGTCGACCGGCGCTCGACCGATCCGCCTGTCCTGTGGGTGGTCTTGGGGCTCTCGGTCGTCGAAACGAGCGTCATCCATGTGTTCGTGCGGCACTGGAGCCGCGAACTCGCTTGGGTCTTGACCGATCTCGGTCTGCTCGGGATGGTTCTACTTCTCGGCACCAGCGGTTCTCATTTTGAGAAAAGTGCTTCCCGTGTGACTCGGATTATGAGTCACTCTTGGGGTGGAGCGGCTTGAACGATACATAGGTGTCCTGCGGGAGCGTTGCGGCGCGTTGCCTGA
>Ga0181519_10001615_pt1 | contig 19811 bp, 20 predicted proteins | sample PEATcosm2014_Bin_26_FD_121102 | JGI IMG/M metagenome (GOLD analysis project Ga0181519, IMG submission 121102) | Peatland microbial communities from MTU Mesocosm Facility, Houghton, MI, USA - PEATcosm2014_Bin02_10_metaG | ecosystem: Environmental > Terrestrial > Soil > Wetlands > Peat | place...
GACTCGACATTGAAGCAGGCGATGCCCGCCTCCAGCGCCGCCGACCACGGCCCGTAACCGAGCGTCCGGAGATCGTCGTCGGAGAGGCGCTCCACCGAGTCCTCCACCAGCTCACGGATGCGGGCCCGCTCGGTGGGGGTGGTCAGGCGCAGTCCGTCGTCGAGGCACTGCCGGGTGGCATCGTCGCAGGCCGCCCGGGAGAAGATGAAGGTGATGGCCGGGAGCATCCCCGCGGCCGCCAGGTACTCGATGACCTCGACCCGTCGCGGTGCACGGAACCGCCGTCGGTTGTCGCGCCGTCGGCGGTCGTCGAGGGCGACCCCGTCGGGGTTGGGACGACCCGACCGGAAGAGCGGGAGGACGGTCAGGCCGTCGGTGCCGCGGACGCCCACCGCGAAGTGGTGCTGGAGGGTCACCGGGCGGTGCGTCTCGACGACGACCCGGGTGGGGCCCCGGACCGAGGTCAGCCAGGCCCCGAACTCCCTGGCGTTGTGGATGGTGGCGGACAGGCTGACGAAGGCCACGTCCGGCGGCGACAGGACGAGGATCTCCTCCCAGACCGACCCGCGGTACGGGTCCTGGAGGTAGTGGACCTCGTCGAGGACGATGGTCCGCAGGCCGTCGAGGAGCGACGAGCGCCCGAAGAGCATGTTCCGCAGCACCTCGGTGGTCATGACCACGATCGGGGCACGCGGCTGGAAGGAGACGTCCCCGGTGAGCAGCCCCACCCGGGTGGCGCCGTAGCGCTCGGAGAGCTCGGCGAACTTCTGATTGGAGAGCGCCTTGATCGGCGTGGTGTAGAAGGCCTTCCCCCCCGCCCCCAGGGCCCGGGCGCAGGCATACTCGGCCACCGCCGTCTTCCCGGACCCGGTCGGGGCCGACACCAGCACGGACTCCCCGCCGTCGAGGGCGTCCAGGGCCACCTGCTGGAAGGGGTCGAGCGGGAAGCCCAGCCCCCGCTCGAAGCGCGCACGCGGATCGTCGACATCCCGGGGCACCGCCCCGGCATGCCCCGGGTTCATCGTCCGGCGATCTTGCCGACGACGATCGAGAGCTCGTAGAAGACGTAGAGGGGGACGGCCATGGCCAGCATGGAGAACGGATCGGAGCTCGGGACGACGACGCCGGCGAAGACCACGATGAGCACGATCGCCCACCGGCGCCACGAGGACAGCTTCTTCGGGGTCACCACCCGGGCCAGCTCGAGGGCGACGAGCACCACGGGGAAGAGGAATGTCAGCCCGAAGACGGTGATCATCAGCACGATCAGGCTGAGGTACTTGGTCGGGTCGTAGATCTGGTTGAGGCTGTCACCCCCGATGGCGTCGAGGAACTGGAGGGCATGGGGGAAGATCAGGTAGGCCACCAGCCCGCCCAGACTGAAGAGGACGATGGCGGCGACGATGAACGGGACGGCGTACTTCTTCTCGTTCCGGTTGAGTCCCGGGGTGACGAACCGCCAGAACTCCCACAGCAGGACCGGTGACGCCAGGAAGAGCCCCCCGTAGGCGGCGATCTTCACCCGGAGCGAGAGCCCGTCGAGCGGACCGGTGATGTAGAACTTGCAGTGCCCGGCGCCGGCCGCCGAGCAGTAGGGCTCCTGCAGGAGGTGGAGGATCGGGTTGTAGAGGATGAAGGCCACGGTGCCGGCGATCAGGAAGGCGGCCGCGCAGACCAGCACCCGGCGCCGGAGCTCCGTCAGGTGTTCGGTGAGCGTCATCGAGTCCGGGGTGACCCGGGGCTCGCGTCGTCGTCTGAGGGAGATGGCCATGGTGGAGGATGGTCGGTCCGGGTCGGGCCGGGGGCGGTCGGGTCAGTTCATCCCGGGGTCGTCGGGCACGACCACGCCCGACGCCCGCACCTGGTGGACGACCCCTCCGGGGTCGGCGATGGAGACGCCGGGGATGTCCGGTCCCTCGTCGGACGCCACCACCCTCCCGACGGGTCGGTTGGGCGTGGTGGGCGGACTGACGTCGTCACCTTGGGCACCGGGTGGTTCGGCACCGCCGGGCAGCGCGGATGTGGCCGTGTTCTCCGTGCCGTGGGTGTCCGCCAGGTTGTCGAGAAACGAGATCGGCGAACGGACCGCCTGGGCGATCTTGTCGGTGGAGGGCAGGTCCGGGAAGGAGCCGCGGACGTCGGTCTCGATCCGGTCACGGAAGCGGCGGAAGTCCCCCCACAGGCCGCCGAGCTGCTTGGCCACCTTGGGGAGCTTGTCGGGGCCCAGCACCACGAGGGCGATCACCAGGATGACCAGGATCTTCGCTGGGCTGAGGAACGGCACGTTCGCGAGTGTACCGGCGCCCCGCACCCTCCGTGAGGCGGATCCCGTCCCCCGTCGGGGTGCCTACAGTCCCTTCATCTGGCTGAACGGCCAGGCCACCGCCACCGCCCTCCCCACGATCAGGGAGGCCGGTATCGGCCCGAACCACCGGCTGTCCTCCGAGTCGATCCGGTTGTCGCCCATCACGAAGTACTCGCCGGCGGGGATGGTGTAGCCCCCCGGAGGCAGGTTGAACTGGGGGTAGGGGTCGCCGGGGATGGGGGCGGTGTACGCCTGGGGGCCCTTGGGCAGCCACGGCTCGTCGAGGAGCTTCCCGTCGATGTAGATGTTGCCGCCCGAGGCGGAGATCGTCTCGCCCGGGAGCCCGACCACCCGCTTGACCAGGTCCGGATAGGCCTGCTCCTCGAGGGGCGGTCGCCTGAAGACCACGACGTCCCCACGGCCCACGTGGTCGTCGAGCTTGTCGACGATGATCCGGTCGCCGATCTGGAGGGTCGGCAGCATGGAACCCGACGGGATGGAGAACGTCTGGATGACGAAGGTACGGATCACGAAGGTGAACCCGACCACCACCACCAGGATGACGGCCAGCTCGATCAACCAGCCCCACGTCGAGGCCCGCTCCGGCGGTTTCCGCTTCCGCGGGCGACGGGGCGCCGGGGGGGTGCCGGGGTCCGACCCGGTGGCGGACGGCACCGACGGTGCGGGTTCTGCGGTGGACGTCGGCCCGGGCGGACCGTCGTCGGCTGGGTCGATCGGCACCACCGCTGGACCCTACAGCACGCCGGACCGGGCGCTCAGGGCGCCCCGGGGGGTCATCCGAAGGCGACCGGGGTCAGAGCCCGGCGATCAACTTGTCGACGCGCTCGTCCTTGGACCGGAACGGGTCCTTCAGGAGCACCGTCCGTTGCGCCTGGTCGTTCAACTTCAGGTGCACCCAGTCCACGGTGAAGTCGCGGCGACGTTCCTTCGCCCGGCGGACGAACTCCCCCCGGAGCCGGGCACGGGTCGTCTGGGGTGGCGTGGACATGGCGGCGGCGATGGCGGCGTCCTCACAGATCCGGTCCACCTGGTCGTGGCGCTGGAGCCGGTAGTAGAGGCCGCGCCGCCGGTCGACATCGTGGTACTGCAGATCGAGCAGCGACACCGGCGAGCTGTGCAGCGGCAGGCGGTGCCGCTCGCGGTACGCCTCGATCAGCCGGTACTTGGCCACCCAGTCGCACTCGCGGTGAAGGCTGAGCGGGTCCGACTCGAGGCCCTTCAGGCAGTGTTCCCACATGTCGAGTGCCCGGTCCTCCTGGGGGGACAGGCCCTGGCGGTCCCGGAACTTGAGGGCCCGCTGGAGGTACTCCGCCTGCAGGTCGAGCGCGCTCATCTCCCGGCCGTTGGCCAGGCGCACGGTCCGCCGGCAGGTGATGTCGTGGCTGATTTCGCGGATGGCCCGGATCGGGTTCTCCAGGGTGAGGTCTCGGAGCACGGTGGCCGGGTCCTCGAGCATCCGCAGCACGATGCTGGTGCTGCCCACCTTCAAGAAGGTGGCGTACTCGCTCATGTTGGAGTCGCCCACGATCACGTGGAGCCTCCGGTACTTTTCCGCGTCGGCGTGGGGCTCGTCGCGGGTGTTGATGATCGGCCGGCTCCGGGTGGTGGCCGACGAGACCCCCTCCCAGATGTGCTCGGCACGCTGGCTGAGGCAGAAGACCGCCCCACGGGCGGTCTGGAGGACCTTGCCGGCGCCGGCGTAGATCTGGCGGCTGACGAGGAACGGGATCAGCACCTCGGTGTAGTGGGAGAAGTCGTCGCGCCGGCTGGTGAGGTAGTTCTCGTGGCACCCGTAGGAGTTCCCGGCCGAGTCGGTGTTGTTCTTGAACAGGTAGATGTCGCCGCGGATGCCCTCCTCCCGCAGGCGGGCCTCCGCCCCCTCGACCAACGACGAGAGGATCCACTCCCCCGCCTTGTCGTGGACCACCAGCTCCGCGATGTCGTCGCACTCCGGGGTGGCGTACTCCGGGTGGCTCCCGACGTCGAGGTAGAGACGGGCGCCGTTTTCGAGGAAGACGTTGGACGAGCGCCCCCAGCTGACCACCCGGCGGAAGAGGTACCGGGCCACCTCGTCGGGGCTGAGCCGGCGTTGCCCGCGGAGGGTACAGGTCACCCCGTACTCGTTCTCCAGCCCGAAGATGCGACGCTCCATCTCCCTCACCGTACCGTGAGGGGAGCGCCGGCCACCGGACGCCCCCGGAGCGGGGGACCGTCCTACGCCAGAAGCTCGTCGAGCTCCGCCTCGGGAAGGCGCCGGAACGACCGCCGACCGTTGCCCCGGGCCAGCACCGCCACCTCCAGGTCCTTGCCCGCCAGGGTGCGGTCGGGCCCGGCCAGCGCGCCCACCGCGGCGTGGATGGCGTCCCGGAGGGACCAGTCCTCCTGCCACGCTGACTCCACCGCCTCGGCGATGGTCTCCGTCTCGCCGCCGAGCACCGCGTAGCGGTCCTCGTCGGTGATCGTCCCCTCGTAGGCGATGTGGTAGAGCTGGTCCGGATGGAGGTCGGTGCCCAGCTCGGCCACCAGGATCTCCACCTCCAGGGGCTTCATCTCGTGGGTGAAGACCTGGCCCAGGTACTGGGCATAGAGGTTCGCCAGCGACCGGGCGTCGACGTCCTCGCGGCTGTAGGCGTACCCCTTGGTGTCGGCGTGCCGGACGCCGGACACCCGCAGCTGGTCGAACTCGTTGTACTTGCCCACACCGGCGAAGGCGATCCGGTCGTAGATCTCGCTGATCTTGTGCAGCGAACGCGACGGGTTGTCGGCGACCATCACGATGCCCAGGTCGTAGGTGGTGGCGATGAGCGACCGGCCCCGGGCGATCCCCTTCTGGGCGTACTCGGCCCGGTCCTTCATCACCTGCTCAGGGGCGACGTAATAGGGCATCGTCATGACGGCCGTCCCTCCGCTCGGCGGCGCTCGATCAGCGCGGCGAACAGCTCGGCGACACGCTCCTCGGGCACCGGCTCGTACCCTTCGGCGCTGACGGTCGCCACCAGGGGGTAGATCCCCCGGACCAGGTCGGGACCGCCGGTGGCCGAGTCCTCGTCCGCCGCCTCGTAGAGCGCCTGGATGGCCAGCTCCACCGCCTCGTCGCGGGCCATGCCCACCCGGTAGCCGAGCTTGATGGTGGTGCGGGCGTCCCGCCCACCCGAGCCGGTGGCGTTGTGCTCGGTCTCCTCGTAGTGGCCGCCGGTGACGTCGTAGGTGAAGATCCGGCCGGTCCCCCGCGAGAGGTCGTAGCCGGCGAACAGGGGCACCACCGCCAGTCCCTGCATGGCCATGGGGAGGTGCTCCCGGACCATCTGGCCCAACTGGTTGGCCTTCCCTTCGAGGCTGAGGACGACCCCTTCGACCTTCTCGTAGTGCTCGAGCTGGGTCTGGAAGAGCCGGACCATCTCCACCGCCGGTCCGGCGGCGCCGGCGATGGCGACCGCGGAGTACCGGTCGGCGGGGAAGACCTTCTCCATGGTCCGGTGGGCGATGGAGTGGCCCTCGGTGGCCCGGCGGTCCCCGGCCATCACGATGCCGTCCTCGTAGCGCAGTGCCACCACGGTGGTGCCGTGGCGGAACTCGGTGGTGCCCGAGGTGTCGGCACCGGGCCCCCTCATCGGGTGGACCGGCACCCGGAGGCGGCGGATCAGACCCGCGAAGTCGGGACCCGGGTCGTCGACCGAGGTGAACAGGGGCAGGGTCACGGGAGCTACTCGCCGCCCTTCTGGACGTAGTTGCGCACGAACTCCTCGGCGTTGTCCTCCAGGACCTCGTCGATCTCGTCGAGCAGGTCGTCGAGCTCCGCCTTCAGCTTCTCGCCCTTGGCGGAGGCCTGCGGCACCTCTTCGACCGCTTCGGTCGGTTGCTCGGTCGTACCTGTCTTCTTCTTCAGTTCCCGTTCAGCCATCTCACCACTCTCCTAGCTGCTCAACCGGTCGAGGAGCTCGGCCGGGCTGGCGCTCTGCTGCAACAGCGCGTCCACATGTTCGGCGGTACCCCGCAGCGGGTCCATCATAGGGACGCGTCGCAGGGGGTCGGTGCCGAGGTCGAAGACCAGCGAGTCCCAGTTGGCGCTGACCACCGCCGCCGGCCACCGGGTCAGGCACTGGCCACGGAACCAGGCCCGGGTGCCCCGGGGGGGCACGGTGACCGCCTCGGCGACCGAGGCGGGGTCCACCAGCCGCTCGGTGTCCAGGCGGACGAAGAGGGAGCGGCCGGGGCGGAGGTCGTGGTACTGCAGGTCGAGGGCGGCCATCCGCTGGTCCTCCCACCCGCAGCCGTGCCGCTCCCGGAAGGCCTCCATCAGCTGGAGCTTGGCCACCCAGTCGAGCTGGCGGGCCAGCGACATCGGGTCCGTCTCCAGGCCGTGGAGGACCTCCTCCCACCGACGGAGCACCTCGACGCCGACCCCCTCGTCACCCAGACAGGCCAGGCCGCGGTCCTCGGCGTACTTGCGGGCCCGGGTGAACAGCTCCCACTGGATCGACAGCGCCGTGGCGGTGGTGCCGTCGGCCATCGGCAGCACCCGGTCGAACGTGCGGTCGAACGACACCTCGTGCATCGCCCGGACCGGATCGGCCAGCTCGAGGTCCCGGTCGCCGCTGACGTCGTCCTCGATCATGGCGAGGACCAGCGACGTGGTCCCCACCTTCAGGAAGGTGGCGACCTGGGCGAGGTTGGCGTCCCCCACGATCACGTGCAGGCGGCGGTAGCGGTGCGGATCGGCGTGCGGCTCGTCCCGGGTGTTGATGATCGGCCGCTTCAGCGTGGTCTCGAGCCCCACCCGCTCCTCGAAGAACTCGGCACGCTGGGAGAGTTGGAACTCGGTCCGCCGGCCGTCGTAGGCGGCCGTCTCCGCACCGACCTTGCCGGCCCCGGCGAAGACCTGGCGGGTCACGAAGTGGGGCGTCACCCCCTGGACGATCCGGGCGAAAGGGGTCCCCCGGTCCATCAGGTAGTTCTCGTGGCAACCGTAGGAGTTGCCCTTCCGGTCGGAGTTGTTCTTGTAGACCACGAAGCGCCGACCGTCGGGGACCGAGGCGTCGGCGGCCTCCATGGAACGGATCAGGATCTGCTCCCCGGCCAGGTCGTAGCGCAGGCATTCCAGGGCGTCGGAACACTCCGGGGTCGAGAACTCCGGATGGGCGTGGTCGACGTAGAAGCGGGCCCCGTCCGTCAGGACGGTGTTCAGGAGGTGGGTCTCCACCTGGGGGGCCATCGACCCCTCCTTGGCGTACCCCCGGGCGTCGTTGCCCGGCGACTCGTCCTCGAAGTCCCAGCCCACCTGCTGGCGGGCGACGTCGTGGGCGTAGGCGTTGATGAGCACCGAGGACGCCGCCACCGGGTTGGGGTCGCCGTTGAGGACCTGGATGCCGTACTCGGTCTCGATGCCACAGACCTTCGGGATCGCCACTCGCCGACCCTATCCCCGACCGTCTCTAGAGGTACTGACCGGTTCCGACCCGTTCGATCGACCGGCCACCCTTGGTGCCCCGGTCCTCGCTGATCAGGGTGCGGATGTAGACGATCCGCTCGCCCTTCTTCCCCGAGATCTTCGCCCAGTCGTCCGGATTGGTGGTGTTCGGGAGGTCCTCGTTCTCCTTGTACTCCTGCCGGATCGACTCGATCAGGTCGTCGCCGCGGATGCCCCGGCCGGTGCCGGCGATGGCCCGCTTGATGGCCAGCTTCTTGGCCCTCCGGACGATGTTCTCGATCATGGCGCCGGAGGCGAAGTCGCGGTAGTAGAGGACCTCCTTGTCCCCGTTCTGGTACGTCACCTCGAGGAACCGGTTCTCCTCGTCGTCGCGGTACATCTCGGCGACGGTGAGCTCGATCATGGCCTGGGTGGCCTTGGCCCGGTCGCCGCCCCCCAGGCTCTGCACCTCGTCGGCGTCGAGTGGGAGGTCCGGCGTGAGGTACCGGCCGAAGATCTGGGCGGCCGCCGTCTCGTCGGGCCGTTCGATCCGGATCTTCACGTCCAGCCGCCCGGGCCGGAGGATGGCGGGGTCGATGAGGTCCTCGCGATTGGAGGCACCGATGACGATCACGTCACGGAGGGTCTCCACGCCGTCGATCTCCGCCAGCAGCTGGGGCACGATGGTCGACTCCATGTCGGAGCTGATGCCCGTTCCCCGCGTGCGGAAGAGCGAGTCCATCTCGTCGAAGAAGACGATGACCGGCACCCCCTCCTCCGACTTCTCCCGCGCCCGCTGGAACACCAGGCGGATCTGGCGCTCGGTCTCCCCGACGTACTTGTTGAGGAGCTCGGGTCCCTTGATGTTGAGGAAGTAGCTGCGGGTGTTGGTGTTCCCGGTGACCTGGGCCACCTTCTTGGCCAGCGAGTTGGCCACCGCCTTGGCGATCAGCGTCTTGCCGCAGCCCGGAGGGCCGTAGAGCAGGATCCCCTTCGGGGCGGGGAGCTTGTGCTCGGCGTAGAGCTCCCGATGGAGGTACGGGAGCTCCACGGCGTCGGTGATGGCCTCGATCTGGTCGTCGAGCCCGCCGACGTCGGCGTAGGTGACGTCGGGCACCTCCTCGAGCACCAGCTCCTCGACCTCCGGCCGCGGCAGCTTCTCGACCAGGAGTCCGGTCCGGGACTCCATCAGGATGGTGTCACCCGCCCGCAGGCGGACCCCGATCAGCGCGTCGGACAGCTCGGCCACCCGCTCGTCGTCGGCCCGCCCGTAGACGAGCGCGCGTCGGCCGTCCTCCAGCACCTCCTTGAGGACCACCACCTCGCCCGACCCCTCGCCCTGGCGGGCGAGGACCACGTTGAGCGATTCGTTGAGCACGACCTCGTTGCCCCGCTGGAGCTCCTCGGGGACGAGGTCGGGGTGGAGGGTGACCCGCATCTTCCGCCCACCCGAGAAGACGTCGACGGACCCGTCGTCGTTGGCCCCCAGATAGGTGCCGTAGGCGGCGGGCGGCTGGGTGAGCTTCTCCACCTCCTCGCGGAGGCTGGCGATGTGCTCCTTGGCGGTCTGGAGCGTGAAGGTCAGCTTCTCGTTCTGCGAGATGGCCTGGGCCAGCTGCCCCTTCGTCTCGAGCAGGCGCTCCTCCAGGGTCTGGACCCGGCGGGGACTCTCCTGGAGGCGCCGCCGGAGGACGGTGACCTCCTCCTCGGCCTCCCGGGCGCGTGCCCGCAGTTCCTCCAGGTCGTCGCCGACGGGCCGTCCGGGATCCAGGTCGTCCGCTGCGTCGTCGATGTCAGCCGTCGGAATCACCTCTCCTCGGTCGCCTCCTGGTGCGACCCTACACCGGCCCCCCGGGCGGTCGGACACCCCCGCATTGACTCATCTAAAACCTCCGCGTAGCCAGCATCGTTGCCTCATCTAAGAATCTCCGCCTGGGTGCCGGGCCGACTACGCCTGATCCATGGAGCTTTCGATGGGCGAACGACGTGCGGTGACGAAGAAGTTGGCGATTCAGTACAAGCGGAGCTCCCGGTCCGAGAAGTCGGCGATGCTCGACCAGCTGGTCGACCTCACAGGCTGGAGTCGGGATCACGCCCGGGCCCGACTGCGGGGTGCCGGCGAGGTCCGAGTGGTGCGGGCCAGGAGGGCGCGAGCGCCGCTCTACCCGTCCCGGGTCGTCTCCGCCCTCGAGCTGTGCTGGCGGGCGGCCCGGGCACCTGCAGGCAAGCGCCTGGCGCCCATGCTCCCAGTCCTGGTCCCGCTGCTCCGCAGGGATGGCGAGCTCGACCTCACTGACGACGAGGCCGAGCTCCTGGCGGCCATGAGTGCCGCCACCATCGACCGGCGCCTGGCGGGGGCGAAGGTGCTGGCCGGGTTCCGGGCAACCGGCCACACCAAGCCGGGCTCGCTGCTCAAGACCCAGATCCCCATCCGGACGTGGTCGGAGTGGGACGACGTGCGGCCCGGCTTCGTCGAGATCGACCTGGTCGGCCACGAGGGAGGGAACTCCTTCGGGGAGTTCTGCTTCACCTTGACGATGACGGACATCGCCACCGGCTGGACGGTCAATCGATCGGTGGCCAACAAGTCCGCCATCCGGGTCGCCCAGGCCATCGAGCACGCCTGTGGTGCCTTCCCCTTCCCCATCCTCGGGATCGACTCGGACAACGGGAGTGAGTTCATCAACGCCCACTTCCTCGAGTGGTGCACCACCCGACGGATCACCTTCACCCGGTCCCGGCCCGGCAACAAGAACGACGGCTGCCACGTCGAGCAGAAGAACTGGACCCACGTCCGCGAGCTGGTCGGCTACCTGCGCTTCGACACCGAGGCCGAACTGGTCCTGCTCAACCGGATCTGGACCATCGACCGGGGCTACACCAATCTCCTGCTCACCCAGCAGAAGCTCATCGAGAGCACCCGGATCGGCGCCAAGGTCGTGAAACGCCACGACGCCGCCCGGAGTCCCTATCAACGCCTGGTGGCAGCCGAGCTCCTCTCCCCAGCCCGCAAGGCCGCCCTCACCCGGGCCCGCAACGCCCTCTCCCCGGGTCAAGTCCAACGGGAGATCGACCGGCTCTGCACCCAGCTCGAACGCCTTGCCCTGTCCAAGACCGGACCCCCTCCGAGAGCGGTCAATCGGGCCTTCACCCACTAGATCTAGGCGGAGGGTTTTACGTGAGGCAACGAATCACCCTTGGCGGAGGGTTTGACATGAGGCAACGGGACCCCGACGGGGGCGGATCGGTGGCAGCTGACGGAGCGTCAGCCCGGACGCCCCCGGTTGCGATTAGCATGGCTGCACGGGTTGTCGTCCCCGAGGGGGCGAGCACGTCCGAGTGACGTCCCAACCCCGCGAGTGGCCACCCCGCCCCAGGTCCGCCCCGCTGCGGACCGGCACGTATGTAGGAGAGTTGGAACTGATGAAGGTCTGGATCGACCAGGATCTCTGTACCGGCGACGGGCTCTGCGAGGAGATCGCGCCCGCGGTCTTCACCTTGCTCGACGACGGCCTCGCCTACGTCAAGGAGGGGGCCGACGTGAAGAACGAGCCGGGAGGCTCCGGCGGCATGGCCGGCGTCCCCGAGGAACTCGAGGACGCCGTGGTCGAGGCCTCCGAGGAGTGCCCCGGCGAGTGCATCTTCATCGAGCAGGGCTAACGCACCGGGAAGGGCCCGCCGATCCCCGGCCGGACCGGCGGCCTACGCCCAGGCCGGTCCGAGGTCCGCTCCGTCTCCCGGGTCCCCACCGTCCGTTGCACCCGGGACGCCGGGAGCGTCGCCGGCCCCGTGCTTCCGCGCATTGTAGGGAGGTGGCTCCTCCGACGGGGCCAGCAGACGGGCCGTGGTGAGGAACCCGGTGTGCCCCACCATCCGGTGGTCCGGTCGGACGGAGCGATCCTCGATGTGCCACGTCCGCTGCAGGACCTCGAGGCTCACCGCCATCCCGAAACGGCTCCGCTCCATCGCGTGGCGGAGCTGGGAGGTCTGGTTGATGGTCGGCAGGTAGGCGCAGAGGATGCCGCCCGACCGCATCGCCGTCTCGGCGTGGGGCACCACCCGCCACGGCTCGGGGAGGTCGAGCACGATGCGGTCCAGCCCGCGCTCGTCGATCCCCTCGTAGACGTCGCGCACCTCGACCCGGTACGGGGCGTCGTGACCGAGCAGGTCGACCACGTTGGCCCGGGCCCGGTCGGCGAAGTCCTCACGGACCTCGTAGCCCACCACCTCGGCACCGGCCCGCAGCAGGGCCATGGACATGGCCCCCGAACCGACCCCGGCTTCCAGGGTGTGCACACCGGGGGCGATGTCGGCGTGGAGGAGGATGGCCCCGAGGTCCTTGGGGTAGATCACCTGGGCGCCGCGGGGCATCTTCAGGACCACCTCGGCGAGGGTCGGCCGCAGCACGATGAACCGCCGGCCCGTGCTCCCGAGCACGGTGGCACCCTCCCCGGCCCCGATGAGGTCGTCGTGGTCGACGATCCCGACGTGGGTGTGGAAGGACGTGCCCGCCCGGAGGGTGATCAGGTACCGGCGCTGCTTGGCGTCGATGAGCAGTACCCGCTCACCGTCGTGCAGCCGCGACCGGTCGTCACCCCCGACCGGGTCGGTCAATCGGGTGCCGTGACGCCGCCGGTCGACACCACGAGCCGCTCCCCCGGCTTGAGGACGGTCCGGTAGACGACCTCGTCGCGGCTCCGCACGGCGCGGAGGACCAGCCATGCGGCCGTCCCGAGCACGAACCAGATCGACTGGCCGCGGAACCCGCGACGGAAGCCGGTGCGGACGACATACCGGAGACCGCTGTCGACGGTGCCCACGAACTCAGATCCGCCGGACCTCGACGACGGTCGACCGCTTGCGGCCGGCCCGGCGGCCGAAGACGAACGCCACGGCGATGACCACCACGGCCACGCCGGCGACGATGGTGAGTGCCTGCGAGCGGACCGACACCACCTCGGTGGTGACGTCCCCGTTCAGCTCGCGGAACTTCGCCTCGATGTCGTCCCGGGTGATCGGGCCGTGGTCCGGACTCATGCTGCCTCCTTGTCGGCGTCGTCCTTGCGACGGGCGTCGCCCTGCTGGATCATCAGCACGGCCACCGCGGCCACCGCCACCACGACCACCGTACAGATGAGGTACGGGATCCACGACAGGTTGCCGTCGAAGGCACCGTCCGTCTCGCCCTGGAGCACCCGGAGGAGGGCGACGGCCAGCACCACCAGGCCGATGGCCAGCAGGACGGAGCCGAGCACCCCGAAGGCGATGAACCGGCCCAGCCCCTTCAGCGGGTCGAGGGTCTCCTGCTTGACGTAGTCGATGACCAGCTGCAGCGTCCCGTTCCCCGCATCCTTGAGCCGGTCGAACCGGGTTCCGTCCTTGTCTGCGGCCACGTGGGTCCTCGGGGGTCGTCGGGTGGGGCGAGCGGTCGGTCGGGCCGACCGGTCGGGACAACTATAGGCGGTACTGCCTGGTCACCCGGGGTGGCCGCCCGGGGCGACCGCGGCTCAGACCTCGCGCGGGGTGAACAGGTAGGTGGAGCTGGCTCTCGCCACCAGTCGACCGGCGTCGTCGGTGATCTCGGCCTCGGTGAAGGCCACCCGGGCACCCCCCGAGATCACCCGGGCGGTGCACTCGAGCACCGAGCCGACCCGGGCGGCGGCCAGAAAGCTGGTCTTCATCTCGACATTGGAGGAGAAGACCTTGCGACCGGCGGCGGCCGCCCAGGTCACCGTGGCCGCTCCCATGGCCGAGTCGGCCATGGCCCCGAGGAAGCCCCCCTGGAGGATCCCCGCCGGGTTGGCGAACCGCTCGTCGGCCCGCATCCGCCACACCGTGCGGCCCGGCTCCGCCTTGTCCACACAGGTCGTCCCGAGGGTCAGCTCGCAGTTCGGTGGCACCTGGATACGCGGGTCGGGCATGGTCCCCGACGCTACCCGCCCCACCGGGTCGATACTGGGGTGGTGCACCACCAGCCCGAGGTCCCCTGAGTGCCCTTCGCCGCCGCCCTGTCCGAGCACCCCGTCACCTCCCTGGCCACCGGCGAGGTGATCGGCTCGGTCCTCGAGTCGATCGGCGAACGACCGGACCTGGCGGTGGTGACCGTGACCCGCCCCCACCTCGGCGCCCTCGAGGACGTGGTGGCCGCCGTGGACGCCGTCCTGCACCCCTTGGCCATGGTCGGCTGCGCCTCCGACGGGGTGGTCGGCACCGGTCGGGAGGTCGAGGAGTCGCCGGCGGTGAGCCTGTGGGCCGGCCGGGTCGGTCCACTGGTGACGGTGACACTCCGGGCGTCCCGGACGGCGGAGGACGACTGGGAGTTCACCGGCTGGCCGGCCGATCTCCGGATCCGGCCGAGCGCCGTGGTCCTCTTCGCCGACGCCTTCACCTTCCCCGCCGACCGGTTCGTCGACTGGCTGGCGGCCGTGGCGCCCGGGGTGCCGGTCATCGGGGGCAACGCCGCGGCGGGCCGGGTGCCGGGTGGCAACCGACTGGTGGCCGGCGGCCGCGTGGTCAACGAGGGGGCGGTGGCCGTGGTGATCGGCGCCGGCGTCGAGGTCGACACCGTCGTCTCGCAGGGTGCCCGCCCCTACGGCCAGCTCCTCACCGTGACCGGGGTCGAGCGGAACCTGGTGCTCGAGGTGGCCGGCACCCCGGCGCTCGAGTCCCTGGTCGGTCAGATCACCGGCGAGCTCGTCCCCGCCGAGGTGGCCGGCCTGGAGGCCCACGGCTTCCACCTGGGCCGGCTGATCGACGAGCGGCTCGTCGACCCCGGCGCCGGCGACTTCCTGGTCCGCGACGTGGTGGGCGTCGACCATGCGACCGGCGCCATCGCCGTCGACGACCGGGTGCCCCTCGGCAGCGCGGTCCGCTTCCACCTCCGCGACCCGGGTTCGGCCGACGCCGACCTCCGCTCCCTCCTGGCCGGTCGGCGGGCCGACGGGGCGCTCCTGTTCACCTGCAGCGGGCGGGGGACGCGGTTCTTCGACGAGGCCGACCACGACGCCGGGGTGCTGTCCGAGCTCCTCGGTCCGGTGCCGGTGGGCGGGTGCTCCGCGGCGGGCGAGTTCGGTCCGGTCGGGGGCACCGGCTTCGTCCACCGGTCCACCGCCTCCGTCGCCCTCTTCCGGGACCGGTGACCCGGCCGTTCACCAGATGTTCACAGGACCTCCCGCCGGTGCAGTGGGTAGGGTGACCGTGATGACTGCGACCGATCCCGCCCTCCCCCAGCTCCCCCGCGACCCAACGCTCGAGCAGGTCGGGATCAACGTGATCCGCGGGATCGCCATGGACGGTCCGCGGGCGGCCAATTCCGGCCACCCCGGCACGGCGATGGCCCTGGCGCCCCTGGCCCACGTCCTCTTCACCCGGGTGCTCCGCCACGACCCCAGCGACCCCCGTTGGCCCGACCGCGACCGATTCGTGCTCTCCAACGGGCACGCCTCGATCCTCCTGTACTCGATGCTATACCTGACCGGCTACGGCCTCGAGCTGGACGACCTCCGGTCGTTCCGCCAGTTCGGGAGCCGCACCGCCGGGCACCCCGAGGTGCACCTGACGCCGGGTCTGGAGGTGACCACCGGACCGCTCGGACAGGGCTTCGCCAACGGGGTCGGGATGGGGATCGCCGAGCGCTGGCTGCGGGCCCAATTCTCGCCCGAGATCTGCGACCACCACACCTACGTGATCGCCGGTGACGGCTGTCTCGAGGAGGGCATCTCCCACGAGGCCGCCTCGCTCGCCGGCCACCTCCAGCTCGGTCGCCTGGTCTACATCTACGACGACAACCACATCACCATCGACGGGCCGACCGAGCTCTCCTACAACGACAACGTGGCCGAGCGGTTCCAGGCCTACGGCTGGGACGTCGACAACATCGGTGAGGTGGCGAACGACCCCGACGCCCTGGAGGCGGCCCTGGTGCGCGCCCGCGACGACGAGGACAGGCCGTCGCTGATCATCCTCCGCAGCCACATCGGGTACCCGTCGCCGCACCTCACCGACACCGCCAAGGCCCACGGGGACCCCTTCTCCGACGAGGAGATCCGGCTGACCAAGGAGCTCCTCGACCTCCCCCCCGACGAGACCTTCTGGGTGCCCGACGCGGTGCTCGACCACTACCGCGGCTGCATCCCCCGCGGCCAGGCCCTCCGGGCCCGCTGGCAGGACCGCTACGACGCCTGGGACGGCGACAAGCGCCGGTGGAACGCCGCCCAACGGGGACACGGCCTCGAGGGGTGGGAGGCGGACCTCCCGAGCTTCACCCCAGCGGACGGTCCGATGGCGACCCGCCAGGCGATGAAGGCCTGCCTCGACGCCACCGGCGGGTCCATCCCCGGGGTGATCCCCGGCAGCGCCGACCTCACCGGCAACACCGGCATGGCCATGGAGGGTGCCCTGGCCCAGTCGGTCGACGAGCCCGGCGGCAGCCTCATCCACTACGGCATCCGCGAGCACGGCATGGGCGGCGTCATGACCGGGATGGCCATGCACGGAGGCACCCTCCCGGTGGGGGGAACCTTCTTCGTCTTCAGCGACTACATGCGGGGCTCGGTGCGCGTCGCCGCCCTCTCCGAGGCCCACGTGGTCTACTCGTGGACCCACGACTCCATCGGCCTGGGGGAGGACGGTCCGACCCACCAGCCGATCGAGCAGCTGGCCGCCATGCGGGCGATGCCCCAGCTCCGGGTGATCCGCCCGGCCGACGCCAACGAGACCGCACAGGCCTGGCGGGTGGCGGTGGACAGCGGGGGGCCCACCGCCATGATCCTCAGCCGTCAGAAGCTGCCGGTCCTGGCCGAGACGGTGGAGCGCGCCGCCGAGGGTGTGCCCCGGGGCGGGTACGTGCTCCGCGATGGTGGCGTCACCCCGCAGGTGGTGCTCATCGGCACCGGCAGCGAGGTGCAGCTCTGCCTGGGAGCGGCCGACCTGCTGGCCGCCGACGGCACGGCCGCCCGGGTGGTGTCCCTGCCCTCGTGGGAGCTCCTGGCCCTCCAGTCCGACGCCTACCTGGCCGAGCTGCTGCCCGCCGGCGTCCCCCGGCTCAGCGTGGAGGCCGCCTCCTCGTTCGGGTGGGACCGCTACGCCGACGCCTTCGTCGCCATCGACCACTTCGGGGCCTCCGGACCCGGGGAGCACAACCTGGAGGAGTTCGGGTTCACGTCGGTCCACGTCGCCGCCCGTGCCGCCGAGCTGGTGGCCGCCTCCGCACCCTCCTGAACGCCCTTCCCCCCACCGCCGAAAGGAACGCCATGACCACGCTCCACGACCTCTACGACCAGCAGGGCCAGAGCCCCTGGCTCGACAACATGCGCCGGGACTGGATCCAGGACGGCACCCTCGCCCGGCTGGTGGGCGAAGGCATCCGGGGGATCACCTCGAATCCCACCATCTTCGCCAAGGCCATCTCCGGACAGGACACCTACGACGCCCAGTTCGGCTCGCTGATCCGCACGGAATCGGTGGACGACGCCTACTGGGACCTGGTGATCAACGACATCGGGCACGCCCTGGCCATCCTCCGCCCCACCTATGACGCCTCCGAGGGCGGCGACGGCTACGTGTCGTTGGAGGTGGCGCCGTCCCTGGCCCACGACACCCAGGGCACCATCACCGCCGCCCGCGGACTCCACCAGCGCATCGACCAGCCCAACCTCCTGGTCAAGATCCCCGCTACCGAGGAGTGCGTCCCGGCCATCCGGCAGATGATCGCCGAGGGTCGGAGCATCAACGTCACCCTCATCTTCAGCATCACCCGCTACGAGGCGGTCATCGACGCCTACCTGGCGGGACTGGAGGCGTACGTCGCCGGCGGGGCCACCGACCTCTCCCACGTGGCCAGCGTGGCGTCGTTCTTCATCAGCCGGGTCGACACCGAGGTGGACCGGCGGATCGAGGCGGCGGCCGGGCAGGACGAGACGCGGCTGGCCCTTCGCGGCAAGGCGGCGGTGGCCCAGGCCCGTCTGGCCTACCGGCTCTTCACCCGGAAGTTCTCCGGTCCGCGCTGGGACGCACTGGCGGCCAAGGGAGCCCACGTCCAGCGTCCGCTGTGGGCGTCGACCTCCACGAAGAACCCGGCGTACCCGGACCTGGCCTACGTGGACACCCTCATCGGACCCCACACGGTGAACACCATGCCCGACGAGACGGTGGCCGACTTCCTCGACCACGGGACCGTGGCGAGGACGGTCGACACCGACGTCGACGGTGCCGAACGGACGATTTCCGACCTGGCCGCCATCGGGATCGACATGGAGGAGGTCGCCGGGGTGCTGGAGACCGAGGGCGTCGCCTCCTTCGCCAAGTCCTTCGACGAGCTGATGCAGTCGCTCGCCGACAAGGCGAACGTCCTCAGTGGCGGTCACGGCAGCTAGCGACGACACTGGAGAAGGGCCGGCGGACCCACCGACGGGTGCGCCGACCGGTCGGGTGACCGGCCGAACCACGGCGGCCACGCCACCATCCGCACACGAATGAGGAGCACCACATGAAGATCGCCATGATCGGCCTGGGGAAGATGGGCGCCAACATGACCCAGCGGCTCATCGAACACGGCCACCAGGTCGTCGCCTTCGACCTGTCGGAGAAGGCACGCGAGGCCGCGGTCGGGCTGGGGGCCGAGGCGGCCGCCACCCTGGAGGAGGTCGCCGCCAAGCTGGAGGCCCCGCGGGTCGCCTGGGTGATGGTCCCGGCCGGTGAGGCCACCAATTCGACCATCACCACGCTGGCCGGCCTCTTCGAGTCGGGGGACGTGATCATCGACGGGGGCAACTCCAACTACAAGGAGACGGCGCCGCTGGTGGACCAGCTCGCCGCCGACGGGATCGCCCTGGTCGACGCCGGCACCTCCGGTGGGATCTGGGGCCTCAAGGAGGGGTACTGCCTCATGGTGGGCGGCACCAAAGAGGCGGTGGCGGTGGCCGAACCGGCCTTCCTGGCGCTGGCCCCGGAGGGCGGATACGCCCACGTGGGCCCCGCGGGTGCGGGCCACTTCGTGAAGATGGTCCACAACGGCATCGAGTACGGACTGATGCAGGCCTACGCCGAGGGTTTCGAGATCAAGTCCGAGGCCCCCGAGTTCGACCTCGATCTCCACGAGATCGCCGCCATCTGGCGATACGGCTCGGTGGTGCGGAGCTGGCTGCTCGAGCTGGCCGAACGGGCGCTGCGACCCGAGTCCGGCTTCGACAAGATCGAGGGCGTGGTGGCCGACTCCGGCGAAGGCCGTTGGACGGTGGAGGAGGCCATCGACCGCGGGGTGTCCGCCCCGGTCATCTCGTCAGCACTCTTCGCCCGCTTCGCCTCCCAGAAGAAGGACGCTTTCGGGCTCCGCCTGGTGTCCGCGCTCCGCAACCAGTTCGGGGGCCACGCCTTCGTGGATGCGAGCGGGAAGCAGGCCGGGGAGACGTTCACCCCCAAATGAGCCCCGCCGCCGCGAAATCGAAGAAGGCTGGGTCGGCCAAGAAGGCTGGGTCGGCCACGAAGGCGGCGTCGGCCAAGAAGGCTGCGTCGGCCAAGAGGGCGGCGTCGGCCAAGAAGGCTGGGTCGGCCAAGAAGGCGATCAAGGCTGCGAAGGCCGAGAAGGCGCCCGGGACCGCGCCCGGCAACGAGCCGACCGCCACCAGGTCGGTGTCCACCCGTGCCCCGGTCGGGGGTCGAGCCACGGGCAAGCGCCGTTCGCTCCCGCCGGTGCTCTCCAAGGTGCCACCGGTGGCCATGGTCATCTTCGGCGCCTCGGGTGACCTCACCGCCCGCAAGATCCTCCCGGCCCTGGCCCGCCTGGCCGACCGCGGGGTCCTCGACGACGGCTTCACCGTCATCGGCGTCGCCCGCACCCCGTGGACCGACGAGGAGTTCCGCACTCAGGTGCGGGAAGCCACCCCCGACGGCGGCGTCAAGTGGCGGACGCTCACCGATCGCTTCAAGTACATCACCGGTGAGTACGACCACCCCGACACCTTCGATCAGTTGAAGAACCATCTGGACGAGGCCGACCGGATCGACGGCACCGACGGAAACCGCCTCTACTACCTGGCCACCATCCCCAGCGTCTTCGGACTGGTGGCCGGCGCCCTGGCC